>PVML01017616.1_pt1 | contig 82306 bp, 71 predicted proteins | sample 1853371 | NCBI WGS metagenome assembly PVML01 (sample SAMN08533508, study PRJNA380276) | Human gut metagenome, whole genome shotgun sequencing project. | isolation source: participant 1, chromium library | host: Homo sapiens | collected 2017 | reverse complement strand
TGGCAGAAAAACAGGGCGTAACTGAAGAATTAAAGGTACAGAATCGGACGAAGTGGGTTAGACTGATGAATAATATAAAAGCTAGTGCAGAAGAAATGGTGTTGAGAGAAATACTTTATATATAAGTATTGTTTGTAAAGGACTGAACAGGAAAAGCATAATACTATCCGGCTTATTAAGATTTATTTCACATCTCTTGATTTTTATTACGGTTACTGATATAGTTATTACAGTAACCGTAATAAGGAGGGAATGCTATGAGGGATAATGTGAAAAGTGGTGCACTCACAGAAGTGACATTCTATATTTTGCTTTCACTCTATTCACCTAAACACGGATATGCTGTCATGCAGTTCATTGAAGAAAAAACAGGTGGGCGGCTTTCATTGGGAGCAGGCACTTTATATGGTGCATTAAATTCAATGCTGGAAAAGGGATGGATTGAGCTTTTCGGAGATAGTGAAGGTAGAAAAAAAGAGTATCTTATCACTGTAAAAGGAAAGGAGATAGCTGAAAAAGAACTTATCAGACTTCGTGAACTTGTAGGTATTGCAAGCGGAATTGTAGGAGGTACACTATGAGCAAAAAGTGTTATCTTTTTTTTGGTGGGCTATTAACGGTACAGAAAAACTGGCTGAATAAGATGGCTGAAAAAGGTTATCGCCTTATTCGAACGGGAAAATTACTCTATGAATTTGAAAAATGTAAGCCAGGTCAAGTTCAATATTGCGTGGAGTTTATAGGACAAAAATCAAAAGCTAATGCTGAAGATTACCATGATTTCTTGGAAGAAATGGGATATTCCGTATTCTATAAAAATATCAATCTTAATTATTCTGTTGGTAAAGTTCGCTGGCGTCCGTGGGCTGAAATTGGCGGTCGTGTTGCAACAAACACTACAACATTTAACAGGGAATTGCTGATTGTAGAAAAAGAAAATGATGGAAAACCTTTTGACCTTCATACATCCTATGAAGATAGGGCAAATTATTACAGTAATTTGCGAAATCCCTGGCTTTTATTAATGCTTATGCTCGCGGCATTTGCTACTGTAAATCGGTCTGTTATTTTAGGCATAGTTGCTGTGATTTTTCTAATCCCTGTCATTATATACCAGTTGCAAATTATGAAAAATAGGCATGAAGCGAAGATGAAGGAGTGGTGATTCAGGATAACAAGGTTGGTTTAGTTGATGCAATGTAATACACTGTCGTTTGAGGGTTAGTAGCCCGTTCTTAAACTTGTGGGCAGTTTGTTGCTGATGATATAAATATTAGAGAAAATTAATTGAAAGTTAAAAAAAGAAAGTAATAAGTAAACAAAGGCTCAATTGTAAACATGTATTGGGAACGCTATAATGGAAATAAGGACAGGAGGTGTGAACAATGCGTATTGGTGAGCAGATAAAAAACTATCGAAAAACTGCGGGATTAACACAAGAACAGGTGGCAAATTATCTGGGTGTTTCTACTCCAGCGGTAAATAAATGGGAAAAGGGAAATACATATCCCGATATCTCATTACTTCCAGCTTTGGCACGACTATTGAAAATTGATATGAATGAATTGTTTTCGTTTCATGAAGAATTGACAGAAAAAGAGATTGGACAATTTGTGAATGAACTTTCGGAAGTTTCATTGGACAGCTTTACAGAGGCTTTCGAGATGGCATCTCGTAAAATACAGGAGTATCCTCATTGCGACTTATTAATATATACGATCGCAACCGTTCTGAACGGATCTTTGACTTTGTCAGATCTTAATGACGAAGAACGAATGGAATATAATACAGCTATTATTGAGTGGCTGGAACGAACAGCAGATAGTCAGGATGAAAGAGTGAGAAATTCAAGCGTTTTTATACTTGCAACAAAATATGTCCAAATGGAGAAATATGAAGAAGCAAATACCCTTTTGAAAAAATTTCCTGATACTGTAATTGATGCAACGATTATGAAAACAAGTGTATTAGCACATCAGGAAGGAACAGACACTGCTGCGTTATTCCTGGAGGGGAAACTGCTACAGGCAGTTGTCAATATTCAAAGCTACTTGTATAAGTTAATTGAAATGGAAGAAGAAACAGGAAATCATGATAAAGCAGAGAGAATTGCTGAGATTACAGATCACATGATATCGTTGTTTGGACTATGGAATTACGGCAACACAGTGCCATATCTGCTGATTGCTGGATATCGAAAAGATGTAGAAAAATGTGTTCAGTTAATTAAGCAATTATTAAGTGAATCACAGAAGCCTTGGAATATGACACAATCCCCTTTGTATTACAGGTATGAAGATACTGCACAGGGAAAAGCTTTTTCGGGACTTGGAAAAAATTTTGTTCGTGAATTATATTCGGAAATTGAAAATAAGAAAGAGTATGAATTCTTGAGAGGGAATAAGGAACTCGAATCAATTTTTGAGGAACACTTGAAATAGGTTGTAAAAATGTATGGAAATAGATGTAGTTGAGAAAGAAGAAAATTTTTGACATTTCCACAGATGCGTGCTAATATGATTATAGAAAAAGAGTGCTACCGATAGACGGTTAGCCCGTTTTACTATTTAGAATATCATCAAAGATAACCGCTTAGTTTACCAGACCAGGGCGGTTATTTTTGTGGTTTATGATTATCTTTGCCTAATGTATATCCGATACTAAAGCAGGTTAAGCCGAAGCTCACTACTGCTATGAAGTCAATAATACTCATTGGCTTAGCCCTCCTTTCCACTGGATTCCTTTACAGGTTTCTATGTAATCAGAGGGTCACAGTCCCTCTGGAGAAGGACTAACCGCCTACCGTTATGGTAGCACCCATGTTTCGATTATAACAGTTAAAAATTACCGGTGCAATATAAAGTTGGTAGAGTAGCATCTGTTAGCCGTGGAAGAGAATCTTTTCGACTAGGGCTTCCGGTGCCAAAACGGTGCCAAGAAATCAGGCAAATAAAAATATATGGTGCAGATCAGCCGCTTTTCACTGTATTTTGGAGAAAAAACCATAAAAAATAAGAAGTAAAACGGGATTAAAGTATCGTGAAGGTGGACGTACTGTAGGATCAGGACGTGTTGCTACAATCATCGAGTAATTAATACGCGATAATAAAGTATAATGCGCCGATTAAGGTGATAAAAGAGAGACTTGCAAGTTTTACTTGCAGGTCTCTTTTGATGTTGTGAAAACATTTAGATGAGGCTGTCAGTGGCAGCGTACTATAAGGACAAGAGTGGTTGATTACAGACAGAATTATCTATATAATATAATGAAAAACAACAGTGAACTATGAGAAGAATAAGAGATAAGGCGGTGTGCTATGAAGTTCATGCATATATCGGATCTTCATCTTGGAAAACGAGTGAATGAATTTTCTATGCTGGAAGATCAGAAGGATATCTTAAGAAAAATATTGAAAATTGCAGATGAAGAAAAGCCGCAGGCACTTCTGATCGCGGGAGATGTCTATGATAAGTCCATACCTACGGTGGAGGCAATCCAGCTTTTTGATGATTTTCTGTGTGAGTTGTCGAAGAGAAAAGTGCAGACATTTATTATAAGTGGAAATCATGACAGTGCGGAGAGAATGGCATTCGGTGGACGTCTTATGAAAGAAAGCGGTGTATATGTTGCACCGGTGTATGCGGGGAAAACCCAAGCAGTTGTTCTGGAAGATGAATGGGGATCGATAAATATTTACTTGCTGCCTTTTGTGAAGCCTGCAAATGTAAAGAGATTTTTTGAAGATGAGCAGATAGAAAATTATACAGATGCCATACGAGTGGCTGTGGAGCAGATGAAATTAAATACTGACGAGAGAAATGTATTGGTGACGCATCAGTTTGTGACAGGAGCAAAAAGAAGCGAATCGGAAGATATTTCTGTTGGTGGAACAGATAATGTAGATGCGTCTGTTTTTGATGAGTTTGATTATGTGGCGCTCGGACATATACATGGACCACAGAAGATTGGAAGAGAGACGGTACGTTACTGTGGAACCCCTTTAAAATATTCTTTTTCAGAAATTCATCATAAAAAGTCTGTGACGATTGTGGAGATGAAAGAAAAGGGAAATGTAGAGATTAGCACAAAAGAATTAGCCCCTCTTCGTGATTGGTGTGAGATGAAAGGGACTTATATGGAACTGACTGAAAAGGCATACTATGAAAATCTTGATCAAGACAGCTATATGCATATCACATTGATTGATGAAGAGGATATTCCGGAGGCAGTGCGAAAACTGCAGGTGATTTATCCGAATTTAATGAAACTGGATTATGACAATCAGAGAACAAGAGGAAAAGCTGCATTTCTGGAGGCTGCAGAGGTAGAAGAGAAAACTCCATTCGATATTTTTGAAGAATTATACGAAAAGCAGAATAATCAGGAAATGAATGAAGAACAAAAGAAACTTATTCATGACCTGGTAGAAAAAATCTGGGAGGGTGGACATTGAGACCAAAACGATTGAAACTATCTGCATTTGGACCTTATGCAAGTATAGTTGAATTAGATATGGAAAAGCTTGGAATGAAAGGTCTTTATCTGATTACCGGGGACACAGGAGCGGGAAAGACAACTATTTTTGATGGGATTGTTTATGCGTTGTACGGGCTGCCAAGTGGAGAAAATCGAGAACCGGCAATGCTTCGCTCAAAATATGCAGAAGCGCATGTGCCTACGGAGGTGGAACTTTTTTTTGAAAACGGTGGACAGGAGTATAGGATCCGTAGGAATCCAGAGTATGAACGTCCAGCAAAAAAAGGTGGAGGAATTACACTGCAGCGGGCGGAAGCGGAACTGATTTATCCAGATGGACGAGTTGTAACAAAGCAGAAAGAAGTGAACAAAGCAGTTATCGAAATTCTGGGACTGGATAGAAATCAATTTCTTCAGATTGCTATGATTGCACAGGGAGATTTTTTGAAACTATTATTGGCAGACACAAAGGAACGGCAGGGGATTTTTCGCGAGATTTTTAAAACTGGTTACTATCAGATCCTTCAGGAGAAACTAAAAAGTGAATCAGGTAAACTTTCGGATGAACTGGAATTTGCAAGAAGAAGTGTGAATCAGTATCTGGAAGGTGTGAGTGTAGACTTTACTCAGATTCCGCTTACAGAAGCAATTGATGAAATTCAGAATCTAGTGGAAAAAGATCAGTTGGATGTGGAAAACTTGAGTGAAAAAATAAAAAATGTGCAAAAAGAGTTAGAGAAAGTACAGGAACATTTGCAGAAAGCACAGACGAGATCCCAGACACTTCGTACGCTGGAAGAGGCAGAAACAAAGTATCAGAAAGTCAAGATTCAAGAAAAAGAGCTTTCCGCAATTTTGGAAGTTCAAGAGAAAAAACAAACAGAACGTGATGGGCTGGAAACAGCGATTGCACATATACAGGAAGAAGTGTTGGTTTATCAGAAGCTGGAAGAAAAGAAAAAGAAATTAATAGAAAGAAAAACATTTCTTGAGAAACAGGAAAAGAAGCTCTTGAATCAAAAATTAGAGATAGAAAAACTTCAAGAACATTTACAGGAAGACAAAACTGAAGAAAAAATGTTGGAAAATGAACCGAAGAATCAGGCGGAACTACAGTTTCAGAAAGAAAAACTGGATCTGAAAAAAGAAGAACTGGATGCATTTGTGAAAAATATAAAGCAGTATCAAACATTATGTGGAAATCTTACAAAGTTTCAGAAACAATATGTGGATAAAACGCAGATGGCACAAGCACGAAAGGAAGAATACGACCAGGCATATCAGACATTTTTAGATGGACAGGCAGGGGTACTGGCGAGACATTTGAATCCTGGAGAGCCATGCCCGGTGTGCGGTTCCAGAGAGCATCCGAGGAAGGCTGCAGCTATGGGACATGTGCCATCTCAGGAAGAGCTGGATCAGTTGCAGGAGCATTTGGAACTGGCACGGACAGAGATGGAAAATGCAAGTAAAAAAGCAGCGGAATTGGTGGGAAAAGTGGATCTGCAAAAGAAACAGATCATGGAAAAGCTGCACGAACTGGAAAAGGAGAAGATGTTAGCAGAGCCAATGGAATCAGAAAATTGGAAAGTGCAAGACATTCAAAGCCAGATCCATAACAAGCAGGTAGAACTTGCAGAGCAGGAAAACAAGCTTACAGAGCAGATCCTGGATAATACCAAAAAGGTCAAATATTATAAAAATCTTCAAAAGCAAATTCAGAATACAGAAAAGATGATCGTGGAGAAGCAGGCAGAGAGGGAGGATTTGAGCGGAAAAATTACAGCGTTGAATGCTGAAATACAGACGGAGAGCAGGCAGCTTGAAGAACAAAGCCAGAATCTTAAGTTTGAAGATGGGAAATTGGCGGAACAGGAGCTTCGCAATCTGCAGATGAAGAAGGTACAGTTAAAGCAGCAATATGACGAGGCGCAGAAAAATGTACAGAAATGCAGCGGTGAGGCTCGAAAACTGGAAGGTCAGATGGAACAGTGCCGCAAACAACTTGAAAATCTGGGAGAGTTTAGCATAGAGAAAGAACAAGATGAAAAAAGATGTCTGGAAGAAATACGGACAGAACAGGAACAGTGCTTAAAAGACATACAGGTACGTCTTGCAGCGAATCAGAAAGCATTGGCGAAAATCCAGAAAAAGTCAAAAGACATTATTGAACTGGAACAAAAATGGACTATGGTAAAGGCGTTATCTAATACGGCTAACGGGAACATTTCCGGAAAGGAAAAAATCATGCTGGAGACCTATGTGCAGATGACATATTTTGACCGGATACTGGAGCGCGCAAATGTGAGATTTATGGTTATGTCGGAGGGGCAGTATGAGCTGGCAAGGAGTATTGCAGCAGGGAATAACCGGAGTCAGAGTGGTCTGGAACTGGATGTAATTGATCATTATAATGGGACAAGACGAAGTGTCAAGACACTATCCGGAGGTGAATCCTTTAAAGCCTCCCTATCCCTGGCACTGGGTCTGTCAGACGAAGTTCAGTCCAGAGCAGGAGGAATAAGGCTGGATACGATGTTTGTGGATGAAGGATTTGGTTCACTGGATGATGAATCCCTGGAACAGGCAATGAAAGCACTTGCAGGGCTCTCAGAAGGAAACAAGCTAGTGGGAATCATCTCACACGTTGGCGAATTAAAAGAACGCATCGATAAACAAATTATAGTGACAAAAGAAAAAGCAGGGGGAAGCAGGGCGGTGATTGTATAATTTTAATTACAGCATTTTTGAAATGAAAAGATTGTGATAATGGAAACTCTGGTGTAAGATAGAAATTAGAAATATATTATGAATAAAAATACCCTGTTTATTTTGATGAGTGAAATAAGCAGGGTACCATCATTTTACTGAATACTTTATATGGAATTGATTCTGTAAAATAGTTCAATTTAAGTTTATAGTGTTTGAAGAAATTCCCACAATGTTTTCTCAACAGAATCTGTCGTGTGTGTAGCGTAATCCGCTACTCCGGTGGCAGCGGTCGTCATAGCATAGCTTATGTTGGATAGCTGCAACATTTCCAGATCATTGTACTGATCTCCGAATGTGATACCATTCTTTGGATCCATGCCAAGGGAAGATACGATATTGGAAAGAGCAGAACCCTTGTTGGCATTCGGTGCAATAAAATCAATCCAGATATTTCCAGAGGTCACAATCTTGATTCGATCACCGAAACGTTCTTGAAAATAGGCGCGAAGACGTTTTTCGGTTCCATCAAAATCACATACTGCGATTTTGATAAAAGGCTCCTTGATATCACGCACATTTTGAACAACGTCCATGTCATAACCGACATCGTTACGGATATGATCGATGTAGTCAGAATCTTTTGAGTCGGTATATCCGGTTCGGGCTGTAGAAATTAAAGTGTGGCAATGACCATATTCTCTTGCAGCGTCTGCGATTTCATAGATGAGATCAGTATCAATATGTCCTAATGAGACGATCTTGCCATCATGTACACACATAGATCCATTTTCTGCAACATAGGAGATATCATCCTTCACAGGGGCAAATAGACGTTGGAGATTTTTGTACTGGCGACCGCTGGCTGCAATAAAATGTATCCCATGTTCTTTTAACTGGCGGATAATGTCAAATAATTCTGGATTCAGAGTGGTTGCGTGACCATGAAGTAAAGTTCCGTCTACATCGCTGGCAATATATTGTATCATAATAGTTCCTTTCTTTCTGAGCTGTAAGATGATTAAAGTCAAGCACTTGTTTAAAAGTAAGCTTGTGTAAAAAATCTTATGTTATCTTTCTGTATTAATTGATGTACCTGTGTTGATAATAGAAATCTTATCTATTATAATATAAAAAGACGTCAAAGAAAAGACGACAATGAAAAGAGGAGGCTATAACGTCATGAAAATCGGAATTGGTAATGATCATGCTGCAGTAGACATGAAGAATCAGGTAGTAGAGTATCTGGAAGGAAAAGGATATGAAGTTGTGAACTTTGGTACAGATACATATGAGAGCTGTAATTATCCAGAGTACGGCGAGAAAGTCGGACGAGCTGTTGCAGCAGGAGATGTAGATCTTGGTATCCTGATCTGTGGTACAGGAGTTGGAATCTCTTTGGCAGCAAATAAAGTAAAAGGTGTTCGTGCAGTTGTTTGCTCAGAGCCATATTCTGCAAAACTTTCCAGACAGCATAACAATACCAATATTCTGGCATTCGGTGCCCGTGTAATCGGAATTGAGCTTGCAAAGATGATCATCGATGAATGGTTAAGCGCAGAATTCGAAGGTGGAAGACACCAGACCAGAGTAGATATGATTACAGCAATTGAGAATAAATAAGCAAAAAATAATCAGTAAAAATAATCAGTAAACAAAACTGTTGCTTTGTGAAGGATAATCTGACGAAGCAGCAGTTTTTTGTGCTATAAAAGTATTCGAAGGAAATTGCCAGTGAAAGTTTATCTGTGCAGAAAATTTTTTTGGAAATCTGTACATTTCCGCATTTTAGAAAAATCACCTATCTGATTTTTGAGTCATACTATAATATAAAAAGATTTTGAGGAATAAATATGCCATATTCTATGATGTTAGATAGTGGTCACGGGGGAAGTGATCCTGGAGCAGTTTATCGGGGGCGCCGTGAAAAAGATGATACATTAAGGCTGACGCTTGCAGTGGGAGAGATTCTTCAGGAAAATGGAATTGAGGTACTTTACACCAGGACAACAGATGTGTATTTGTCCCCATATGAGCGGGCGGTAGAGGCAAATCAGGCAGGAGTGGATTTTTTCCTGTCGATCCATCGAAACTCTTATCCTACAGATAATGAAGTAATGGGAGTGGAAAGTCTGATCTATGATTTGTCTGGACTTAAATATCAGATGGCGCAGGAAATCAATGAACAATTGGAGACGGTGGGGTTTGTAGATCTGGGGGTGAAAGCAAGACCGAATCTTGTAGTGTTGAAGCGGACACGGATGCCAGCTGTACTTGTAGAGGCTGGATTTATCAATTCAGATACGGATAATGAATTATTTGATTCTAATTTTCAGGATATTGCACAGGCAATTGCAACAGGAGTCCTGGATACATTGGAAAATGCCGGAGTTCTGAAAGAACCGGAAACGCCGGTGGAACAGACGAAGTACCGTATTCAGGTCGGACTGTTCCGGAACCGGAACAATGCAGCGAGGCAGCAGGAAACACTGGAAGACCGTGGATTTCCGGCATATATAGATCAATGGAAACAATATTACAGGGTGATTTCCGGAGAATATGATATGCTGGACGAAGCAGTGGCGGCACAGAGAAGACTTAAGAGAGCCGGATTTGAGACGCTCTTGATACAATAAGTATTCAGATACTCTGAACGAGTATATTTTACAAAGATTTAGCATTTCTCTGTAAACTGATTTAACATGCAGTTCCTATAATGTACATGAAGAAAAGAAAGAGATGGTGCGGACCACATGAAGATGTGAGAGCATCTAAGATATCAGAGGTGCGCAGTAGAAGTATGTCATGCAATTGCATGACGCGCATCTCGCAGCAAGAATGCCGAGGCATTCTTGAAAGTTGTTTCATATGCAGGGAGGAATGAATATGAGATTTTTATGGGAAATGACAGGAAAAATATTTGGAGCGGAAGCACAGGACGGAACATTTTTATCAGCAAATGTATTGCTGTGGAGTGTTATAACATTTATAGTTGGAATATTCTTCTGCACGGCAATTGGAAAAATTGCATTGATTGACTGTATAGCAAATGTAATGTGTGTTGCTGTTTATGCCGGAGTGATCGGCGGAGTGATCGGTGGATTTTTATTCCTGATACACAGACATAACGGGAAACAGTTATAAGAGTTAAAAAGTATAGAGGATTAATAGAAGATATTTACATCAAAAGATATAAAGAAAAGGCATGTTCTGAAATTTTAAGAACTTGCCTTTTCTTTTTAATTTACGCGAGCAACGAGCCAAAGTCCGTGCTTGCACGAGACCTTGGCGACTGCCGCGATAACTTGAGAAACTCGCGAAGCGTGTTTCTCATAGTTATTATGTATCTACAAAAAACTGTTCGGAACAGAATTTGTAGATATGTTTACTTATTATTCATCAAAATCCTCATCGGACTCCGTCTTCTCCGGCAGATACACATGAACTTTCTCAATACGGTTTTTATCCAGAGATTCGACAACCAGACGGATACCGTCTTCCGTTGTAATAGAATCGCCGAGTTCCGGGAGCCGATCCAGATGCTCGATGATAAATCCACCGAGGGAATCATAATCTTCAGATTCCAGATTCAGTTCCAGACGGTCATTGAAGTCGTCCAGATTGACAGAACCTTCGACCAGATATTCTTTGTCAGAAATTTTGTGAACAAAATCTTCTTCATTCTCGTCATATTCGTCATGAATCTCACCGACAATTTCTTCCAGGATATCTTCCAGTGTGATCAAACCGGAAGTTTCACCATATTCATCCAGAACAATTGCGATGTTAAAGGATGTCTGACGCATCTCCACAAGAAGCTCGGAAATATTCTTATACTCATAAGTAAAATAAGCTTCTCGCATAATATCCCGGATATGGAATTCTTTTGTGTTTCCGTAATCGTAAAGCAACAAGTCCTTCATGTTAATCGTACCAATCACATTGTCGGTCGTATCTTCATAAATCGGCAGCCTTGTGAATTTGTCTTCACGGAAAATGTCGATTAATTCTTCATATGTGCAGTTTACATCTGCAAATGTTACGTGAACGCGGGGAACCATAACATCTTTTGCTTTTGCATCCCCAAGATCTACCACATTGTAGATCATTTCTTTCTCTTCGGATTCGATAACGCCGTCTTCATGGCTGACATTTACAATTGTACGAAGTTCATTCTCGGTCATGGCGCGTTTGTGGTCATTCGGATCTACGCGTAAAATGAAAAGAACAACGTTGGTCAGACCATTGATAATGAAGACGAACGGTGTCATGATCTTCATAAATATATGGATGATTGGTGCGTATACCAGAGATACCTTCTCAGCATGGATGGTAGCCATTGTCTTCGGTGTGATCTCACCGAAAAGCAGAATTGCTACAGTTAAAATTCCGCTGGCGATTGCGACCATAGAGCCACCGAGACTGTAAGCTAAGGTTGTGGTCAGCGATGCAGCAGAAAGGTTCACGATGTTGTTACCGATTAGTATAGCGGTAAGCATCTTAGAAGAATCATCCGTAATCTTTAATACAGTTTTTGCGTTTTTGTTGCCTTCATCGGCAAGGTTGCGGATTCGAATTCGGTTTACTGTTGTAAGTGCAGTCTCCGCGGAAGAAAAGAAAGCAGATAGTGCCAGCAGTACAATCAGTACGATAAATAGTATAGTATCATTCGAGTCCAATGATAAATCACTCCTTTTTGATAATAGTGTAATTAAGAGTAATATACAGCATTTACGGAGATTTTGCAAGAAGAAAGGAAGTATCGCAGTTTTGAAAGGTAAATTTATTTTATAGCCTGCCGATTTTGTGATTTCACATATTTACACATTTCTTATAAATTTAGGAAAGTTATCCACATTGAATGATTACACTGACTCCCTCTCTAAAAAATGTGCATAAATTTGTGTTTTCTCTTGGCTCTTTCCTGTTCTCTGCTCATTTTTCTTCCTTTGCGATAAAGTTTTTCTTTTATTTTACCTTATCGCAAAGAAATCAACTTATTTTTTCAGCACTATTAATGCGAATTATTTTTACCTTTCAAAACTGCTTTTATAGTGAAAAGAATATTTTTACCGCTGCAAAAAAAAGAAAGAAAAAACTTGACAAATAAAAAGAAAAGAATATAATGTAACTAATTCGATCGAAGAAAGCAAGACAAAGAAGTCAGATGATTTTTTGTCTTGCTTTTTTATTAGTATCTGTTAGCAGGCAGATGCTAATAAAAAATAGATAAAACGTTTTACCAATTCTTGTGAATTGAGCACAAAATGTCAGAAAATTAACATGTATAATAGGCATAGTGCGAAAAAATAAAAATTAAATATTGTGAAATGTGACGATTGACGCGTGCAAAATTGGCTGGTAAGATAAAAATACATTAATTGATAAAACGTTTTACCAAAAGGAAATTCAAGAAAAGAAAAGAGGAGGAAATGGACAATGAAGAAAAGAATCGTAAGTGTATTACTGGTTATGGCAATGTGTGTAAGCATGTCTGCTTGTGGAAGTAAGGGTGCTGAGAAGAAATCAGATGGGAGTGCTTCTGGTCAGAAAAAAGTTGCAGTTGTATATGCAGGTAATCTTGGAGATAAATCTTACAATGATTCATGCAATGAAGGTGCAAAAAAAGCAGAAAAAGAATTGGGTGTAAAAGTAAAGACACTTGAAGGAACTACAGCAGATGAGTGGGAAGCTAATTTCCTTGCAGCAGCAGAAGGTGGATATGATTTAGTATTATGTTCTAACTCCAACTTTGAAGAATATTTGAAGAAATATGCAGCAGATTATCCGGATGTAAAATTTGCGATTATTGATACTACTGTAGATGCCGATAATGTAGAATCCATTAGTTTTGCACAGAACGAAGGATCATTCTTAGCAGGAGCGGCAGCAGCAATGTTCACTCAGAAAACAGATATTGAAGGTGTAAATGCAGATCATACAATCGGCTGGGTCGGAGGTATGGACGTCCCAGTATTGCATGATTTCTATACAGGATATGAACAGGGCGCAAAATATGTTGACCCAGATGTAAAAATTCTTCAGTCATTTGCAGGTTCCTGGTCAGATCCTTTAAAAGGAAAAGAATTAACACTTGCACAGTATGAGCAGGGTGCAGATATTGTTATGAATGTTGCATCTGGAACAGGTACAGGAGTTCTTGAAGCTGCGAAAGAAGCAGATGAATATGCAATTGGTGTTGATTTGAATCAGGATAATGATCAGCCGGGACATGTACTTACATCTATGGTAAAAAGAGTAGATACTGCATCCTATGCAGTTATTAAATCTATTACTGATGATACATTTAAAGGTGGAACTGTTAAATACATGGATGTTGCAGGTGATGGCGTATCATTAACAGATTTCAGTGTTATGAAAGAAGCATTGGGTGATAAATTCCCACAGGATATTGTTGATAAAATCAATGAACTTGCCGATAAAATCAAATCAGGCGAAATTAAAGTTGATAATTATGAAGGATTTGGTGAAAACAAATAGAATCTGAAATTGAAATAAGGGGGCTTGTACAGACCAAGGCCCCTTTTTCCAAAGAGGAAGTGACAAAATGAATGATTATATCGTGGAAATGAAAAAAATCCGAAAAACTTTCGGTGAAGTACAAGCTGTAAAAAAAGGCGAATTTAATTTGAAAAAAGGCGAAATCCATTCATTGATCGGTGAAAATGGTGCAGGAAAATCAACAATGATGAAAATGCTTTACGGAATGTATGGTATTGATGATGGAGAAATTATCATTGGAGGAGAGAAGGTAGAAAATTTATCACCTAAAATTGCTATAGAAAAAGGAATTGGTATGGTACATCAGGAGTTCATGCTGGTAGATGAACTGACTGTATTGGAAAATGTTATTTTAGGTTTTGAACCGAGAAAGGGTCTGACAATTGATTTTGACAGTGCACGAAAAAATATTCAAAAATACATTGATCACTATGGAATGGATGTACAATTAAATAAAAAGATCAATCAGATATCAGTAGGAGAAGCACAAAGGGTTGAAATCATAAAAACTCTTACAAGAGGAGCTAATATTATAATTTTAGATGAACCAACAGCAGTACTTACTCCGCAAGAGACTCAGCGATTGTTTGAGATACTTCAAAATTTGAAAAATGATGGTAAATCAATTGTATTTATTTCTCATAAGCTTAATGAAATAATGCAAATATCGGATCGTATCAGTGTTATGAGACAAGGTGAATATATGGGCACGGTCGATAAAAAAGATACGAATCAAGCAGAACTGGCAAAGATGATGGTGGGTAGAGAAGTTTTCTTGAATATTGAAAAAAAGCAGGCCCATATCGGAGATACTGTGCTGAAAATTGATAATCTATGGACTTCTGGAGAAAAAGAAATGTCTAAAATCAGAGGCGTTTCGCTAGAGGTTAAGTCGGGAGAAATTGTCGGAATTGCCGGAATAGATGGCAATGGACAAAGTGAGTTGATTGAGGCAATCTGTGGATTGCGTAAAGTAGAAAAAGGAAGCATACTTTTAGACGGAAAAAATATAACTAATGAATCTGTGAAAAAAATAAGAAAAGCAGGATTGTCACATATACCTGAGGATAGAAATGTCAGAGGGTTAAATAGAAGTATGACAATAGAAGAAAATATTGTTGCAGCCCAGATTTCAGATGCTCCTTTTTCAAATGGAATTATGTTGAATAATACAAAGATGTTGGAATACACAAATGAATTAATAGATAAATTTGATATTCGTCCGCGAAATCCACAAACGTTGACTCAAGGAATGTCGGGTGGAAATGCTCAGAAGATTGTTGTTGCACGAGAAGTATCTATCGGCGGAAAAGTATTAATTGCATCTCAACCGACTCGAGGCGTAGATATCGGGGCGATAGAGTCAATACGAACGATATTGATGGATGTAAAAGAAAAAGGACTCGGAGTGTTGCTTGTATCAGCAGATTTGGAGGAAATATTTTCATTATCAGATAGAATAATCGTAATGCATGAGGGTGAAATTACAGGAAATCTTCAAGTGGACGAAGCTGATGAAGAGAAAGTAGGACTCTTGATGATGGGAGGAAAACGCAGAAAGGAGAAGTGTCATGAATAGTGCAGTAGAGAGTGTTAAAAAAATATTACTTACAATGTTACTTGCACTGGGAGTAGGAGCAATTATTATTCTTGTAATTGGACAAAATCCTATCGAAGCATATGCGGCTTTGATAAAAGGAGCATTTGTGGGGAAAAGAGCATTTGGCACAACTTTGGCAAGTTTAACTCCTTTGCTTTTGACTACAGTTGCATTTGCCTTGGCGGCAAAAGCGGGAGCTTTTAACGTTGGAGTAGAAGGTGAAGTGTTTCTTGGAGGAATTGTAGCGGCATATATCGGAATTAATTGGACTTTTTTGCCAAAGCCATTGTTGTTGATAGCTTGTTTCGCAGGCGCAATTGTTGTAGGAGCTGCTTGGGCTTTTATTCCGGGGATACTGAAGGCTTTATACAATGTAAATGAAGTGTGTACTACTATTTTGATGAATACAGTCGCATTATATATTACTTCTTATTTAGTGAATGGACCAATGAGTGCTGGAGGAGCGAATGCACAAACCCCACCTGTACAGGTAACATTACCTAAATTTTTAAAACCAAGTAACGCAAATGTAGGTTTGTTTATTGCTATCTTCGTAATTGTTATAGTAGTAATTGTGTTGAATAAAACTAATATCGGGTACAAGATCCGAACCGTTGGATTAAATCCAAAACACGCAGAATATGTAGGAATTAATCCGAGAAAAGTGTTCGTGGGAACAATGATGGCAAGTGGAGCAATTGGAGGAATTGCCGGTTGCATAGAAGTCCTTGGATCATATGGATATTTCTTAAATAATTTTGCATATAATTTGGGAACAAATGGAATGCTGGCATCATTGATCGTTAAAAATGACATTGTATTTGGTCCATTTATGGCATTTTTCCTTGCAGTATTAAAATCTGGTGCTATGGGAATGCAACAAAATACCGGTGTGCCAAAATCTATTATTGATACAATTACAGCAGTATTTATCATTATTGCAACTATGGAATTGTTGTCTCAGATAAAGATAAAGCGGAAAAAGAAGAAAGCAGTTAAAGAACAGGAGGCAAATGCATGAAATTAGAACAGATTTTTAGTGTCTCTTTGATATATGCATCGATCAGATCGGCTACACCAATTATTTATGCTGCGCTGTGTGCAGCGATTACACAACAGGCTGATATTTTAAACATCGGTACAGAAGGAATTATGCTGACGGGAGCATTTGCAGCGGTTGCAGTCAGTTATTTCTCTGGAAGCTGGCTTATGGGAATTTTAGCAGCCATGATGGCAGGATTTGTGATATCTGGAATTATGGCAGTGGGACATATTAAATATAAAGCAGATATTTGTGCCATTGGTATGGGAATAAATTTATTTGCTCTTGCTATTACTAAATTTATGTTGAATGTCATCTTTGATACAAGTGGTACATTTACTGATCCAGATGTGAAGGCAATTCCACGAGTGGATATTCCATTTATAAAAAATATTCCTATATTAAAAGATATTTTTAATGATTGGGCCGTGACGGAATGGTTTATGATTGTTTTAATCTTGATTTTGACATTTTTATTATATCGTACCCGTTGGGGATTGAGATTAAGAGCAGTGGGACAGTTCCCTATGGCAGCGCAAACAGCTGGAATAAATGTTATTTCCATGAAATATCAGGCGATTCTTATTTCAGGTTTGGTAGGAGGCCTGGCCGGAGCTCATTTGTCACTGGGATATAGTACTATGTTTACAGAAAATATGACAAGTAACAGAGGTTTTATGGGTGTAGCAGCAATGTACTTTGGACATGCAAATCCAGCTCTTACAGCAGTTGGTTGTCTTGTGTTTGGTGTGGCAGATTCTGTTGGAGCCAGACTGCAGGCATATGGATTGCCTTCACAGTTTGTCCTGTTAATGCCATATGTAGTTACAATTGTAGTATTGTCAATATCTATGATTTCAAAGAAAGTAGCAACAGATAGAAAGAAGAGTTCTCTAAATGTTGTAAAACAGGAGGCGATCTAATGAAAAAACTAAAAATGTGTTGAATGAGCACAAAGAAGAATATATAAAATATTTGTCAGAGCTAGTTTCGATAGACACGCAGGACTTGGGACATGGAATTGATGGTGGAAGAGAAGAAAAAGGTCAGGAATATCTGATTAAGTTGCTTGAAAAAATGGGTGCAGATAAAATTGAAAAAGATGCTTTGGAAGAAGAGACCATAAAAAAATGTCTGCAGCTTTATAATGAAGGAAATCTGGGTCATAATTATGATCATCGCTATAATGTATATGCTACATTTGCTGGAAAAGGTGGAAAAAGCATAATGTTTAATGGCCATATGGATACAATGCCTCCAGGAGATTTGAGTAAATGGATAACAAAACCACATTGCCCGGATATTAGAGATAATAGAATGTATGGCTTAGGAACAGCAGATATGAAGGGCGGATTGATGGCTTCAGTTCTGGCAATAAAACTATTGAAAGATGCTGGAATAGAACTTCCGGGAGATGTGATAATTACATCTGTGTGCGATGAAGAAGGCGGAGGCAATGGCTCGATGCTTGCTGCTATGAATGGAAAGAAAGCAGATGGAGTTGTCGTATGTGAAGGTACAAGCGACGAATTGATTGTTGCTCACATGGGATTTGTATTTTTCGATGTAAAAATTGAAGGTAAAGCAAATCATTCTGGTGCCAAATGGCTTGGAGTAAGTGCAATCGAAAAAGCAATCAAACTTATTCGTGGATTAGAAGAACTGGAACATGGTTGGTTAATGGAATATAAACATCCATTACTTCCGGCTCCAAGCCTTAATGTAGGAGTAATAGAAGGTGGTACAGCTGGTTCTACTGTTGCAGGAGAATGCGAATTTAAGGTTTGTGTTCACTATTTGCCAGAAATTATGAGTTATGAAAAAGTAGTATCAGAATTTACAGATACTATTGAAGGCATTGCGAATGGCGATAAATGGTTGAAGGACCATAAGCCAGAAATTAGTGTTTATCAGGCAGGTGGAGCCTTTGAAATGGAAAGAACTCATCCATTTGTTGAGGCATTTGCAGAAGGATATAAGCAAGCGAAAGGCAGAACTCCTAATATTGTCGGTTCACCATCTGGGTGTGATTCCAGAATATGGAAAAATGTTGCAAAATGTCCGACCATTCAATTTGGACCGGGAAATTTGGAACAATGTCATTCCGTAAACGAATATTTGGATATGGATGCGTATTTAGAATCGATTTTGATATATGCAGAATTAATACTTGCATGGGGAAAAAATAAATAAATACAAGGAAGGTAAAATTATGAGTAAAAAAGTATTATTAGCAGGTGAATCATGGATGAGTAATACAACTCATACAAAAGGATTTGACAGTTTTTTTACAGGAGTATATGAGACAGGAGAGACACTACTCGTCGAGGCCTTGGAAGCGAATGGTTATGATGTGACATTTCTTCCGAACCATCTTGCAGGAGAAAAATTTCCATTTTCATTAGAAGAGTTAAAAGAATATGATTGCATAATTTTGTCGGATATTGGAGCAAATACGCTGTTGCTTCCGGCGGTTACATTCAGCAAAAGTGTAAAAATGCCTAATCGAACGAAGATTATCCGGGATTATGTGTTGGATGGCGGATCATTACTTATGATTGGAGGATATCTGACATTTTCTGGAGTTGATGCGAAAGGTAAATGGCATGATACAGCAGTGCAGGATGTTCTTCCGGTAGAAATATTGACGGTTGATGATCGTATGGAGCATTGTGAGGGAGTAAAACCGGTGACAATAAAGGAACATAAAGCGCTGCAAGGTGTTGGAAGTGACTGGCCGGAAGTTCTTGGTTATAACAAAACCGTTGCAAAACCAGAGGCAGATGTGGTTGCGACAATAGAAGGAGATCCGTTTATTGCATTTGGAGAATATGGAAAAGGACGGAGCGCCGTTTTTACAACAGATTGTGCTCCACATTGGGCGCCGCCGGAGTTTTGTGAGTGGGAAGATTATAATAATGTCTGGGCTGGAATTGTAGACTGGCTTACGGAATAGAGGATAACGTCTGTGGCTTTTGAGGCTGCAGGCGTTTGCTTTATAATGGAGGATAAAAATAATGAAAATGACAGAAAAAGAATTTTTAATGAATTTGTTAAGTATTCCTAGTGTAAATGGTGAAAATTCAGAAAAGGATATCGCTGTATATATACAACAATTTATGGTGGAAAGTGGGATTGATGCACAAATACAATTCATTGATGAAAAACACGCAAATGTAGTTGCAAAATTACAGGGAAAATCATCAGAAATCATTATTTGGAATGGACATATGGATACAGTTCCTTATGGTGATGAACAATTATGGGACACAAATCCAAGAACTCCAATAGAAAAGGAGGGAAAAATTTTTGCAAGAGGTGCCAGTGATATGAAAAGTGGTCTGGCAGGTATGATATGGACTCTGTGCAAAATGAAAGAAGAAAATTATGTGCCAGAAAAAACGATTGTTTTTTATGGGACTTGCGATGAAGAAAAAAATGGAGTGGGTGCGAGATATTTGCTTGAAAATGGAATGCAAAAAAATGCCCAATTAATGCTGATAGGTGAACCGACAGGACTAAAATTGGGAATGGCTCAAAAAGGGTGTATATGGCTGCAATTGCATGTCCATGGGAAAACTAGCCATGGGGCTTATCCAGAACAAGGAATTAATGCTGTGGAATATGGCTTTTTAATATGTCGAGAAATTAAAAGAAGAATTTGTAAACATGAGCATAACCTGCTTGGGAAAGCAACAGCACAAATCACGATGCTTCAAGGCGGAATAGTTCCTAATATGACGCCTGATAAGGCAACGTTTCTGATGGATATCAGGACGGTACCCGGAATGAGTACAGAACAGATTATTGTAATAGCAGAGGAAGAATGTCAAAAATATGAAAATGAGACCGAGAATATTCTAAAAGTAGAAATAGAGTTGAAAAATGACAGGTTCCCAATTGAAATTTCGGAAGATAATGAATGGGTTAAAAAAATGAATAACAATTCATTTATTGGAATTAATTTTTTTACAGATGCATCCATTCTTATTCGAGATACACCAGAGATGCCGGTATTATTATATGGTCCTGGGGAGCCGGATGTGGCACATAAACCGAATGAATACGTTGAATTAAAAAAATATATGGAATATATTTCGTGTTTAAGAAAAATATTTTAACCACTCGAATGCAATATGGTATAAAATTAAGAAAAAAAGTAGTGAGAAAGGGTAGTATCGGTTTGAGAACAACAATAAAAGACATTGCTAATTTTACAGGATTTTCGGTGACGACAGTATCATTGGTTTTGAATAATAAGGCGAATAGAATTCCGCAAAGCACCAGAAATGCTATTTTAGATGCTGCTGAAGAATTGAATTATCATCCAAATCAGGTTGCGGTTGGATTAGTGAAGAAAAGAACACAAACGATAGGGTTAATTATATCGGATGTTAGTAATGTCTTTTTCTCAACTTTGGCAAAAGGAGTGGAAGATACCTGCAGGAAGCAAGGATGGAATTTGATTTTATGTAATACGAATGATAAGCATGAGAGAGATTTATCATATATACAGGTTCTTGCTGATAAGGGTGTTGATGGAATTATTTTTTGCATGGCACGGGATAGTGACAAAAAAAGAGCCCAAGAAAGCATAGAATTGCTTGAAAAATTAAAAATCTCATTTGTAATGATAGATCGATATGTAGAAGCATCGGTATGTAGTTCTGTAATTGTTAATCACAGGCAAGGTGGCTATATAGCAACGCATTATTTGCTGGAACAAGGACATAGAAAGATAGGGTGTGTTACTGGCCCGGCTGAACTTGAGGATTCAAAGGAACGTTTGCTTGGATATTGTAAAGCACTGAAAGAATATGGGATACCATATGATGAACGGTTGGTTTTTGAAGGAAATTATGATAGAGAAAGTGGAAAGAATGCAGTAGAGTATTTTTATAATCATGGCTTGGAAATAGATTCTATTTTTGCATTCAATGACATGTCTGCATATGGGGTATACAATGGACTGAAAGAATATGGATTGAGTGTTCCAGATGATATTTCGGTTGTTGGATATGATGATATCTTCTTTTCGGAAATATTAGATACTCCTTTGACGACAATACGGCAGCCGGTTTATGAAATGGGAGTAGAGGGAATGAAGCTATTATTAAATGAAGTGGAAAGTACGAATCATATAAAAAAATGTATTACATTTCAACCAAAAATTATAATCCGTGAAAGTGTAAAGAATGTCAGGCGTTGAATTCCCTGCTTTTTTATTGTATGATAAGAATATTCTATGCGGTGCTTAGAATAACTTTCAGTATAGGAGCAGATTTTTATGAATCAGAACTTTTATGATAAATTGAACAATGTGATAGCAAAGGATAGCATTTTGATCGATGAGCCGATGAGCCGTCACACTACATTTCGTGTGGGCGGACCGGCAGATTTCTTCGTGACACCAAAGGCGAAGGAAGAAGTAAGAGATGTGATCCGTATCTGTAAAGAAGCAGGAATGCCGTATTATATTATAGGAAATGGAAGTAATCTTCTTGTGTCTGATGCAGGATACCGCGGTGTGATCGTTCAGATTTATAAGGAAATGAATGAAGTGAAGGTAGAAGGTGATCTTGTAAAGGCACAGGCTGGAGCATTGCTTTCAGGAATCGCGGCTAAAGCGCTGGGGGCAGAGCTTTCAGGTTTTGAATTTGCTTCCGGAATTCCGGGGACAATCGGAGGTGCCTGTGTGATGAATGCAGGAGCCTACGGCGGAGAGATGAAGGATGTACTGGAATCTGTGACAGTGCTTACAGGTGAAGGTAAGATTATAGAACTGGGCCGTAATGAACTGGAGCTTGGATACCGCACTAGTGTGATTGCGAAGAAAGGTTATATTGTGCTTGGGGCGGTGTTGAAGCTTGAGCGCGGAGACGGAGAGAAGATCAAAACTTATATGGATGAGCTGAAGGAGAAGCGTGTGACGAAACAGCCGTTGGAATATCCAAGTGCCGGAAGTACGTTTAAGCGTCCGGAAGGATATTTTGCAGGAAAACTGATTGAGGATGCCGGACTTCGGGGATTTCAGGTCGGAGGAGCACAGGTGTCCGAAAAGCACTGTGGTTTTGTGATCAACCGGAATCATGCGACGGCAGCAGATATTATGGAACTGATGAGACAGGTACAGATCCGCGTGAAGGAGAATTCCGGCGTGGATCTGGAACCGGAAGTGAAGAGATTAGGGGACGAATAAGATGAGACTTGTAATTGTGACTGGAATGTCCGGTGCCGGAAAAAGTACGGCACTTAAGATGCTGGAAGATATGGGATATTTTTGTGTGGATAATTTGCCGGTCCCATTGATTCCGAAATTTGCAGAACTTCTGGCGGTGCCGGGTACGGAGATGAATAAAGCAGCTCTTGGAGTAGATATCCGGAGCGGACAGAGCTTTCAGGAGCTTGCGAATGTACTGAAAGTTCTGGATGAAGGCGGCTGCCAGTATGAGATCCTTTATCTGGAATCCAGCGATGATGTACTTGTAAAGAGATATAAAGAGACGAGACGTTTTCATCCGCTGGCAGGTAGTGACGGACGTGTGGAAGATGGTCTGAAGAGAGAACGAGAACTTCTTGGATTTCTGAAGAAAAAAGCGGATTATCTTGTAGATACCAGTCATATGCTTACAAGAGAACTGAAAGCAGAGCTGAACAAGATATTTGTCCAGAACAAGGAATATAAGAACCTTTACATTACGGTGTTGTCATTTGGCTTTAAGTATGGAATTCCGAATGATGCAGATCTGGTGTTTGATGTACGTTTTCTGCCAAATCCATATTATATAGAAGAGTTACGTCCTATGAGTGGAAATGATCAGCCGGTCAGAGACTATGTGATGAATAACGACACAGCAAAACAGTTCTTGACAAAGCTTACGGATATGGTAGAATTTCTCATACCGAATTACATTTCCGAGGGAAAGACACAGCTTGTAATCGGAATTGGATGTACGGGAGGAAAGCATCGTTCCGTTACACTGGCAAATGAATTGTATGAGGCGCTGAAAAAAACAGACAGCTATGGAGTTCGCATTGAGCACCGTGATATCGGAAAAGATGCGATCACGAAGGCAAAATAGGTGAGTATCATGTCGTTTTCGGGGAAAATAAAAGAAGAACTCGCAGAGCATGTCGCGAAAGCACGGCATTGTAATCTGGCAGAACTGACTGCGATTTTACATATGTGCGGGGAATTTGAAGAAGATAAAAATGGTATATGTACGATTAGATTCCGATCAGAAAATTATCTGGTAGCGAGAAAGTGCTTTACATTAATGTCAAAAACATTTAATATAGAAGCTGACATCGTAGTCCGAAAGAATATGACGAATGGAAGCACAAGTTATTTTATGCGTTGGGCAGGGGAGGAACTGTTGGCGGTAAAGAATGCACTTGTGCAGGCTGTATGCTGTAAGCGTGCTTATATCAGGGGGGCATTCATTGCAGCAGGATCGATGAGTGATCCGAGCAAGTCTTATCATTTTGAGATTGTGTGTGGGGAACTTGCACAGGCAGAGTATGTGAGAGATATGATCAACAGCTTTGACCTGGATGCTAAGATCGTAACGCGTAAGAAGACATTTGTCGTATACTTGAAAGAAGGATCCCAGATTGTGGATGTCCTGAACATTATGGAAGCGCACATCGCCCTTATGGAACTTGAGAATGTCCGCATTCTGAAGGAGATGCGTAACTCAGTGAATCGAAAAGTTAATTGTGAGACAGCGAATATCAACAAGACCGTATCGGCGGCCGTAAGACAGATGGAAGATATTGTGTATGTCAGAGATACAGTTGGCTTGGATTATTTGCCGGAAGGATTAAGAGACGTTGCCCTTACACGGCTTGAGAATCCGGATGCAACTCTGAAAGAGCTGGGGAGTCTTATGGCAGACCCGGTTGGAAAATCAGGGGTGAATCACCGGCTGAGAAAGATTAGCGAGATGGCAGATAAGTTAAGGGGTTAGTTTAAGGAGGATTTATATGATTAAGAAACCTGTTACACTTCAGTCAGACCTGGACATGGAGTCCAGACCAATCGCACATCTTGTGCAGGAGGCAAGTCAGTATGACAGTACGGTGTACATTGAGATGGACAACATGAAGATTAATGCCAAAAGTATTATGGGGATGATGGCATTACAGTCACACCAGCCGGGAAAAGGAACCAACCTTACTCTCATTGCTGAGGGAGACGACGAGGAGCAGGCTGTAAGTGGAGTGGAATCATTTCTGCTTGCACAGTAATCAATAACATACATAGATAATTGAGGAATCGAAAGAGGGCATCTCACATGCCCTCTTTTTGGAATATATTGTAAAACCATGGAGGAAATGTCAGATGAAAAAGCTTCTATTTGTATATAATCCACGTGCAGGAAAAGAGATGCTAAAACCAAGATTGTCAGATGTTCTTGATATCTTTGTGAAAGCGGGATATGAAGTGACAGTGCATCCGACACAGGCATACAGGGACGCTTATTATCAAATCAAGGAATACGAAGTTGGCAAATATGATCTGATTGCGTGTAGCGGTGGAGATGGAACGATTGACGAGGTTGCGACTGGAATGATGAAGCGCCGTGAGATGGGAAAAGATGTTGTTCCGGTAGGATATATTCCGGCAGGAACGACGAATGATTTTGCCAAGAGTCTGCACATTCCGAGAAAACCCCTTGCGGCAGCAGACAATGCGGTGAAGGGAGTTCCATTTCCGTGCGACATTGGAAAGTTCAATGACAGCGTATTTGTTTATATTGCAGCATTTGGAATTTTTACAGATGTGTCTTACGAGACAGATCAGGCAGTGAAAAATGTACTTGGTCATATGGCGTATATATTGGAAGGTGCAAAGAGAATCTTTAACATTCCTTCCTATAAAATTAAGGTGGAGCATGACGGGGAAGTTATCGAGGACGAATTTATCTTCGGTATGGTGACGAATTCTCGTTCCGTTGGCGGCTTTTCTAATATGGTCGGGAAAAATATAGTATTTGACGACGGACTGTTTGAAGTGACACTGATCAAGACACCGAAGAATCCGATTGCTTTGCAGGAGATTATTGCAGCACTCCTGATCGAGCAGGTGGATACAAAGCATATGTACACATTTAAGACAAAAAAAATTACCTTTGATTCTGTTGAAGAGATTCCGTGGACACTGGATGGAGAGTTCGGCGGAGAACAGGATTATGTGGAAATCGAGAATGTTCAGAAGGCAATGGAGATTATGGTTCCGGAGAATCATGTACTGGAGCTGAGCGAGCAGAAAAATAAAATAGAAAGAGATTAAATAAGTGGAGACTAGAGAAAAATTTTCATCAAGACTGGGATTTATATTAATGTCCGCAGGCTGTGCAATTGGTCTGGGAAATGTATGGAGATTCCCGTATATCACAGGAGTGTACGGAGGAGGAGCATTTGTGCTTCTGTATCTGTTCTTTCTTTTGATTTTAGGACTTCCGATCATTGTTATGGAGTTCGCGGTTGGCCGTGGAAGCCAGAAGAGTATTGCAAAGTCTTTCAATGAACTGGAACCAAAAGGAAGTAAATGGCACATTTACCGCTATTTCGGAATTGCAGGTAATTATCTGCTGATGATGTTCTATACGACAATCGGCGGCTGGATGCTTGCATATTTCGTAAAGATGGTAAAAGGAGATTTCGTAGGAGCTGACACAAAGCAGGTGGAGGCGATTTTTGGAGAACTGACTTCTAACAGAAATGAAATGCTGTTCTGGATGATTTTGATTTCCGTGCTGGGACTTATAGTGTGTTCTATGGGACTTCAAAATGGTGTCGAGAAAATGACAAAATTCATGATGTCCAGTTTGTTTGTAATTATGTTAATATTGGTCGTTCGTGCAACGACACTGGACGGTGCGATAGACGGATTGAAGTTCTATCTGCTTCCGGATTTTGGTAAGATGGCCGAAAATGGATTTAAAGAAGCGGTGTTTGCGGCAATGGGGCAATCATTCTTTACTTTAAGTGTCGGAATTGGTGCACTGGCAATCTTTGGAAGTTATATTGGAAAAGAGAGAAGATTGACTGGAGAGGCAATCAGCATCACCGTTCTGGATACGGTTGTAGCGCTTGTTGCAGGTCTGATCATATTTCCATCCTGTTTTGCATTTGATGTAAACCCGGGTCAGGGACCAGGACTTGTATTTGTGACACTGCCAAATGTATTCCGTGAGATGGCTGGCGGAAGAATCTGGGGAGCTCTGTTCTTCCTGTTCATGTCGTTTGCAGCATTTTCCACGATCATCGCAGTGTTCCAGAATATTATCCAATTCGCAAGAGATATGTGGGGGATTTCTTTGAAGAAATCTGTTCTTATTAATGGAGTTCTGCTGATTCTTCTTGCGGTGCCTTGTGTGCTTGGAATGACAGACTGGGCAGGATTCACTATAGGTGGAAAGAGTATTATGGATATCGAGGATTTCCTTGTAAGTAATAACCTTCTGCCGATTGGATCACTGGTATATCTTTTGTTCTGTATGACAAGATATGGCTGGGGATGGGATAATTTCATAAAAGAAGCAAATACCGGATCCGGAGTGAAATTCCCGACACATAAAGCCATCCGGTTTTACCTGACATTTATCCTGCCGCTGATCGTGCTGTTTATATTTGTGCAGGGTTATTGGGGCTTGATCGCAGGATAGGACATAAAAACACTTGTCGAATACAAGGGGTATATCCGCTGGGAGATGACTCTTGCCTCTATAGGTGGTGAGAAACAAGCTAGTATCAGTGGTGGGAGTCAATCCCCCAGCTGATATAGCCTCCGGCAGGGCGCACATTGTCCGGTGGACAATGGTTTTGCGCCGACCGAAACGGAGTGTAGACTTGCAGAGGTGCATCGGAATGTCAGATGCGTCCCTACAAAATGTCGGAATTTGATGAAAAAATAAAAAAGTTTAAAAAAAATGAAAAAAGTGCTTGCATTCTTGGAAAACCTTTGCTATACTAAGCAAGTACCGAACGCGAGGGTACAGAAAAAAACATAAAAAACTGATATGGCTCCGTGGTCAAGCGGTCAAGACGCTAGCCTCTCACGCTGGAATCAGGGGTTCGATTCCCCTCGGAGTCACTAAGATCCACAGATTGTTCTGTGGATCTTTTTGTTGTATCCGTGATGAAACGAAGTCTGAGGAGTATTCACCTGGAAAGGATATTTTACAAAAGTATTAGTCCAGAAAACGGAAATGACTTATTTGAAGTATCAAAAGGCATAGAACTTAATTGTTAAAAATATGACGAAAATACCTCCGGATTGGCTGAATTTTTTGACAAAATCACATGTCTCCAGATACTTGTCATTTAGAATGTTATGGTCTATAATGAGGAAAGCAAAGGTAACAATTTAAATGGAGGAATTTAATATGTTAGTATCAGCAAAAGAAATGCTTGAAAAAGCAGTAGAAGGCCACTATGCAGTAGGGCAGTTTAACATCAACAATCTGGAGTGGACAAGAAGTGCGCTTCTTGCAGCAGAAGAGGTAAAATCTCCAATTATCCTTGGTGTATCTGAGGGCGCAGGAAAATGGATGACAGGATTCAAGACAGTTTCCGCTATGGTACAGGCCATGATCGAAGAACTGAATATCACAGTTCCGGTAGCATTACATCTTGACCATGGTACATACGAAGGATGTTATAAGTGTATAGAGGCAGGATTCTCCTCTATTATGTTCGACGGATCACACTATCCGATCGAGGAAAACATTGAGAAGACGCGTGAACTTGTGAAAGTCTGCAATGAGAAAGGAATTTCTCTTGAAGCAGAGGTTGGTTCTATCGGTGGAGAAGAGGATGGCGTAGTCGGAATGGGCGAGTGCGCAGATCCTAAGGAATGCAAGATGATCGCTGATCTCGGTGTTACAATGCTGGCAGCAGGAATCGGTAATATTCATGGAAAATATCCTGCAAACTGGCAGGGGCTCAGCTTTGAGACTCTTGATGCAGTTCAGCAGTTAACTGGAAAACTCCCGCTCGTTCTTCACGGTGGTACAGGTATTCCGGATGATATGATTAAAAAGGCAATCAGTCTCGGTGTTGCTAAGATCAATGTAAATACAGAGTGCCAGCTTTCATTTGCAGAAGCTACACGTAAATACATTGAGGCAGGAAAGGATCTGGAAGGAAAAGGATACGATCCACGTAAACTTCTCAAACCAGGTGCAGATGCAATTATTGAAACTGTCAAAGAAAAGATGGAATTATTTGGCTCAGTTGGTAAAGCTGAATAAAGATTTAATTTATACTTGCCTTTTTCAGACGATTGGGTTATACTAACTGACATAGACAGAACAAAGGCGTTCCAATGTTGAATTGGAGTGCCTTTTCTGTATATATAAAAATAGTAATTGTTTAGTATTTGACAAACGGCGAGTATAAGAATATGGTATTGAATGATTACAATTTAAAATAAGTGAAAGAGAGGAAAGCAGGATATGAGCGAGCGTTTTAATGTAGCAGACATTTTCGGAGAAGATGTATTTAATGACACTGTTATGCAAGAGCGCCTTCCGAAAAAAGTATACAAGGATTTGAAGAAGACGATCGAGGAAGGAAAAGAATTAGACCTTGCCACAGCTGATGTCATCGCACATGAGATGAAAGAGTGGGCAATTGAGAAGGGAGCTACACATTATACGCACTGGTTCCAGCCACTGACAGGTGTAACTGCTGAGAAGCATGATTCATTCATTTCCGCACCGCTTCCGAGTGGAAAGGTTCTTATGAGCTTTTCTGGAAAAGAACTGATCAAAGGAGAGCCGGATGCATCTTCATTCCCGTCCGGAGGACTTCGTGCAACATTTGAAGCACGTGGATATACAGCATGGGATTGTACATCACCGGCATTTGTAAGACATGATGCAGCAGGTGCTACGCTTTGTATCCCAACTGCTTTCTGTTCTTATACAGGAGAGGCACTGGATCAGAAGACACCACTTCTTCGTTCTATGCAGGTAATCAATGAACAGTCATTGAGATTACTTCGTCTCTTTGGAAATACAACAGCTAAGAAGGTAACACCTTCTGTTGGACCTGAGCAGGAATATTTCTTAGTAGATGCTGAAAAGTTCATGCAGAGAAAAGATTTGATCTATACAGGACGTACACTTTTCGGAGCAATGCCTCCAAAAGGTCAGGAGCTGGATGATCATTATTTTGGAACAATCCGCCAGAGAATTGCTGGATTTATGAAAGATGTAAATGAACAGCTTTGGAAAGTCGGAGTTTCATCAAAGACACAGCATAATGAGGTTGCACCGGCACAGCATGAGCTTGCACCAATCTATGCTGAGGCAAATGTGGCTTTGGATCACAACCACCTTGTAATGCAGACGTTAAAGAGAGTTGCATGTCAGCATGGTATGAAGTGTCTGCTTCACGAGAAACCATTTGCAGGAGTTAATGGATCTGGTAAACATGACAACTGGTCACTGACAACGGATGATGGAAAGAATCTTCTGGATCCAGGTGATACACCTCATGAGAATATCCAGTTCTTACTTGTACTTACATGTATTTTGAAAGCTGTTGATGAGCACGCAGATCTTCTTCGTGAGTCTGCAGCTGATCCGGGAAATGACCACAGACTTGGAGCAAATGAGGCTCCACCGGCAATTGTATCTGTATTCCTTGGAGAGCAGCTTGAGGATGTCCTGAATCAGCTGATCAGCACAGGAGAAGCTACACATAGTCTTGCAGAGGGAATCCTTAAGACAGGTGTAGATACACTTCCGGATTTTACAAAAGATGCTACAGACCGTAATAGAACATCACCATTTGCGTTTACAGGTAATAAATTTGAGTTCCGTATGGTAGGATCTCGTGATTCTATTGCTGGACCGAACGTTGTACTTAACACAATCGTAGCAGATGCATTTGCAGAGGCATGTGATGTACTGGAGAAAGCAGATGACTTTGATCTTGCAGTACATGATCTGATCAAGAAATATGCGACAGAGCATCAGAGAATCGTTTTCGGTGGAAATGGATACTCTGACGAGTGGGTTGCAGAGGCTGAGAGACGTGGACTTCCGAACATCAAGTCTATGGTAGAAGCTATTCCGGCACTGACAACAGATAAAGCAATTAACCTCTTTGAGAAATATAAGGTATTTACAAAGGCAGAGCTTGAGTCTCGTGCCGAGATCAAATACGAGAACTACTCAAAGGCAATCAATATTGAAGCTCGCACAATGATCGATATGGCTACAAAACAGATCATTCCTGCAGTTATCAAATATACAAAAGAACTTGCAGATACAATCAATGCTGTAAAGGCAGCAGGTGCAGACGTTTCCGTACAGTCTGAGCTTCTGACAGAGATTTCGGCTCTTCTTGTAGAGAGCAAGAGCGCTCTGAAAGCTTTAACAGAAGTTACAGAGAAAGCTGCAGAGATGGAAGAAGGAGAAGAGCAGGCCAGATACTATCACTTCACAGTTGTGCAGGCTATGGCTGCGCTTCGTTCACCAGTTGACAAACTTGAGATGATCGTAGATAAAGAAGCATGGCCAATGCCTTCCTACGGAGATCTGATGTTTGAAGTATAAGATAAATGTTCCGATAGCAGAGTACAGGAGATTGTAGACTGCGGAAACTTTAGAAAGAATTAAGGATTTTATAAGGACCTTGGACTTGGAATGGACACATCTTTGTGCTATTCTAGGCTCAAGGTCTTTTTCTATGGCATTTGAGTACCTGATTATGGATTATTATATCAGCTGGGAGATGACGCGCACCTCGCAGCAAGAATGCCGAGGCATTCTTGAATTACTCAAATGATAGAAACTTGAAGAGTAATGTTGTATGGAGTAGAGATGCATTGTGGATCTTTAAATAATAAAGTGTGAAGGTGTCTGGCTCGCTCGTGATACATAATAGAAAAGATTAAGTGTTAATATTAGATATAAGAGATTAAGGAAGGAGATGGAAGATATGACAAAAAATGAATTCCTGGAGGGGCTTAGAAAGGCTCTTGGTAATGATCTAGATCGTGAGACTGTGCAGGAAAATGTTGCATATTATGATGGGTATATCAGTGTTCAAGTGAATATTGGAAGAACAGAAGAAGAGGTGACCGCGGATCTTGGCGATCCGTGGGTAATCGCGCAGACAATTATTGATGCGGAGGAAGCAAAGCGGGGCACAGGCAGAAATGCTGGAAGTTCCTATACTACTGCTAATAGTGGATTCAGTGATCCGGTATATGGAGATGGCGGGGATTATACACGCGAGGATTATTATGATCAGAATCAGGGATATCAGACACATGTGCACACATTTGGCTTTGATACCTGGTGGAAAAAGCTGTTGCTGATACTTGGAATTATTGGGATTATCGTGCTTGTAGTATCGATTGTTGGAGGAATTATAAGCTTTCTGGCACCGATTTTGATTCCGCTAGTGATCATTATGCTGATTATCAGACTGATTGGCGGAAGCGGCCGGCGATGGTAAGCGAGACAGGCAGCCATATAAATATGATTTATATATAGAAAATATATGAAATAAGAAACAGATATTCCGACGGGGTTAAAATCAAGCCTGCCAGAATATCTGTTTTTGTTTGGAAAAATAGGGCAAAATAAAAGACTGATAGGGGAGCTATCAGTCTTTTGAGGGGAGTATAAATAATTAATAAGGGGTTGTAGAAAGTTGTGCTTCCTACGAATTCAAGTATAATATAGGAATTTCTAAAAAGCAAGATAAAAATGAAAAATCTTAAAAAAACCTTAAGTTGAGATTAAGATGCAAAAATATAAAAATAAAACTATTTTACATCACATAAAATTCGGATGCCGGGACATACTAATTTTGCAGCAAAAAAGATTAGGAGGAATTAATATGGCTAAGAATTACAGTTCATCAAACAAAAACAGTTACGGCGAGGATGGTTACAACTCAACAAACAAGAACAAAACAAATTCAAGTATGGGGGATAAAAACGCATCTAACAAGACTTCAAACAAGAATGCAAAGAATTCTTCAAACAAGAATGCATCTAACGCATCTGACCGCAACTGTCATGATGAGAGTGACAGATACTAATCAGAGCTGATGATCAGCGTGGTTTGCAGGTATACTGTGAATTTTGCTGGCGACCGGGGCATGCCATAAGGCATGTCCCGGTCTGTGTTGCCGGGCATATGAAGTGATAATGATCGAGAAACTGCCTGAGATATTTGAAAATATTTTTTTCAATATTTTTTGTTGAGTCTGACTTACGGAAATGATTGACAGTGCCCGGTAATAAAAGTAATATGAAAGAAAAACTTTTTTAATGCAAATGATGATTTGGAGAGATATATGAGAAGAATGGAATTGATTGCTCCGTGCCATTTTGGACTGGAAGCAGTGCTAAAACGTGAAATTATGGACCTTGGATATGAGATTTCGGAAGTGGAAGACGGAAGAGTCACATTTATCGGAGATGAGGAGGCTATATGCCGTGCAAATGTGTTCCTGCGTACGGCAGAGCGTATTCTCATTAAGGTGGGGAGCTTTAAAGCAACAAGCTTTGAAGAGCTGTTTGAGGCAACGAAGAGCCTTCGCTGGGAAGAATATATTCCGAGAAACGGAAAATTTTGGGTTGCGAAAGCTGCTTCGATAAAAAGTAAGCTGTTCAGCCCGTCAGATATTCAGTCTATTATGAAAAAAGCGATGGTACGCAGACTTCAGGAGTATTATGGCATCGAATGGTTCCCGGAGGATGGAGCATCTTACCCGGTACGTGTATTTTTAATGAAAGACATTGTGACAATTGGAATTGATACTTCAGGGGTATCTTTACATAAACGCGGATATCGAGAAGTGTCTGGAAAAGCGCCGATTACAGAAACGTTGGCGGCATCACTTATTATGCTGACACCTTGGAATAAAGACCGGATCCTGGTAGATCCATTTTGTGGAAGTGGAACATTTCCGATTGAATCGGCTATGATGGCAGCCAATATTGCTCCGGGAATGAATCGTTCTTTTACAGCTGAATCTTGGATGAATATTATACCGAAAAAGGTCTGGTATGACACGATTGATGAGGCAAATGATTTGATTCAGGATGATATCGAGGTGGACATTCAGGGATACGATCTGGACAGTTCTGTAATTAAGATCGCAAGACGCAATGCCAGAGAGGCGGGAGTGGATCATCTGATACATTTTCAGGAAAGAGACGTCAAAGACCTGCATCACCCGAAAAAATATGGTTTTGTGATTACCAATCCACCGTATGGTGAACGATTGGAGGATAAAAAGGATCTTCCGGCCCTTTACAGAGCATTTGGTGAGAGCTTTAAGCATTTGGACAGCTGGTCTGCCTATATGATAACTTCTTATGAAGAAGCTGAACGATATTTTGGACGCAAGGCGGATAAGAATCGTAAGATTTATAATGGAATGTTGAAGACCTATTTCTATCAGTTCCTTGGGCCGAAACCGCCAAAAAAGCCGAGGGAAAAGTAGGAAAAGCTAGAGGAGAATTGAAGATGGACACAATTATATTTGCGACAGGTAACAAAAATAAAATGATAGAGATCCGTATGATTCTAGCAGATCTTGGCTGCAAGATCTTGTCCCAGAAAGAAGCCGGAATCCAGGCGGATGTAGTAGAGGATGGACAGACATTTGAGGAAAATGCGTTAATTAAGGCGACGACGATTGCGGATATTGCACGGAAGATGCCGGAGTATAGAAATGCAGTTGTTCTGGCTGACGATTCCGGATTGGAAATCGATGCGCTGAATAAAGAACCGGGAATCTATTCGGCACGCTATATGGGTGAGGATACGTCTTATGATATTAAGAACCAGGCGTTGATAGACCGGCTTGAGGGAGTGCCGGATGAGAAGCGTACAGCAAGATTTGTATGTGCGATAGCGGCGGCGCTTCCAGACGGAAGTACGGAAGTTGTACGAGGAACGATGGAAGGTCGTATTGGTTATGAGATTACAGGGGAAAATGGATTCGGATATGATCCGATCTTTTATCTGCCGCAGTTTGGCTGCAGCAGTGCGGAACTTGAACCGGAGAAGAAAAATGAACTGAGCCATCGTGGAGAAGGACTTCGCAAAATGCGCAAAGTATTGGAAGAAAAGCTGGAAAGCAAATAGAAGATATGACCAGACGAAAGAAAAGGCAGCTAGAAGAATACAGTAAAACAAAAGACAGGAAGATAAAAGAAATATGAAAATTGTGATAGTAAGTGATACACATGGTTCCAGAAAGAATATTGAAAATGTTTGTGAGTGTAATCCGGATGCGGATATGCTGATCCATCTTGGTGATGTGGAAGATGATGCAGATTACATAGAAGCTATTTTTGAGTGTCCAACGCATATTGTGGGTGGAAACAATGATTTCTTTTCAAGACTTCCGAGGGAGGAAGAATTTGAACTGGAAGGACATCATATCTTTATTACGCATGGACATGCATATTATGTCAGCATGGGAGAGGCGCATTTGCAGGAAGAAGCGCGCCGCAGAGGTGCGGATATTGTGATGTATGGGCACACACATGTGCCGGCACTTACAATAGACGCTGATCTTGTGACGCTGAATCCGGGCAGCCTGACTTATCCGAGGCAGCAGGGACGACAAGCTACCTACATGGTGATGAAATTAGAAAAAGGAAAACAGCCTGAAGTAGAGCTTAAAACTGTGTGAAGATATGAACTCAATAAGTCTGGAAAGCCCGATTTTACGGGCTTTCCGAAGTATGGAAGATACTTTGAAGAATTTTTTTGAAAAAAGTTTAAAAAAGTTGTTGACATATAGAGGGGGCTTATGTATAATACTATTTGTGTCACGGAGATAACGACACGGAAACAAAAACGGGGTGTGGCTCAGCTTGGCTAGAGCGCCTGGTTTGGGACCAGGAGGTCGCAGGTTCGAATCCTGTCACCCCGATTGATATGCGGGTGTAGTTCAATGGTAGAACACCAGCCTTCCAAGCTGGATACGTGGGTTCGATTCCCATCACCCGCTTTCTTGAAGCCTAAAAGCTTTGAGAGATAGTTCTAATAGAGCTAGATTGAGTCTGTAGCTCAGCTGGATAGAGCAACGGCCTTCTAAGCCGTAGGTCGAGGGTTCGAATCCCCCCAGGCTCGTTAGAACCACAGAAAATAGAATAGTGCTAAGTGTACTAAGTTGGACAAGCATAGTTCGATAAGTGTATATGGTGGGTATGGTGCAGTTGGTTAGCGCGCCAGATTGTGGTTCTGGATATCATGGGTTCGAGTCCCATTACCCACCCTTTTTTATTTTATTGGGCTATCGCCAAGCGGTAAGGCACAGGACTTTGACTCCTGCATTCGTTGGTTCGAATCCAACTAGCCCAGTTTTTATGGGCGTGTAGCTCAGGTGGTAGAGCACTTGACTTTTAATCAAGTTGTCCGGGGTTCGAATCCCCGCACGCTCACTGTGAATATAACGCAAACTTAATGAGAATTAGGTATTGCGTTTTTATTTTCTTATGCGGATGTGGCGGAATTGGCAGACGCGCTAGACTTAGGATCTAGTGTCCCCGACGTGCAGGTTCAAGTCCTGTCATCCGCATTTTTATGCAAAACCTCGGAATAATAATTTCTGAGGTTTTTTGCGTTGACGAGCTTATAAAAAATATAGTATGATTACTAAAAATAGTAGAGAACAAAAGAATTGATAAAGGAGAGACATATGCAGAGAACGAAAAAGATAACCGCATTTGTACTTGCGATTGCTCTTTGCGTGGGGATGTTGCCGACACTTGGGGTGAATGCAAAAGCCGCGGACACGGGTAAACATATGGACGTATTATTTACACATGATACGCATTCGCATCTGAACAGTTTTTCTACGATCGTTGATGGAAAACAAGAAGAGGTCGGAGGATTTGCAAGACTCAAGACTTCAATTGACGAGCAGAAAGAAAAAAATCCGGATACGCTCTATCTGGATGGTGGAGATTTTTCTATGGGAACGTTGATCCAGACGGTGTATGAGACAGAGGCGGCAGAGCTTCGTATGCTAGGCTATCTTGGATGTGATGTGACGACCTGGGGAAATCATGAGTTTGACTATCGTTCCAGTGGACTTGCTAATATGCTGAATACTGCAAAGGCTTCCGGTGAAAATGTTCCGTCACTGGTCGTTTGTAATGTGGACTGGAGCGCTATGGAGAAAGCGGGCTTAACGGAAGGACAGCAGCAGATTAAAGATGCATTGAGAACTACGGTGTGAAAGATTATGTAGTTGTACAGAAAGGTGATGTCAAAATAGCAGTTTTTGGTGTATTTGGTAAAGATTCGCTGGATTGCGCGCCAACATGCGAACTGCTTTTTGAAGATCCGATCGAGGCTTCTAAGAAGACGGTGGAAGAGATTAAGAAAAATGAGGACGTGGATATGATTGCCTGCGTATCTCATAGTGGTACCGTGGAAGATGAAGATAAATCTGAAGACGAGATTCTTGCGAAAAATGTGCCGGATATAGATTTGATTATCAGCGGACACACACATACACAATTAGATGAGCCGATTCAGCACGGAGATACTTATATTGTTTCCTGTGGAGAATATGGAAGAAATCTTGGAACGATTTCTATGACGCAGAAAGATGATGGACGCTGGGACGTGGATACTTACGAGTTGATTCCGGTTACGGATGAGATAAAGGCGGATGCTGCAACACAGGAGCGGATTGATGAGCTGATGGAGACGGTTGATACGAATTATCTGTCACATTTTGGATATACAAAAGATCAGATTCTTGCGGAAAATGATATTGAATTCAGCAGTGTGGACGATATGTATAATGAGCATGAGGAGCTGAATCTCGGAGACATCATGTCTGATGCATATGTGTATGCGGTGGAAAATTCCGAGTACTACGATGGTGATCCAGTCGATGTGGCGGTTGTTCCGAGCGGAACAGTACGTGATACTTATACAAAAGGGGATGTCACGGTCGAACAGGTCTACAATTCATTTTCACTTGGAATTGGGAAGGATGGGCTGGCGGGTTATCCGCTGATCAGCGCTTATCTGACAGGAAAAGAATTGAAACTTGTGGCGGAAATTGATGCGTCTGTTTCAGATTTTATGACGATTGCCAGACTTTATTGCAGCGGTCTTAACTTTACATACAATCCGCATCGCATGATACTCAATAAAGTGACAGATTGCTATCTGATGAAAGCACAGGGGGAAGGAAACAGAGAAGAGATAGAAGATGACAAGTTGTATCATGTGGTGACAGACCTATATACAGGGCAGATGCTCGGTGCTGTCATGGACACATCTTATGGACTGCTGTCTATTACGCCGAAGGACAAAGATGGAAATCCAATCGAAAACCTGGAAGATCAGGCAATTATGGAAGGCAATCAGGAGCTGAAAGCATGGGCCGCCATTGCCAGATATATGGAGTCCTTTGATGATACAGATGGTGATGGTATTGCAAATGTGTCGGAATATTATAATGAAAAACACGACCGCAAGGTTGTGGAAGACAGCTGGAATATTATTGATCTTGTAAAACATCCGAATAAATTTTCGGCTATCATAGCGGGCATTTTTGTACTTGTAATTGTGCTGATTATTTTGCTCATATTGCTGGTTAAAAAAATTGTGCGGAAGATAAAAACTAATTAAATGAAATAGATTTAAACGATATACTAAACTAAGAACAACCGTGTTACAGGGTGGTAATTCCATGATTACTTAACTAATGAAGTCAACCACTTGTGGCGGTTGTTCTTTTCTTTTTTTAATATAGCAAATATTGAAATTAGTTTCAAGAAGTTTATAAAAGATACAGTTTTGAATCTTATCTTACTATAATTTTCCTGACCACACAGCTTACTACTCCTGCAATGCACAGCGGCAGTAGTGTGGCTTTCAGACCACCGTAAATAGACAGTCCGCCTTGTACACCGGTAAGCCAGCTTGGAGAACTCGGAATCAGGTGACTGAACATGGCGGTCAGATAGGAACCGGCGTAAATGATAACAAAGGACAAAAGCCCGCGTCCGGTATCCAGGCGGTTGTTGTGCCTGCTTCTGGCGCGTGTGCGGCTGGCAGCCCAGAAGAAGTTGAGCAGTTCATAACCGACCAGCACAGCTCCGACAGCCAGGTATGCGATTAGTGTGGTATCTTTCGTCTGTCCGAGTAACAGGATTTTTCCATAAGAACCGGCGTTACTTAAAAATGCTTTCAACAATGTCAGGATGATGAGAGCGATTAAAATCAGTGTGGCTGCCCGGAGAATGGTTCCGACTAATTTTTTAGTCGCGTTAATGCCGGTCTTAGCAATATTTGCAACCGGTTTTCCTACATTGGGCAGTCCGCGACGCTTTTTCTTCTTGGATTTTTTGGAATCCGGATCCTGTTTGTCGTTGCGCTTTTTCTTTTTTGAATCTCTGCCGTTGCTGTTATAGTCATCATCATCATAATCGTCATCATCATAATCATCATAATCATCATAATCGTCATCATCATCATAATCATCATAATAGTCGGTGTCGCCATCATAACCGTCATAATCGTCGTAATCATCGCTATTATCAGAACTATCTTCACTCAAATAGCTCCCAAGATCCTCCGGATCTTCATATACAACTTCGAAATCATCATCGAAGTAATTATCAAATTCATTTGTCTGTTTCTTTTTGTTTCCCATAATCACTTATTCCTCCCTGTGAGCAACTCATATTTTATAATGAATGCAAAAAGGACTCAAGAGATGTCACACAATCTTCACGAAACCGTAAGAAAATCTTCAGAAATGTGGAAAATGAGTGAGGACAGGGCATTGATTTTGGAAAAATTGTGTTATAATATGAATACCTGTGGATAAGTGCAATATGTATGCACTCAAGAAGGTGGAATCTTACAGATTTAAAAGTAGTAGGTTGAATTGGAGGTAATGGTATGGAATATGAAGGTAGAATTTGTCGTGCGCCAATGGAACGTGCATCTTACATGCTGCCGGTCATGGTCGGCTGCTCTTATAATAAATGTAAATTCTGTAATCTGTTCAGAGATTTAAAATATCGTGAGCTGCCGCTTGAGCAGGTCGAAGAGGAACTGCAAAGAGTGAAGAATCTGGGAGGAAATCCAAGAAAGATATTTCTTGGAGATGGTAATGCATTTGGACTGAAAATGGATCGACTGCGTGCGATACTTGATTTGATCGATAAATATTTTCCGGATTGTCAGATGATCAACATGGATGCGACTGTAACAAGTATCCGACTGAAAAGTGATGAGGAACTTCAGGAATTATATGACCGCAAGGTGAGACATTTATATCTGGGGATTGAAAGTGGTCTGGATGATGTGTTGAAGTTTATGAGAAAAGAGCATACCCAGGATCAGGCGTATAAAGAGATCGCAAGAATCCAAAAAGTCGGATTGATTTTTGATGCACATGTTATGTCTGGTGTTGCCGGTAAAGGCAGAGGCCAGGAAAATGCAATTGCTCTGGCAGAGTTCCTGAACAAGACGCAGCCGGATCATATTGTTAACTTCTCTTTATTTCTTCATAATCAGGTTGCACTTTATGAAGATATCAAATCCGGAGCATTTATTCCGGCAGATGAAGTGGAAAATATGGAAGAAGAGCGTACATTGATTGAGCTTCTGAAAGAAGGACCGGACGGACATCAAATGCTTTATGATGGATTTAATGACTTCCTGGAACTTCGTGTGAAAGGGAAAGTTCCGAAAGATGCACCACGTATGATTGAGAAGCTGACAGAGGCAATTGAAAAATATAAAGACGAGCCGCCGATTTATGCCTATGTAAGAGGTGACTGTCCGGATCTGTCTATGTGTGACGGTGGGCGTTGGCTGTGGGAGATGGATGACAGTAAGCTGGCACAGTATAATGAAAAGGAAAAGAAACTGAGCTGATGAATACAAGAGTAAAAGGATTCATATATTTATTGCTGTCCGCAGTTTACTTTGGTTTTATGCCATTGCTTGTGAAAGTGATCTGCGCGGATGGAAGCACGATAGTGGGAGCATTATTTTTAAGGTTTGCCCTGGCAATCATTCCGCTGTACATTTACCTGAAAGTGCGGAAAGTTCCGATGGAGCTATCTGTGGAGGAAGGAAAAAAGATTTTGTGTGTGACGGTGTTTGGCTATGGTATCACAGCGCTTCTTTTGTATAGTGCGTACGATTATATGCCGTCAGGTATGGCGACGGTCATTCATTTTGGATATCCGGTTTTTGTGTTGCTTGGCAGTCTGATATTTTTGAGAAGACGTGTGCCTAAGCTGAAAATTGTGTGTGTTGGTCTGTGCATGATCGGTATTTTCCTGTCCTATGCAGGAAGCGGCGGTGAGGCAAAGCCGATGGGATTTGTTTTTGCGCTTATATCCGGAATGACGTATGCATTTTACATATTATATCTGGAAGTAGGCGGGTTGCAGGATATCCCTGCTATGAAGATGATATTTTATATGAATATTGTTGGCTCCATTATGGTATTTTTGATTGGAAAAGTATCGGGAAGTTTTGTACTTCATATGAATATAAACGCATGGATCGCAGCATTTGTTCTCTCTCTTGGCGCAGCATTTATCGGAGTGGGATTTTTTCAGTATGGAGTACAGTATGTGGGAGCCCAGGATGCGGCAATTTTAAGTACATTTGAACCGGTGACCAGTATGATCGTGGGGATTTTAGTCCTGCATGAGAGTGCAAGTCTTTCGTCGATGGCAGGATGTATACTGATTCTTATATCCGTGACGGCAACTGCGTTCGCTAAGTCATGATAGATTTTTTGAATAGTGATAGAGAAAAAAGAATGAAAAGTATTAGAATAAGCATGATTTTCGTTCTTTTTTTTGTTGGCAGCGTTTGCTATTAAGGGAAAAATGTGGATTTATTGACAATAAAAATATATAAAGAGATTACTATTTAAATAATCAATTGGACAAATGGCAGACTGCACGTTACACTATTCCCGGAGTTAAAAATGTTTTGAGTGTACAGGCTCAAATACACAAATTTTGCTGGGAGAATGAGAGGAACAAAAGCATGTTAAAATCTTATCAGGGGTAGGCTTAATAGTGGCCACACTGGCAGTATCATATTGCCACTATTTTGAGAACAGGGGAATTCTCCTGGATAAATACAGGTGTTACTATCGACCTCACATCGATATTGACATTGATACATTTTGTAAAAGCGTGCTGTCGCCAGGCACGCTTTTTTCGTATCTAAAATTGATGATATCAGTGCAGAGAACGAAGTAATCAGCAGTTCGACTTGATTTAAACTTCTTCCTCTGCCCGTTTTACGACTTCGTCGATGTCCAGTGACAGGCTTCCGTCCTGGAACTGGAAGCAAGGAACGCCGACCCAGTGGTTTTCCTTTACTTCATCAAAGATCGGGTTTGTGTCGCGGAGTGTGAGGAAACGTTTCAGATATCCGATATTGTCGGAAAATTCCATATACAGATACTGGATTCCTTTCTCTTTTAAAATTTCTTCTGCCTCGACGCAGTCTGGGCATGCTTTTGTTCCATACATTACAACTTTCATGTGTAACTCCTTTCTTTTTAAAAATTTTTTTCTGTCTGCTATACGGGTTTGCAAAATAATAAAGTGCTAAGTGTACTGCTTACTTTGTGCGGTCTGAATTCATGTGTGTTTAAACCGGCTTTAGATTCATCGGACTTGAGCCAGACTATCTAAATTGCTTGTGAATCTGGAGTCTGTCGTGAATTAGTTTGCTTCGTAAGCTTCCTGTAAAGCACGGCGCAGCTTCGTGTACTGGCTGTCTGCATCTTTTGCTCCGAGAAATGTCTCGGTAACAAGTCCGTCTTTTCCTACTATAACTGTATAAGGGATACCGGCACTCGGATAAAGATTACTGATATTGCTTTCGGTGTCGCAGGCAACCGGAAATGAATAATTCTTTGCCTCGATAAATGTATCAATAGTATCTTCATCTTCGCCTACATTTACTCCGACAATTACAATCTGGTCACCATACTCTTCATAAAGCTTCTCGATGGCGGGCATTTCCTTGACGCAGTTGCTGCACCAGGTTGCCCAGAAGTTCAAAAGAATGACCTGTCCTTTCTTATCGGAGAGGGTAAAAGTTTCGCCGTTATTCAACTTGGCGGTAAAGTCCGGTGCTTCACTTCCAATTGCCATCTCTTGGTGAAGAGCAGAACTTCGCTTCCCGCTTTTCTTTCCGGAAGATGTATCATTGGACTGACCGCCTGAGCAGCCAATCAGGATAAAGACAGAGAAAAAACACAGACAAAAACAGAACAGTGGTTTATAAAAAAATTTGAAAAATTTAAACATGTTTCGTGTCTGCCTCCTGTGATTTTGCTGAAAATATATTGTAGTTTCGTACAAATGAAGTATACAACATTTTCACCGAAATATACAAGATATACAAAGGAAAAGCTTTATTGAAAAAAAGAATATATAGAGACGCTTTTATCAAAAATCTTTATTGGACAAATGAAGAACATCAGATGTATGATTATTCGGGATTTATATGTGACTGCCTGAAACAATATGACAGATGGAAGGCGGGGACATACATTTTTATAAGGAAATAGAATTCCTTATCAGTAACTATAAGTATTTCTAATCTAAAGGAGAAGGAAAAGGAGGTTTTTCAAAATGGATGCACTTTTAAGTGTAAACTGGATAGCTCTTCTTGTACTTATGATCGCTCTGCTTTCTTTTAAAGCACTGAACTGGATCGCGTACAGAGTGAACTGGACAGTTGTAATTCTGATCAGTATGGTCATTGGTGCTGTCATTGGGGTAGTATTTGCTTCAGAGGGGAACACATACCTTGTGTGGCTGAATTTAATTGGACAGGCTTATGTAAAACTGATCAAAGCTTTGGTAGCACCGGTAATTTTAGTATCGGTTATTTCAGGACTGATTTCTCTGAACGATAAAGAGAAGATGAAAAAAATCGGAACGAAATCAGTATTCTGGCTTCTTATAACATCTGTAACAGCCATTGTTGTCACACTTGTTGTTGGGGCAGTGACTAATATTGGTAAAGGAGCAGGAGCAGTGTTTGCAGACATTTCCAGTGTCACAGACGCTACTCTGAGCGCTTACCAGGAGATGGAGACATCTTTTGATACCATTCTTCTGAATCTGGTTCCAAGCAATATCGCAGCAGATCTGGCAGCAGATAATATTGTTGCGATCATCATTATTGCGGTTGCAGTTGCAGTTGCTTATGTAAGCATTTCTTCAGAAGAGGGAGAAGATAAAGTTCTTGTGATCAAGAAACTGATTGAGGCAGTTAAAAAGGTCATTTTCAACATTCTTGCATATGTGATTGATCTTACACCATACGCAGTGCTTTGCCTGACAGCATGCTCTGCAAGTCAGCTCTTAAGCGACAAAGAGGCGCTGGTACAGCTTGTACTTCTTGTTGTGATGGTATTTGTTGCATGCCTTATTCAATCATATGTTGTCAATGCGGTAATCTTGAAATCATTTGCCAAGGTTAATCCGCTGAAGTTCTTTAAGAAGACATTTGACGCACAGGCAACAGCATTTACAACAACAAGTAGTGTTGGAACAATGCCAATCACAATCGACAGACTGATCCGTAAAGTTGGTGTTGATGAGGAGGTCGCAAACTTTACAGCACCTCTTGGAACAACAATCGGTATGGCAGGATGTACATGTGTATGGCCGATTCTTCTTGCAATGTTTTACCTTAATGCAACAGGACAGAGCTGGGGAGTAAGCCAGTACCTTGTTATGTGCTTTATGTGTCTGGTACTTTCCCTTGGAAGCGCCGGAATGCCGGGAGTTGGAGTTATCACAGCAGTATCTCTGTTCAGCGCAGTGAATCTGCCGATCGCAGCAGTTGTACTTTTGATTCCGATCAACAACATTACAGATATGGTACGTACTCTTACAAATGTTACAGATGCCAGCGTATGTGCAGCAGTTGTAGCTCGTCAGAACGGACTTCTGAATGACGAAGTATTTGCAAAAGAGGACGAGAAATTAGAGAAAGGAGAGGCGTAAATCATGAAAAAATCAACCATCGCATTAATCGTAGCTGCAGTTGTATGTCTTGGCCTCTCAGCATTCTCAGCAAAAGCTTCTGTTACAAGAACGAACGAAGCTATTGAAGAAATTGGAGAGGTTACTTACTCCGAAGATTGCAAGGCAAAGATCGACCGTGCAGTGGAGTACTACAACGCACTCGACAAAAACCTGGACCTGCAGGAAAAAGTGAATAAAGAAGATATGAAAAATTTCGATGCTGCTAAAATTGAGTATGCACGTCTGGCAATCAAAGCTGCCAGTGTTGCAGATGCAAGAAAAGTACCGGAAGGATATACTTCTGATGATATTAAGAAATTTGTAACAGAGGCACGCGAAGTCGTAGACAGCTATCTGAGTGCTGATCAGACAAGTATGGTACCAAACTATGCGGACCTCACAGAACTGGAAAAAGAATATACTTCAACAGGTGGATCTGGCGGATCTGATGAAGAAGTATCCGTTCCGATGTGCTAGGAAGACAGAGAGGAGATTTAATGATGAAAAGAAAAATGATCTCGGCTGTTCTTGCTGCGGTAATGACAGTCGGAATGATAACAGGATGTGGAAGCAGCCAGGCAACAACAGAAAACAAAGCTGATAAGGCTGATAAGCTTGAGAGCCAGACAAGCCTTTCTTCTACGGATTATGATTTTGAAAAAGAATATGCATATGGAGATTTTAATGCACATTCAAGAGCTGACGAAGATCGTCAGGACGGAATCGATACATTTGAAGACAAAGATATCGTATTCCAGGATATTACGTACGATCAACTTATCGACATTCTTGGCAGTGAAGGAAACTACATGATTCAGCTTAGCGGATCATGGTGCCACAACAGCCGTGCAATGAGCCCGTTTATCAACAAATATGCAAAAGAGTACGGTATTGATACAGTATACTCTTATGACTTTAACATCAACAATGGTGATGACGGATCTTTATTCGTTCGTATGTCTAATGAGAAGACAACACCTGGAACAAAGCTGAACTATATGTATGGTGAGATGGTTTCCAGATATCTGACAAACTTAGATGACTGGGTAGAGTATCCATCTACACATGCAACAGCACTTTCTTATACAAATGCAGATGGCAAAGAGGTTACAGTTGGAAGACTTCAGCAGCCAATCGTATTTGTATACAACAAGGATAACAAAGTAGATTACAGCAATTCTGGAAACGGAAGCATTTCCTGCCCAATCATGTATGCATTTGAGAAAATGGTTGATCGTGATTCAAAGGGAATCTACACAAAGAGATTTGATGATGACGGGAATCCGGTTCTTGATGAGAATGGAAATCAGATCAGAGATTATATCACAGACGAGTACGATGCAAGTGTAAAAGAGATGTTTGATTTCATCAAAGATAACGGAATCGAGATGTCAAAATATTCTAAGACAGATCACCTGCGCGATGTATTTAACAGCTATGGAAGCGAGATCTTCTCAGCAGACCAGCAGATCAATGTATATCCGGTAACATACAGACAGCTGAAATGGCTTCTGAATGAAGACGGAAATGCAATGGTTATGATCGGCGGCGCCGGAGATGAGAAAACACGTGCCGTTATCTCAAGAGTGAATGACTATGCAGTAAAGAATAACGTCCGCGTATATCTTTATGATCCGCAGGTGGACGGAGATGTGACAACAGGACGTTGGGGATACAAGCAGTCTATGAATATTCTTGATGAAAATGCAATCGTGAACCTGATGTATACAGACCTTGTAAAGGGTGCACTTACAAACCTTGAAGTTGCACATTCTATGTCTGACGGTACAGCACTGATCCAGGAGCCATTCCTGTTCGCATTCAATAAAGATGCTAAGGACGCTGACGGATTTACAGCACCGATCAAAGCATGGGCTGAGCTGACATATACGCAGGATCCAGAGACAAGATTCTACATTGGTAAAGAGGCTAATCAGAAATCCTGCGACAGCAGTATCGAGTCTGTATTTGCAGCTTATGCCGGAGAAGAGGCAGCAGAGTAAAATATTGCAAATGTGTCTGTTTTAAAGATGAGGATTTGAGAGTACGCCTATAATAAGAATGGATATAAATTAAGAAGACAGTCGTTTTGCGCAGAAGTGCAGGATGGCTGTCTTCTTATTATATAATAGGAACTTACATTTCCTATTATACAAAAAAAACTCCAGCAGGATGCGCACTCGCGCGAATAAGAATTATGCCGTAAGCGGCCACGCTCAGTGCGAGAATGCTGTAAATGACGGAATGATATCGGCAAAATGCATATAGAGACGAAAAAATAAGCATTTTCTTTATAAAATTAGTAGAAAATGCAAGTTTGTGTTGTAATTTCTTCAAATTTTGGTAAAATAGCATATAGCGAAAAAGATAACATAAAAAGCAGGAGGAATGCCGTATGAAACCGTATAGCAAGTTGACAAAAGAAGAGCTGAAAAAGTTAAAAGGTCAGTTAGAAAAACAATTTGAAGAAGTGAAAGCAAAAGGAATACATTTGGATATGTCCCGTGGTAAACCGTCAAAAGCACAGCTGGATCTGAGTAATGGTCTGATGGACGTGCTGAATGGGGACAGTGACCTGGTAAGCTCTGATGGAGTAGACTGCCGTAACTACGGTGTTCTGGATGGAATTACAGAGGCAAGAAAATTACTGGCAGATATGTCAGAAGTACCAGAGAGAAATATTCTGATCTACGGAAACTCCAGCCTGAATGTAATGTTCGATACAGTATCAAGGGCTATGACTCATGGTATCATGGGAAGCACACCATGGTGCAAATTAGATAAAGTAAAATTCTTATGTCCGGTTCCGGGATACGACAGACATTTTGCGATTACAGAGTATTTTGGAATTGAAATGATCAATGTACCGCTTCTTCCGACAGGTCCGGATATGGATATGGTAGAGAAATTGGTGGCAGAAGATCCTGCAATCAAAGGAATCTGGTGTGTGCCGAAGTATTCTAACCCAACAGGAGTATCTTACTCTGACGAAACAGTCAGAAGATTTGCACACTTGAAACCTGCAGCAAAAGACTTCCGTATCTTCTGGGATAATGCATATTCAATCCATCATCTTTATGATGACAAGAGAGATGTTATCCTTGAACTGTTAAATGAATGTGTTAAAGCAGGCAATCCGGATATGGTATTCAAATTTATTTCCACATCCAAGGTTTCTTTCCCTGGATCCGGAATTGCAGCACTTGCTGCATCCAGAGCGAATATCGAAGATGCGAAGAGCTTTATGAAGTTCCAGACAATCGGACATGACAAGCTCAACCAGCTCCGTCATGTAAGATTCTTTAAAGATATGCCGGGAATGTATGAGCATATGAGAAAACATGCTGCTATCCTTCGCCCGAAATTCGAAAAGGTTGAAGATGTTCTGGAGAAAGAAATTGGCGGACTTGGAATCGGAACATGGACAAAGCCACTCGGCGGATATTTTATTTCTTTCGATTCAATGGATGGCTGCGCAAAGGCAATTGTGGCAAAAGCAAAAGAAGCTGGTTTGATTATGACAGGTGCCGGAGCAACATTCCCATACGGAAAGGATCCAAAAGACAGCAATATCCGTATTGCACCGTCCTTCCCGACAGTTGATGAACTTGCACAGGCAGCAGAAATCTTCGTACTCAGTGTAAAACTTGTCAGTGTAGAGAAACTGCTTGGAGCAAAATAAGAAGAAACAAAAATCCCTGTAAGATTGGAATAATCTTGCAGGGTTTTTTAATACAAACATGTATTATACTGTGAAAAATGGAGGCAGAAAATTATAAGCCGAATAAATCACTATGAGTACCGGTGCGTGACAGTGTAAGCACAAGGACATCATTGTCATAGCGATAAACAAGAAGCCAGTCTGGTTGGATATGACATTCTCGATGTCCAACCCAGTCGCCAGATAGAGGGTGATCTTTGTGCTTAGGGGCTAAGACTTCGCCATTCGCTAACTTTGTCATGAATCAAGATTTGCAAAAAATTCATCTACATCATGATAACCTTTGACAGTAGGATCTTTTGCAATCCTTTCTGCCTCAAGCATAGCCGAGACGGTTTCTTTGCTTGGAGTTCCTTCGGTAATTTTGAAAGGAATCCCTCTTTCACGTAAAGACTGACGTACAAAAATATTAAACGCAGTGCTCAGATTCATACCAAGTTCTTCATAAAGAGCTTCTGCCGCAGCTTTAAGATTGCTGTCCATGCGTATACTGATATTACAGGTTGATGATTTAGCCATGATATCACTCCTTTCATTTGATAAATATATTATATGCGAAATGCACGAAAATATCAATACAATGCACGAAAATATCCAGTTCTAAATAATGAATGAGGGTAAATGAGGGTAAATGAAATTCGTAAGAGGCGATTTGAAAGTCTGGTTCGTAAATAAAAAATAGGATATTCAAGTTATAAAAGGGTTCGTAAATAAAAAATAGGATATTCAAGTTATAAAAGGATTCCTATATAATGGAAGAAAGCTAATGCATATTGGTGGGATCTGACTTGGCGTAAACTGAAAAAAATCCTTGCATTTTATTCTCTGGTATGGTACACTATCCTAGCGAATGGAAGTAGGTCTTTTTTTTATGCCTAAAAATTAGGTAGCCTCGCAAGCTACCAAGCAACAAATTAACAAAGAAATATGAAGCGAGGTGGAAGTTGTGCGTACAAGAATCACATTAGAATGTACAGAATGCAAGCAGCGTAACTACAACATGACTAAGGATAAGAAAACTCATCCTGAGCGCATGGAGACTAAGAAGTACTGTAAGTTCTGTAAGTCACACACATTGCACAAGGAGACAAAATAGTCGTAAAGGAGTGTGTACGTCATGAGTGAGAAATCTCAAAAGACTCAGAAGAAGAACTGGTTCAAAGGTCTTAACGCAGAGTTTAAGAAAATCATTTGGCCAGACAAGCAGACACTTGTAAAAGAGACGGCGGCAGTAGTTTCCGTATCCGTAGTGCTGGGAGCAATCATCGCATTAGTTGATTTCCTGGCTCAGTACGGATTTGACATTCTGGTCAATCTGGGCTAGACACTAACGAGCAGGAAAGGTGAGTTTATGTCAGAAGCAAAATGGTACGTAGTTCATACCTATTCCGGGTATGAGAACAAAGTAAAAGCCAACATTGATAAGTCGGTTGAGAACAGACATCTGGAGGATCAGATCCTTGAAGTCAGAGTTCCGCTGCAGGACGTTGTTGAACTTAAGAACGGAGTGCAGAAGGGATCTCAGAAGAAGATGTTTCCGGGATATGTATTGATTCATATGATTATGAATGATGATACCTGGTATGTTGTGCGTAACACAAGAGGTGTGACAGGATTTGTAGGTCCGGGATCTAAGCCGGTACCGCTTACAGATGCAGAGATGGCACCACTTGGAATTCAGCAGGACAACATCGTAGTAGACTTTGAAGTCGGTGACACCGTACAGGTTGTTGCCGGTGCGTGGGCAGATACAGTCGGAGTGATCCAGGCTATGAACGCGCAGAAGCAGAGTGTTACGATCAATGTTGAGCTGTTCGGTCGCGAAACACCGGTTGAAATTAGTTTCGCAGAAATTAAACGAGTGTAACGTAAATACGAAACGTGGGAGGGGCCGTATGGTTCCGCCATTACCACAAGGAGGTAATTGAAATGGCAAAAAAAGTAGAAGGTTATATTAAATTACAGATTCCTGCCGGCAAAGCAACTCCGGCACCACCGGTTGGACCAGCTCTTGGACAGCACGGTGTAAACATCGTTGAATTCACAAAGCAGTTCAACGCTAAGACAGCAGATCAGGGAGATATGATCATCCCTGTAGTTATCACAGTTTACAACGATAGAAGCTTTAGCTTCATCACAAAGACACCACCGGCAGCAGTTCTGATCAAGAAAGCATGCAACATCAAATCAGGATCTGGTGTTCCGAATAAGAATAAAGTTGCTACAATCACAAAAGCTCAGGTAGAGGAGATCGCTAAGACAAAGATGCCAGACTTGAACGCAGCAACTGTAGAGGCAGCTGCCAGCATGATCGCTGGAACATGCCGTTCTATGGGAGTAACTGTAGTAGACTAGTCCCTGGTTGTTCTTTAAGACGGGTGAGGCCAAGCGCGGTGTGCGCGCGGACGAACCTGACGAAAAGAATTTCCTTGATAATGATGAAACTGAAGTAAATGGATGTGGGAGGGTTATCCCGACATTACCACTAGGAGGTTATTTATAATGAAAAGAGGAAAGAAATACGTTGAGGCTGCAAAAGCCATCGACAGAGGAACACTCTATGATGTAGCAGACGCAGTAGCATTGGTTAAAAAAACTGCAGTAGCAAAATTTGATGAGACAATCGAGGCTCATATCAGAACAGGTTGTGACGGACGTCACGCTGACCAGCAGATTCGTGGAGCAGTTGTACTGCCACACGGAACAGGTAAAAAGGTTCGTATCCTTGTATTTGCTAAAGACGCTAAAGCTGAGGAAGCTAAAGCTGCTGGAGCAGATTTCGTAGGTGGAGACGAGCTCATTCCAAAGATCCAGAACGAGAACTGGTTCGAATTCGACGTAGTTGTAGCTACACCTGATATGATGGGTGTTGTTGGACGTCTCGGACGAGTACTTGGACCTAAAGGTCTCATGCCTAACCCGAAGGCTGGTACAGTAACAATGGACGTTACAAAAGCAATCCAGGATATCAAAGCTGGTAAGATTGAGTACAGACTTGACAAGACAAACATTATCCATGTACCAGTAGGTAAAGCTTCCTTTACCGAAGAGCAGCTTGCAGACAACTTCCAGACGCTGATCGATGCAATCAATAAAGCTAAACCGGCAGCAGTAAAAGGACAGTACCTTAAGACTGTAACTCTTACTTCTACAATGGGACCTGGTGTAAAGATCAACCCAATGAAGCTGGCATAAGCATTTCTGAATTCATACAGAAATATGGACTCCCCAGAAAGAGAAATCTTTCTGGGGAGTTTTTTGGTGTGAAAAAATAACCCCAAAATAGACACAACCTTCTTTTGAGGAGGGATAAGACACCCTCCGGTCGAAAGAAAGGAGGGCGATATAATGCTTACATATTCTGATTTGATTCAGTTTTGTATATTCATTGTTGCCCTTGTTGGTCTTTGCTATGAGATTTTCAAGGGTAAAAGAAAATAGCCGCCAACTACTACCAATAGTTGACGGCTGTTAAAATAACAGTTAATTATATTATTGGGTAGCCGCTTGCGGTTTCCCTTTTCATATTTTTAATATATCATATTTGAAAATATGGCGCAAGAGGAGATTGATAATCTGTGAATTGAGGGAAAAGGATATTTAATACGAAAAAATAGTTGACAAACGCAAGAGTGTATGATAATCTATTCAAGGACTGCCGAAGACAGTAGGTGTGCGATGCACGTAAGGACAGAATACAAGGACGCCTACCGAGGGATGATCGATACACAATGTATGATTTGCAAACCTCTATTGTCTTAGGATATAGAGGTTTTATTTTATATCTATCGGCGGTGTATAACCCAAAATCTAATAAGGAGGTGCACCATTCGTGGCAAAAGTTGAATTAAAACAACCAGTAGTACAGGCTATTGCAGAGGACATCAAAGATGCAGCAAGTGTTGTATTAGTTGACTACCGTGGACTGACTGTTGCTGAGGACACAGCTCTTCGTAAACAGCTCAGAGAAGCAGGTGTAATCTACAAAGTTTGTAAGAACACAATGATGAAGAGAGCTTTTGAAGGAACTGATTTCGCTGCTTTAGATGAGCACTTGGAAGGACCAAGCGCTATCGCAATTTCTAAAGACGATGCAACAGCTCCGGCAAGAGTCATTTGCAATTTCGCAAAAGATGCTAAGGCTCTTGAGTTAAAAGCAGGTGTTGTAGAAGGCACTCTTTATGATGTGAACGCTCTTAACGAGTTAGCTAAGATTCCATCAAGAGACGTACTTATTTCCAAATTGCTTGGAAGCTTACAGTCACCTATCACAAATCTTGCTCGTGTACTTAATCAGATCGCAGAGCAGGGTGGAGCTGAGGCTTGTGAAGCAGCTCCAGCAGCAGAAGAAGCTGCAACAGAGGAGTAAGAGTAGATAATACTCGCCCCTGTCTGATCTCACAGAGATGGACGTAAAACTATTTCATAATAAAAATGTTAAAAATGGAGGAAAATAAAATGGCAAAGTTAACAACAGCAGAATTTATCGATGCTATCAAAGAGTTATCTGTATTAGAGTTAAATGATCTTGTAAAAGCTTGTGAAGAAGAATTTGGCGTATCCGCAGCAGCAGGTGTTGTAGTAGCAGCAGCTGGAGCAGAGGGTGGAGCAGCAGAGGAGAAAGATGAGTTCGACGTAGAGCTTGTATCCGCTGGTGCAGCTAAAGTTAAAGTTATCAAAGCAGTTCGTGAGATCACAGGCCTTGGACTGAAAGAAGCTAAAGAGTTAGTAGACGGAGCTCCAAAGGTAGTTAAAGAGGGTGCTTCCAAAGCAGAGGCTGAGGACATCAAAGCTAAACTTGAGGCTGAGGGTGCAGAGGTTAACCTTAAATAATTTCAGACTTCAGAATTTTAAAGACCGTTCCGAAAGGGGCGGTCTTTTTTTGTGCAATTCAGGGAAATTTTTTTGCTTTTCTGGAGATTTATAAATACAAAGTCTAGTTACAATTCTGACTATATTAATTTGTAAAAAATATCTAGACATGATATATCAACTATGGTACAATCTTTTCAAGCATTATATTTCCAAGATCTTGAAGGTTTGTACCATTTCTATTTTCAATATATTTTCTAGGAATTTTCAATGCTTGAATTACCACGATGAACAAGCAGAAGGGATTCTTAGAAAACTTAGAAACAGTCAGGAGGAGAGTCCTTTCGAACACAGAAGAAGGAGGATACTGAATGACAAAAAGTATGAAAGCAGTAAGGGACAGAAAAACAGATAACAGAAGAATCTCACAAAATATGGAGAAAGCCTTTAAGAAAATGGCGCAAGTATTTGGATATCCAAATCGCGAGTACAAAGACCGGGTATTTCGAATGTTGCTGAAGGATCCCAAAGTAGCACTGGAAGTTTACAACGCTATGAATGGAACTTCGTACGATAATCCAGACGAACTGATTATAACAACGTTGGAAAATGCAGTTTATCTGGGTATGAAAAATGATGTGTCATTTATATTGGGAACACAGTTGGTTCTATACGAACATCAATCAACGCCGAATCCTAACATGCCATTACGGAATCTGGCATATGTGGCTTGCGTTTATATGGCGTATGTATTTGGGGATAATCTGTATGGACGGAAGTTAATTAAGATTCCCGAACCGAGATTTGTGGTATTTTATAATGGAACAGACAAGATGCCGGAACAGAGTGTTTTACGTTTATCCGATGCTTATGAAAGTAAGTCGGAAGAACTGGATTTGGAACTGAGGATCCGATTCATAAATATAAATCCTGGATATAATGAGGAAATGGTAGAAAAAAGTCCGACATTATATCAATATGTGAAATTTGTAGATACAGTCCGCAAATATCAGAAGGAAATACCATTTCCAGAAGCAGTGGAAAAGGCAATTGACGAATGTATCAAAAAAGGTATTCTTGCAGAGTTTTTGAGGAAGAATAGAGCAGAGGTGTCAAGAGTGAGCATATTTGAGTATGATGAAGAAAAACATATGAGGATGGAACGAGAAGAAAGTCGGAAAAATGGAATTGCGATTGGAATAGTTAAGACCGCTCAAAAGTATCATGCAGAGAAAGAACAGATTATCAATCAAATCAGTGATGAATTAAATGTGTCACATCATGAAGCAGAAACAATATATTCTGAAGTAGAAGAGTATATAAAAACATCTCAAGAAGAAAAATAATAAAAAATATGCAAGTTGCATAAAAACACTTTACTAAAAGTGTGCAATACCGCTGAAATTACCAAATGTAATTGACGGCGGTATTTTTTATTACTATAATATAGATAAATGAAACGGGTTTCAGAAACGCGTTTCGCAAACAGAAGAGAAAAAGATATGAATAAATAAAAAGACAAGAAAAGGAGAGAAAGAGTTATGAAACTGGCAGTTGTAGGAAGTATTAACACAGACATGACTGTAACAGCAGAAAGAATTCCACTTAAAGGTGAGACATTGATGGGCGACAGTTTGAGTTATATCCCGGGTGGAAAAGGTGCGAATCAGGCAGTTGCGATGGCAAAGCTTGGTGCTGAAGTCGAGATGTTCGGCTGCGTTGGTAATGATGACAATGGACGCAGAATGCTGGATAATCTGAATCGTGTTGGCGTAAAGACAGAGCATATCCAGGTTCTGGAAGGCGTGCCGACAGGAATTGCGATGATTACAGTTGGTGAGAGTGACAATACAATTATTGTTGTCCCAGGTGCAAACGGAAAGGTTGATAAGGCTTATGTGGATGGAATCAAAGATGAACTGGTGAAATATGACATGGTAGTTCTTCAGCATGAGATTCCGCTTGAGACAGTTCAGTATATCGCAGAGTTTTGTTACGAAAAAAATATTCCAGTCGTACTGAATCCGGCACCGGCAGCAGAAGTGCCGATGGATATCATCGACAAAGTTACATACGTGACACCAAATGAGCATGAAGCAGTGCTGATCTTTGGAGATGAGTTGAGTACAGAAAATCTTTTGAAGAAGTATCCGGAGAAGCTTGTGATTACACAGGGATCCCGAGGAGTGTCTACATGCCTGAAAAATGGAGAAGTGCTGACAGTACCTGCAAGAAAGGCAAATGTGGTGGATACGACAGGAGCAGGAGATACACTGAATGGGGCATTTTCTGTAAGAATTGCAGCAGGTGATGATATGAAGAGTGCTCTTACTTATGCGAATGTAGCAGCAAGCCTTTCCACGGAGAAATTCGGTGCACAGACAGGAATGCCGACAGCGGAAGAAGTTGAAAAGGAAATGAAGTAAATATCCATAAAATATGACAGGAGACATAGACATGAAAAAACATGGAATTTTAAATAGTGATATTTCAAGGGTGCTTTCTTATATGGGGCACACAGACAGAATCTGTATCGGGGACTGTGGACTTCCGATTCCGGACGAGACAGAAAGAATTGATCTTGCACTGAAGTTTGGACAGCCGAGATTTATGGAAGTGCTTCGTGAAGTTGGTGCAGACATGAAAGTTGAGAAAATCATCCTGGCTGAGGAAATCAAAGAGATGAATCCTGCAGTGCTTGGGGAGATTGAGGAGTATTTTTCAGGATGTGAAGTGAAACCGGAAGTTGAGTATGTATCTCACGTAGAATTAAAAGCGATGACGAAAGAATGCAAAGCAGTTATCCGTACCGGTGAGACAACACCATATGCAAATATCATCCTGCAGTCAGGATGCATCTTCTAAAAATGTATTAGAAAGATTTTAAGTAGATAGAAAATTTAGGAGGAAGAAAAACATGCAGATTGAAATGCGTGGAATTGACAAGTCATTTGGCGGTAATGCGGTACTTAAGAACGCCGGATTCCTTCTGGAAGGTGGAGAAATCCATGCGCTGATGGGTGAAAATGGTGCCGGAAAATCTACACTTATGAAGATTCTGACTGGTGTCTACACAAAGGATGCCGGAACAGTGATCGTAGACGGACAGGAAGTGTGCTACAAGAATCCGCAGGAAGCTGAAAAGGCTGGAATCGTATTTATTCATCAGGAATTAAATGTACTGTTTGACCTGACGGTCGAGGAAAACATGTTCCTGGGAAAAGAAATCCATAATCGTTTTGGCGTGTGCGATAAGAAGGCCATGCGTGCACAGGTGAAACAGATTCTGGATAAACTTGGTGTCAATATTGCGCCGGGCGAGGTGATGAGCCATCTGTCTGTCGGACAGCAGCAAATGATTGAAATCGCGAAGGCGCTTATGGTAGATGCGAAAGTTATCATCATGGACGAGCCGACGGCGGCTTTGACACAGAGTGAGACAGAAGTGTTGTTCAAGGTTGTGAAGTCACTGAGAGAAAAAGGAGTATCTATCGTATACATTTCTCATCGTATGGAAGAAATCTTTGAACTTTGCGACCGCATTACAATTTTAAGAGATGGTTCTTATATTGCAACAAAAGAGATCAAAGATACAGATATGAACGATGTGGTCAAAATGATGATCGGACGTGAGATTGGTGAGCGTTATCCGCAGAGGGACTGCAAGATTGGCGACGTGATGCTGGATGTTCAGAATCTTACGCGCCCGGGTGTGTTTGAAAAAGTATCCTTCCAGGTACGCGAAGGAGAAGTTCTTGGCGTTTCCGGACTTATGGGTGCAGGAAGAACGGAAATCATGCAGGCCATTTTCGGAAATATGCCTCATGTGACTGGAAAGATCATCATAGATGGAAGAGAAGTTCAGAATAAGAGTCCGCAGCAGGCAATGAAAAATGGTATTGGTTTCATTACGGAGGATCGTAAAGTGGAAGGCCTAATGCTGGGAGAAAGCATTATGAAAAATATTTCCATGGCGAATCTCGGACGCATTTCCAGACATGGAGTGCTTGACAAGAAGGCAGAGCAGAATTTGGTAAAGCGCGGAATCGAAGAGCTTCATATCAAATGTTTTGGTCCCCAGCATGAATGTGATAACTTAAGTGGTGGTAATCAACAGAAGGTTGTATTTGCAAAGTGGATCTATACGGAGCCGAAGGTACTGATCCTGGACGAGCCGACTCGTGGTGTGGATATTGGTGCGAAGAAGGAAATTTACAATATTATAAATGATCTTGCGGCAAAGGGAGTTGCAATTATTATGGTTTCTTCCGAGCTGCCAGAGGTGCTTGGAATGTCTGACCGTATCATGGTTGTAAGGGAAGGAATGGTCAGAGGTGTGTTGGATAAAGAAGAAGCAGATCAGGAGAATATCATGATTCTGGCTACAGGAGGTAATATCAATGAATAATAAGAAATTAGCCAGCCATATACAGGATTTTGGCGCATTGATCGCGCTTGTATTACTGGTAGTTGTAATCGGTGTCATCAGCCCGGAATTTAGAACACTTTCAAACTTTTTATCACTGCTCAGACAGTCTTCCATCAACGGATTCATCGCATTTGGTATGACATGTGTAATCCTGACCGGAGGAATTGACCTGTCTGTAGGTTCTGTGCTTGCTCTTTCAACAGCGCTCTGCGCAGGATTTATTACAAATGGAGTGCCGGTCGGACTTGCCATGGTTCTCGCACTGATTATTGGTACAGCACTTGGTGCAGTCAGTGGTCTTCTCGTAACAAAAGGAAGACTTCAGCCATTTATCGCAACACTGATCACAATGACTGTGTATCGTGGAGCAACTATGATTTTCATGGATGGAAAACCTATCTCCAATCTGGGAGACAGCTTTACATTAAAAGTAGTCGGAAAAGGAAACTTTTATCATATCCCGATTCCTGCCATTACATTTGTAGTGATGTTCTTAATTTTCATGTTCGTTCTGGAAAAGACAACATTTGGAAGAAGAGTGTATGCAACTGGAAGTAATGAGCAGTCTGCAAAGCTTGCAGGTATCAATGTTAACCGTACAAAACTGATTACTTATGCAATCTCAGGATGTATGTCAGCACTGTCCGGACTGATTCTGTTATCCAGATTGAGCTCTGCACAGCCGACACTTGGTTCCGGATATGAACTGGATGCAATCGCGGCAGTTGCTCTTGGCGGAACAAGTATGAACGGAGGACGGGGAAGAGTTTGGGGTACATTTGTAGGTATCCTGATTATTGCGGTATTGAATAACGGACTGAATATTCTGGGAGTATCGTCATATTACCAGGACGTTGTAAAAGGAATTGTAATTCTGATTGCCGTATTATCTGATCGTAACCGCTAATTTTGGCATAAATAAATTTTTCGAATGTAAATGTTATGAGCGTAAGGACTCATAAGCTGAATGAATACAGGAGGAATATAAAATGAAATTAAAGAAAATTGCAGCCGCTGTTCTGACTGTGGCTATGATGTTCTCCATGACAGGTTGTAATGCAATCACTATTGATGGTGAGGAAAATGTGGCAACAGGAGAAGGAGAAAGTGTTGGAAATGGAAGTATCGGATTTTCGGTATCTACTTTGAACAATCCGTTCTTCGTTACATTAAGTGAAGGTGCAAAAGACAAGGCAGATGAACTTGGCGTGGATCTGATTGTTGTTGATGCCGGAGATGAGACTGCAAAACAGACCAGTGATATTGAGGACCTGATTTCCAGAAACATTAGTGTGTTGATTGTTAATCCGGTTGACTCTGATGCAGTAGCGCCGGCAGTAAAAGATGCAGTGTCAAAGGGGATTAAAGTCATTTCTGTAGACCGTGTTGTAAATGGAGTTGATGTTGACTGTGCAATTGCATCTGATAATGTAGCAGGTGCAGAAGCTGCAACAGAGTATCTTGTAAGCCTGATCGGAGAAGGCGCAAAAGTTGCTGAGCTTCAGGGAACTACAGGAGCCAGCGCGACCATCGACCGTGGACAGGGATTCCACAATGTAGCAGATAAGAAGTTAAATGTAGTGGCAAGCCAGACAGGTGACTTCAACAGATCTGACGGAATGAGTGTTATGGAGAACATGCTTCAGGCTGATTCTGGAATTCAGGGCGTATTTGCGCACAATGATGAGATGGCACTTGGTGCTGTAGAGGCAATCGGAAGCAGAAAGATTGTCGTGGTCGGATTTGATGCGACAGACGATGCCCAGGCAGCGGTCAAAGCTGGAAAAATGGCAGCTACTGTAGCACAGAAACCGGACCTTATGGGTGCGACAGCAGTCGAGACTGCACAGAAGATTTTAAATGGAGAAACAGTAGACAAAGAGATCCCAGTCGAGGTAGAATTAATTACAAAGTAAGACTAAGGGGAACGGAACATTGACTAGCATAAGAGAAGTGGCAAAGCTTGCAGGGGTGTCACCTGCGACAGTGTCCCGTGTGATGAATGGGACGGCCAACGTAAATGAAGAGAAGAAAAAACGCGTGGAGGCAGCGATTAAGGAGACAGGATTTCAACCAAATGAACTGGCGAGAGCTTTGTATAAGAAGTCATCGAAGATGATCGGGATGATCGTGCCGGATATTGAAAACCCGTTTTTTAGTGAGCTTGCGAAAGCGGTGGAAGATACAGCATATCAGAACGGATACCGGATTCTTCTTTGCAGTTCGGGTGGAGACGAAGAGAAGGAGGCTGTAAACATTCAGATGTTCAATCAGCTCCGGGCAGATGGAATCGTTGTGATGACGAACTGCGCAGAGACAGGGAAAGTGTTGGCGGACTGTCCGATACCGGTCGTCCTTGTTGACCGCAAGCTTGATGGATTTAAAGAAAATGCATTGATTGAGTCAGACAATTACCGCGGCGGTTTTATGGCGGCAGAACATCTTGCAAAATGTGGCTGCAAGAATATTGTCTGTATGAAAGAACCGACCGGGTATTCCAGCGGGCGCAGACGATACGAAGGTTATCTGGATGTGTGTAAAAAATACAATCTCAAAGAACAGAGTGTGGACTGCCGTTATAATTATGAGAGTGGACTTCGGGCAGCAGAAGAGATCCTTAAGAAGTATCCGGAAGTTGATGGGGTAGTTGCGGGAAATGATATTGTAGCAATGTCGGTATATAAGGTGTTCACAAGACACGGAAAGAAAATACCGCAGGAAGTTCAGCTTGTAGGATTCGATGATGTTGGGTTCGGCGAATTATTTATTCCGGAGCTTACGACCATACATCAGCCGATTAAAGAGATGGGGCATCTGGCAGCAGAGATTATTCTCAAAGCTGTGAATGGGGAACCTTACGAGAAGAAAAATGTATTTGACGTGAAGCTTATCGAGCGGGATACAACAAAAAACAATAGAAATTTGAAATTTGCTTAAACTTTTAAACTGAGGGTTTGCATTTTGGGGAAAAATAGTGTACAATTGAAAATAATATGGAAAAATATGATTTTGCTCTTGACAATAAAAAGGGCTTTGTGCTATAGTAAAAAATGCGCTATTGTGGAAAGTTATGCCATGATATTGCACGAAAAACTGAGTCACAAAGCTCTTTTTCGTCGTTTTAGCGATAACAGGGCATTTTGCGGACCACAAAAAAAATAAGAGGAGAGTGAAACGTCAATATGGAAAAGAACAGAATTCGTCCCATGAAAAGCGGAAAAAGCTCACGAATGAGTTATTCCAGACAAAAAGAAGTTCTTCAGATGCCGAACCTGATTGAAGTGCAGAAGGATTCTTATGATTGGTTCCTTAAGTCAGGATTGAAGGAAGTATTTGAAGATATTTCCCCAATTACAGATTATAGCGGTAAATTAAGCCTGGAGCTTGTTGATTTCACACTGTGTGAAGATGATGTGAAATACAGCATTGATGAGTGCAGAGATCGTGATGCAACTTATGCAGCACCGCTGAAAGTCAGAGTAAGACTTCATAATAAAGAGACGGATGAGATTAACGAGCATGAGATCTTTATGGGAGATCTGCCGCTGATGACACGTACTGGTACATTTGTAATTAATGGTGCGGAGCGTGTAATCGTAAGTCAGCTGGTACGTTCCCCTGGTATTTATTATGCAATTGCACATGATAAGCTGGGTAAAAAGCTTTATTCCTCTACTGTCATTCCGAACCGTGGTGCATGGCTGGAGTATGAGACAGATTCCAATGACGTTTTTTATGTTAGAGTAGATAGAACAAGAAAGGTGCCGATCACAGTACTTATTCGTGCTCTTGGAATCGGTACAAATCCGGAGATCATTGAACTCTTTGGTGAAGAACCGAAGATTATGGCAAGTTTTGAGAAAGATGCTGCAACAAACTATCAGGAAGGACTTCTTGAATTATATAAGAAGATCCGTCCGGGTGAGCCGCTTGCCGTTGACAGTGCAGAAAGTTTGATCACAAGTATGTTCTTCGACCCAAGACGTTATGATCTGGCGAAAGTAGGACGTTATAAATTCAATAAAAAGCTTCTTCTCAAGAACCGTATTTCAGGACATGTTCTTGCGGAGGATGCAGTAAGCCCGATTACAGGCGAGGTAATCGCTGAGGCTGGAACAAAGGTGACAAGAGAAATTGCAGATCGAATCCAGAACGGAGCTGTTCCGTATGTATGGATCGACAGACCGGAAGAAGAGAGAAATGTCAAAGTTCTTTCTAATATGATGGTAGATCTGAAGGAAGTTGTTGACATTGATCCGGAAGAGGTCGGTGTAACAGAACTTGTTTACTATCCGGTACTTGCAAATCTCCTTGAGGAAACAGCAGGAGATATCGATGAGCTGAAAGCGGCTATCAAGAGAGATATCCATGATCTGATTCCGAAGCATATTACAAAAGAAGATATCATGGCTTCTATTAACTACAATATGCATCTGGAGTATGGTCTGGGTAATGATGACGATATCGACCACTTGGGTAACAGACGTATCCGTGCGGTAGGAGAACTTCTTCAGAACCAGTACAGAATCGGTCTGTCCAGAATGGAAAGAGTCGTAAGAGAGAGAATGACAACTCAGGATCTGGAAGGAATTTCACCACAGTCCCTGATCAACATAAAGCCAGTAACTGCAGCGGTAAAAGAATTCTTCGGATCTTCTCAGCTGTCACAGTTCATGGATCAGAACAACCCGCTTGGTGAGCTGACTCACAAGAGACGTCTGTCTGCCTTAGGACCTGGTGGTCTTTCAAGAGACCGTGCCGGATTCGAGGTTCGAGATGTACATTATTCCCACTATGGAAGAATGTGTCCTATCGAGACGCCTGAGGGACCTAACATCGGTCTGATCAACTCACTGGCAAGTTATGCAAGAATTAACGAGTATGGATTTATTGAAGCTCCATATCGTAAGATTGACCACTCCGATCCGGAGAATCCGCGTGTAACAGACGAAGTTGTTTATATGACAGCGGATGAAGAGGATAACTATCATGTAGCACAGGCCAACGAGACACTGGATGAGGAAGGACATTTTGTTCATAAGAACGTATCCGGTCGTTACCGTGAAGAGACTCAGGCTTATGAGAGAAAAGCATTTGACTATATGGACGTATCTCCTAAGATGGTATTCTCTGTTGCTACAGCTTTGATTCCATTCCTTCAGAATGACGATGCTAACCGTGCGCTGATGGGATCCAACATGCAGCGTCAGGCAGTACCGCTTCTTATGACAGAGGCACCGGTAGTCGGAACAGGTATGGAAGAAAAAGCGGCTGTTGACTCAGGAGTATGTGTAGTCGCTGAGGAAGCAGGAGTTGTTGAGCGTTCAACATCAGCAGAAATCCAGATCCGCCAGGATGATGGAAAACTGAAAAAATATAAACTTACAAAATTCCTTCGAAGCAACCAGAGCAACTGCTACAATCAAAGAGCAATTGTATTCAAGGGTGACAGAGTGGAGAAAGGCGATGTGATCGCTGACGGTCCGTCTACATCTAATGGTGAGCTTGCATTAGGAAAGAACCCGCTGATCGGATTCATGACCTGGGAAGGTTACAACTACGAGGATGCGGTTCTCTTAAGTGAGAGACTTGTTCAGGATGATGTATATACATCTATCCATATTGAGGAATATGAGGCAGAAGCCCGTGACACCAAGCTTGGACCAGAGGAAATCACTCGTGATATCCCGGGTGTCGGTGATGATGCGCTTAAGAATCTGGATGACAGAGGAATTATCCGCGTCGGTGCTGAGGTCCGTGCCGGAGATATTCTTGTTGGTAAAGTTACTCCTAAGGGAGAGACAGAGCTGACAGCCGAGGAGAGACTGCTTCGTGCAATCTTCGGTGAGAAAGCACGTGAGGTTAGAGATACATCTCTGAAAGTACCTCATGGTGAGTATGGTATCGTAGTAGATGCCAAGGTATTTACAAGAAGCAACGGCGACGAGATGTCACCGGGAGTGAACCAGTCTGTTCGTATCTATATCGCTCAGAAGAGAAAAATCTCTGTTGGTGATAAGATGGCCGGACGTCATGGTAACAAGGGTGTCGTTTCCCGTGTACTTCCAGTAGAAGATATGCCGTTCCTGCCAAATGGCCGTCCGCTTGATATCGTGTTGAACCCGCTGGGTGTGCCTTCACGTATGAATATCGGACAGGTCCTTGAGATTCACCTGTCTCTGGCAGCAAAAGCACTTGGATTCAACATTTCTACACCTGTATTTGATGGTGCGAACGAGATAGATATTATGGATACTCTTGATCTGGCAAATGACTATGTCAACTTAAGCTGGGAAGAGTTTGAAAAGAAACATAAAGAAGAGCTGCTTCCGGAAGTTCTGGATTATCTGTATGAGAACAGAGATCACAGAAAACTCTGGAAAGGTGTTCCGATTTCACGAGATGGTAAAGTTCGTCTTCGTGACGGAAGAACAGGAGAGTATTTTGACAGCCCGGTAACAATCGGACACATGCATTATCTGAAACTGCATCACCTGGTTGATGATAAGATCCATGCACGTTCAACAGGTCCTTACTCACTGGTAACACAGCAGCCATTAGGTGGTAAAGCACAGTTTGGTGGACAGCGTTTCGGAGAGATGGAGGTATGGGCTCTTGAGGCTTATGGCGCATCTTACACATTGCAGGAGATCCTGACTGTGAAGTCTGACGATGTAATCGGTCGTGTGAAGACATACGAGGCGATCATCAAGGGCGAGAACATTCCGGAACCAGGTATTCCGGAGTCATTCAAAGTACTTCTGAAAGAGCTTCAGTCTCTCGGACTGGATGTTCGTGTACTTCGTGATGACAATACAGAGGTGGAGATTATGGAAACTTCCGATATGGGAGAGACCAGCTTCCGCTCACTGATCGAAGGAGATGGAAAATATCGTCGTGATGAGGAAGACTTCGGCAAACACGGTTATACAACTCAGGAGTTCCAGGGAGAGGAACTTGTAAATGAGGAACTGGAAGAGGACGAAGACGATTACGATTCAGATTATGGCGACGATAGTTTTGATGACTATGATGACATGTCAGATGATGAATAGAAAGGGGTGCCTGTATGCCAGAAAATAGTAAAGAACAATCATATCAGCCAATGACTTTTGATGCAATCAAAATCGGGTTGGCATCACCTGAAAAGATTCTGGAGTGGTCAAAAGGCGAGGTAACAAAGCCTGAGACTATTAACTATAGAACCTTAAAACCAGAGAGAGATGGTCTGTTCTGTGAAAGAATTTTTGGACCAAGCAAAGACTGGGAGTGTCACTGCGGTAAATACAAAAAAATCCGTTATAAAGGTGTTGTTTGTGACCGTTGTGGTGTAGAGGTTACTAAGGCAAGTGTACGTCGTGAACGTATGGGACATATTGCCCTGGCAGCCCCGGTATCTCATATCTGGTACTTTAAAGGAATCCCGAGCCGTATGGGATTGATCCTTGACTTGTCTCCAAGAACACTGGAGAAAGTATTATATTTTGCTTCTTATATCGTACTTGATAAAGGCGAGACAGACCTGCAGTATAAGCAGGTTCTGTCTGAGCAGGAGTATCAGGAAGCAAGAGAATCCTGGGGAAAAGGTTTCCGTGTTGGAATGGGAGCTGAATCTATCTTAGAGCTTCTTCAGGCAATCGACCTTGAAAAAGAATACGAAGATCTGACAGAAGGCCTCAAAGGCGCTACCGGACAGAAACGTGCAAGAATCGTAAAACGTCTGGAAGTTGTAGAAGCTTTCCGTGAGTCTGGAAACAAACCGGAATGGATGATCATGACAAATGTTCCGGTTATCCCGCCAGATCTTCGTCCAATGGTACAGCTTGATGGTGGACGTTTTGCAACATCTGACCTGAATGATCTGTACAGAAGAATTATCAATAGAAATAACCGTCTGAAACGCCTTCTTGAGTTAGGCGCTCCAGATATTATCGTAAGAAATGAAAAGAGAATGCTTCAGGAAGCGGTAGATGCCCTGATTGACAACGGTCGTCGCGGCCGTCCGGTAACAGGACCTGGAAACCGTGCACTGAAATCTCTGTCCGATATGCTGAAAGGTAAATCCGGACGTTTCCGTCAGAACCTGCTTGGTAAGCGTGTTGACTACTCTGGACGTTCCGTTATCGTTGTAGGACCGGAACTTAAGATTTACCAGTGTGGTCTGCCGAAAGAGATGGCAATTGAGCTGTTCAAGCCATTTGTTATGAAAGAGCTTGTTCAGAACGGAACTGCACACAACATTAAAAATGCTAAAAAGATGGTTGAGAGACTTCAGCCAGAGGTTTGGGACGTCCTTGAGGATGTCATCAAAGAGCATCCGGTTATGTTGAACCGTGCACCTACACTGCACAGACTTGGTATTCAGGCATTTGAGCCGATCCTTGTAGAAGGTAAGGCTATCAAGCTTCATCCACTTGTTTGTACAGCGTTTAACGCCGACTTCGATGGAGACCAGATGGCTGTCCATCTTCCGCTTTCCGTAGAAGCACAGGCTGAGTGCAGATTCTTACTGCTCTCACCAAACAACCTCCTGAAACCATCTGATGGTGGTCCGGTAGCCGTTCCTTCACAGGATATGGTACTTGGTATTTACTATCTGACTCAGGAAAGACCAGGTGCAGCAGGAGAAGGTAAGATTTTCAAGAGTGTAAATGAAGCAATCCTTGCTTATGAGAATCAGGCAATCACACTTCACTCTAAGATTAAAGTACGTGTGACAAAGACAATGCCAGGTGGAGAAGAAATAACAGGAATTGTAGAGTCCACACTTGGACGTTTCATTTTCAACGAGATCATCCCACAGGATCTTGGATTCGTTGATCGTGAAAAAGAGGAGAACAAACTTCTTCTGGAGATTGATTTCCACGTAGGAAAGAAACAGTTAAAGCAGATCCTTGAGAAGGTTATCAATACACACGGAGCAACTGCAACAGCAGAAGTTCTGGATGCTGTAAAAGCAATTGGATATAAATATTCTACAAGAGCTGCCATGACCGTATCTATTTCCGATATGACGGTACCTCCGCAGAAACCACAGATGATCCAGCAGGCACAGGATACTGTAGACCGCATCACTAAGAACTTCAAACGTGGTCTCATCACAGAGGAGGAGCGTTACAAAGAAGTTGTAGAGACATGGAAGGCAACTGACGACAAACTGACAGAGGCACTGCTTTCTGGTCTTGATAAATACAATAACATCTTCATGATGGCTGATTCAGGAGCCCGTGGATCTGACAAACAGATCAAACAGCTTGCAGGTATGCGTGGATTGATGGCTGATACAACTGGTCATACAATCGAGTTGCCTATCACTTCAAACTTCCGTGAAGGACTTGACGTACTGGAGTATTTCATGTCTGCCCATGGAGCACGTAAAGGTATGTCTGATACAGCTCTTCGTACAGCCGATTCAGGATATCTGACAAGACGTCTTGTTGACGTATCTCAGGAGCTGATCATTCATGAAGTAGACTGTGCAAAGAAAGATGCACCGATTCCTGGAATCTTTGTAAAAGCATTCATGGATGGAAAAGAAGAAATCGAAAGTCTTCAGGAGCGTATTACAGGACGTTACCTGTGCTATGACATTGTAGATAAAGATGGCAATGTTCTTGTTAAGAAGAACCATATGGTAACACCAAAACGTGCAGAACTGATCTGCAAGAAGGGTGTAAATGAGAACGGAGAACCATTAACACAGATTAAGATCCGTACAATCCTTACATGTCGCTCACACAGTGGCGTATGTGCAAAATGTTATGGAGCCAACATGGCAACAGGTGAGCCGGTACAGGTTGGAGAGGCTGTCGGAATTATTGCTGCTCAGTCAATCGGAGAGCCTGGTACACAGCTTACAATGAGAACATTCCATAATGGTGGAGTTGCCGGTGGAGATATCACACAGGGACTTCCTCGTGTTGAGGAGCTTTTTGAGGCAAGAAAGCCTAAGGGACTTGCGATCATCACAGAGATTGCAGGAACTGCGAATTTGAACGACACGAAGAAGAAACGTGAGATTATCGTAACAAATCATGAGACAGGTGAATCAAAAGCATATCTGATTCCTTATGGATCACGTATTAAGGTAGCAGACGGAGCGGAACTTGAGGCCGGTGATGAGCTGACTGAAGGTAGTATTAATCCGCATGATATCTTAAGAATTAAAGGCATCCGTGCAGTTCAGGATTACATGATCCAGGAGGTACAGAGAGTTTACCGTCTGCAGGGTGTTGAGATCAACGATAAGCATATCGAGGTTATCGTTCGCCAGATGCTTAAGAAGATCCGTATCGAGGAGTCTGGAGATACAGAGTTCCTTCCGGGAACAAATGTAGACAGACTTGAGTTCGAGGATGTGAATGAGGTACTGGAGGCAGAAGGAAAAGAGCCTGCAATCGGAGAGCCGATCATCATGGGTATTACGAAGGCTTCTCTTGCAACCAATTCCTTCCTGTCAGCCGCTTCTTTCCAGGAGACAACAAAGGTTCTGACAGAGGCAGCAATCAAAGGAAAGATCGATCCGCTGGTAGGTCTGAAAGAGAACGTAATCATCGGAAAACATATCCCGGCTGGTACAGGTATGAGAAAGTATCGTGATATCAGACTGAATAGTGAGTTATCTATGGATGACGATCTGTTCTTTGAAGAAGGATTAGATGATGATGACGATTTAGATATTCTGGATACAGATTTTTCAGACGATGATCTGTTAGAAGAAAATGAATTTACAACAGAAGAATAAGACTTGCGTAAGAGTTTTGAATGAAAGTACCGCCGCACGAATTCGTGCGGTGGTACTTTTTTGTATAATACCTTTAGGCTGCCCGTGCTGGAGCAGCCTGAAGTGCATTATGCAAAAAAAATAGAAATGATGTATGAACAATTAATAAAAAACATAAAAAGATAGTCAAGACAAACTTTTTTGATAAAACATTATTGACAATGATTATCATTAACAATATAATAAGCGATGGAAATGATAATCAGTTTCAAATCGTGCGAGGTAATATATATGAGCCAAGAAGAGAGATTTCAAGAAGTATTAAATCAATTAAAGAAAGCTGGCTATCGGATTACCGAACAGAGAAAGCTTCTTTTACACATTATATTGAATAATGAATACTCCTCTTGTAAGGAGATTTATTATGCGGCAAAGAAGCAGGATGACAAAGTCGGAATTGCAACTGTGTATCGTACTGTGCAACTGTTGGAAGATATGGAACTGATCCATAAAGAGATGGTTGTGAGAATTTAGCGAGGAGAAGGAGTGGATTATGATGCCGTTAACGATGTTAAATCCAGGCGAAAGTGCATCTATCGTCCGGGTAGGTGGAAATGAAGAAACAAAAAGATTCCTGGAGAATCTCGGATTCGTAGCTGGAAGTGAGGTGAAAGTTATTTCCAGTAACGAGGGTAACATAATTGCCCAGATCAAAGAATCACGAGTTGCAGTCAGCAAAGGAATTGCTAATAAAATAATGGTCTAGGAGGAACGGGAGAATGACTTTAAGAGATGTGAAAGTTGATCAGACAGTATCCGTAGTAAAGCTTCATGGAGAGGGAGCTACAAAAAGAAGAATTATGGATATGGGAATCACAAAAGGAACCAGCATTTATGTCCGTAAAGTAGCACCACTTGGTGATCCGGTGGAAGTTACTGTACGTGGATATGAATTGTCTCTGAGAAAAGCAGACGCAGAGATGATCGAAGTTAAATAATTAATTAGAGAGTAAAACAGGAGGATGTAAAAAATGGGAGTGAAGATAGCACTTGCCGGAAACCCGAATAGTGGTAAGACAACACTTTTCAATGCTTTGACAGGTTCCAATCAGTTCGTTGGTAACTGGCCTGGAGTTACTGTTGAGAAAAAAGAAGGAAAATGGAAGGAAGACAAAGAAGTTGTAATTATGGACCTTCCAGGTATCTATTCTTTATCACCATATACATTGGAGGAAGTTGTAGCCAGAAATTATCTGATCACAGAGCGTCCGGATGCAATCCTGAATATCGTAGACGGAACAAACCTGGAGCGTAACTTATACCTTACAACTCAGTTACTTGAGCTTGGTATCCCGGTTGTTATGGCAATTAACATGATGGATATTGTACGCAAGAATGGTGATGAGATCAACACAAAGAAACTTGCTGAGAAGCTTGGCTGTGAAGTTGTAACAATTTCTGCTCTGAAAGGTGATGGAATCAAAGATGCAGCTTCAAGAGCAGTAAAGCACGCCGGACAGAAAGCCGGACAGGAATCTGTGCATGAGTTCGCACCGGAAGTTGAGAACTACCTGAATGAGATTGAAGGCAGACTTGGATATGAAATTCCGGAAGAGCAGAAAAGATTTTACGCGATCAAATTATTTGAGCGTGACGATAAGATCAAAGACGCTATGAAAAATGCACCGGACGTTGAAGATATCATTGCTCGTGCAGAGAAAGAGATGGATGACGATGCAGAGAGTATCATCACAAATGAGAGATACAGTTTCATTGGTTCTATTATCGGAGACTGCTTAAAGAAGAATAAAACACAGGAACTGACAACATCTGATAAGATTGACCGCATCGTAACAAACAGATGGCTTGCACTTCCAATCTTTGCAGCAGTTATGTGGCTTGTATATTATGTGTCTGTAACAACAGTAGGTTCCATATTGACAGACTGGACAAATGATACATTGTTTGGTGAGTGGATTATTCCGGCAGCTCAGAGCTTCTTTGAAGGAATCGGATGTGCGGACTGGTTAACAGGTCTGATCGTAGACGGAGTTATCTCCGGAGTTGGTGCTGTACTTGGATTCGTACCTCAGATGCTTGTATTATTTATTTTCCTTGCATTCCTTGAGTCTTGCGGATACATGGCACGTATCGCATTCATCATGGACCGTATTTTCCGTAAGTTCGGACTTTCCGGAAAATCATTTATCCCGATGCTGATCGGAACAGGCTGTGGAGTTCCTGGAGTTATGGCTTCCCGTACAATCGAGAATGACCGTGACCGTAAGATGACTGTTATGATAACAACATTTATCCCTTGCGGAGCGAAACTTCCAATTATCGCCCTGATCGCCGGAGCACTTTTCGATGGCGCTTCATGGGTAGCACCAAGTGCTTACTTTGTTGGTATCGCAGCAATCATCTGCTCTGGTATCATCCTGAAAAAGACAAAGATGTTCGCAGGAGATCCGGCACCATTTGTTATGGAGCTTCCTGCATATCATATGCCAACTGTTGGCAACGTTCTTAGAAGTATGTGGGAACGTGGCTGGTCATTTATCAAAAAAGCTGGTACAATTATTACATTATCAACAATCGTTGTTTGGTTCTTATTGAACTTCGGTTGGACAGATGCTGGATTCGGAATGCTGAACTTCGATGGACTTGAGGGAGCAGCTATGGAGGCAGCACAGGCAGAGTGTATTCTTGCTAAGATCGGTAACTTGATTTCCTGGATCTTCACACCACTCGGATGGGGAGATTGGAAGATGACTGTAGCAGCTATTACAGGACTTGTAGCGAAAGAAAACGTTGTAGGTACATTCGGACAGCTCTTCGGATTTGCAGAAGTTGCAGAAGACGGACAGGAAATCTGGGGAACACTTGCAAGCAGCATGTCACAGATCGCAGCTTACTCATTCCTTGTATTCAACCTTCTGTGTGCACCATGCTTCGCAGCAATGGGAGCTATTAAAAGAGAGATGAACAACACAAAATGGTTCTGGTTCGCAATCGGATATCAATGCTTACTTGCTTACCTCATAGCTCTTTGTATCTTCCAGTTTGGTACACTCTTCACAGGTGGCGGATTCGGTATCGGAACAGTAGCAGCAATCGTAATTCTGATCGGTTTCCTTTACATGCTGTTCCGTCCTTACAAAGAGAGTACATCACTTAACGCTAACACCGTTTCAAGTGTAAAAGCAGCATCAAAATAATGATTATAATGTCGAAAAGTCTTTCTTCACCTGTGCTTGCACAAAGGTGAAGAAATGACCTTGAGACATAACATAAATAAGCAGAAAGAAGGAGATTTTATGATGGCATTGGCAGCACAGACAAGTATATTGTCTACAGCGATTGTAGCACTTGTAATAATCGCGATTGTAGCATGGATCATAAGAGGCATGATACAAAAGAAGAAGAGAAGTGGTACATTCATTGGATGTGATTGTGGGTGTGCCAATTGTCCACACTCCTGTCATAATCCAAAGAATAGTAAAAGTCAGAGTGGCTGCGGCGGCTGTGGCGGATGCTAGTCTGGAAAATGTATGACTTAGATTTAAGTCATATGATGTAAAATAATCTTATGTGTGAATAAATGTGTGAATAGACAGGGAAATCCTTGCAGATGAGTTTCATTTGCAGGGATTTTCTTTTGCGCTTTGCTCTTTTCAATGGGACGCAAATAGGGTAAAATAAATGCTAGGTGAATATGATGAATAAGAAATCTTTATACAAATTAGAATACAATAAAATAATTGAAAAACTGACAGAGCACGCAGGCTCTTTTGGAGGCCAGGAGCGTTGCAGAAAATTAAAACCAAAGACGGAAATCTCTGAAATTGAGAGAATGCAGGAAGAAACGGCCGCAGCATTTACACGGATCATAAAGAAAGGACGTCCATCTTTTGGAGGCTGTAGTCCGGTAAGTGAATCTATGATGCGTCTGGAAATCGGAGGAACACTTGGAAGTGGGGAGTTACTTCGCATATGTAAGGTTCTGGAGACAGCAGGACATGTGAAGAATTACGGGCGCCATGACAATGCAGATGATATGCAGGATATATTGGACGGATACTTTGAACAGCTTGTTCCTGTATCTATTTTGTCCACGGAAATCCGCAGATGTATTCCGGCAGAAAATGAGATTAGTGATGATGCAAGTCCGGAGCTTAAGAGAATCCGTCGTGCTATGGAGCAGATTAATGATAAGGTTCATGCAACATTGTCTTCCATGGTGAATGGTTCACTCCGCACATATTTGCAGGATCCGATTATTACGATGCGTGGGGATCGTTACTGTATCCCGGTCAAGGCCGAATACCGTGGCCAGGTTCCGGGAATGATCCATGACCAGTCATCAACAGGTTCTACTTTATTTATCGAGCCGATGGCAGTTGTAAAGCTGAATAATGATCTGAAAGAATTATATGGAAAGGAACAGGAAGAAATTCAGGTCATTCTTGCCAGGTTGAGTGCAGACGCAGCAGAATATGTTTCTGAAATCCGTACGGACTATGCAACATTGACAGAGCTTGATTTTATATTTGCAAGAGGAGCTCTTGCATTGGATATGAATGCCAGCAAACCGATGTTTAACCAGGAGAGAAGGATTCGTATCCGCGAGGGAAGACATCCGTTATTAGATAAGAAGAAAGTCGTTCCAATCAGTCTGACACTGGGCGAGGACTTTGATCTTCTGATTGTGACAGGACCGAACACCGGTGGTAAGACTGTGTCACTTAAGACAGTTGGATTATTCCAGCTCATGGGACAGGCCGGTCTTCATATTCCGGCACTGGACCCGACTGAGGGTGCGGCACTGGCAACAGCAATATTGAATCATTTGCATTGTCAGGGAATCCGTACTATGGCGACTACGCATTACAGTGAATTAAAGGTGTATGCCTTGTCCACACCAGGGGTAGAAAATGCGAGCTGTGAGTTCGACGTGGAGACACTTCGCCCGACGTATCGACTGCTTCTTGGAATCCCAGGAAAGAGTAATGCATTTGCAATTGCAGGAAAACTGGGACTTCCGGACTATATCATCGAGGAAGCAAAGACACATTTGACGGAGCAGGACGAATCTTTTGAGGACTTGCTGACAGATCTGGAGAGCAGCAGACGAACCATCGCGAAAGAACAGGAAGAGATTGCGGCTTACCGCCGTGAGCTGGAGGCTCTGAAGCAGGAGACGGCGCAGAAGAAAGAAAAGCTGGAAGAACAGCGTGACCGCATTTTACGAGAAGCGAATGAAAAAGCACATGCGATTCTGGCAGATGCCAAAGAGACAGCAGATGAGACAATGCGTAACTTTCATAAGTTTGGAAAGGCCAATGTTTCGGCAACGGAGATGGAAAAAGAGCGTGAGCGCCTGAGAAAGAAGATGGAGAAGACACGCGAGGGCATGACAGAGGAAGTGAAGAAGCCGAAGAAGCAGTATAAGCCATCTGATTTTAAATTAGGCGAGACGGTTAAAGTTCTGAGCATGAATCTGACCGGAACAGTGCATTCACTGCCAGATACAAAAGGCAACCTTATGGTTCAGATGGGAATTCTTAGCTCAAAAGTACACATTTCTGATCTGGAGATTGTTGATGAGAAGCCGGCATATCTGAAAAAGACTGCTGCAAGAACAAGTAAAGGTAAGGTGAAGATGGGCAAATCTTTGTCCGTAAGCCCGGAAATCAATCTGCTTGGAAAGACCGTTGACGAGGCGGTCGCAGAGCTGGATAAATATTTGGACGATGCGTCTTTGGCACATTTGACAAGTGTGCGTGTGGTACACGGAAAAGGAACCGGAGCTTTAAGAGCGGGCATCCACCAATATCTGAAACGCCAGAAGCATGTGAAATCTTACAGATTAGGAGCATTTGGCGAAGGAGATGCCGGAGTGACGATTGTAGAACTGAAATAATGCAAAAATCAGGGAGCATTCCTGTAATTCAGAAATAACGTCAATTGAATAAAAAGAAACCTCAAAGTACAATTAAGGTGTTCATCTTGGCCGGATGAAAAAACATCTTAATCAAACGGGAGGTTTCTATAATGAATTTAACACAGAATGACAGACTAAAGCAAGTAACAGCAGACACTTTAATTGTTGGAGTTGATATCGGATCTAAAACTCATTTTTGCAGAGCGTTTGATTGGAGAGGATTTGAACTTTCAAGAAAAGTATTCAGATTCAGCAACACTGGAGTGGGATTCCTTACATTTCTGCGATGGACAGAGGAAGTCATGAATAAGACCGGAATGAAAAATGTAATTGTCGGCTGCGAGCCTACCGGTTGCTATTGGCTTACATTCCAAAAGTTTTTGCAAGATCATGAGGTTCAGTTGGTAACAGTCAATCCATTTACGGTCAATCGGAGTAAAGAACTGGATGATAACAGTCCGGAAAAGAGTGATCTGAAAGATCCAAAAACAATAGCGTTACTTGTAAAAGATGGAAGGTATTCTACTTCTTATCTTCCGAGAGGAGTGTATGCTGAGATCAGAGAAGCCTCTGTTTGCAGAGACCAGATCATGAAGCAGCATGTACGTCTGTCCAATCAGATACAGGGATGGCTTCAAAAGTTTTTCCCAGAGTATTTGGAGTGTTATGCCGATTGGGATTCAACCAGCGGATTATTGTTGCTGAAAGAAGCACCCTTACCGCAGGATATCCTGAAAAGCGGAGCAGGTGGAATTAATCAGATATGGCGAAATGCAAAGGTCCGTGCGGCAGGGATCAAGAGGGCACAGACCCTGATAGAAGCTGCACAGGACAGTGTGGGATTGGAAGCGGGAGAAGCTGCAAGACTCGAGATATGGGTTCTTGTAAATGACTACCTCCTTAAAGCAGAACAGCTTAAAAGATTAGATGAATACCTGGAAGAAAAAGTAAAAGAAGTACCAAATGTGGAGAAACTGCTCGCCATAAAAGGAGTAGGAATGAGTACTGTGATTGGCTTTGTTGCAGAGGTTGGTGATATCGGACGTTTCACTGATCCGAAACAGATACAGAAACTTGCAGGGCTTGAAATAGTCAAGAAAAGTTCTGGTAAAAAGAAAGGACAGCCAAGGATCAGTAAGAGGGGCAGAAGAAAACTACGAAGAACGATGTATGAATCGGCGCGAGCACTGATGAATTGGAATCCTGCATTTCAGGATGTGTTTCTTTATTATCGTAACAGGAAAAAGAATCCATTAGGAGGAATGCAGGCAAAGATAGCTGTAGCATGTAAAGCGATTCGGATCTTCTATGTAGTATTACAAACGGGCTGTGACTTTGATGAAGAAAAGTTCCGAAAGGACATCATCAGACAAGAAGCAGCATAACAAAAAGCACATACTGTAACAGATTAACGTCCGCCAAGGATTCAATTGGTGCTGGATTACAGGAGTGCTCTCTAACAATGACAAAGCAGAGCGAAGCCGCTAAGACATTTTTTATAGGGCATGACCCTGGTAGGGAGCAGAGGCGGCACCAACTATGGGGAGGCTGGACGAAGGAATTTAGGACTCTTTCAAAGAAAGAATGATCCTGTTAGACATGAGAGGTTAGCAGCCATAGGGAAGAATGGGACACAGATTCGCCTTCATAAAAAAGGATGACGTTTTATTTCGTGTACCTTTCTGACTGGAAAATGAAGTGCATTGAACCAGAAATGACACAGTTTTCGCCCATTATTTTATACTTGTCATTGTTTGTAACTTGATTAACCATTGCACAGATGGCTGAAATAAAGGCTTTTTTGTGCAAAATATATAAGAAAGTATAGAGAGAATAAATAATGGTTAATAAACAGAAAATTTTGATCGTGGATGACGATGAGGCAATTGCAGAGCTTGTATCTTTGTATCTTGCAAAAGAATGTTTTGACACGATGATGGTTCATGACGGGGAGAAGGCGCTTGTAGCATTCGACACCTATCACCCGAATCTGGTACTTTTAGATCTGATGCTTCCGGGCATTGACGGGTATCAGGTCTGTCGCGAGATCCGTGCGCGGGCAAATACACCGATTATCATGCTTTCCGCAAAAGGGGAGGTTTTTGATAAAGTACTTGGTCTGGAGCTTGGAGCCGATGACTATATTATGAAGCCATTTGATTCAAAAGAGCTTGTGGCGCGCGTAAAAGCAGTGCTCCGCCGTTATCAGGCAGTGCCGAAACCAGAGGTTCCTGCAGTAGATAAGGGAAAATGTGTGGAATACCAGGGAATCGAGATCAATCTGACGAATTATTCTGTTCTGGTCGATGGGCAGAATGTGGAGATGCCGCCGAAAGAGCTGGAGCTTCTTTACTTCCTGGCATCTTCGCCAAATCAGGTGTTTACAAGAGAGCAGCTTTTGGATCAAATCTGGGGATATGAGTACATTGGAGATACCCGTACTGTTGATGTGCATATTAAGCGTTTGCGCGAGAAGATCAAAGATCATAATGGCTGGAAACTTGCCACCGTATGGGGCATTGGATACAAGTTTGAAGTAAAGTAACAGATCAGGAAACCACATAGAAGAGGCATTGTATGAAAAGTACATTGTATTTAAAATTTATCATCATATATATGATTTTCGGGTTCATGAGTTTGTTCACAGTAGCAACGCTTACAAGAACATTGACAGAAGAACCTCTTGAACGGGATCTGGCTGCGGATGTTTATCAGGAAGCGAACCTGGTGGCAAATGAGTATCTGCCACATTATTTCCTTGGACAGATTGATGAAAGTGCTGTCCATACACAACTTGTTGGAATGGAAGCGCATCTGGACGGGGCAGTCTGGTTCGTAGACCGGGAAGGTAATATGATCACTTCCGCACATTCCGACGGATATCCGACAGCACCGACTGCGATTGAAGATTTTAACCCGGCAGAAATTGGCAGCGCAAAGTATGAAGTCGGAACATATCACGATTATTTTAAAGAAGATATGATCACAGTCATTGCACCGGTTGTACATGGATATTCCACACAAGGGTATCTGCTGATACACAAAAGCATGACTCAGATTGGACAATTACAGATTACATTAATGAATGCAGCGTATATCACACTTGCAGTCATCTATCTGTTGTCATTTTCCATTTTGCTTGGAATTCAGTTTATCGTGTACAGACCGCTCTGCAAGATAACCGAGGCAGCGAAACAATATGCGTCCGGTAATCTGGACTATGAGATTCCTGTGAACACAGAAGATGAGATTGGTTATCTGTCAGCATCGCTGAACTTCATGTCTTCCCAGCTTCGGGATATGGAGGATTATCAGAAGAAATTTGTGGCAAATGTGTCACATGATTTCCGCTCTCCTTTAACATCGATCAAAGGGTATGTAGAGGCAATTGCAGATGGGACAATCCCGCCGGAAATGCAGGGAAAATATCTGAATATCATTTTATTTGAGACAGAGAGACTGACCGATCTGACCAAGGATCTCCTTACGTTGAATGAATTCGATACGAAGAATTTATTACTGGATAAAGTTCCATTTGACCTTCATGAAATGATTAAAAATGTGGCAGCCTCCTTTGAGGGACGTTGCACGCAGAAAAAGATTTCTATTGAGTTGGTCTTTGCCAGAAAGCATTTGAAAGTAGTAGCAGATAAGCGAAAGATTCAGCAAGTGCTCTACAATTTGCTTGATAATGCGATCAAATTCAGTGACCAGGATTCAATCATTACGATTGAAACGACCGAACGTGGGGATAAGATCTACACGTCGGTCAAAGATTATGGAATTGGAATTCCGAGAAATGCACTGAATAAGATCTGGGAGAGATTTTATAAATCCGATCTGTCCCGTGGAAAAGATAAAAAAGGAACTGGCCTTGGGCTTGCAATTGTCAAAGAGGCGATACAGGCTCACGGTGAAAATATTAATGTAGTCAGTACAGAAGGTGTCGGTACCGAGTTCATTTTCTCGTTGCCGAAGGCAGAGGGATAAGGTATACTGTAAATATCTTCTTTGTTGAATATAAGGTTTGTAAAGGAGCCTGCGTGTACGCATGAAAGATGAGAAAGAACCATTAGAGCAAAAGCAGAACTCGGAAGAAGAGGAGTATTCTTTTTTACAGGAAATCATTAAAGATGAGGCAGGAGATCAGGCGAAGTGGAAACACGACGTCCTTAGAAGGATTCAGTTAGGATTAATATTCGGACTGGTGGCCTGCTTTACTTTTTTTGCGTGCAAACCGTGGGTGGAGAAGAGATTTGAAGGAGATCCGACGGAAGTAACAATTCCACAGGACGAACAGCAGGAAGAAAATCAGACACAGCAGGAAGAGGAACAAGTCCAGGAACAAAAAACCGTTCTGACAACAGAAACCTATCAGGAAATGCTGAATAATCTGAAGCAGGTGTCTGGAGAAGTGAGAAAAAGTGTTGTAGAGATTCAGGGCGCTGTTACAGAAGAGGAATTTTCGAAAGATCAGGAAGATAAGGAAAAGAGTATTTCCGGAATGATCGTGGCAGATAATGGTCAGGAACTTCTGATCCTCGCAGGAGAGCTTCCGGTAAAAGACGCGAAGATCATCCGTGTTACATTTTCCGGAGACAGTCAGTGCGATGCCATCTTGAAGAGCCGGGATGCAGGGCTGGGACTGTGTGTTTATGCAGTTCAGAGAAAGAATATTGCGGATGATGTATGGGCACAGATTGAGACAGCGACACTTGGCGGCTCAAAAGTTGTGTCCGAAGGCGATACAGTTATTGCTGTCGGGAAATTGTATGGCTGTGATACGATTGCCGGATATGGTGTAATCGAGTCTGGCGAAAATTATCTGGATAAGGCGGATGGACAGTATCAGACCATTTATACGGATGTGGCAGGAGATATTTCCGGAAGCGGAGTTCTTGTGAATATCCGTGGAGAGGTGATTGGAATTATCAACACTTCTGTCAGAACAGATGATCAGACAAATAAGATTTCCGGATATGGAATTTCTGATATCAAAGATGTGATAGAATTACTTTCTAATGGGAAAAATGTACCATATCTTGGAGTGTCCGGTGTAGAGGTAAGCAGCGAGATGCAGGGACAGGGAATTCCACAAGGTGTTTATGTGAAAGAAGTCGATGCAGGATCTCCGGCTATGGCAGCAGGAATTCAGAGCGGTGATATCATTACCAATATTGCAGATACAGATATCATCAATCTTCTTGGTTATCATAATACGCTTATGAAGCAAAATGTGGGAGATAAAATTCTTGTTCGTGGAAAACGTCAGGGAACCGGAGGAGAATATGTGGATATTGACTTTGGAGTCACAGTTGGGTATAAACAGTAAGGAATACTATGCGAAACTATGATGGTGTGTTGCAACAATAACAGAAAATAGTGAACAAATGTCAGCGGAAGCTGACTGATATAAAATTAAGAAAAGAAAGGCACGAATTATGAGATATATTGATACTCTTGTAGAAGGAGAAACAATTCGAAATATATATTTATGTAAAGGAAAGAGATCCGCAGAGACGCGGAATGGAAAGCCGTATGACAATCTGATACTTCAGGATAAGACAGGAACTCTGGACGGAAAAGTCTGGGATCCGAATTCCAATGGAATTGCTGATTATGATGAGAAAGATTTCATTGAAGTATTCGGAGATGTCATCAGTTATAATAACAATCTTCAATTGAACATCCGCCAGATCAGAAAAGCACAGGAAGGTGAATACATACCTGCAGATTATATGCCTTCGACAGAAAAAAGTGTAGATGGGATGTACGAAGAACTGCTTTCCTACGGAAGACAGATCAGCAATCCGTATCTGCGTGGAGTGATCGAGTATTATTTTGAAAAAGACGAGAAATTCATTCGCACATTCAAAGGACATTCCGCAGCAAAGAGTGTACATCACGGATTTGCCGGAGGACTCTTGGAGCACACATTGAGTGTTGTGAAATTCTGCGAGTATATGGTTGGACAGTATGATATTCTCAACAAAGACCTGCTTTACACAGCAGCTATGTGCCACGATATCGGAAAGACAATTGAGTTGTCACCATTCCCGGAAAATGATTACACAGACGATGGACAGCTTCTTGGTCATATCATTATCGGAATCGAGATGATCGATGATGCAATCCGCGAGATTCCAGAATTCCCAAAACAGCTTGCAAGTGAGCTGAAACACTGCATCGTGGCACACCACGGAGAGTTAGAATACGGTTCCCCGAAAAAACCGGCACTGGCAGAAGCCATGGCATTAAATCTTGCCGACAACGCAGACGCCAAGATGCAGACATTAAAAGAAATATTCAAAGACAAAAAAGCCGGAGAGTGGCTTGGATATAACAGATTGTTCGAGTCAAACTTAAGAAAAACAACAATATAGTAATGTAATGGGGACGTAGCAAAATGTAAAAATACTACGTCCCCACCAGTGATTAAGGGTCTCCCTTTTTGTAAAAAGGGGTGCCCAAATTCTTATTATGAGGTATGAATATGCAGAAAAATGATTTGGTTACAGTGGCAATTGAAGATATTGGTGTCGGGGGAGAAGGCATTGGTAAAGTAGATGGGTATACGTTATTTATAAAAGATGCGATTATCGGTGATGTGGTTGAAGCCAAGATTGTGAAGGCAAAGAAGAACTACGGTTATGCAAGACTTATGAATATTGTTACGCCGTCTGAAAATCGTGTAGAAAAGCCAGCGTGTCCGATGGCGAGAAGATGTGGTGGCTGCCAGATTCAGGAGATGAAGTATGGAGCCCAGCTTGCATTTAAAGAAGGAAAAGTCCGTGGTAATCTGGAACGGATCGGAGAAGTCCCGACAGAACTTCTTGACAATGTCATGCAGCCTATTGTTGGCATGGAAGAGCCATTTCATTATCGAAATAAAGCGCAGTTTCCAATTGGAACAGACAAAGAAGGACACATTATCACTGGATTTTACGCAGGAAGAACACACAGCATCATTCCGAATACAGACTGTGCACTGGGTGTAGCGGTCAATCAGAAAATTCTTGAGATTATTCTGCATTTTATGGAGAATAATCACATTTCTGCATACGACGAGGAAAAGCATAAGGGGCTGGTGCGTCATGTTCTCATCCGTTATGGATTCAAAACTGATGAAATTATGGTCTGCCTTGTGATTAATGGGGAAAAACTGCCACACGCAGAAAAACTTGTGGATAAATTATGTGAAATCTCAGGAATGACAAGCATCACAATCAGTGTGAACAAGGCAAAAACTAATGTCATCATGGGAAATGAAATAAAACTGCTCTGGGGGCAGACGTACATCACGGATTATATTGGAAATGTAAAATATCAGATTTCCCCGCTTTCATTTTACCAGGTCAATCCGGTACAAACTGAGAAATTGTATGGACTGGCGCTTGATTATGCAGATTTAAATGGAAATGAGACGGTGTGGGATCTCTACTGTGGAATCGGAACTATTTCATTGTTCCTTGCTCAGAAAGCAAAGCAGGTATATGGAGTGGAAATCGTACCGCAGGCCATTGACGATGCAAGGAATAATGCGAAGATCAATGATATTACGAATGCGGAATTCTATGTAGGCAAGGCAGAGGAAGTTCTGCCGGAATATTACCGTGAATATCAGGAGAGCCACGGTGGCGAAACGGCTCACGCAGATGTAATTGTTGTAGATCCGCCACGCAAAGGCTGCGAGGAATCATTGCTACAGACCATTGTAGACATGCAGCCAGAAAAAGTTGTATATGTTAGCTGCGACAGCGCCACACTGGCAAGAGATGTTAAGTTCCTAAGAGAAAGCGGATATGAACTTAAAAAAATCACGCCAGTTGATCAATTTCCGAATACGGTGCATATAGAGACAGTTGCTCTTTTGTCCCAACTGAAACAAAAGCCGGATGATTACATTAATGTCACGATTGAACTTGATGATATGGATATAACATCTGCAGAGACTAAGGCAACATATGATGAGATAAATCGGGATTGACAGAGGTAATGAAATGTTTGAAGAATTAGGAATTATGTAATGAACTAGGTCTTAACGAAGAGGAGAAATAGTTAACAAAGAGAGGTTATTAACAGGTAAATATAAATTAAAAAATCATATAATTAGATGTTGTGTTTTATAAGATACTAGACTGGAATATTATTGAAAGGAGTTGATGCTTTGAGTAAATATTATTCTATACATGAATTCTCAAAAATTATAGGCGTATCTGCTCAGACATTACGAAATTGGGACGCAAATGGAAATATTGATAATA
>PVML01017169.1_pt1 | contig 83301 bp, 85 predicted proteins | sample 1853371 | NCBI WGS metagenome assembly PVML01 (sample SAMN08533508, study PRJNA380276) | Human gut metagenome, whole genome shotgun sequencing project. | isolation source: participant 1, chromium library | host: Homo sapiens | collected 2017 | reverse complement strand
CTTTTCACTCCATAGTTGATGTGACAGGGAGCAGTTCCCTTAAAGGAGATGGATTGCTCATTGCACAGGAAATCAGCAGGAGAATGAAGTCAGAGCTTGGCATCACAGTGAGTGTTGGTGTTTCTTTCAATAAGATATTTGCAAAGCTTGGTTCTGATTATAAGAAGCCTGATGCAATCACAACTATGTATAAGAGTGAGTTTAAGCAGAAGGCATGGTCACTTCCGGTGGCAGATCTTCTATACGTTGGCAAAAGTACGAACAGAAAGCTTGCATTATTTGGTATCAAAACCATAGGTGATCTTGCAAGAGCAGATGAAGATGTGCTTAACAGTCACCTTGGAAAGATGGGCAGTATCTTATGGTCGTTTGCTAATGGCTATGATGATTCACCTGTCAAGCTGGAGAATACCCACGCTCCAATCAAATCGGTGGGAAACAGCACAACGACACCAAAGGATTTAGTATGCGATGAGGATGTAAAGATTGTTCTTTATATTCTGGCTGAGAGTGTTGCAGCAAGACTACGTGAGAATGGATTCAGGCGCAGAGTGGTTGAGATAAGTGTCAGGGATAATGAGTTATTCTCTTTTACCTGTCAGAAAAAGATTGACCATGCAACTAATATCACCGGAGAGATAGCTGCATATGCTTATCAGATATTTAAGGAAAACTATAACTGGAGCAAACCAATCCGCAGTGTTGGTGTCCGAGGTGCAGACTTAGTAACAGATAATTATTGGGAACAGATTGATTTGTTCTCAAATGTGGAGAAGCGTGAAAAGCAGATGAAGATGGATTCAGCGGTGGATGAGATACGCAGAAGATTTGGATTTTACAGTATCCAGAGGGGACTCATGTACCGGGACAGGATTCTGTCGGCAGTCAATGCAAAAGAAGAACACACAGTACATCCACATGGATACTTTTTAGGTTAGCAACTCCTTTCTTCAGCAGGTATAAGTATTGCTTTCAATATACAGCGATAGCAGGTATAATGGAAAGAGATATTTGAGGGTACAAAAAAATCAATTTTTTTTGGTCTAGGGTTGACACGAGCAGGGTATGTTTATCATAACGGATATAAACTAGATGAAACGAAAAGCTCTTATATAGCAAGTGAGGAATGTGATAGCTTATGGGAAGTTATTACATCTGTTTCAGGTGGAGATGCAAAGCCGATTAGTGTAATAGGTATTAATGGAAAGGCGGAGGAGCGGTGAGTATGGGAAAAAAGAGAACTCTGGCTATTATACTGTTACTGTGTGTTCTGGGCGGGCTGATAGCTTGTGGCAGAAAAGAAAAAGAAGATGAGTATACCTATACGATTAAACTAAACGATAATGCATCGGGCAGTAAGCAGTTTTCCTCCTGTGGTTATTTGTGGGTTTACTCTGTGACAGATCAGATGTTTACAAAGTACGGGAATGGTGAAATGCCAAGCAGCTGGACGGTGGGGGATACCTATATATTTTTCACAACAGAGCAGAAAAACGGGGGGATGGACAGCAGCTATAAGTTGTGGCGATGTAATAAGGCGACGAATGAGTGTGAGTTTTTGGGGGATATGTCGAGTGATGCGAGTCTGAACATTCATGAAAATTATTTATTCCTTGCGTTTGGGAAAGACAAGGTGTGGTTGATGCCGGTGGAAGGGGATTTTGGGGAGAGGATCAATCTGGCAGAACAGATGGCAGAAAACGATGGAGATTCAGGAAGATACGAATTGGATATTGCTGGTTATCATGGCTGGAACATCTATTCGTATGATGGAGATATTATAGCGGTGACAGATCAGGATGATCATAGCGTTGCCATAAGTAATGTTTTGTCGATTGATGTGCGTGTAGATAAACACTGGTATTATAAAGGTGGAGAGAGTATTGAGTTTCGGGATGACTATTTTCAATATAGGAGAGCGGGCGAAGACGAATGGCATGATATTTGTCCAGAGTATTTTGGTAACATATTATGGTTTAAACTTGGAATTAGGGAGGTAAATTTTCTCCCAAAGCGCATTGTGAAGGAAGGGGAGAAGCTTTATCTGTCAGTTGAGATAGGAAGGACGAAGGTGCTTGAGATGTCACAGAAGCATTTAGAGAGAGAACTGCTGGTCGAAATCGATCTTGAGACGGACACGAGCCGTATGCTATACGATACGCGAAATAATAGGACAAGAATCGTCGGATACCGGGAGGGAAATGTTTATCTGCTGAAAGATCATATTGTATACAAAAACGTGTTGAAAACTGGAGAGCAGAGGGAAATGTATGATTTGGGTCAAGAAAGCATGCTCTGGTATGAGGAAGATGGAGAACATAAGGATGTTCATTTTGAATGGTATGGAGATTATATGGTTGTATGGAGCTATAACAATGGGGATGGGGAAAATCTGGTGACGATAAAAAGCCTGGATATGACGAGGTAGGAAACATTAGGAGGATGGTAAGCTGAGAGAGGGCAAACGATAAAATAAAGGAGATGATTGTATATGATGGGGATGAGAGCTAAAAAAATCTGCATAGCAATGCTCCTTATTGTGGGCGGTATAATGGCAGTGTTTCTTGCACATAGAAAAGTGGCAGAGAAAATCACAGAGGAAGAGTACCAACGCTTTTTGGATGGGGAAGTGCCTGCTATGAAAGAGAGTGGAAAAACTTATTTTCTGGAAGACTTGTTCTGGGAAGATGTAAGTGATGTGGAAACTTTTTTATCTGATATTGACAGCGATGGAGTGAAGGAACTGCATATCCGGAATGGCTTTTATTATATCTTAAAGGAAAAAGAGGGGAAACTGACGATTATATATGAGGGTACTTCTTATGACCATCCGGTAGAGGCGATGTCTGGCATTTTATTTTATAGGGATGAGGGAGCACCATATCATGAGGTTTACCGTTTTACAAAATTTCAAAAAGACGGAACAATGGTGGAAGAACCCACTTATGAATGCTATGACAGGAACGAGGATGGAGAGATTGGGGTGGAAGATGTTTATTTAAAGGACGGCGTAGAGCAGGATAGGACTGCGTGGGAGAAGGAAACGGAGATATACAGAGCAATAAAAAATGAGCGAGGCTTATAGTCGGGTTGTTTCGATGGAGAAAAATCGCAGTTTGATGAATCAGGAAAGCTCATTATATCTGAAGATACACCTATACATGTGCTGTCTTATGATGAAAAGCCAGGAATACAGGCTACTGCAACAACACCAGATAATTTAATGCCGGACGAAAAACATTCGAAATTGGGATAATGGTTTTGATATTCCACAAACGGTTTTAGATAATAAAAAATGTGATTTAAGTATAGCATTATTAATTTTTTATAGGGCTGGTGGACTTGGGAGTACCATTGTCGTGGAGGAATGGGAGAAGTATGAGAAAAATTAAAAAACTAAAACGAATATCTATAATGCTGTTATGTGCAGTATTGCTTCATGGAGGATGCGGGTCTCGTACAACAGAAGAAATAGAAAAAGTCGATACAACGGAGAATTTTGATCTGATAGGAACGGAGGGCTGGGAGTATCAGGGAGAAAAGAAACAGTATATTTATGGAGAATGGACAGTCACCGGTGTCAGAAAGGGGGATACATGGGATGAGACGGATGAACGGGTGGGTGCTGTGTATGAGCTGTTACCGGAGAGCTGTTCATACAAAAGCAGCACGGAATCGTACTCACTAAAATTAGAAGGGTACTCTGCATCGTTGATTTCAGCACGGGAGTATGATATAGCCGGAATGCTGCCGCAGGACACGAACTATTGTCTGGAGTTCAGTGAGGTGGAGATGGGAAGAAAGTATGGTGGGATAAAGAGTGCATTTACGGTATTGATTTTAATTGGGGAAAATGAAATCATAGGACGTGAAGATGGAAACTGGTGTCGTCTGGAAAAAACAACCGACTATAATGATATGCCAGAAGGAAAAGACTTTCTGATACCAATTAGCGGTATTTGGAATGGAGAGTGGGAGGTCACAGAGATTCTGAAAGAGGATGGTGATGATGCAGAGCAGTATATAGGAGCAGATTTTTCCACATGGTTTCAAGAGATACTGGAGGAAAAGTTTTGTAACTTTTATATTGTTTCCACAAGGGAGCCATCCATAAAACAACTGGTAAAGGCAATGGGGCTGGAGAAAGAAACATTTGTTGGTTTTTATGAATTTTCAGATGATTTTTACTGGGATAAAATGATTGTAAAAGATGAGATGGCAGCAGTACTGGTAAAGGATGGAAACTACCTGTGGGCAAGGCGGACATCCAAGAGGGATCAGTATGGGGTGTATCTGGATGCCTATATGGAGGATTACCTGAATGATGGTGATTTGATGAGAACGGAAGCAACGAATGAGGAGAAGGTGCATCAGGAACAGGACGCGGAAAACATGGATGGTTGGGAAAACAAGGGGAAAAGACAGCAGTATATATGGGGAGTCTGGCAGGTTACAGGTATCAGAGAAGGAGATACATGGGATGAGACGGATGAACTGGTAGGCGCTGTGTATGAAATGCTGCCGGAAAGCTGTTCCTATAAAAGCAAAACGTGGTCATATACCGTGGAGTTGGGTGGGTATGAAGCCTCTCCAATTGTTCGGTGGTTTGAATATGATATAGGAAATATGCTGTCGACGCCGGCGGGGTATTACCTGTCGTTTGGTGAGGTAAAGCCTGGTGAGGAGTATGCCAGATCACGCAGTGCCTTTTCTCCATGTATATTGACAGATGAAAAAGAGATGTTAGCCTTTTGGGGGAGAAAAGTATACCGCATGGAGAAGGTGGTGGATTATGATGATATCGTAGAAGGAAAAGATTTCTTTAGAGCAGACTATGGGCTTTGGAGCGGGGAATGGGTGGTTACGGAAGTTCTAAAATCAGAGCAACACGACGCAGAAGAATATATCGGAATGAACTTTTCCACAATGGAGGATAATGAGATCTGTGATTTTTATCTTGTGGATATAGGGGAAAAATCAATAGAGAAGCTTGTAGAGGCAATGGGTCTGGAAAATGAATTTTGTGTAGTTTTCTATGAATTTTCAGAGGATTGTTTTTGGGATAAAATGATTTTAAAGGATGAAATGACTGTGGTGCTGGTAAAAGATAATAATTATTTTTGGGCAAAGCGGACGTCTGAAAAAGATCCGGCAGGACTGTATGGCTCATATTTCTGAGTTAAGTTGTGAAGGCAGGAGAGTGTGATGAGAGATGTTTATTTAAAGGACGACGTAGAGCAGGATAGGATGTGTGGGAGAAGGAAACGGAGGTATACATAGCAATAGCGGGCAAGGGCGTCAGGAACAGGATAATATTTACGTAGGTTAGTAACAACATTTGAAATCCCTTCTTACGTAATATGAAGGAAAAATCAAATGCATATACATAGATCCACCATGGAAAATGTCGTACAAAATGTCATAGAAATTTCGGAAAACCCCAGTATTTCTATTGATGAATTAAGATTAGTCTTAGATGTAACAGATAGAACAATTGCAAGATATTATCTGAGCTAAAGAATAAAGGTATTATAGAGCGCAAAGGACCTGATAATGGTGGTAAATGGAAAATTCTATAAGTAAAAAGGAAGTGACAGCGATGATTGACATTTATACAGAGAAAAAAGATGCTAAAGACTGGATTATACAAAATGATCTCTATTTTAATCTGAACACCAGCAATGAAGAGATGTCTGAAAAAGAAGTTGAGGTCATAAAGCAGGCTGATGATGCTATTTTGACTCCAGACAAACATATTCAGACGAAGTATGGGTTAGGAACAATCAGAAATTTATCGTCTGGCAGTAAAACGTTATTAAATATTATGAAACATCCGGAAAAGGTAGTCTGTGTGGAAGAATGTGGACCGAATGTATTAAAGATGATATTTCAGATGGATAATATTAAGATATATATGTCAAGACCAAGTTTTACTGATATTCCAGAAGATGCGAAGCTCAGATTTAATGATAGTGAGATTGTGACTGGAAGTATGGGATATAATGCATGGTGGAGCAGGGAATATGGGAGGAGAGAAAAAGATGGTTTATAAGAAAATTACATTTAAGGCAGCTCCATTTTCATATGAATTATCTTTTGATGACAGGATTACCCTTGTTGGTGGAGATAGTGGAACAGGAAAAACCGTGATGTATGAGATGCTGGAAGATGTGAGATTGACAGAACAGTATAATGCTATTAAGCTGTTTAATTATAAATCAGAGAATATGAAAGAAAGCCTGATGAAATGCAGAGATTGTTTTATTGTCATTGATAATGCTGATATTCAGATTGATGATGACATCAGACGATTCATTAATTTTGAGTTTTCCAATCAATATATGCTTTTTTTAAGGAATTGTGATGGATTGAACGTGTCAGATAAAAGCTTCAAGATATTGAAATTAAAGGACGATAAAATAACACTCGAAGAGGAACTGTGATATGAAGTATTTATGGACAGAAGATACTGGCGCAGGGCTGCATTTCTGGCAGTTGGTAAATGAACTTTTCTTTAATGGAGAGTTAAAAGTGGAAAGCAAAGAATGTAATCAGGGATTACTAGAAGCAGCATCACAGATATGTATTACAGAAGACGATAAATATTATATTGCATTTGACTATGTGGTTGATAATCAGGATATTCGTAATAAATACAGATTTCTTAAGTCGGTTGCCAGCAAATCGGATAAACATATTGTAATTCTTGATATAATTTGTTTTGAATATTTGATACTTTCTTTTGATAAGCTTATAGAATGGACTGGAACAGGTAAAAAAGACAAGATAAAGATACGTGAGGAGATACTGAAAGTAATACAAAATCACAGTAGAGTGGTAATGAGAAGATGCGGATGCTAATGCAGCCCGAGGAAGTACGAAAAATTTTAAATATGATAGAGGAGTAATCATTGAAACAAAAAATTGTCTTAATATATTAGTATTTGAACTCGTTAGAAGACAAGCGAAGAAAATAAGCGAAGAAATCAGGCAATGCCCTGACGAATAACCCCAGGAGGAAGAGAGCAAATGAATGAGAGAACATTAGCCAGATGCAAAAATCTGATTAAAAACAAGGAAACCATGAAGAGTGCATTTGCATGGGAGGATGGGCTGACTCATCTTGCCTGTGCGGGTATTTTTATCAATAAGGAGCAGACCGCCAATGAAGAGATGCTGCTTCAATGCAAGGATATCCTGAAAAGAAACACGGGTATTTTTTCTAATTTCAAAAGTACGGCGAAGCCTATGATTGTGGCAATGCTTGCGGCAAATGAGAATCCGCAGCTGCTTATGGAGCGTGGGTTGAAGGTGTATGATCTGTTGAAGGAAGAATTTATGAGTTCCGTATATCTGCCGATAGCGGCAATGATCATTGCACAGTATGCAGACGAGGCAAGATACGCAGAGCTGGCACAGAGAACCAGGAGAATCTATAAGCAGATGAGGGCAGACCATCCTTTCCTGACCTCAGGGGAGGACAGTACTTTCTGTGCATTGATGGCATTGCTGGATAAGCCGGATGAAGTGCTGCTTGGAGATGCAGAAGAGTGTTATAAAATTCTCAAGAACAATTTCTTTTCTTCTAATGCAGTGCAGTCCTTGAGCCATGTGTTGGCAATGTGTGATGGAGAACCGGAGAACAAATGTCAGAAAACCATGGAATTATTCCAAAAGCTGAAGGAAGCAGGACATAAATATGGAACAAGCTATGAATTGCCAACATTGGGTGTCCTTGCCATGGCTGATGGTAATCAGGATGAGATTGCAGCAGAGATGGCAGAGATTGACCAGTGGTTATCTGAGCAGAAGGGCTTTGGCTTCTTTAGCAGTATATCTGCAAAACAGCGTCTGATGTATGCAGGGATGATTGCACAGCAGGATTATATCAATGATAAAATGATGCAGAGTGCTGCGGTAAACGGTGTCATATCACTGATTGTAGCGCAGCAGGCGGCAATGTGCGCAGCGATTACAGCCAGTGCAGCAGCTACAGCTAATAATAACAATAGTTAGTGAAGGTTTTTAAATAATCGGCAAAAGCAGCTCGTATTGCCATAGCCTGTACAGGCAACCATCGGTTCTGTGCCGATGGCAATGGGATTAGCCTGTGGACAGATCGTGCTTTCTGTGGCTGTATTGGCGATACTGATTACAGCACCGCTGGGGGCAATCGGCATGGATGCAAGCTATCAGAAGCTGTTAGAGAAAGAATAGATTATTGGTTAAAGAATAACATGGCAGTAACGACAAAGGAGTGGTTCTCTACTTTATATTCGAGGCTGCCATGATATTTTTGTACGATTTTTTTGACATTTTTCAGTCCCCAGCCATGATGACGTTTATCCGGTTTGGAAGTTACGACCGGGATATTGCTGGTGCAGGGGTTCGTAACCTGTATCAGCAGGAATTGATGAATGCGGCGTATTGTAAGGCGAAGCGAGCTGTCAGGCTGTGGATGTCTTATGAGTGCCTCCAGTGCATTATCCAGCAGATTGGAGAGAATCACGCAGAAATCATCAGAAGCGATGCCAGTATTAACAGGAAGCTCCACATTGGCTTCAAAGGAGATTCCTTTTTCCAGAGCGAGCTGTCTTTTGTGATTGATGATGGCATCTACAATATCAACACCTGTTGAAACGTAAGGGGTGCACTCCTGTATTTCGTGGGAAATCTGTGAGATATATTCCAGAATCTGCGTATCATGATTTTTTTCTGCCAGAAAGTAAATTGCTTGTAAATGGTTCTTCATATCGTGGTAAAGCGCTTCATTGGCATTATAAGTCTCCCGCAGGATTTTGCATTGGGCTTCCAGAGCCTGATTGGTCTGTATCAGTAACTTTTTATTTCTATTTGCTATCAATGGTATACCTCTTTTTTATAAATTAGATAGGCGTTTGCAAAACGCCACAAGCCGCATAAATACGGCATTTTTTGTTGCCAAATTAAAATAACTCCTCACCGGATATGGTATAATAGAGTTGACAAAAAACTAAAAACCATCTTCCAAGAAAGGAGTTATTCTGATACATATGATACCATATAAACAGCTCTCTTTGGCAGATATTTTTCAAGATTGCCAAAATAAATTTGATAATGACAAACCTGCCTTTCTTTCTCTATTAGAAACTCACATCGACATCGATGAGTTTATTCCGATTTCTTTTAGAAATCATTTTTATGCATCAACGGGAAGATCCCGTAAATACCCTTTGCGCGCTTTTCTGTGGGCTTTGATTATCCAGCATATTTTCTCAATCCCTACAGATCAGCTTCTTCTCACTTTTCTTTCTTACTCCAAACCACTCCGTGATTTCTGTGGTTTCACCAAGGTTCCTGATTCTTCAAAAATCACCCGGTTTAAACAAGATTTTCTTGATGACTTACAGCTCGTTTTTGACAGACTTGTTGATCTGACTGAACCCATTTGTCAGGCTGTTGATTCAGCTAAAGCAGATATGACCATCTTTGATTCTTCAGGCATTGAAGCTTTTGTTGCTGAAAATAACCCAAAGTACGCTAACCGCATTATCAGACAGCTTAAGGCTTATGCGAAAGCTAACCACTTCGATAAGAATTATGACCCTTATAAAGCTGCTTATGGTTCCATGCCTACGCATGCCTCTGCAAATCCAGAGATTAAACAGTTATACATCAACGGTCATTTCTGTTATGTCTTCAAATTTGGCATCATCACCAATGGTCTTGGAATTATCAGACATATCGCTTTTTATAACAAAGCTTTTATGTCTTCCCATCCTGACATTGCCGTTGAAAAGAAATCTGATTCGCCGGATGAAGACAAGTCTGTTCATGATTCCAGACTTTTAATTCCAACTCTGAAAGATTTCTTTTTTAAGCATCCATTGATTAACCCAAAAACTTTCCTTGGCGATGCTGCTTTTGATACTGCGGCACTCTATCCCAAACTTCTTACCGGCGATACTTTCGGAAATCATAAGCATTTTGATAAAGCTTATATCCCACTGAATTCCAGGGCTGGTCTTGAAAAACAGGACTACACAATTAACGAAAATGGGATTCCCTGCTGTCCTCATGATGATTCACTTCCCATGAAATATGAAGGAATATCAAAACTCAGAAGCGGTGTTACCAGATATAAGTTTGTCTGCCCTAAAATCAAGTGGATCAAAAATGAATCTACTGGCAAGTACCAGCGTCACTGCACATGCAATGATCCATGTACAACGTCCTCTTGCGGCAGAATGGTGTATATTTATCCTGAAAAAAACCTTCGTGCCTATCCTGGAGCTATTCGTGGTACAGAAGAATGGAATAACACCTACAAAATCAGAACCACCGTAGAAAGAGGCATTAACCATATCAAAGATAATCTCTGCCTGGCCGGAAGAAGGACTCAAAATGAGAAAACACTTCACGCCGACCTGATTCTTGCAGGTATTACTCAACTGATAACCGTTGTACTTTCTGACAAAATCAATCATCACGAATTTATTCGCAGCTTAAAACCTCTTATTGCTTAGGACTTACCAACTCAATAAAGTCTATGGCTTATTTAAGTGCGCCTAAAATAAAAAGTTATCCACTTTTCATCATTAAAATCATGCTATGCACAATTCCGTTTATATTTTGATTCAAGATTACAAGCGAACATCGTGAGTTTCGCAATTACCTAATAAATTAGATTGCCAGAAGGTCAACAGACATTCTTTGAGCGGACGCATACGAGCCTGACTGACGGGCAGGTGGATATCGCCGTTTAGGATGCATTCATTGTTTTTCACACTAATGATCTGTGTCAGGTTTACGATGCAGCCTCTGTCGATCAGGAAAAAGGCATTATGATCCAGATCCTGATAGACTTGCTGAATGGTTTTGCGTTCCCTGTACACAGAATCGTTTGGCAGATTCGTCATAAAAAGGCTGTTCTTCCCTTCATGTGTAATATACATGATATTTTTGCAGGGGATGCGTTCCAGCCGGTTCTGATTCTGAATAATATAGGAGTCATTCTGCTGTATCTGTATGAGCTTTACAGCATCCAGAAAAGCGTGCCGCAGCTTATCCTCCAGATCGGCTTTGGAGATATACCGGAAAATAGACAGTTCGTAAGCATCCAGGGCATATTCTGTATGAGAAGTTACAAAAATGACAAGAATGTCAGGAAGTAGCCTGCGGATAGCATCTGCGACTTCCATGCCGTTTATGGCAGGCATTTCGATATCCAGAATTACCAGATCATAATGTTGTCCATCTTCTATATCGTAGATCAGATTCTGACCATTGGAAAAAGTCTGAATTACGGAAAAATACTGGTTTTGTGCAGACCATTCAGAGATCAGAGTATTGATTTTATCCACAAAAGTCATTTCATCATCACATATTGCAATTTTAATCATATTTGTACATCCCCCATTAAACTCATTATAACGTATGGAATACACTGGCACAACCGCATTTCGGGGACAAAGTACCCCGTTTCGACCCCACATCAATACAAAACAGAACAGGTATGGTAAGATAGCTGTAGAAACAGGAAAGGTATGATGGGATATGGTGAAACTGAACCGATATATTATAAGGCTGGCGAAAGAATTAAGCAGGAAAAGAGTTGCATGTGTGGCAATTTTCCATTTTCTGTATTATTTTGACTGGTTGTTTTTTTCCGGGATTTTCATAAAGCAAATTGTGTATTTTCTGGAGAATGGCTTTTCCTTTCAGGAGATTATGTGGTTCATTGCAGGAACAGTATGTGTTTTTTCACTGGTTGGCATGTTCAACAGCTGGTATGAGAACTGTGTGAAGCCGGAAACGGATATTGATATCTATCAGGGGCTTTATGAGAGGATATATGCCAAGGCGCAGAATGCTTCTCTTTCATGCTTCGAAGATACGAAGTTCTATGATAAATATATGATGGCGCTGGAGGATGCAGATACAAGGCTGATTACTTCAATAGATAATATATGGTCGATTCTGATGGGAGCGGTGGCTGTTGTGGTATCGTGGGGGATGATGCTTCGCGTAGACAGGTGGATTCTGCTTTTTATGATAGCGCCTGTTATCGGGAATTTCGTATTTGCGACAGCACTGAATAAGATTAGTTATCAGATTTATGAAGATACGGTGGTGTATAAGAGAGTCGCTGACTATGTGAATCGAATGATCCATCTGGCAGATTATGCAAAGGACATCCGCTTGACGAATATCTTTCGGATCATGGAACGTAAACATAAGGCTTCTGTAGACAGTACCCTGCAGGTAATCGACAGTTATAAGAAAAAGAGCATTCTATATGGCTGGGCGTATCTGTTTCTGTCTTATACTTCTATCTTTGAAGGGGTATTGTTCTATGGAATCTATCGCACACTGGTGACGAAAAGCCTGACAATGGCACAGTTTACTGTATTGAGCAGCCTGATGGTCACGATATCGAGTATACTGATAGATTTTACAGAGGCATTGATCAGCAATTATAAAAATACCTTTTTCATTGCCAATCTGAAGGAATTTCTGGAATTTGAACCTGAACTGCCTGAGGACTGGGATGGAATCATGCCTGAGGAAGAGATTCGCAGCATTGAGTTCAGAAATGTAAGCTTTGGTTACAAGGATTCCAAGATGATATTGAAGGATGTCAGTTTCCGAATCAATGCTGGGGAGACTTGTGCACTGGTAGGGTTTAATGGAGCAGGCAAGACGACTCTGGTGAAGCTGCTTTTGAGACTCTATGACCCAACGGAGGGAATGATTCTCGTCAATGACATTGATATCAGGAAGTATAATCTGGCAGCATATCGTAAGCTGTACGCCTGTGCCTTTCAGGATGGCAGGATATTTGCCAGATCTATCCGGGACAATGTGACGATGCAGAGAAGTGCGCCTGCTGATGAAGCGGTCATTGACAAAGCACTGCGGCTGGCAGGTATCGAGGATGCTGTGCAGCAGTTGGAAAAAGGCATTGATACGATACTGACGAAAGAATTTGCTGATGATGGTGTGGTTATGTCGGGAGGGCAGTATCAGAAGATACTGGCGGCGAGGGCGTTTGCATCTGACAGACAGGTGCTGGTATTTGATGAACCCTCCAGTGCACTTGACCCGATTGCGGAGCATCAGCTTTATGAAAGTATTGCAAAAGCCGGACAGAACAGAATATTGATATTTATTTCACATAGATTATCCTCCACGCAGTCTGCACAGAAAATCTATCTGCTGGATCAGGGCAGAATCGTTGAGCGTGGAACACATCAGGAGCTGATGCAGCTAAAAGGCAGCTATGCGAAGATGTATGCAACACAGGCGAAGAACTATCAGGCAGCAGAGGAAGAGGACTGGCTAAGTGGCAGTATATTTACGTGGCACAGAAAGGGGGAAGTGCTGTGAAAGAATCAATCAGAAATCAGTGGTATATGGTGAAGTTCTGTATGGAGGCTTCTCCCTTGCATTTTCTGTATCATATCGTCATCTGTGTGGGGCTTGAGATATTTATTTTTCTGGAGCATACGGTATGGATCGGCTATAATCTGGACGCAGCAGAGCAGAACCGGAATTTTTCAAGAGTTCTTGTCATGACAGTAGGAATGGTGGTTTTGCTGGCTTTTCATCAATTATGCAGCTCCATCTATTTCTACTGGTCAACGACGAAGATCAAGCCGCTGTTGTATCAGAAGCTGCAGGCGCGCATTTATGAAAAAGCCAAAGCTGTGGACATTGCCTGCTATGATGACCCGCAGTATTATAATGAGTTTATATTGTCTACAACGCAGGCGAATCAGTGCATTGACCGTTTCTATGATGATAGCTACAGTGTGATTCGGTATGTCACCTGTCTGCTGATCGATTTTGTATATCTGAGTGTGAACAGTTGGGCGAGTCTGATCGTGGTGCTCATCTGCTTTTTATCCAAATTCTGGTCAAGCAGGGCATACTATAGATTAGTTACGAATAAGAAGCTGGATGCAAACATCAGTGAAAGAAAGCGCAAATATCAGCATAGAGTCTTTTATCTTCATGATTATGCGAAAGAATTGCGTATCAATAAGAAGATCGGCGATATGTTAATGCAGGATTTTCAGGATTGTAATGAGGAGCTTGCGCAGTTGAACCGGCATTATGGGCGCAGACTTGCCATCTATGGATTTATCAAGGATTATCTGTCAGGTAATTTCATCATATATGCGATCTATTTGCCGATATTGATATTCGTATATCAGGCTTATGGCGGTGTGACACTCAGCGGGATTGTAATATTGAATAACATGGTTCGATATATGAGTAAGCGTGGTAATAAGCTGGCGGAGCTGGCTCCACAGTTGGAGATGAACAGCACATTCGTCGGTAAGATACGCTCTTTCCTGGGGTATCAGGTGAAGATAAAGGATGGAGAGGAAAGCATGCAGGAGGAATTTGAAGAACTCACGCTGGAGAATGTGTCTTTTGCCTATACACAGGGAGGCAGAGAGATTCTGCATGACATCAATATGCAGATCAGGAAAGGGCAGAAGATCGCAATTGTCGGGTATAACGGCGCTGGCAAATCGACTCTCGTAAAGCTGCTTTTGCGGCTCTATGATCCGACGGGCGGCGAGATTAGAAGGAATGGCAGGAATATTCAGGAGTTTCATCTAAAAGACTATCAGGGAGATTTTGGTACAGTTTTTCAGGATTATAAGATGTATGCAGCAACAATCAGGGAAAATGTGGTGATGGATGTGTGTGAACACTCTAAAGAAGAAACGTATCAGGTGGAAAAGGCATTGCACCGCGCCAGATTCGCAGTGGATGATTATAAATTGAAATACCAGATTGATACACCACTGACCACAGAATTTGAAGCACAGGGTGTGAATCTGTCAGGGGGAGAAGGGCAGAAGGTTGCAATTGCGCGTTCCTTCTATCGTAATAAGGCGGTGATGATCATGGATGAGCCTTCCAGTGCCCTTGATCCTATGGCAGAATATCAGTTGAATCAGGCGCTCCATCAGATTGCAGAGGATAAGACGGTAATCTTCATTTCTCACAGGCTCTCGACTACCAGAGATGCGGACTGCATTTATATGATGGAGGATGGAAGAATCATAGAGCATGGCACGCATGAGGAGCTGCTGCGTTTAGGTGGAAAATACAGTAAGATGTGGAATGTGCAGGCAGGGAGATATATTTAGAGCTCTCTGCCTTTTTATGATTTAGAGCAGTTCTGCATAATCTTCCGGTAAAAAGCGGTGATAAATGATATGACAGCCCTCATCCTTGAAGCAGTAGTAATAACGGTCAGTCGAATCAATGAAGTGAATGGCGGTATCAAATTCGCCGTCAGTGATATCCTCAATGATGCAATCACAGGGCTGCTTGTGGAATAGTTCAATAATTTGCGTCATGGTAGTGTCATGGTTGGACATCAGGGCAACTAATTGCAGGATGAAGTCATCGGGATCTTTATGCAGATGTACATATTCGGATGCCTGTTCTGATAACTGGAAGCAGAAGCGCTCCATGCGATGACTGACGTTGACTGCACCATAGTGTTCCTGCATAAAGGCTGGAAAATCAGCTAGAAGAGACTGCATTTCATCAGCATTGGAGGCATTCTTGAATATGTGTCTGAGGGAGCTTAGCGGAAAGTAGAAACGTATGCTTTCTTTACGGTAGCCAAGCTTAGCCTGCTCTTCCAGAATCAGGTCGGCAAGGATTTCTTCTAATAATTTATATTTTGTGTTTAGTGAAGTCATGAGGTGGAATCTCCTTTGGGGGAATAAATAATTTTAGGTATTTATGAAAGCCGCGCAATTCTGTGTGAGGAATGGGGCGTTTCGCAATGGACTAAAAGATAGATTTTAAGGTAATTATACTATGAAATTGGGTGGTTGTTAAAAAAATTAGTTTGACTATTATTATTTTTTTATGTAAATAATAATATCATAATCTCAAAACCAAAAAGTTAAGACGATAAAAGAAAGAGAGCTGAATTATGTCTAAAATAAAAATAAAATACACATGTGCATTAGTATTGGCGAATGATTTGATCGGTGGGAAATGGAAACTAAGGATTTTGTGGCATATTGCCCATGGAGATAACAGGTTCTCGCTTTTAACAAAAGCTATACCTGATATTTCGCAAAAAGTACTTACTGTTCAATTAAAAGAGCTGGAAGAAAGTGGAATAATCACAAAAACAGTAGTCAATAATAACCCACCTAAAACAATTATATATGCTATTGCAAAAGAACAGTTGGAATTAATAGACATTGTTGAAAAGTTATGCGAGTATACGAAAAAGTATGCAAAAAACAAGTCGGTTGATGTGTCGGATTAGGCAGAAAAGCCTGAAGAATCTTTTTACGTTGGATGATAAAGTGAGAAGGTTCTTTTTTTATGATTATTATACTTACCAAAAAGTGCGTTATTGAAAATAATTCGTTTGTAGGATATTCTAATTCGAGTCAGCGACAACTAACCTAAGAAAGGAGAATATATTTGAAGAATTATAAAAGTACAATTATTCTTGCATTAATTCTGATGTTTCTATCGATAGTATCTTTGTTTATAGGCGTATTGGAGGTTAGTCCCAAAGCTTTGTTTAGCGAAGATATGGAGACGATAAAAATATTTTTTATATCAAGACTGCCAAGACTTTTGGCAATTCTTTGCACTGGTACAGGAATGAGTGTTGCAGGACTGATCATGCAGCAGATTTGTATGAATAAATTTGTTTCGCCGACAACAGGTGCCACTATTTCGTCTGCGCAGTTTGGAATATTGATAGCACTTATATTTATGCCAGATTCAACGCTGTGGGGACGTACAGTATTTGCCTTCATATTTGCAGTAATAGGAACATGGATTTTTGTGGCATTTATTCAGAACATTCAGTTCAAGGATGTAGTTATGGTGCCTTTGGTAGGAATAATGTTTGGAAATGTGATAACAGGGCTGATGAATTTTCTTGCGTATAAGTACGAGATGACACAGGCATTATCAACATGGCTTGTGGGACATTTTTCTATGGTTCTGAGGGGCAGATACGAGATTATGTATCTTGTCGTTCCACTTGTAATATTAGCTTTTATTTATGCCAATCATTTTAATATTGTCGGAATGGGAAAGGATTTTTCAAAAAATCTGGGAGTTCATTATAATCTGATACTTTTTATGGGACTTACTATTGCAGCTATGATAACAGCATCAGTAGTAGTGATTGTCGGTTCTATTTCCTATATAGGCCTTATTGTTCCGAATATTATAGCAATGTTTAAAGGAGACCGTATTCGTGGAACTTTGGTAGATACAGCACTGTTTGGCTCAGTCTTTGTACTGCTGTGTGACATAATTGCAAGAAGTGTGATCCGTCCATATGAACTGCCAATTGAATTGATAGTCGGAATTACAGGCAGCATTATTTTTATTGCAATGCTTTTATACCGGCTGAAAAATGGTAATAAAGCTATAGAAATCAGGAGGGGTGGCAATGAATCAGAAATGTGCAAAGCACAATCATAAAAAGCTTATTATTATATTGCTTCTGGTTATTCTGGTCTGTGTTTTGTACATGACAGTGGGAGTGAAATTCGGTAATCGGAAATTAGTAGAGTATTCAATGAAAATAAGAACGCCAAAACTAATAGCAATGATTATAACCGCATATGCGATTGGAAGTGCGGCAATAGTTTTTCAATCAATTATTAATAATACAATAGTTACGCCATGTCTGCTTGGAATGGACGCATTATATACAATGATACACACTATTCTTGTATTTATACTTGGGTCAGGAAGTGTATTGGTGGTTAATCCTGATTACTCGTTTATTATTGACTTGATAATTATGGGAATAATTGCAACGGTTATTTATAGTTTTCTTTTTAAAAAAACAAAAAATAATGTTTTGTATGTTCTTATGATAGGTACGGTAATGACAAGCCTGTTTTCAAGTGTACAGAGTACTATGACCAGAATTATGGATCCTAATGAGTATGACACACTTTTAACAACGCTTGTAGCAAGCTTTAGTAATGTAAATTCAGAAATTATGATTTTATCTGTTGCTGTACTCATAATTGTTGCATTTGCATTGAGAAAAGAACTCAGGATTCTTGATGTCATGACTTTGGGAAAGGATCAGGCAATTAATCTGGGGGTTAATTATGATGTGAGTATCCGCAGACTGTTGCTTGGAGTAACGCTATATATTGCAGTGGCAACAGCAATGGTAGGACCATTGGCATTTCTTGGACTGATTATTGCTAATCTTTCAAGACAGCTTCTTCAAACGTACAGACATACGCAGTTGATAAGCGGATCTGTATTATTTGGCATGGTTATCTTGATTGGCGGGCAGCTCATTGTAGAAAAAATATTTGTATATGCGGTTCCCGTCAGTGTGTTTATTACGTTATTTGGCGGAATTTATTTTTTGTATTTATTGCTTAGAAGGAGAGCTTGATGAAGGTACAGGGATTAAAAAAGAATTATGGCAAAAGTACGGTTGTAGACAATGTATCTTTTGAAATCCATAAAGGTATGGTTACATCATTTATAGGTCCTAATGGGGCAGGAAAGTCTACAGTTATAGGAATGATATCAAGACTGGTTGCAAAGGATCAAGGATTGATTTCATTTCATGGAAAAGAACTGGAAAAATGGAATAGTAAAGAACTGGCAAAGCATCTTGCAATCTTAACACAGAGTAATCAGATACAGATGAAGCTTACTGTAGAGGAACTGGTTACATTTGGACGTTTTCCTCATTGTGGAGGGCGTTTGTCAGGTGAAGATGAAGGAAAAATAAGTCAAGCCATTACTTATATGGAACTTGATGAGTTCAGAAATAGATTTATTGATGAATTATCAGGCGGACAGAGACAGCGTGCGTATATAGCAATGGTTATAGCACAGGATACAGAATATGTCCTTTTGGATGAGCCGACCAATAATCTTGACATATATCATGCAGCAAATCTGATGAAAATAGTAAGAAGATTGTGTGATGAACTGGGAAAAACAGTTATTATGGTACTCCATGAAATCAATTACGCAGCTTTTTATTCAGATTATATCTGTGCCTTCAAAGAGGGCAGGATAAAAAAATATGGAACAGTTAAGGAGGTGATTACGAAAGAGGTTATGTCGGAAATTTATCAGGTGGACTTTGAAATACTGAACATTCAAGGGAAACCATTATCAATTTATTATTAAAAAAGCGAGGAGACAAATAATGAAGAGAAAATTAGCACTTTTATTAGTGTCATTAATGGTAGCAGGACTTGCGGCGTGCGGACAGGTAAAGGAAGATAAAACAAAATTATCAGGTGATTCAGAGGTCAAGGCAGCAACAGAGCAGGCGCCGGAATCTGTAACAATTACAACATTAAATGGAAACAAGGAGAAAATAGAGATTACTGTTCCTTATAACCCACAGAGAATTGCCGTTCTTGATCTTGCAGCACTTGATATAATAGATAATCTTGGTCTTGGCGACAGAGTAGTCGGGACAGCAGGCACATCAATAGATTATCTATCTGCTTATGTCGAAAATAAGGATATAAAGAATCTCGGAACAATTAAAGAAGCAGATATGGAAGCAGTAATGGAATGTGAACCAGATGTTATTTTTATTGGAGGACGTTTATCAGCATCTTATGATGCGTTAAATGAAATTGCACCGGTTATTTATCTTTCAACAGATACACAGATTGGACTTGTGGAAAGTGTTACAAAGAATGCGGCAAGCATTGCCTCACTGTTTGGAATGGAGTCAGAGGTTGAGAAAAAGACTGCTGATTTTGCAAAACGTATTGAGGCATTACAGGCTGCAGCAGAAGGAAAAACAGCACTTGTCGGGATGACAACAAGCGGAAGCTTTAATCTTCTCGGTAATGATGGCAGATGCTCTATTATTGGTGTAGAAATTGGTTTTAATAATCTTACAGCTTCTAATTTAAAGGATACACAGACAAAAAATGTAGATAATAAGAATAATAATAGCCAATCAGGAAATGCCGGTTCACCACATGGCAATGAGTCATCTTTTGAAACAGTTGTAGCGGAAAATCCTGATTATATTTTTGTGATGGATCGTGACAGGGCGATAGGTACAGAAGGTGTGCAGATGGCACAGCAGATTATGGAAAACGAACTTGTAATGAGTACAGATGCCTATAAGAATGGAAATATTGTGTATCTTGAGCATCCTGACGTATGGTATACAGCAGAAGGCGGAATCAATGCACTAGTACAGCATTAAATAAATAACTAGTCAAATATCATGTATGGTGCTATACTTATAATATCAACGGAAATGAGGTATCAGTATGGCACACGCACAATCTATTACACTTACAAATGAAGAAGTTTTGTACCTTCAGTCACTCACTCGTCAGCGTACAATTCAAGCGCAGGTAGTTGACCGCGCTAAAATGCTTCTTTATAAAGCACAGGGAGCATCGAATAGCGATATTGCTGAACGTTTAGATGTAAATATAAACACCGTTAAACTCTGTCTTTCCAAGTTCAGGGAAGGCGGTGTACAGCGTGCTCTGTTCGATGACAAACGCAAAGGACGACCTGTTGAAATCACAGATGACGCTATTGCATGGATCATCAGCATTGCTTGCCAGCGTCCTGCCGATCTTGGCTACGCACAGGAACTTTGGACTTTAAAAAATCTTCATCAGTACATCCAAAATCACGCAGAAGAGGCTGGATATTCAAGGCTTACAACTATCACAAAACCAATGGTACAGAAGATACTGAACCAATCCGAAATTAAGCCGTTCAAAATCAAGTATTACTGTGAAAAACGGGATCCTGATTTTGAAACTAAGATGCATGATGTCCTTGTTGTTTACAAACAGGTTGAAATGCAGTTTGACGAAAACGGAGACATCATAGTTTCAACTGATAGTCCAATGATTCATACCATTTCCTGCGATGAAAAGCCGGGAATACAGGCTATTGCAACAACAAGTGATGACCTCCGTCCGACGGAAGGAAACGGCTGTGTATATCGTGACTATGAATATAAACGCCTTGGCACAATGTCTTTAATTGCCGGAATTGATCTTCTCACAGGAATAGCTATTCCTGTTGTAAGTGAAACTCACAAAAGTTCCGATTTCATCTGTCTTCTGAAGAAACTTGATGAAATGTATCCGGAAGGGGATGTTATCAGGATTATCTGTGACAACCATTCTGCACACAAATCAAAGGAAGTGCAGAATTATCTGGCTACAAAGCCAGAAGGACGTTACGTATTTGTGTTTACACCAAAGCATGCATCCTGGCTCAACCTGATTGAATGTTTCTTCAGCAAAATGACAAAACAGATGTTGAAAGGAATACGAGTCAAATCAAAGCAGGAACTGGCGGACAGAATCTATCAATATTTCGATGAAATCAATAAAGAGCCTGTGGTATTTCATTGGACATATAAACTTGATGAAATATCCGAAGAAGAAGCTAACCCCAATATGGCCAGTTAATTATTATTCAATCTACTAGATGTTATGCTTCAGGATTTAGAAAGTGCTCTTTTAAAATAATTTTTATTTGACTTTAAAAAAAACAACAATATAATATATGAATGAACGAGTAGCAGACTAGCGTAAATCCAGTTTAGCTGCTCGTTTTTGTGCACCTGCTGTCGCACATCATTAAAATATATAGTGCATTATAAAGTGTGTAGCTTATCAGCGTAAGTCCAGCTTATGAGGTAAGTACACACTTTTTTTATGCAGAAAAGGAGGATTATTAAGGTGGCAGAAAGTAACAAGATGAGAGAGATGCCGGTAAATAAGCTCATGGTTCAGATGGGAATACCGATGATCTTATCTATGGCATTGCAGGCGGTTTACAACATTGTAGACAGTGCCTTTGTTGGAAACATGAGATCGGGAAGTGAGGCGGCACTTAATGCACTTACACTGGTGTTTCCGGTTCAGATGCTCATGGTAGCAGTTGGAATCGGAACAGGTGTGGGAACAAATGCACTTCTTGCAAGAACACTTGGACAGGGAAATGGTAAAAAAGCAGCAAAAGTTGCGGGAAACAGTTTGTTTCTTGGAGTGATTATTTATGTGGTGTGCCTGTTATTTGGGATTTTTGGAGTAAGGGCATATATTTCATCACAGACAATTGACCCTGAAGTTATATCAATGGGAACAGACTACTTAAGAATATGCTGCGTAATTTCATTTGGAATTATTTTCTTTTCATTATTTGAAAAACTCTTACAGGCAACAGGACGTTCACTATATTCTACAATCGGTCAGGTTGTGGGTGCAGTGGTGAATATTGTTCTTGATCCGATTATGATTTATGGTATTGGACCGATTCCTGAAATGGGAGTGAAGGGAGCTGCATATGCAACTGTTATTGGACAGGTTGCGTCTGCAATATTATTGTTTGTATTTCATATGAAACTGAATAAGGAATTTGAACATGATGTAAAGTATATGAAACCGGATAGCGGAATAATCAAGGAAATATATGCAATTGGACTTCCTGCAATTATTGCACAGGCACTTATGTCTATCATGGTATATGTGATGAATCTGATTTTAAAATTCAGTCCTTCCGCACAGACTGCATATGGATTGTTCTATAAAGTACAGCAGTTTGTATTATTCCTTGCCTTTGGGCTTAGAGATGCAATCACTCCGATTATTGCATTTGCTTATGGAATGAGAAGTAAAAAGAGAATTCAGGATGGGATCAGGTATGGACTGATCTATACAGTTGTATTGATGATTCTTGGAATTGCAATTACTGAAATTTTTCCTGGAGCTTTTGCAACTTTGTTCAATGCAGGACAGTCAAGGGAATATTTTATCGGAGCAATGAGGATAATCTCAATAAGCTTTCTGTTTGCTGGAATAAATGTTGCTTATCAGGGAATTTATCAGGCACTGGATGGCGGCGTTGAATCATTGGTTATCTCTCTTCTGAGACAGCTTATCATTATCCTGCCACTGGCTGGAATTTTTTCTGCGTTTGTCAGAAATGGTCAGATGGGAGTTTCACTTATCTGGTGGGCATTTCCAATAACTGAGGTTATTTCATGTCTGGTAGGATATGTATTTTTAAAGAGAATTAGAAAGAATAAAGTAGATGTTTTGAATTAAGGAGGAACCGGAAATGGAAAAAAGGATTATTACAATCAGCAGGGAATTTGGAAGCGGTGGTCGATTTATCGGTGAAGAAGTGGCAAAGAAACTTGGCATTGTATATTATGACAAGGATATTATTGGACAGATTGCAGAACAGTCAGGATTGTCACCAGAGTACATTAAGGAAAATGCAGAGTTATCTCCAAAGAAAGGTTTATTTGCATATGCCTTTGCCGGACGTGACATTACAGGAAAGTCCATAGAAGATATGGTATATGAAGCACAGAGAAAAGTTATTTTGGAGTTGGCTGGAAAGGAGCCTTGTGTAATTGTTGGAAGAAATGCTGATTACATTTTGAAAGACAGGGATGATGTGTTAAATGTGTTTATTCATGGGGATATGCCGGAAAAAGTACAGCACATATGTAAATTGTATAATGTTACAGAAACTGATGCTATAAATATGATAAATGATACAGATAAAAGACGCAGAACAAACTATAATTTTTATACGGAACAGAAGTGGGGAATGACAGGCAATTATACATTGTCTTTGAACAGCTCTGTATTAGGATATGATATGTGTCAGAAAATCATAATGGACTGTGCAAAAATATAAGAATAATAGGGACAAATAAATCTAAAAGGGTTATTTGTCCCTTATTTTATCTTTAAATTAAATTTCTAAGGAATCCTCTGCATCCACCCACAACTGCATTGTACCATCAAGATACAGTTTGGCATATCGTATCTTATCCCTTATTATTCAATCAATCATCAATTACAAAAATCAGAAGCATTTCAAACCGCAAGACTGTTTTTTCGTTTACACCAACTCCGATTGTTTCCTTAACAATTTTATTGTGTTAGTGTCGTTTTGTAATGTTTAGTTACAATGTAACCATTGAAATTACAACACCTTTCTGCTATGATTATGCTGAAAGGCAGGAGGATTAAGATGCAGATTTCCAGTAGATTTACAATGGCAATTCATATGTTTGCCTGTATTGATACATTTACAGACCAGAAGATGACCAGTGATTTCATGGCTGCCAGTATTGGCACGAATCCGGTCATCGTAAGGAAGCTTCTTCAGCAGCTCAAGGCGGCAGGATTGATCGAAGTATCGAGAGGAACCGGTGGTGTTACTGTGACGAAGCCATTAAATGAGATTACATTTTTGGATATATATAAAGCGGTAGAGTGTACACCAGATGAGGAATTGTTTCATTTCCATGAGAATCCGAACCAGGCATGTCCGGTAGGAAAAAATATTCATCACGTTCTGGACGATAAGCTGGCGAAAGTACAGGAAGCCATGGAGAGAGAATTGGCTGCCATTACGCTGGCAGATGTGAAACGGGATATTGCATTAGATATAGAAGAACAGTGTAACCATTAAAGTTACAAAAACTTTGATGTAACTATTGACATTACAACTAAACAATGATATAGTACCGCTATAAGATGTAACCAAAACAATTACAACAAAACACAGGAGGTATTTTATCATGAAGAAAGTAGTAGAATTTTTAAATGCAAACCCGGTACAGTATTTGGCAACAGTAGGTCGTGATGGCAAGGCAAAGTGCCGTCCGTTCATGTTCTGCTTTGAACAGGATGGAAAGCTCTGGTTCTGCACCAACAATACAAAGGATGTGTACAAGGATATGCTCGCTAGTCCTGAAATTGAAGTGTCCGTATCTTCTCCCGAGTATGCATGGATTCGTCTCCGCGGCAAGGCAGTATTCGAGAATAATATGAGCGTAAAAGAAGGATGCATGAACAATCCTATCGTTAAAGGACAGTATCAGACAGCCGATAATCCGATTTTTGAGGTATTCTATCTGGAGAATCCCCATGGAGTAATCGCTGATTTTTCAGGTAATCCACCTTACGAATTCTAAGGATTCGTATATAAAATATTAGATTAGGGTGTGAAAAGGCAGGAAAATCACCTTTTCACACCCTAATCAATATTAATAAGGAAAGGACAGCGTTATGACAACAGGACTCAAATACATAAAGCTGCTGGTGGAGGATATCCATTCTACAACGGTTGCTACAATCGGAACAGACGGGCATCCACAGACAAGAATTATCGACATGATGTATTATCTGTTTGATTATTACGATGAAGTTTTAAAAGATATCGGAAAAGTTACAGATATTGATTTTGGAAAACGTATCCGTACGCTAGGGGAAATAAAAAAAGTTTTAGCAAAGACCAAAAATAGAAAAAACACCATGAAAATCTGACAAAGCAGAAAGCCCGCCAAGCCCTGTATTTACTGGGTTTGACGGGTGTTTTATATTCTTTTAGCTGCAAAAGTCAGGATATGGAGTAACAGTTTAGCCAGTTTATACAATTTGGCTGCTTATGAGTGGTATGGCTGAATTGTTATAATATGGAAAGCTTTAGCCGATATATACTATAGTATTATTAGGTACAGTGAATAGTAACTGCAAATGGATTTGAACAGGTGAAATCATGGAGGATAGTATATGAAGTTAGGTGAAGCAATTCCAAAGTATCAGGCATATCGTAATCAGTTGCATGACAACCAGAACCAGATTTATAAGAAATTAAAAGAGGCAAAGGAAAAGGCAGAACACAGCGATAGCGAGGAATGGTCGCAGAAGGTAGATCAGCTCCAGTTTTCATATGATGAAGCAAAGAGTAATTTTGATAAGTATGAAAGTGTACTGGATGGTCTGAAAGAACAGTGGTGTAATGCGTCCAATGCAGAGAATGCCAGAGCACTGGCAGATCCAGAGACGGGATTGGGGGCAACGATTGGTAAAATCATGACTACGGTTGCCAGAATGTGTGCAGGAGATAAAGTGCCCTACACAGATGAGAAGAAGGTCATGGAATATGACAGTGATATGTATGCAAGAGCGAAACAGGCGCAGATGATTATGGCTTCCATGAAGAAAAAGCAGAAGGAATATGATTCACTCTGGGATGAAGAAGGTGGAGAATACGACCCGGAAGGAGTAGCAAATGATACGCAGGCACAGGGCGAATTGCCAGAGATCCCAGAAAGTCCAGAAAGCTCGGAAATAGAAGTTTAAGTAGAAAGTTTTGAACATAAATTTACTATTCAAGCATTAATAATTTGTTATATATGGGTAATGCAACTTGACCATTTTATATGGAATGGAAAATTGATTAGAAACCAATCGAAGTTGGTGTAAACGATAAAGCAGCTTACAACATTTGATAAACTGCCCTATCGTTTACATCAATTTCGATTTTTCTATAGTGAACAAAGTCGCGTCACCGGAGCCGATATGTATGGACTTTCAATCTTTACACTTTACTATAAGATAAAGGTTGTGCCATTGTGGCAGATGTCTCGTTTCTGAATCTAAGCACGACAAATAGACCTCATTTCTGAGGCTTTTCAAAAAATATGAATATCAAGCTTTAAATACGTAGTGGTATCCGCTGTTGTGGTTTTCCAAGGTGTCCGCCACAGCATTTACAGACAGTAACCTTAATACCGTAGAGGGTTTCGAGCATCTGTGGAGTATCCAGGTCTTTCAGCCGGGAAAGATACTGTTTGCAGCCAAGGAGATTCCGGCATAATGTCAGATGTCTGGTTTTGGTTCTGGTACATAGTAACCCATAGTGTCTGATTCTGACAAAGCGTTTAGGAGGCACATGCATAAGAAACCGGCGAATAAATTCAACACCGGAAATGGTAAATTCCTTCCAGCTGCCTTCTTCTCGGTAGTCTTTGACATAGTAAGTAACGGTATCTTCATCCATGCGGATGATACGGTGGTTGCTGATGGCAATCCGGTGGGTGTATTTTCCAAGGTAGTTAATAACGGACTGTGCACCGTTGAAGGTTTTTTTGCAATGAGGAACCCAGTCTTTGTCATAACAAAGGTCTAGGAGTTCTTTGAAAACATAATGGTTGCGGTACTTTTCACTGCTTCCGTGAAACAGAAGTTTTTTCTCTTCCCAGAGGTTTTTCAGTTCATCCAGATATTTACCCCGAAACAGTTTTGATAACACTTTTACCGGAAGAAAGAATTCTTCTCCTTTATCACGCCATTGATTGTTGGAAGTCAGACCACCACCGAGTAGAATGACATGGATACTATGTAAAGCTTTACATAGTATCCACTATGACAAGCAAGTAACTATGGCAAGCTAATCAATTAATACCCATTATTTATAGGAAAATCAATCAAGTTTTCTTTACATAGTTTTTTACAATGTAAATCCAGCGTATCTGTTGCATTATAGTCTCATCAACATAATAAAGGAGGATCAGTTGATGAACAAAGAAATAACTGTCTTTGATTTATGCAGCAAGGTACAAAAAGCAATGCATGATAAAGCATTCTCTTCTGAAACAATCAGGAGATATGAACCTGTATTTAATGAATTTATTATCTATTCTGGAAACAGCGTTTACTCGCAAGCGTTAGGAACATCTTTTTTAGCCAAGAAACTGGCAGAGTTTGGAGGATTCTCCTCAACAGATGATAATTCTCGTATTTCAAAAACCTATAGTCAGTCTATGCATATCTTAGCAGAGTATTATAACTTTGGAATTCTTCACTATCGTGAGGATTGCATTGGTGAGATTATCTGCCCAGAAGGTTTTCGTAAATGTATGAATGAATATCTGGCAGATATGGTAACATCCGGACTTAGCAGAGGATACTACCTTAATACTTGCTCTACACTCCATTCTCTTATCTTATATCTTGATGATAAAGGTGTATACACTCCTAATGAAATCAAGGTTGTGGATAATGATGGCTTTATCAGCACGTTAACGGGTTTGTCCAGCAAAAGTCTTTCATTGAGGTTATGTTATTTGCGAAGATTTTACCGATTTTTGTTTCTTCATGAATATATACAGACGCCTTTGGCTGAAAGGCTTCCAAAAGCCTGCATACAGGGACGAACAACTATCCCTACAGTCTGGACAGACGAAGAAATATCCAAGATAAAAGAGTCAGCAGAACGTGTCAGCCCGGAAGGAAAAAGGAGCTATGCGATGATTCTTTTAGCTGCTGAACTTGGACTTCGGATCGGTGATATACGTAGTCTGAAATTTTCCGAGATTGACTGGGAGCGAAAGGAACTGAACATCACTCAAAACAAAACTGGGCAAGTATTATGTCTGCCAATGACAGATTCTGTAGGGTGGGCCTTGATCGATTACTTACAAAACGGCAGGCCAGTTTCGGAAAGCAGTTTTGTATTCGTAAAGCATCGTCCCCCATATGATGAATTCCCTGTTAATACAACGCTCAATGGCTTGCTGTCAAAAGTTCTTGTCAAAGCTGATATTCCTCCGAAGAAAAAGGAAAATGTAGGGTGGCATACTTTTCGCCGGTCGCTTGCAACAAATCTTTTACAGCATAAAGTACCCATGAATACTATCACGGAGATTCTAGGACATACAAATCCTGAGATAGCCGGACGCCATTACGTTCAGGTCAGCATAGAAAACCTGAAAAACTGTACACTTAGTGTGGAGGTAAAAGATTATGTCTGCTGATTTTAAATTTAAAGGGCCGTTCCAAACTGAATTAGCAGCCTATATTTCAGAAAAGAGGCGTCTTGGCTGTAAATATGTTGCAGAGGAAGAAATCGCTTGTGCATTTGATGTCCTGAGTACTGATTACGACTGTTCCAATGGTGTTCCAAAAGCACTGGTGGATGAATTCACAAGATTAAAACCGAATTGGAAGGAAACCACACAGAAAAAACGCATCAGCTTTATGTTGAATTTTTCAAGGTACCTGATTAATCATGACATTAACTCCGCATTGCCGGATAAAGCTGCATTACATTCTGTTCAAGAATCTTTTAAACCTTATATTTTCACGCATGAACAGATATCTCATATCTTTGAGATGGCTGATCAAATATGTCCTTCACACAAGAAGTCGCATATTTTTTATCCTGTATTTTTACGTCTGCTTTACTGTACAGGTCTGCGGGCTGGTGAAGCACTCAACCTCACTATGCAGGACGTGGATCTGGATGCTATGAAGATATCTGTTAAAGATACAAAAAATCGCCACGACCGGGTACTTCCTATCGATGCATCTCTTGTGAAATATCTCAAGTGGTATAAGGAACAGATTCATGGTGTTTATCATGACGAGGATTTATTTTTCCTGACTAACAATCATAAGCATTACCATACTGGTAATTGCAACGTATTTTTTGTGTCGTTAATCAAACGGATGAATATACCATACCGAGGATATAAAAACAGAAGTGCCAGTATTCACAGCCTTCGTCACACTTTCTGCGTGCATAGTCTGGAAAAAATGCTGCATGATGACATTCCCAATGGCGTAGCCCTTAAGCTGTTAAGTTGCTATATGGGACATCAGTCCTTATCTGCTACAGGAAGATATTTGCAATTAACTGCTGAAGCATTTCCAGACTTAACTCAAAAGATAGAGTCCATGTACGGAGACGTATTCCCCAAGGTTGAATTTCTCCCTGAGGAGGTAAAGATGCCTTATGAAGAATAAAAATGATTTTTCATTCCTGATAAGCAGCTTTTTGACGAATTATCTGACTAATGTCAGAAATTTAAGTCCGAATACAGTTATCTCCTACAGAGATTCCATCGTATTTCTGCTTTCATACATGAATGATGTCTGTAATATAAAACCAGAAAAACTAAAGATAAGTGATCTGTCTGCGGAAAGAATCAAAAACTTTCTTACCTGGCTTGAAGAAGAAAAATGCTGCACAATTAAAACAAGGAATCTCAGGCTGGTTGCGATACACTCTTTATTCCGATATATATCCCTGCAAAGACCGGAATACATATTTCAGGCTCAACAGATACTTGCGATACCCGCAAAAAAAACAAACCAACCAATAGTACATTATCTTCAGTCTGCTGAGATTGAAAAACTGTTGGCGACTCCTGATTCTTCAAGTAAAAAAGGACTCCGTGATCAAGCATTATTATGTTTGATGTATGATAGTGGATGCCGGGTTCAGGAATTAGCAGATATAAAAGTAAGAGATTTGCGCCTTTCCTTTCCAGAACAAGTTTCCCTTACCGGAAAAGGAAGAAAAACAAGAATTGTTCCTTTATTAAAGGAAACAAGCTCAATACTAAAAAAGTATATACATGTCTACAAACTGGATGAAATATCCAAACAGGACACCCCTTTGTTTTTCAATGTGCGTGGGGAAAAGCTGACACGTCAGGGCATAACATATATCTTGCAGAAATATGCGGATTCTGCGAACATTGAATCTATCTCACCACATGTCATCCGGCACAGTAAGGCTATGCATCTAACAGATGCTGATATTAACCCGATATATATAAGGGACTTTCTTGGCCATTCAGATTTGAAAACAACACATATTTACTCAAAAACCAGCGTCGTAACGAAACGTAAAGCCCTTGAAAAACTGGAAGATTCCAAACCATTAACGAAAGATGAGGATCCATCGACCACAGATTGGACATCAAATGAAAGTTTGATGGATTGGCTCAGGTCGTTAGGTAAATAGTTATGACAAGTATTCGAACAAGAGATAGCCCGTTTTTCTAGAGTTTTTCGAGTCAGCTTGTCATAGTCATTTGCTTGTCATAGTGAATATGGGGATGGTAATTCATTTCAGAGCCCCAGGTATGTAGCACGCAAATATATCCAACCTTTGCTCCGAGATGTTTTGTATCTTCGGTCAGCTTATTTATAGTTGCGGAAACAGAATGATACATTGCATCATATAGAAGCTGCTGGTTGCTGTAGATTAAAGAATTGAGTTCTTGTGGAACAGTAAATACCACATGAAAGTAAGGAGCATCCAGAACATCCTCACGGCGTTTGTCTATCCACATTTCTTTTGGTAGTGCCTGACACATGGGACAGCATCTGTTACGGCAGGAATTATAATGGATTTGCAAGTGTCCACAGTCCTCACACATGCTTACGTTGGCACCATAAGCACCGGTTTTGCAGTTGATGATGCAGTTTGCAACTTTGGACTGCTGGGGAGAAGGTGTGTATTTATCAAGGTATTCAGGATAAAACCGTAGAAATATATCCTGTACAGTAGGATGCTTCATTATGAATCCTACTGTATATCAAAAGGGCTTTTAATGCCAAGTAAAGTTTTGTTACTGACATGAAGATAAATCTCGGTAGACTTAGGATCCAAGTGACCTAACAATGCCTGAATATATTTAATATCACATCCGGCTTCCAGAAGATGACTGGCGAAGCTGTGCCTGAATGCGTGTGAAGTGACATGCTTAGGGATTCCGGCCCGTTCAGAGCTTCTTCTTAATACTTGATTTACCGCAGAGATATCCAGATATTCTCCGGTTGTCTGACTTGGAAAGAGGATATTTCTGGGTCTTTGGCACTGAAACCAGTACTGAGTCAGAATGTCGAGAGTGCGGTCAGCCAGAATGGTGTATCGGTCCATTCTGTTTTTGGTATTGCGGATGTGAATGGAATGATTGCTTCGAGATATATCATCATAATGCAAATGGGTTGCTTCAGACACTCGAAGACCGCCTGAGTACATAACAGCAAAGATGGCTTTGTATTTCAGGTTTGTGGTGACATCAAGGATTGCATTTACTTCTTCTCTTGAGAGAACAGTAGGCAGGGAGCGGTCACGTTTCATTCTGGGAATTTCATCTTCGTCCCAGTTGAGTTTGAGTACCCGCTTGTACATGAAGCGTAAAGCACCATAGTAGTGGTTGTAGGTTTCAGGTAAAATGCCCATCAGTCTTTTGGTGGTCAGGTAATCATCCGCATCAGCTACAGTAAGTTCCTGCCAGGGTTTACCTGTAGCATTCAGGAAAGGACTAAGGGCGTGACAATACGCCTTTGTAGTGGATTCCTTAAGATTCTTTTTCTGTGCAGCAATAGTTATTAATTCAAAAATATCTTCGTACATAAAATAACCTCCATGAAATAAAAGTAGTAATAACAACAGTAACTACCCATCATGGAGGAGCATTTGCAAAATAAAACTGCTTGTGAAAGCAGCCTGAAGGTGGTATCATTTTCATAGGCAGTTGTCGGGACTAAGCCCGTGTTTGAAGTTTGTTATTGGTCGTGCATTAACAATACTATCTTGGGACAATCCTGTCACTGCCTTTTTTAGAAAAAGTAGAAAACTGCGCCACAGCCTTGGCAGGCCATCGCGCAGCGATTTTGTTCAATTTGAATTTTTAGATTTGAGGTATAAAAGGAATGAATGCTAAAGAGTGTATGATTGAAGCTGATAAATTGTTGCAAAAATGGAGTTGTTATTCTATAGAAAACAGAAGGTATATTGAGAAAATATTTAATGGTTCCAATAGGTATGACATGATGTTAAACGTAGATGTAATGCAGAAACAGGCAAAGATTTATGTATTGGAAAGAGGAGTGACAATTTATGAGTACAGAACGGAGAGGAAAGAGATTGTAATATATGCTGTTCTTTGTGATATTATTGGGATAATTTCCGATACATTTATATGTGATTCACATGTTGATGAAAAGGGATACCTGCATTTTACTGAAAATGTATCCAATTATAGAAAGAAAATAACCGATGAGGCATTTTCATTAATGGGAGAGCCATATAATGAGTGGAATCGACAAGGGATTTCTATTTGGGATTTTAACTGAAGTTTTGCGGGGGAAAAAACGCCCAACTTTCAGGTTTTGTTCCATTCTGTAAAGAAAAATGAATAAATGTCGATAAATATTATGAGCTAAGGATGGCGTCTGTTTGGATTGGAGGTTATATTATGAGAATACAAGCGGCAAATACATTTTATACAGGTACTTACTCTGTTTTGAATACGAAGTCATCATTTCCATATGCTGTGAAAGTTGAAGGTTACGGAAATACAAGAAACCAAAGGAGTTTATTTCAGTTTGCACATGTGACAATAACAGAACATATGGTAAACGCAAAATATGGTACAAAGATTACAAACGGTCCGAGAGTGCAGATGCAGACCGCAGGTAGTAAGAAAAAAGAAGATTGGACTGAGGTTTCCAAAGAACAGTTGGCAGAAGTAAAACTACCGGCATCATTTGATAAATTGAAAGAACAAAATTCTTATTTTTATCATGGAGAAAACATATCGGATTATGAACTAGTGCAAACTGCAGTAGCATTGGGGAAAATGGAATTACCAACAGATGAGAAAAAGTGTATCCCAGACAGAGTTGCAATGGATGCATTTGAAGTGCTTGTCAGAGACCAGGCGGCTCCAAAAAACTCATGGTCAAATATATTGTATTCGGAAGATGGAAAATATACCTTTACAAAGACTGAAAGCGGAAGATGGCAGATGCATTTGATTGATGATGCTGCCATAGGTGCATCTTTGGAAGATATAGCAAATTGGATGATGAGCGGCACGCCCAATAGAAATATTGAGACACGCTACCTAAATTATCTTCATACTGTTGATCCGGATTTATATAATGTGGCGATGCGAATAGGTACCGAGGTTCGTTCTTGTGGTTTTATGGAGGATTTACATCAGCAGGGAGTATTAAGTGATAGTCAAAATCAGTATGATATGAGTCTGTTGGGTATGTTATTCGGTAAAGATGCGGATAGTATGCGTATGATATTGCATGGGTGTAAGGAGTCTGGTAATTTTTTGGAATTATTGGATTTGTATAGCCCGGATGGAGCAAAATCGTTGGATAAGCTTCGGGAACAGCAATATAAGTACGGTGGAATTGTTTAATATAGCGAGTTTTATGACAGGATATGAAAAAGCAATTAATTCTCGAAGTAGAAGAGTGTGAAACACTATTCGCTTGAAAATTTCAGGCTTGCAGAGAGTCTGAAAGCACGTGATTATTTGAATTTAGTGGTGCGATTGATGAAAATTATTGAAGTCAAAGAAGATAAAAAACAATATCTTGATTTGCTGTTATTGGCAGATGAGCAGGAAAATATGATAGACCGATACCTTGATAAAGGCAAAATGTATGTGCTTGATGATAATGGGATTAAATGCGAGTGCATTGTTACCGATGAAGAAAGTGATGTGCTTGAAATCAAGAACATTGCAACTGTTCCAGACTATCAAGGCAAAGGTTATGCAAAATCCTTAATTGATTTTATTGTAGAGAAATATAGAGAGCAATATGCTATTCTACAAGTAGGAACAGGTGATAGCCCATTGACAATACCATTTTATGAAAAGTGTGGGTTTGTCCGTTCGCATATCATACCAAATTTCTTTACAGATAATTACGACCATCCAATATATGAGGATGGAGTACAGTTGGTGGATATGGTGTATCTGCAAAGGCCGTTATAAAGAAATTTTCAGTAATACGCTCTGTTGATGTGCTGATTTTTCTACGATATACTCCTTCAAAAAGGAGTGTGCTCTTATGGGTAGAGAAATTTATGACATCATCAATGACATGGCAGAAGTATTAAATGCATCGCAGATGCAGAAACTACAAGAGGTGTTGGTAAAACGGTTATCTGAAAATACTGTATCTGATTATTTGCAGACAACGAATATGGACTTTCTAGATATGTTTTTAACTGCAAAGCATTTAGAAGGGTGTTCTGACAAAACAATACGCTATTATAGGTGTAATATTGAAAAGATGTTGGATACAATAAATATTCCGGTCATAAAGATAACGACCGAGATGCTACGAAAATATCTTGTAGAGTATCAAACGATAAATAATTGTGGAAAGGTAACTATTGATAATATTCGTAGAAGTCTTTCCACATTTTTTTTCGTGGCTAGAGGAAGAGGATTATATTATAAAAAGCCCAATGAAAAGAATTCATAAGGTAAAGACTGCCGTTATTGTATAAGATACCATTCCGGATGAGAAAATAGAAATTCTTAGAGATAATTGTAATAATCTGCGTGATAGGGCAATGATTGATTTTCTGCTTTCAACAGGAATTAGAGTAGGCGAATTGGTAAGGCTGAACATTGATGATATAGATTTCTCTGAGCGGGAATGCGTGGTTTATGGCAAAGGAGACAAAGAGAGGTGATGCTAAGACCAAAATTCATTTGTTGAATTATATTGAATCAAGGACAGATAATAATATAGCGTTATTTGTGTCGTTAAACAAACCACACAGTAGACTTACTGAAAGTGGTGTGGAGTTACGATTACGAGAAATGGGGAAGAAGTTAGGTGTAGAAAAGGTACACCCACATAAGTTCAGAAGGACTATGGCCACCAGAGCAATTGAGAAAGGTATGCCGATTGAACAGGTACAGAAAATTCTGGGACATGAGCAAATAGATACAACGCTCAGATATGCAATGGTTAATCAAAACAATGTGAAGCTATCGCATCGAAAATATATTTCATAGATTGACTTGTAACGCAAAAGACGTTACAATAAAAGAAAGATGGAGGTGTATTCTATGGGAAAAACAGCAACATTAAATATAAGAGTAAATCCAGATGTAAAAGAAAATGCAGAAAGTGTATTGGCACAATTAGGGATACCAATGGCTACTGCTATAGATATGTATTTAAAACAAATATCATTAGTAGGAGGAATTCCCTTTTCTATTGTATTACCAAAAGCAGCTAATTCAGTGAATGCAGATATGATGTCTGCTAAACAGATTCATCAAAAGTTAGAAAAAGGATATGCCGATATAGAGAAAGGAAATGTTGAGGATGCAGCTAGTGCGTTTGTGGCATTTAGAGAGAGGCATTAATGAAGCAATATAAGGTAGAGATTACAAAAGAAGCTTTGCAGGATATGGAAGATATATACAATTATATTGCTATAGATTTGCTTGCTCCGGATAATGCAATGGGGCAATATAATCGCATTGCTGATGAAATACTTACATTAGACACTTTCCCGGAACGATTTAGGATTATGGATTCTGAGCCGGAAAAGAGAATGGAGTTGCGTAGAATGCTCGTCGATAATTATTCAGTGTTTTACACAATCCGTGACGAAAGGGTAATTGTAACGGATGTGTTATACACGGCATCTGATATAGAAGCACGTTTGAGAGGCGAGCTATAAAAGCACGCGTTTATTTGAATTTTATGTTGTGAAAAAGATGTCTATTAACTTAGACATTGTATTTGTTGCCGCAAGAAGGGCAGAAACGGCTCTTGCAGCGGAAAGGAACGAATTTAAGATTTCCGCAATGAGAACAGGCATACATGGCGCTGCCGTGAGAAGGGTCACCACAATGAATCATCTTGTCGACATTTTTCAATGACGGCTGGACGAGGATGTAGTTCATAAACGATATGTTCGTAATAGTCGGTAAAAATGGATTGTAAAATATTCATGATAGAAGTTTACAATAAAGTAAGGCAAAGAAAAGAACTTCCCCTCATGAATGAGGGGGTAGGGGAGTTGAGAGTGCCGTAGGCACTTGTTTACTATATTGAAATTTTAAGTTATATTTTGTGCATGTCAACATATGTGAAAGGAGTCTGCCGATGAAAGTAAATCAATCTACTTTAGCGGATGATATATTTATATCAGTAGAAACGTTGTTGCCGACATGTAGTTTTCCAACCTATCATGCGCATAATGTTTATGAGATTTACATTTTAAATTCAGGGGAACGTAACATTTTCATCGGTAGTAAGCTATATCATACATCACCCGGAGTTGTGGCAATGATCCGCCCTCATATTCCTCATAGAAGTTTCGGAAATACACCCTATAGCGGTATCTGTGTAGAGTTTTCCAAGGGATATTTGGATGAGCAGTTAAGTAGCCGGGAACGGACGGAAGTGTTGCAGTGCTTTATTCAGCCGGTTATATCGCTGCCGGAAATGTATCTGAAGGAACTTTGGTGCAACGCGGAGAAAGTAATAAAAGGAAAGATTCAAAAGAAAGAGTATCTTTTGAGCCTGGCAGAAATTTTAGAAGAGTTTCAAAGTGCAACTGACATGGCGAGAAAGACATCTGCTGAATCAGATGCTTCTCCTATTAGCAATTATTTGCAGGAACATTATAAGGAGATTCATAGTCTGGAGGAGCTGACGACATATTTTAGAGTCAGTAAAAGCTACCTGTGTAGGATTTTTAGGAAGCAGACAGGGCTAACTATTGTAGAATATATTAATCGTCTAAAGGTTGAGGAAGCCTATAAGTTATTGCAGGAAACGGAACTTTCGATTCATGAAGTCAGTATGCGGTGTGGATTTGATACAGTAATTTATTTTAATCGCGTGTTTAGGCGAATTATGGGTGTTACACCAAAGAATGCTCGGAAAATAGCCAGAGATCAATGGACATATATATAGAATTGGTAAACCGGTTTTTGAACTTTGTTCAATATCGGTTTATTTTTTGTTGTGTTGTTTTTTTTTTATTTCTATAATGAAATTGGATAGTATATAGAATAGCGGATAAGTAACCGGTAATAGCATGATTGCGGAAGGGAGCATAATAAATGAAATCATTGATTTTAGAGAATGACAAGTATCAAATGAACTGGGTGGAAGGTACTGTGGAATGGGGAACAGTTCGTGTTCCGAAGGGAATTGAGGTTGCGGTGCAGTCTGAAAAAGTAGACGGAGATATATATGAAACTTATACATTTACTAATGTGACGGCGCACGATATTTTTACTTCCCTAAAAGATATTGGGATTTATACGACTTTCAATGATGATTACAAGGATTCTGAGACCTGTATGACCAATAGATGCCATGCGCATATCTGGTGCGGAGAAGAGATAACCTATGTGATGGCCCTTCGTATGGGTGGGGATGCGCCCCACTTGGGTATGGTGGTAACTGAGGGAAGTATCGGTGGATACAGTGTGGAACGTGATTTTGCAAAGATGAGCAATGATAGAGGTGATTTTTTGCTTCATCCGGTACCGATTACACTGACGCCCGGAGAGAGCTTTCAAATCAGCTGGGTATTGTTTACGCACAACGGAAAGGAAGATTTTTATAGACAATTGCCTGTATATAATCCGAAATATATCCGAGTGTCTGCAAATCAGTTTACTGTATTTGCAGATGAACAGATTTCTTTAGAAATTGAGCCGGCCTTTGTATTTCATCCCAATGATGTGGAAATTATGAGAGGTGGAATGGCGGTAGATTTTAGTTGTGACAATGGTTTAATTAAGGTTAATGAAACACCTGTCGAACCGGGCGAGTACTGTTATCAAATTTGTGTAAAAGGTGTCAAGACCCACTGTAATATTTTAGTACAGCCTACCATGATGGAATTGATAAAGGCAAGATGTTACTATTTGGCAGAAAAACAGCAGTATCATAATTCTCTCAGCCGTTTGGATGGTGCTTATTTGATTTATGATACGGAAGAAGGACATATTTATTACGAATCGAAAAATGATTATAATGGCGGGCGAGAGCGTGTCGGTATGGGTATTTTAATGACAAAATATCTTCAGCAGAAAGAGGATGTCTATTTAGAGGAAAGCCTGAAAAAGTATATTACTTATGTGGAGAGGGAACTTTTGGAGAAAGAGACCGGAAGGGTATTCAATGATTATCAAAGAGATGACTCTTACAAGCGTTTGTATAATTATCCATGGATGAGTCTTTTCTATCTGGAGCAGTACACGCTTTGGGGAAAGCAGGATATGCTGGAATGTGCATACAGGATTATGAAATCCTTCTATGAACAGGGTGGAGCACATTTCTATGCTATTGAAATTCCTTTGGAGCGCATCTGCTGTGAATTGGATCGGGCAGGAATGGAAGAGGAGTACCAAGAACTACTTACATATTTTAGAACTCATTGTGATTTTGTGGCAGAAACAGGAACCAATTACCCTGCTCATGAAGTGAACTATGAGCAGAGTATTGTGGCACCTGCAACAAATTTGTTGTTACAGATGTACAAAGTGACAGGGGAGAAAAAGTATCTGGAAGCAGGCAAAAAGCAGATGGCAGTATTAGAACTGTTTAATGGTACCCAGCCGGATTACCATATGTATGAGGTCGCGTTGCGTCATTGGGATGGTTATTGGTTTGGGAAAAAGCGTCTCTACGGTGATACCTATCCTCATTACTGGAGTGATTTGACAGCTCATGCATACAGAGAATGTGCAGAGCTTTTTGGCAGTGAGGAGTATGTTTATAAGGCAGAGGCGGCTTACAGAGGTGTGCTCAGCATGTTTAGAGCGGATGGCAGTGCAGCTTGCGCTTATGTGTATCCGGTTACGGTAAATGGTGTAGAAGGTGGTTACTATGATGTGTATGCAAATGATCAGGATTGGGGATTGTATTTTTATTTGCGTTCCCATTCTTAGTGGATAAAGATATTCATTCTACGAAAGAATCGAAAAGAGAGGAGTTACATAGCTATGAAATTATGGGAAATAGGAAAACTGTTACATGGCGGTGATTATAATGTGGATCAATGGTTGGATCGTCCGGACATTTTAGTGGAAGATATCCGCTTGATGAAACTTGCCGGAGTGAATGTGGTTTCACTGTGTATTTTTCCTGGAGCAGTCTAGAACCGGAAGAGGGAGTGTATACCTTTGAGTGGTTAGACGAGGTTATGGATTCGATGTATAAAAACGGAATCTATGTAATCTTGGCAACACCCAGTGCAGGAAAACCACCATGGTTGATAAAGAAATATCCTGATATTATGAGAACCAGAGAACACCGCCAACGTCTGCTATACGGAGAACGTGAGAACCATTGTAACAGTAATAAGATTTTTCGTGAAAAGGTATGTCGGATAGATGAAAAACTTGCAGAGCGCTATGCGAATCACCATGCTTTGATACTATGGCATATATCTAATGAAATGTATGGTATTTGTCACTGTGAAACTTGTCAGGCAAGCTTTCGAAAGTGGCTACAAGGCAAATATAAAACCATTGATTGTCTAAATGAGCAGTATTGGAGCAATTTTTGGAGTCATCGTTACACAGATTGGGAGGAGTTGGAGTCTCCGTCTTCTGTTGGTGAAACAGCGGTACATGGTTTGGCTTTGGATTATAAGCGTTTTTATTCGGATTTATCCATTGATTTTTTGCAGATGGAAATTGATGCGGTAAAAAAGTATAATCCGTCTATACCTGTAACTACGAATTTGTTTCACTTTAATTGTGGTATTGATTGCTGGAAAGTGTCGGAAATATTGGATGTGATTTCTTTTGATAAATATCCTCATTGGCACAATGGTGCAGATAAAACCTCTGAATGGGCAGTTGGGGTAGAGTCAGCTTTTGCATACGATTATTGCCGCTCTATGCAAAATAAACCGTTTCTTTTGATGGAGTCTTCCCCCAGCAGCACAAACTGGATGCCGGTTGCCAAACTGAAGCGTCCCGGCATTCACATGCTTGGTTCCATGCAGGCAATCGCCGGAGGAGCAGACTCGGTTCAGTATTTTCAGTGGAGACAGAGCCGGGGTGCTTTTGAAAAATTTCACGGTGCAGTGGTGACCCACAATGGAAGTGAACATACCAGAGTATTTCAGGATGTGACACAGGTTGGGGCCCGCTTGGCAGATTTGGCTCACATAAAAAATACGGAAACCAAGGCGCGGGTTGCAATCATTTTCGACTGGGATAACCTAAGAGGATTGGACGAACAAAAGTCACTTCGAAATGTAAACCGGGATTTTGAGCAGGTAATTATGGAGCACTATGAGGCGGTAGAATTGTTCACAAGTTTTATGGTATAATTTGAATACGAAAATTGAGCAACAAATCGGGACTTACGGGAGGAAAATCGATGGAGCATCATGATATAAACTTGAATATTCATTATACTATGCCAGATGATTTATGGAAAAAGCTCAGTGAGGTATATGCTTCTATGCCATATTGGGTGGAAGAGGAAAAAAGTCCATGTTGGAGAGCCGAAAATATTGATTTGATGGCTTCTGTTGAGCCGAGTGGAATACAAATCTTCGGAGAAATGCCAGAGGAAATATGGGAAATCTGGTATTCTGAACTAAAGGAAAAATTAACAACAGCTTTGGGATACGAAATTGGGGAACCTGAAGATGGATATGATTTCAAATATTGGGACTGACACAAATCGAGATTTGTATACGAGGATAGAGAACAATGAATTCTGATATGACAAAGTATTGTTATCAACATTTTGAAAATGCTTACAATATTGGGTGGAATACAAATTTTGATAGTACAGTGGAAAGTAAAGAGACATTTAATTCAATATTCATAGAAAAGTTGACTTCTTATTGTGAGAATCCATTAAATAGCGACTTGAATGGTGTATATCGTGAAACAGAGATTGATGGAAAAAAGTATGTAAAAGGGTTTGGAGAAATACGTATCATTGATTTAAAAAAGAAAATAAGATATGCAGCTCCTAATGTTATTATAGATGATATATTAAGTGGAAAATATATACCGCCAATAGAATTTATCGATGCAGTTTTAACAGGACCGACTTTTGATTCTGAAGAATATCAGGAATTTTATTTGAATTATTCGGAAAAAAACTTTTGGGGAGAAAACGAAGAAAATTTTGAAAAAATAGCTAAGGTATTGGAATTGGCAGGAGATTTGGTGGGCTTTAAAGATTATATTTTGAATAACGATTTAATAAATATAGTTGTCCCTGGAGGTTCGTTACTTAATTATGCAATCACAGAAGGGAAAGAAAAGGAAGCACTTTGGCTTATTGAAAATGGTATAGATATTAATGCTTTTGACGGTTTGGAACTTATGACGGCAATAAAAAAGAACAATAATATAATTGCAAAAAAATTAATAGATGAAGGTATTGTTATTAATAGTAGAGAGATGAACGATAATCCTTTAGTTAGTGCGATTCGTTTTTCAAATGCCTTTCTTGTAGAGGAACTTATGAAAAATTACAGGGATTTGATAGTAGCTTATTCAAACGAATATGTAAGAAATTGTAGTGTTTTAGATATTGCTGAAAGAACGAAAAATGAAAAAATAATAAATATAGTTAAGATGTATTTAGTATGATCTGTTGATGTTAATATAAATTCAAAAAATTTGATAATAGTTGCTTTTCAGGTTTAAGTTCGTAAGAGAATAATAATTTTTTGATATGTTTATAGGTTGCTATGGAGATTAAACTAATAGAACAATTAGGACTTAATGATTTAGATGTAGTGGAAGCGTTGATAGATGATTTAGAAAATGACGTAAGTTTATTTAATTGATTGGAGAATATAAATGTGAGTAAAAATGTAAGAGAGTTTTTTGAAAAAATGCAAGAATTTTTTCCATCGACGAAGAATGCATACATTGAAAGTGTAGAAGAATATGGAGAAGTATTAGAAACAGTTGTAATAGAAGATATTTTTATGCCGGAGCTTTTAACATTATTAGCTAAGAATGAAGATGCTGAATTATTAAGCAATATGTTTAATTATTTTGAAGAAATAATAAATAAGAATGATTCACATTTGATTAATATTTTTTCTGTTACTGTGTTAGAAATTTTAGGAAATGATAAGGCAATTCTAAAGGTGGCTAAGCAATATATGGGGGAAAAAACTGCATTGCTCCAAATGAAAGTTGATAAAGAATTGGGAAGATTATAAAAAAATGGCGTAGAATTGTTTACAAGTTTTATGGTACAATTTGTATGTATGACGAGAAGCGACGCATCGGAGGTTATGGATGTATTTATTATGAGTTATCAAAATTATAAAGAAGCCATGGAGCTTGCACCAAAATGCAAATTTTATACTACCGTAGGGGGGAAAAGCCGAGATGAAATAAAAAAGTCTGAGGAATTATTAGGTGTAACATTCTCAAAGCAATGCAGGGAATTTTACGAACAGTATGGTTATCTATCTTTCGTTGGAAATGAGATTTTTGGAATTGACCCAGATGATGACTCTGGCGAAATAGAAGGCAACTCTGTTGCATATGCCTTAAACGATCGTAAAGAATATGGATTGCCTGACAAATGGATTCCACTCTATAACTTTGATGATGGAATTATGGCATACTTGGATTATTCATCGTTAAATGATGTTGGAGAGCCTTGTGTTATTGTTGCCAGATTTAATGATGTGGGGTATCAGATAGAAGAAACGATTGCCGAAGATTTTGGCGAGTTTATTCTTCAACTTGTGAAAGAGCAACTTGCAGACTAACTTCAAGTTGAACAAAATCGCTGCGCGATGGCCTGCCAAGGCTGTGGCGCAGTTTTCTTTTTCTCAATAATAAAATAGGCAATGGCAATTCTTACCAGTATTTGATATTGTAAAGTTACCACACAAAACAATTCAATACAGAAAGACACCACTGCCTATGAAAAGAATACCATTTGACCGCTTTTCTGACAAGCGGTTTTATTATGCTAATGCGCCTCCATGTAAGCAGGGTTTTTCATTAACTACTGATTTTACATGGAGGATTTTATTATGTACGATGAAATATTCAGCCAGATTACAAATGCTGCAAACAAACGTAATCTAAGAGATTCTACTATTCATGCTTACTGTACAAGTGTTGCTCACTTTTTAAAATATACGGATAAGCAAATAGATGCGCTGACAACAGATGATGTTGACACATTTCTGACCGAAAAAAGACTTTCCGGGATTTCACCGGAAACATACAACCACTATCATTCCGGTATTCGTTTCTTTTATAAAAAAGTATTAAAGATGAATTGGGATGACGATGATATCCCACGTATGAAAAGAGACAGGAGCCTGCCAATCGTACTTACGAAAGCAGAGATATCAGCGATTCTGGATGCAACGCCAAACCTGAAACATAAAGCCATGATTGCTACAATGTATTCAGGTGGTCTTCGGGTATCAGAAGTCACGCACCTTCACTATGATGACATTTCACGCACCAATAAAACAATACACATCCGTGATGGCAAAAGCCGCTTTGACCGTTATACCCTGCTTGCTGACCGTACACTTGAGATACTTACAGAATACTGGTTTAAATGCGACAGACCAACAGGGATTCTGTTTCCAAGTTCATGGTCTGGCGATTATCTTGTGAAGGACAGTGTCATTCAGTTCTTTCGTAAAAGTGCAAAAAGGGCTGGAATTGAGAAGCATGTCTCTACACACTGTTTGCGCCATAGTTTCGCAAGCCATCTGTTTGAGGCCGGGTGTGACGTGAAATATATTCAGGCCCTTTTGGGACACCGTGATCCAAGATCAACAGAGATTTATCTTCATGTAAGCAATAAGACTCTGCTCGGTATTAGAAGCCCATTTGATGAGATGGGTGGTGAGTAATCTTGGAAAAATCTTGTACGATACAGAATGTCTTTGAACGGTTTTATCCTGTTTATGAAAAAAAACATGAGCTTCCTGCTCACCACAGAAAAGCAGCTTTTCACATCATGAATTGTAAAACCGGGGCTTTTGGTGTGAACATAAGTGTCTGTGAGGACTGTGGATGTATCAGCATTCACAATAACTCTTGTAGAAGCAGGTGTTGCCCTATGTGTCAGGAGTTTCCGAAAGAAAAATGGATTGATGCCCAGAAGGAGAATGTACTGGATGCACCTTATTATCATGTGGTATTCACAGTCCCTGAGGAATTGAATCCTATCATTTATAGCAATCAGAAACTTCTGTATGATGCACTGTATCATGCTGCATCATCCACTCTGAACGAGCTGGCGAAAGATTCAAAGTATCTGGGAGCTGACATCGGATATATCTGTATTCTTCATACATGGGGTTCTGCAATGAATTATCATCCTCATATCCACTATGACAAGCAAGTAACTATGGCAAGCTAATCAATTAATACCCATTATTTATAGGAAAATCAATCAAGTCTTCTTTACATAGTTTTTTACAATGTAAATCCAGCGTATCTGTTGCATTATAGTCTCATCAACATAATAAAGGAGGATCAGTTGATGAACAAAGAAATAACTGTCTTTGATTTATGCAGCAAGGTACAAAAAGCAATGCATGATAAAGCATTCTCTTCTGAAACAATCAGGAGATATGAACCTGTATTTAATGAATTTATTATCTATTCTGGAAACAGCGTTTACTCGCAAGCGTTAGGAACATCTTTTTTAGCCAAGAAACTGGCAGAGTTTGGAGGATTCTCCTCAACAGATGATAATTCTCGTATTTCAAAAACCTATAGTCAGTCTATGCATATCTTAGCAGAGTATTATAACTTTGGAATTCTTCACTATCGTGAGGATTGCATTGGTGAGATTATCTGCCCAGAAGGTTTTCGTAAATGTATGAATGAATATCTGGCAGATATGGTAACATCCGGACTTAGCAGAGGATACTACCTTAATACTTGCTCTACACTCCATTCTCTTATCTTATATCTTGATGATAAAGGTGTATACACTCCTAATGAAATCAAGGTTGTGGATAATGATGGCTTTATCAGCACGTTAACGGGTTTGTCCAGCAAAAGTCTTTCATTGAGGTTATGTTATTTGCGAAGATTTTACCGATTTTTGTTTCTTCATGAATATATACAGACGCCTTTGGCTGAAAGGCTTCCAAAAGCCTGCATACAGGGACGAACAACTATCCCTACAGTCTGGACAGACGAAGAAATATCCAAGATAAAAGAGTCAGCAGAACGTGTCAGCCCGGAAGGAAAAAGGAGCTATGCGATGATTCTTTTAGCTGCTGAACTTGGACTTCGGATCGGTGATATACGTAGTCTGAAATTTTCCGAGATTGACTGGGAGCGAAAGGAACTGAACATCACTCAAAACAAAACTGGACAAGTATTATGTCTGCCAATGACAGATTCTGTAGGGTGGGCCTTGATCGATTACTTACAAAACGGCAGGCCAGTTTCGGAAAGCAGTTTTGTATTCGTAAAGCATCGTCCCCCATATGATGAATTCCCTGTTAATACAACGCTCAATGGCTTGCTGTCAAAAGTTCTTGTCAAAGCTGATATTCCTCCGAAGAAAAAGGAAAATGTAGGGTGGCATACTTTTCGCCGGTCGCTTGCAACAAATCTTTTACAGCATAAAGTACCCATGAATACTATCACGGAGATTCTAGGACATACAAATCCTGAGATAGCCGGACGCCATTACGTTCAGGTCAGCATAGAAAACCTGAAAAACTGTACACTTAGTGTGGAGGTAAAAGATTATGTCTGCTGATTTTAAATTTAAAGGGCCGTTCCAAACTGAATTAGCAGCCTATATTTCAGAAAAGAGGCGTCTTGGCTGTAAATATGTTGCAGAGGAAGAAATCGCTTGTGCATTTGATGTCCTGAGTACTGATTACGACTGTTCCAATGGTGTTCCAAAAGCACTGGTGGATGAATTCACAAGATTAAAACCGAATTGGAAGGAAACCACACAGAAAAAACGCATCAGCTTTATGTTGAATTTTTCAAGGTACCTGATTAATCATGACATTAACTCCGCATTGCCGGATAAAGCTGCATTACATTCTGTTCAAGAATCTTTTAAACCTTATATTTTCACGCATGAACAGATATCTCATATCTTTGAGATGGCTGATCAAATATGTCCTTCACACAAGAAGTCGCATATTTTTTATCCTGTATTTTTACGTCTGCTTTACTGTACAGGTCTGCGGGCTGGTGAAGCACTCAACCTCACTATGCAGGACGTGGATCTGGATGCTATGAAGATATCTGTTAAAGATACAAAAAATCGCCACGACCGTGTACTTCCTATCGATGCATCTCTTGTGAAATATCTCAAGTGGTATAAGGAACAGATTCATGGTGTTTATCATGACGAGGATTTATTTTTCCTGACTAACAATCATAAGCATTACCATACTGGTAATTGCAACGTATTTTTTGTGTCGTTAATCAAACGGATGAATATACCATACCGAGGATATAAAAACAGAAGTGCCAGTATTCACAGCCTTCGTCACACTTTCTGCGTGCATAGTCTGGAAAAAATGCTGCATGATGACATTCCCAATGGCGTAGCCCTTAAGCTGTTAAGTTGCTATATGGGACATCAGTCCTTATCTGCTACAGGAAGATATTTGCAATTAACTGCTGAAGCATTTCCAGACTTAACTCAAAAGATAGAGTCCATGTACGGAGACGTATTCCCCAAGGTTGAATTTCTCCCTGAGGAGGTAAAGATGCCTTATGAAGAATAAAAATGATTTTTCATTCCTGATAAGCAGCTTTTTGACGAATTATCTGACTAATGTCAGAAATTTAAGTCCGAATACAGTTATCTCCTACAGAGATTCCATCGTATTTCTGCTTTCATACATGAATGATGTCTGTAATATAAAACCAGAAAAACTAAAGATAAGTGATCTGTCTGCGGGAAGAATCAAAAACTTTCTTACCTGGCTTGAAGAAGAAAAATGCTGCACAATTAAAACAAGGAATCTCAGGCTGGTTGCGATACACTCTTTATTCCGATATATATCCCTGCAAAGACCGGAATACATGTTTCAGGCTCAACAGATACTTGCGATACCCGCAAAAAAAACAAACCAACCAATAGTACATTATCTTCAGTCTGCTGAGATTGAAAAACTGTTGGCGACTCCTGATTCTTCAAGTAAAAAAGGACTCCGTGATCAAGCATTATTATGTTTGATGTATGATAGTGGATGCCGGGTTCAGGAATTAGCAGATATAAAAGTAAGAGATTTGCGCCTTTCCTTTCCAGAACAAGTTTCCCTTACCGGAAAAGGAAGAAAAACAAGAATTGTTCCTTTATTAAAGGAAACAAGCTCAATACTAAAAAAGTATATACATGTCTACAAACTGGATGAAATATCCAAACAGGACACCCCTTTGTTTTTCAATGTGCGTGGGGAAAAGCTGACACGTCAGGGCATAACATATGATGTTGTATCATAAAAGTTGACAGCCTATTCTCAAGGATTTGATATATAATCATAATCAATACGAGAACAGGAGAAACAACCTATGGCACAGAACCAAAAATCTTATGACAACGAATTTAAAGCACAGGCGGTAAAGCTTGCACAGGAAATTGGCGGGCATAAAGCAGCTAACGAATTAGGTATCCCTAAAGGTACTATGTACACATGGATCAAAGCATTTAAGGAAGGCCGCCTCAGTGCAAATGAAGCAGTTCATACCCCCAAGAATGCTTTATCCCTTAATGATGAGCTTATCGAACTCAGGAAACGTGTTAAAGAGCAGGATAAGGAAATACGCCGTTTAAAGGAAGAAAACGAATTTCTTGAGGAAGCAAGTGCTTTTTTCGCAGCCAGCCGTCGGAAGTCAGCAAAAAACAGAGATTAATGTTTATTGCAATTAAAACGGATGACGGCAGGATTAAGGGCAAAATTTCTTTTTATTGTAAAGTGCTTCATGTTTCCAGACAGGCATTTAACAAATACCTAAAAACAAAAGATGCTCCTTGGAAATATCAGGCACTGGCAGATGCGATGATTGATATATGTAGTGAGGATGAATGCAACGACACGTATGGAAGAATCCGTATGTATCAGGCATTACAGCTAAAACATCCTGAAGATGTACACATTCCCGGTGAAAGAACTGTTTATCGTGTCATGGAAGAACTTGGTCTTAATCATAAGCCGAAACGCAAACCCAACGGCATTACAAAAGCTGATAAAGAAGCCCGTAAATCAGATGATTTAATCAAACGAGATTTCTCAGCCCAAAAACCTCTTGAAAAATGTATTACAGACATGACCGAAATAAAAGCTTCCGATGGAAAACTGTATGTTTCAGCTATCTTTGACTGCTACGATCTGGCAGTGCTGGGGCTTGCTATGGATACAAATATGAAGGCTACCCTTTGTGAGCGAACTTTAGATAATGCTTACAAGGCATATCCTATGCTTCGTGGAGCTGTTCTTCACAGTGACAGAGGCACACAGTACACAAGCGAGTTATATCGTAAAGCAATCAATAAATATGGTATTCTTCAGAGCATGAACAGTGCTGGTGGCAGATGCCATGACAATGCTAGATGTGAAAGCATGTGGGCACGCTTCAAAGAGGAATTACTTTATGGGCGTTATGACACCACCACAATGACTGTAGAACAGTTAAAAACCCTCATCTGGAGATACTTCATCAGCTATTGGAATAACCGGAGGATTTGCTCTGCTAACGGGGGGTTACCTCCGATGGTTAAGCGACAGCAATACTATGCTTCACTACAGGAGGCTGCATAAGGTCGAACATTCTTGAGAATAAAGTGTAAACCAATATTGACAATATCAATATATCTTGCAGAAATATGCGGATTCTGCGAACATTGAATCTATCTCACCACATGTCATCCGGCACAGTAAGGCTATGCATCTAACAGATGCTGATATTAACCCGATATATATAAGGGACTTTCTTGGCCATTCAGATTTGAAAACAACACATATTTACTCAAAAACCAGCGTCGTAACGAAACGTAAAGCCCTTGAAAAACTGGAAGATTCCAAACCATTAACGAAAGATGAGGATCCATCGACCACAGATTGGACATCAAATGAAAGTTTGATGGATTGGCTCAGGTCGTTAGGTAAATAGTTATGACAAGTATTCGAACAAGAGATAGCCCGTTTTTCTAGAGTTTTTCGAGTCAGCTTGTCATAGTCATTTGCTTGTCATAGTGGATACTATGTAAAGCTTTACATAGTATCCATACAATTGTTCTTGGTGGCGGACTTGATAAGGACAGCAAATGGAAAGATACCGGTGGGAAGTTTTTTCTCCCGTATGGGGTCATTGCAAAAGTGTTCCGTGGGAAATATTTGTGCGAATTAAAAAGCCTGTGGAATGATTCAAAGCTTGAGTTTCATGGTACAGCGGAGAAATATCAAAACCACTATTTCTTCAAAGAACTTCTCGATGAGTGCTATAAAAAAGACTGGGTTGCTTATTGTAAGGAAACATTTAATGGAGCACAGTCAGTCATAAATTATCTTGGGAAATATACTCACAGGATAGCAATCAGTAATCATCGGATCAAGTCCATAACGGAAGCAACTGTTACATATGCTGTAAAAGACTATAAAAACAAAGGTCAGTGGAAAGAGAAAACAGTTCCGGGCGAGGAATTCATCCGTCGATTTTTAATGCATGTTCCTCCAAAACGTTTTGTCAGAATCCGGCACTATGGTTTGCTGTCGTGCCGAAACAAGAGCAAAAAGATGACGCATTGTAGAAATCTGCTTGGATGTAAAAAATATATTTCTGCATTGAAAAATCGAAGTGCCACTGAAATGATAAAGCTGCTATATAACATAGATGTATGCAGGTGTTCTTCCTGTGGCGGAAAAATGGTTCCACATCTTCCAGATAAGCATACACCATCTGTTTTAGCGCATATGAGATGTTAAAATATACAACTGAATACTTCAAAAAACTACCGCAAAGGGAGTCTGTTTGTCATGCCTAAAAATAATTCTTTGGCAAAAACCAGCTGTCAATAAAACAGGAGATATGATAAACTTATAGAAGAGAGCAAAGATTGAATTCCCATAGATAGTGGCGAAAGGGACGCGACTTTGTTCACCAAGGAAAAATCGAAATTGATGTAAACGAAAGGGCAGTTTGATAAAACCGCAAGACTGTTTTTTCGTTTACACCAACTCCGATTGTTTCCTTAACAATTTGCGGAGGAGTATGATGGATAGACCAATAACAACTTTATTTATGTTGATGTCTTTGGATGGAAAAATAAGCCCTGGTGCGTCGGATGATTTAGACGTAGATAAGGATTTCCCAAAGATAAGCGGGTTGAAAGAGGGCCTGCCGCAGTATTATGAGATTGAGCAGACAACCGACCTTTGGTCTTTTAACACCGGATGTGTACAGGAAAAAATGGGTGTAAACCAAAAGCCATTTCCTGATAAGACACCCGTTTCATTTGTCTTGTTGGATAACAGCCATTTGACCGAGCATGGTGTAACCTATTTCTGCAAAAAATCTAAGATATTTGTGCTGATTACATCAAATAGAAATCATCCGGCATATAACGTTAAGGAAAACAATCTCCATATTATTTTTCAGGAAAAACTATCGCTGAAAAAGGCACTTCATGAATTGAAATTGTCGTATGGATGCGAAAGATTGACGATTCAAAGCGGCGGAACGGTGAACGGATTATTCCTTCGTGAGAAGTTGTTTGATTATGTTGATGTCGTTGTGGCTCCGGTGCTGATTGGCGGCAAAGAAACCGCTTCTTTAATAGACGGCAGTTCCATTCTTTCAGAAAATGAACTATCTAAGATGGGCGTATTGAAACTCATTGAGTGCACTGTTTTAAATGACTCCTATATTAGAGTTCGCTATCAAGTGCTTCGCTGACAACTTTCAGTCTTGTGGAGAGATTGAAATCATGCGATTATTTGAAGTTTACGAAGAGTGCAGGGAAAGAAGCGCAATGGTTTAAGAGGTAGGATTGCTAAACAAAAGTAGTAAAATGTATTTTGGAAATAGAAAGATTGGAGAAGCATAAAATGTTTTCAGCGTGTATAGCAAGATTGATTACAACATATAGTGGATTAAAGTTACAGGCAATTATAAATGCTCAAATAGATGCAAATAATTGTTTAGAATGGGGAAATAAAATTTCAGAAGAAAAGTACTTTGATGAGATACAGTCTGTCCATTCAATACATAAAAGACTAATTGAAGAACCGGATTTTATAGTAGGTGACTTGTATTATAGTTCGATAAAAAGTTTAATCATAAATTTTTCGTCTACTTTAGAATATTTTTTAAAAGATAGTATGAAACTCAATATGATGAGAAATTATTCACTATTAAAAAAAGTTTTGGCTGATACCAAAACTGTAATTAATCCTATAGAAATTGTTGAAATTAATGATATAGAACAGCTTCGATTTAAATACATATGCGAGATTTCTGATCATGTGTGCTCTGGAGAATTGTGGAAAGCGAAGTTGAAAAAATATATAAATCTATTAGCTTTGCCTAACCATTTAGGGACAGAAGAAATTAATAATAGGATAGATTCTATTTGGAAGGCACGAAACGATATTGCACATGCAAACACACGTGGATTAATATTGAATTACGATGGAAATACATATAAGTATGATTCAAATATTGGTGCGGAAGAATATACTCAATTTGCACTTTTGTTTATTGAGTTGGTTGATGATGTTATTGCATTTTTATCTAAAATTGATAAGTTGACATTGGAAAAATGGGAAGCAACGGATGCTACACTTCTAAAAAGTGATATGTAAGATGGAGTTAGTTATTAATTCTGTAAAATTCATTTGTAGAACACATGCTTTTTGACAGTATTGAGTTGTCTTGGGGGTGATTGAGCTGGCATATTAGGTTGAGTCTGGTTTCTTGTCTATGATGATAATATATATATGTTTGAAGTATTATTTTGGAGTTTGTAATGAAGAAAATAAAACTTTATGTCGATGAATCTGGAAATAGTGGACCTAATTATTTGGATAAAGATAAGCCTTATTTTATTTTGGCGGCGTATTTAGATTTAGACGGTAAAATGGATCGGCTAGAGAATGTTGAAAGAATTAAGGCCATACTTAATTATGAAGAAGGGAAGAATTATTCGCTAATTAAAAGTGTCGCCGGAAGAAAAAAGATGAAGAATGTACTTAGCTTTATGCGAGAGATGAAGTGTATTCCTTTTATTGCAATTGCAAACAAAAAATATTGCATTTCGAATAGAATTGTTGAGGTATTACTTGATCCTGTGTATAATTCTATGGTTCCTATGGAAATCGATTTGCCACAGAATTATTCAATTAAAAAGGAGTTATCCAACAGAATTTTTTGTAATTTATCTGAAGAATTGCTATTTGATTTTTCTAAGGGATATCGAGGAAATGGGATGTCTCTTGAAGAGCGGATTCATAATATGAGAGAATTGATTGTAACAATATCGAATGAATTAGAAAGAAAAGATGCTTTTATCGCAAACATGATAAGAGGAGCAATAAATGATATTGAAAATAATATGCGTGATGAAGAAAAAGAAGAATCTAGCAGACTTGCTGAACAAGCTCCGAATTTATGGTTGTTATACAATCTACTATTATTAGTAGAGAATCAATTTAGGGAAACTGATTATGTAGTTGATGTGGTACATGATGTTCAAGTAAAGTACGATTCTCACATACAAACTATGTACGAATTTATTAATACACATGAGTTTATGAATCAATTATACCATATAGGAGAAATTAATTTTAGTGATTCAAAGTCTGATGTTAGAATTCAGGCGGCGGACATTTTAGCAGGTTCAGTGAACATGATACTAAAATGCAAACATAATAATTGGAGAGATGATCAGTCATTTAGCGATATTTTTGAAATTGTGTGGCCATATATTTTGGATTTTGGAAGAGAAGAAAGCCATACTGCTTATATTGAAAATGAGAATCATTTTAGCGAAGTATGTGAGTTCTATAAATAACAATTGTTTATCTGAAAAATCAATAGGATTTTTAGAACTACATAAACCTAATTTGTTGAAGTACATGAAACTTTCAGTTTAAGTAAGAAATTCTGGGTACGCCGCTGGTCTAGCAGTTCGGTTCTTTTACCACGTACGTGATGTAAGAGTTTCTAAGAACTGCATCTCAAATACTTAGAGTACAAGCCGAGCGCAAAACTCGCTCTACGGGCTCAAACAGTTGCGCCAGGCTTGCAAGCATTTGATCTTTGTTCTAAGAAACACTAAACATCACTCCCTAAGTTGCATTCACCGAACTGCTAGACCAGCGGCTGTATACAGAAAATTTTTCATTTCACTGTTTGTAGAAATTGCGCTAGGCAGCACCGGATTCTGTCAACTGGTTCTTGTGAACCTTAGAAGTCCTTACAGCTATTACGTGTTCACAAAATCAATTGACAGAAACGGTGCGTGACTAGAACTAATTCATTAAACTGCAATTTAAAATGGCTGATCCAGCATCTGCTGGACGAAGATTTTGCAATTTACAACGAGATTTTTTCCTGAAAATTCAGACGTTTGTCTGTATGTCTGTCTTTTTCAGATAAAGAACACTGAGTCTGTAAAAGAGCAAGGTAAAAAAGACATTTAATAATACGAAAACAATCAGGTTCAATTCTCTCTTTGGGTTATTTGCCCGCATGCCGATAGCGAACAGAGCATATGGAACCAGATACCATAAATTCATGGCAGTGGCAACAAGACCTGCGATTCCACCGGTAAGTGCAATCCCAATAGGAATAGCGAAGCTTCTGATTATAAGAGAGAGAAAGCATTGTAAAGCACTGACGGTAATGCCGCCAAGGAATCCGCAGATGTTCCATTCAAGCAGACTGACTGGAATTGTGCCTGGCAATTTGCACAGGAATCCACAGGCAAGATACAGACCTGTCGTCCATATAATCGTAATCAGAGTCATAACGGAACAGGTGGCAATTTTATCAAACACAAGTCTGGGAGCAGAGGTATTTACCATCAGCATGTTCCAGTTAGTACCGGTATGCTCCAGACGCCACAAGTAACTTGCATACACGCCGATGAGAGCAGGCATAAAGAAGTAGCACAGGAATAAGGAATGCTGTGTCCAGAGGGAGTACCAGCCGTCTTTTAGTATTCCAAGATTCCCTAAATAGTTGAACGTACCCACAAATGCAGAAATAGCAGGTAAGATGAAAAAGGCAATCCAGACAGGAGAACGCTTTATTTTCAGGACTTCAACAGGAAGTCGGGGAATACGAATTGGGCTTGCCTTTCTGCTTTTGCTGTGCTTATGGATGATTCTGTCCCAATGATAACCTTCAGTGTCCATGTTCAAGAACAATTTCCAGCCTGTATACAAAAGAAGAATAATCCATACAAGGATAACCAAAACCATATGATTGTGTCTGCTTGAATAATAGTAAGTACAGTCCCTTGTAGCAGCATCCCAGTCCATGCCTACGAACATGGCAGCTCCAAAATGTCCCCAGGGCAGAAGCTGTTGCAGGAGAGTCCAGGGCACGAACATTAAGAATAACCCTGCCATGCTGCCACAAATGCCGACACTTATAGATACTGCCTGATTGGTAAACAGGATAGAGAGAGTCATTTGCAATAAAAATAGAAGAAAGCTGATTGCAAGTGTCTGAATAAAATACAGCGCACATGCCCATAAATCAGGATTTCCGTAATATCCAAAGTTACGTCCAAGCAGAAGGATCATAATAAGCTGCAAAAGGCAAAAACAAAGTAAAAAGCAGAAGCCATATATAACTTTACCAAAGAAAATATTTGTTTTTGACTGTAGAGTCTCCAATAATTTCCATGTAGAGCCTTTGTGTTCGATATCAATCAGACGGCTTGCCATAATGGCAATAAAGGTAGGAACCATAATGCTGTTCAGCAAAGGAAAATCATAGAACAGAATAAACCAGCCCTGTACCAGATCTTTATTTTTCCCTTCCGCATAGAGAGTCCATAGATATTGAATCAGTAATAATGCCAATGAGATAAGATACATTTTATGGTGTTTTGTCTTTTTCAATTCTAATAGCAATGATTTCATAAGGTTTCCAACCCTCCCGTCAACTCTAAAAAGACCTCTTCCAGATCGTTTCCCTGAGATTTCAAAGATTCCATCGTTCCCTGATAAATCAGGCTGCCATGATGGATAATGCCAACCATATCTGCCATTTGCTCTACTTCATTTAACAGATGACTTGAGACAATGACTGTCATTTGATGAGTGATGGGAAGATTCCTGATTAATTCACGTATTTCCTGTATTCCAGCAGGATCAAGCCCATTCGTAGGCTCATCCAGAAATAATACCTTCGGATTGCCAAGAAGAGCCATGGCAATGCCCAGTCTTTGCTTCATTCCCAGGGAATACTGCTTTACCTGTTTATTCCGCTGGTCATATAGACGAACAGTGTGCAATACCTTTTCAATCTCAGAAGCCGATACTTTTTTCAGCTTCGCCACAATCTGTAAGTTTTCCAGACCAGTCAGATGCCCGTAGAAGCTGGGACTTTCTATCAGGCTTCCAGTGTTGCGCAGAATAGATAACCGATTCTTTTCGTTCATCTTTTGACCAAAGAAATAGATTTCTCCTGAGGTTGGTCGCAGCAGTCCCAGTAAGAGCTTGATAGTTGTGGATTTGCCCGCACCGTTAGGACCCAGAAAACCATATACGCAATTCTGCGGAACCCGAAGTTCCAGATCCCTTACTCTATATTGTGAGCCATGCTTCTTCGTCAACATTTTCGTTTCAATTACATTTTGATTCATGATGATACCTCCCTTTGATATTTTGATTGTAGGGAAAACACCTTACAGGGAAATGACACCTACCTTACATTTACCTTAAAAAATCCTAAATAAGTTTCACTTTCGCATAAAAATTTCTATAATGAGAAGAAAAGGGCTATTGGGGAGACGGATATGAATTTATATGACAGCAGAATTTTGATCGTGGATGATGAGAAAGCATTATCAAGAATGGTAGAAGGCGTTTTACAGAAAGAAGGCTTTTCTCATATCTATACGGCAGCAGATTGTAAAAGCGCAGAACTGCTTACAGCGGAAAATGAATTTCAAATGATTCTTCTGGATGTGATGCTTCCTGATGGGGATGGCTTTTCATTATATAAAGTCATGCGAGAGACCGAAAAAAACAGAAATACTCCTGTGATTTTCCTGTCTGCAAGGGATGAAGATTATGCGCGTTTAAAAGGACTGGGACTTGGGGCAGATGATTATATTACGAAGCCCTTTCTGCCAGAGGAGCTGATACTTCGTGTGAAAGCTGTACTGAAGCGTACCTATCATATGGAAGAAACAATGAAAAATGAGCAGATCGGGGCAGCACAGGTGGACTGGAATGCAGGAGTGATACGAAACGGAGCGGAGGAGTACGCACTAACTGCCAAGGAGTACACCCTGTTAAGGAAGCTTAGCGAAAACAGGGGCAGGATTCTGTCTATGAACGTATTGTGCGATACCTTATGGCCTGATGGCAGCTATGGATATGAGAATTCCCTGATGGTGCATATTCGCAGATTAAGAGAAAAAATAGAAGAAAACCCATCTAAACCTGAGCATATACTTACGGTGCGTGGACTTGGGTACAAGCTGATATAAAAGGAGAGCAGAAACAGTGAGAAGAATAGAAAAAGTGATACAGTATTTTGTGCTTTTCTTCTGCATGATGATTTTGCTGTTGGTATTAAATGTTGTCTTTATCGGTGTGGTAGAGGTACAGACCAGTGATGAGCAATCCTATCCCAAGGCTGAGAAAATGGCAGAATATCTGCAATGGGATGAAAATGGAAAGTGTGCCATGGCAAAAGAGGGAACAGACATTGTTGACCTTTATCAGGGTTTTGCCATGGTCATTGACAATACAGGGAAAATTATTTGGGAATACAAGCTGCCGGAGGAATTAGAGCAGACATATACGCTTCAGGAGGTTGCGGTATTTGCAAAGTGGTATTTAAAAGATTACCCGGTGGATATTCATGTTGTTCCCAATGGTATTTTGGTACTGGGGAGACCTAAGGACACGATATGGAAATATAATATCAGTCATTCGCTAGGTACGATGGAAGCGCTTTTAAAATATATTCCATACCTTTTGCTGATAGATATTCTATTGTTGATCGTGATACCGTTCATCATATTGCGGCATCAGAACAGACAGAAGGAGAAGGAGCGTACGACCTGGATTGCAGGGGTATCGCATGACATTCGGACACCACTTTCTCTGGTGCTTGGCTATGCGGATGAGATTGGAAGAGAGGGCTTTGATCAGGAGACAGTGCAAAAGGCACAGGTCATAGAGGAACAGGCGATTCGTATCCGTTCTTTGATTACCAACCTGAATACAGAGAACAAACTTGCCTATGGAATGGGTAATTGGGAAAAAGAAAGGATTTTACTGCCGGCGTTGATTCGGGAGATAAGCTGTGACTGGCTCAACAGGAATATCGGGGAACAGTACGAACTGAATGTAGATATTTCACAGAAGCTGGAGCAATTCTATGTAACAGGCAATAGGGAATTACTTAGACGTATGTTGGACAATCTCATAAATAATGCCATTGTCCACAACCCCGAAGGCTGCAAGATTATGATATCCTTGCAGGAAAAGAAGGTGGGATGGCAAACAAAATGTGAACTGACAGTTTCCGATAATGGACAGGGTGCTTCCAAAGAGCAGCTTAGAAAATTACAGGCGCCTTTAAAACTGGAAAAGCTGTCAGAACATGGTCTGGGGCTAAGATTGGTAAAGCGTATTGCCAAAATGCAGCATTGGAGAGTCAGGTTTTGCAATCATGCAGAAGGAGGCTTTTGCTGCCGAATAGAAATGTGACATATTTTCTTTTCCCTGTATATGTGATATACTTTGGTTAGATGCAACTAATCATAATGGTATTAGGGAATTGAGAATCCTGTATAATTCGTACCATTCTTTAAACATTGCAAGAAACAGAAAATGGTCTGTGGGCAGAATCAGCGGAATATATAGCCGATAGATATGCAGGACATTTTTCACCTTTGCTTGCATCATTGTTGCCACTTGCAGCGATATCATTATACAGAGGATATCTGCCACTTAATCTTCATATGCTCTTCAATTATCAATTATAGGCTATTGTAGTTGCAACACTCATAATTACGTGTCTGGTGATACGGTTAAAAAAGACCTGTCACCATAATAAATATAAGCTATTGGGACTTTGCATGGAGGCGGCATCTATTGAGATCGCACAACGACTGATGATGCAGACATTTGTAATGTTGCTCCTTGATCATTGGAAATGTCTTACAATCTGGTGTGTTTTGATCAATGCATTAATATGGTGTCTGGATATTCTTGTTCAGCCTGTATTATTAGGACAGTCTGTAAAAAAAGGAATTCTTATTGAACTTATCGCTTCATTTATTTTTTCAATGGGTATAGGATATGTATTCTATTCTTCAGAATGTTTTCTTTTTGGAGTGCTGGCACATATAGCAGAGAGAATGATATCATCCAATCTGAGTAAAAATGGGACTCAGGAATATGCTGTAAGACACAAAAAGAACCAGAATGATTGATCAGTGTACCAATCATTCTGGTCTTTGATTTTACATTAATTTGCGGAACATTGCTTCGAAATCAGCAATAGTAGCAGGTCTTGGATTACCTGGTGCACAGGCATCTGCTGTAGCAGATTCGCACAGGAATGGCAAATCAGCTTCCTGAAGTTTCTCAAGCTTGGTAGGGATTCCGACATCAATGGATAACTGCTGAACAGCATCAATAGCAGCCTGACGATAAGTTGCCTGATCCATGCCGGTTGTATCTACACCGAAAGCCTCTGCAATAGCCTTGTACTTTTCGCCTGTGTATTCCTTGTTGAAGTCCATAACGATTGGGAGCATCATAGCACAGGCAACACCATGTGGTGTATCATATACAGCACCAAGAGTATGTGCCATAGAGTGTGCGATTCCAAGTCCTACATTGGAGTAAGCCATAGCTGTTACATACTGTGCAAGAGCCATGCCTTCACGACCATCAGGATCATTTTCAACTGCCTTTCTGAGATTCTTGGCAATTAATTTGATAGCTTCAAGGTCGAGGCAGTCTGATAATTCCCACGCAGCAGCAGTAGTATAACCTTCAATAGCGTGTGTCAAGGCATCCATACCGGTAGAAGCTGTTAAGCCCTTAGGCATAGAAGACATCATATCAGGATCGACAACAGCAATATCAGGAATGTCATTAGGGTCAACACATACGAATTTACGTTTCTTCTCTACATCGGTAATAACGTAATTGATGGTTGATTCAGCACCTGTACCACCTGTTGTTGGAACGGCAATTGTGAATACAGTACGTTTCTTGGTAGGAGCTACACCTTCAAGTGAACGTACATCAGCATATTCCGGATTATTGATAATGATACCGATGGCTTTGCCTGTATCCATGGAAGAACCGCCGCCAATAGTGATCATACAGTCAGCACCGGACTCCTGAAAAGCTTTTACACCATGCTGTACATTTTCAATAGTCGGGTTTGGTTTGATATCAGAATATAAATAGAATGCAATACCGTTTTTCTCTAACAAATCAGTTACTTTTGAAGTTACTCCAAATTTTACAAGATCAGGGTCAGATGCAACAAAAGCTTTCTGGTATCCTCTTGATGTGATAAGTCCGGGAATTTCATTGATCGCACCATGTCCATGATAAGAAATTCCGTTTAAGACGAAACGATTTACTGCCATAAAACATACCTCCAAATTTAATAGTAATATACCTTCTCTGTTATTTACATAACACATATAGTATACAATTCTGAAAAATATTGGACAATGGGAATAATAGACAAAATAATGAAACCAAATTAAATAAAATGACGAAAAATAAAAGACGCGTGTATGAAGTGAAAATTGTTTTTCTATGAAAAATATATTATACTTTGGATGATACTATTTTGTAGAACAGAGTTCTGTTTCCTGAATGAAAGGACAACATGATGAGAAAAATATTAATTACAGGCGGAACGACTTTTGTCAGCAAATACGCGGCTGAATATTTTGTGAAGGCTGGATTAAAAGAAGTAGCGGTATGGTATCTTGAAAACGAAGCAGAAGTAAACAAAAAGCCATACTTTGATTATATTGATGCCAATTTAGCGTGATCATTATATGAAAAATTTTAAAATAATAAATTAATGGAAAGTGTAAATTTATGATATATTTGGAAACGGATCGTCTTATTTTGAGAGATTATACGATTGATGATTTTGAAGCATATTACAAATTAAAAGCAGATCCTCAAACAATGTATTATTTACAGGATATACAGTTACATTCGTTTGATGAAGCCAGGAGTGATTTTGAGCATGTTATGGCTGATATGGCAGCACCAGATCGGAAATATTATTTTCTGCACATGGAGTTGAAGGATACTCATGAGCAGGTTGGCAGTATTGGTTATACTGTTGTGGCGAATACTCCGGTTGGTAAGATTGTCCATTTAGGATATTTTACATATCAGAAGTTCTGGGGAAATGGGTATACTTCAGAGGCTTTAAAGAAAGTTCTGGAATATGCATATACAGAAAATAATGTATATCGCGTAACAACTGGCTGTCTGGCGGAAAATAAAGGTTCTGAAAGGGTTATGCAGAAGAACGGACTGATCAAGGAAGCCCAACATATTGATTATGAGTGGCATGATGGTAAATTGAAAGATCGTTTGGAATACAGGTTACTCAGAAAAGAGTGGGAACGATTGTAAAGTTGCAGGAGAAAGTATATGAAAAATAAGCGTAAATCTTCCGTTTCCATCATAGGCGGTGCAGATGGACCAACAAGCATATTCATAGCTGGTAAGTCAGACAAAAGACCGCTGAAGGTGAGAATAAAAAATGCCATATATAAATGTAAACGTAAAAGAGTAGAGAAGAGAATTGTTGCAGGTTCCCATACACTAAATGAAGTAGTAGAATATGCAAAGAATCGTTATGGATTAGTAGAAATGAACACGGATAAGAGGCAATACCGTGAGCAGAGAGATTGCTTAAAAGCAAGCCTGGTCATACAGCATAAACCGGAGTTACTGGGAGAAATGGCAGACATTAGCAAGCCGGATATGTCTAATGAAAAGTCGCTACGAGAGTACATTCGTAAAATGGAAGAACGAAGTAAAAAGGCTGCACAGATTCCAGACCATGAGATTCCCATGGATTATCACATATATGAAAGAAGGACAGGCGATGCCCGCCTTGAAGTCGAAGTAGATTATGTCTGGAATATTTTTGCAATGTCATACTCAGGCAATAAGAAAGTAATGAAGCATTTTCAGAAGATTTCCAGAGATTTGTACAGTTACTATGGGGTAAGCGAAGCTGATATCAGGGACAAAACTCAAAGATATTCTGAACTGGTGACGGCATTGTGTACATAAAAATGCTGTTTTCTGAATCTTCCTGGAGTCTCGCCGTAGTATTTTTTAAATGATTTTGTAAAGCTGTATTGATCGGAAAAATGCAATCTGCCAGCTATCTCGGATATGGAATTATCAGGATCTGATAAGAGCTGGATAGCATGCGTCATACGGCACTTGGTCAGATATTGTTTGGGACTCATTCCTATATGAAAATGAAAATAGCCGGAAAAATATTTTTCACTCATGGACATAAACTCAGCCATTTCTCTGACAGTCAGATTGCTTTCCACATGTTTAGAAATAAAGTCTAACAGGGAGTGCAGGCGTTGGTCAGATACAGAGTCAGAAGAGGTGTGGAATGGAAGCTGCTCTCCAAATTGACTGGATAAATCTGCAAAAAAATTCAGAAAAGCCGCGTACAATTTGAGATTGTGAGTATCCTCATTATCATGGCAGGTAGTGTATTCATCACAGAATCTAATTGATATTTCTTTAACAAAATTGTTCGTATATAGACCTGCGGTAGACTTCTGCGTCAAAATATCTATGACATTACCGGAGGATATTGAGAAAAAAGTAACAAGAAAATAACAATGGTCATCATCATGACACCATGCTTTGTAGGTATCCCCAGGATGGAATAAAAGCACATCTCCTTCTTTTGCATACAGAGTCTGATCATTTATTTGCAGGGCCAGTCCCCCGGAAATAATATTCCATATAGTGTAGTCACACTTTGTCTTTCTTTCCACCCAGTCTTTTTCATGATAAGAAATACGGCAGAACTTTATATTGATTGTCAGATTGATAATATCCATGTTCACCTGCTCCTTTTCTTTGATTATAGAAAATATTTGCATAATGTCAATAATACCATTACCTTTTGACAAAAATCCATACCTGACAACATTGCCCAAACTGTATCTTTGGATTAGCATAGATGTATAGACCATCCATACAGGAGGAAAAGAAAATGATACGTTTATTTGAACAACACAACATCAGGAAGCAGAGGGAACTGGACGGCATATGGAGTTTTATAACAGAGGAAGGTGCAGAATACAGGATTCCCGTACCGGGTTGTTGGGAGCAGAATCCAGAACTCTTGAATTACAGAGGCAAGGGAACTTATACCAGAAAAGTTTATATTCAGGAAAAGACCAATATCAGGCTGGAATTTAAAGGTGTAAGCCATACGGCAGATGTATATTTTGATGATGAATTTATTGTGCACCATTACAATGCATTTACTGCCTTTTGCGGTATCATTATGAATGTAGAGCCAGGGGAACATGTGATTCGGGTGGAGGTAGACAACAGCTTCAGTGAAAAATCTTCCCTTCATGTTCCCAATGATTATTACACCTATGGAGGCTTTAACAGGACGGTAGTTCTGGAGGAGATTAAGGATGTTTATTTGAAAAATATCCATTTTGAACCGCATAAGGATAAAGATGGATGGAAAGCTAAAATCAGCATTGATGTGGAAAATCTTTCGGATGAAGAGAAAAACGCAGAGGTTACAATAACACTGGCAGATAAAATCTTCCATGTGAACGGACTTTTGGAGGGGAAGAGCATAGCCATATTAGAGTTGGTGGAAAGCTTTGAAAATGTCAGGGAATGGTTCGTATTAAAGCCGGAATTATATCTTTTGAAAGCCGAACTTAAATGTGATGGTGTAGTAATGGATGATTTGACTGATAGAGTAGGTTTCAGGGAAGTGGAAGTAAAAGGAAGAAGACTTTTGTTAAATGGCAAAAGTGTTTTCCTGAAGGGTTTTAACAGACATGAGGATTATGGGACTTTAGGAAGTGCGGTTCCTTTTCAGGTTATGATGCAGGATCTGGATATGATGAGAGAAATGGGAGCAAATGCCGTTCGAACCTGTCATTATCCAAATGATGAGCGATTCCTGGATTTGTGTGATGAGAAGGGTATGTTAGTCTGGGAGGAGAATCACGCAAGGGGATTTGATCTGGAAAAGATGATGAATCCACACTTTGATGAACAGTGCAGGGATTGTATTGATGAAATGATCTATCAGCATTTTAATCATCCGTCTATTGTGATCTGGGGGATTCTAAATGAGTGCGCCAGTGAAACACAGGTAGGACGGGAGAAATACAGGATGCAGTATGAGCAGATCAAATCCCTTGATACATCAAGACCGACAACTTCGGCAACTTGCAGGCACTTTAAAGATATCTGTCTGGATCTGCCGGATATTGTTTCTTTTAATATGTATTCAGGGTGGTATGAAGACATTTCTGTAAAAGAAAAGCATGAAAAGGAAATGGCATGGATTGATGCTGCAGTTGAGAAAGAAAAGCCTGTAATTGTCAGTGAATTTGGGGCGGCTGCAATATATGGCTTCAGGGATAGAGGACACTGCAAATGGAGTGAAGAGAGACAGGCTGATGTAATAAGGGAAAATCTGGAAGTATATAAGGAGGATAACAGACTTACCGGAACCTTTATCTGGCAGTTTGCAGACTGTAAGGTTACAGAAGAAGAGTGGTTCTCTACGCGGGCAAGATGTCATAATAATAAGGGTGTCGTAGATGAGTATCGAAGACCCAAAGAGGCATATGATGTGGTGAAAGAATATTTTAATCAGATGCCGGAAGGGTATGACGAATTATGATAAAACTTAATTATGCAGAATACGATAGCTGCAGTCCTGACGATAAGAAAAATACATACAGAGAATGGTTGATAAATGCTCAGCTCTGGGTGAGGACAAAGTAGTTGTCCCCAAAGGAAACATAAAATAGGAGAAAATGATTGTTTACAACGTGACATAATTATGCTATAATAATAGCACAATATAAGAAAAGTGAGGTGTCTATTATGCCAACAATTATGCCAATTAGAGATTTAAGAAATACCAGTGAAATTTCAGAATTAGCACATAGAAAGCAGGAACCAATCTTTATTACAAAAAATGGATATAGTGATTTGGTGGTAATGAGTGCTGAATTATATGAACGTTTTGCAAAGATAAATAGAATTGACCAGGCTATACTCGAAGCAGAGACAGAGGTTGAAGAGGGAGTCGAACCAATATCCTTAGATAGTGCAATGGAGGGATTGAACAAGAAACATGAAAGCAGTTAATAGCGATATTGACTGCTTTTCTGCTATAACATTTCAGGAGGTTTTATGATTTTAAATACGGGAAGCAGGACGGATATCCCTGCTTTTTACAGTGACTGGTTCTATAATCGAATACAGGAGGGTTATTGTCTGGTACGCAACCCTTATTACCCGGAGCAGGTGACGAAGTATGTGCTCAGTCCACAGGTGATAGATGCAATCGTGTTCTGTACGAAGAATCCGCAGCCGATGTTGGATAGACTTTCACTGTTGTCACAGTATTGCACTTTCTGGCTTGTGACGATCACGCCATATGAGCAGGATATAGAGCCATGTGTTCCACGCTGGAGTAAGGTCATTGACAACTTCCGCTATCTTTCCAGACAGGTAGGTGTGGACAGAATGAGCTGGCGCTATGATCCGATATTTATTTCACAGAAATATTCAGTTTCGTATCACATAGAGCGGTTTGAGCAAATGGCAGAGGATTTGCAGGGCTATACGAGACAATGCGTCGTCAGCTTTATTGACCTGTATGAGAAAACGAAGCGTAACTTTCCACAGGCAAGAAGCGTGACGGCGGCTCAACAGGAGCAGCTTATAGAGGCTTTTTCCAAAATAGCGGCAGCAAAAGGCATGCAGATACATCTGTGCTGCGAGGATAGAGCATTGACCAGAGCAAATGTGGATGCTGACGGATGCCTTTCGCAGACGGTGCTGGAGCGTGCGATAGGCTCTGCTTTGCATGTCCCGAAGAAGAAAATGGCGAGAGATGCCTGCTCCTGCTTGTTGGGAGCTGATATTGGGATGTATAATACATGTGGACATGGTTGTCTGTATTGTTATGCCAATTATGATAATGAAAGTGTCAGGGTAAACAGAAAACTGCATGATCCGGCTTCTCCGCTTCTGATTGGGCATCTGCATGAGACAGATATCATAAAGGAAGCAGAGCAGAAGCTGTGGCAGGATGGACAGCTTAGTTTTTTTCAAATGGGATTTTAAAAAGCTAATACAGAAAGGTATGGTTATGATTATGACGAAACAGGAGAAAATTGAGCGTTTTCGCAAAATGAATGAAACAATAGAGAAAGGACAGATCGTGTGTGCGGGTTCTTCCCTGATGGAAATGTTTCCAGTAGAGAAGTTCGTGCAGGAGGACAAGCTGGATATTGTGATTTATAATCGTGGAATCGGTGGCTTTGTGACACAGGAGCTGCTTGACAACATAGATGTCTGCATATTGGATCTGGAGCCAAGGAGGCTTTTCATCAATATTGGAACCAATGATCTAAGTGATCCTACAATTTCAATAGAGGATATGATTGCAAACTATGATAAGATTCTGACAATCGTGCAAGACAAATTGCCGGATATTGACATATATATGATGGCATATTATCCGATTAATTATGATGCTGCCACAGAAGAGATGAAGCCCTGTCTTCTGATTCGCACCAATGACAAAATCGCCCAGGCAAATGAGGCAGTGCGTACGCTGGCAAAGGCACATCATGCCCACTATATAGATATCAATGCGCCGCTCAAGGATGAGCAGGGCAATCTGAAAGCAGAGTATACAATAGAGGGCATGCATATAAAAGAGCAGGGCTATCGTGCAATCTTTGATTCCTTTATAAAATATGCATTAGAGGACTGATGGCTGATTCATAGTCATCGTCGATCAGTGTGTAATCCAGATGATTCTGTATACAGCCATTTAAGAACATCTGGTTATCATTTCTGATATTTTGTAAAGTACAATAGTCATCATCAAGTCTGTTTTCGATACAGGAAGCGAAACTGCGAATATGATCAAAATGATTATCGATATATCTGTCGCTCATGCACAGGCAGATATATCGAATGTTTCGCAGATATTCCTCATCAAAATCTTTCTGCCAGTCAAAAGGGATGTAACATCCTTCAATTATCATATTCTGTTTATTTTCAATAGCAGTTTTTGCCATTTCCCTGATTACAGGCCACAGATAGTCTGTCAATTCCTGGTCATTGTCAGGTGTCAGATCGGTATAATGACTTCTGATCAGTCCCATTTTGAGATGATCCTGACAAAAGTAAGGGATTTTGTATTTTTCCATTAATTTCTGCGCCAGTCTCGTCTTGCCTGTATGAGTTGCACCGGTAATAAAAAGTATCACACTATTCACCTCTTGTTAAATCTGTACAATTCTGTATTCATAATATTGAGTTTCGTAAATGTTTATATATAATTCTATCTTAAATAATATGCTTCATAGAATCAAGATGTATGTTTTTCATGAAGCTGGTAATTCTATAAAGAAGTATGAAAATGAAGATTAGAATGACCGAGTATGAATGACTTTTTCTAAAACAGTCAGGGCAAAATAGCAAAAATAGAATAAAAATAAACCACAAACGTTCATAAAACGTCATAATACACAAAAAATAAAAGAAAATTTGTGAATTAGTACGATTGAATATGATTGAATATGATTGTAGAATAAAATCAACAAATGCAGAGAGGAGGACAGGCAAATGATTTATACAGTAACGTTCAATCCGTCATTGGATTATATCGTGGCGGTAGATGATCTGAAATTGGGAGCCACGAACAGAACATCTTATGAACAGATGCTGGCAGGAGGCAAAGGAATTAATGTATCCTATGTGCTGAAGAATCTGGGAGTGGACAGTACAGCACTTGGATTCATGGCTGGTTTCGTTGGAGAAGAGATCAGGAGACGGATTCAGGAGGAAGGAATCCATGCTGATTTCCTGATGCTGGATGAGGGTGTATCCAGAATTAATGTAAAGATCAGAAATATCGACGGAACCGAAATTAATGGTATGGGTCCGGATATTCCAAAAGATAAAGTGGATGAGCTGATGAAGAAGATCCACACATTAAAACAGGGGGATATGCTGATACTTGCAGGCAGCATCCCAAAGTCCATGCCGGATACCATTTATATGGATATTATGGCGCAGTTGCAGGATAAGGGTATTGATATTGTAGTAGATGCTACAGGGGATCTTCTGATGAAGGTTCTGCCATATCATCCATTCCTTGTAAAACCGAATAACCACGAGTTAGGAGAGCTCTTCGGGGTAGAGTTAAAGACCAGAGAAGAGGTCGTGCCTTATGCAAGAAAGCTACAGGAGCAGGGAGCACGCAACGTACTGGTATCTATGGCAGGAGAAGGCGCAGTTCTGCTGGATGAGAAGGGAACAGGGCATATGAGCGAAGCACCCAAGGGCAAGGTCGTGAATGCAGTGGGTGCAGGTGATTCCATGGTAGCAGGCTTTGTAGCAGGTTATCAGGAGTCGGGTGATTATGAGTACGCATTTCATATGGGATTGTCTGCCGGAAGTGCCAGTGCCTTTTCAGAGAATCTGGCAACAGCAGAAGAAGTAAAGAATTTATTTAACACCATTCATAAAAAATAACGTTCCACGCAAAAGGCGAAAACGGGGGTAGTGAAAATGAGAATTACAGATTTATTGGATAAGAGAAGTATACAACTGGCAGCGGCGCCGGCAGATAAAGAGCATGCTCTGAAGCAGGCAGTTGCCTTGATGGAAGCAAGTGGTAAGCTGAGTGATGTTGCAGCCTATCAGAAACAGGTATTTGCCAGAGAAGAAGAGTCAACAACAGGCATTGGAGAAGGGATTGCAATTCCACATGGTAAATGCGATGCGGTAAAGAAGCCGGGACTGGCAGCTATGGTCATTCCAAACGGAGTGGATTTTGATTCACTGGATGGAGAGCCGGTTACACTGCTTTTCCTGATCGCAGCACCGAATACCAAAGACAATGTGCATCTGGATGTATTGAGCAAACTGTCAGTTATGCTGATGGATGAAGAGTTCACAGCAAAACTTCGTAATGCACAGAGTGTAGAAGAATTCTTACAGATCATTGATGCGGCAGATTCTGAGAAGGCAGGCATTGATGAGAGACTTCATACAGAACCCACAGTTCAGAGTAAGATTCTGGCAGTTACCTCCTGCCCCACAGGTATTGCACATACTTATATGGCGGCAGAAGGACTGGAAAAGGCAGCACAGAAAGCAGGATGCGCCATTAAGATAGAAACCAGAGGTTCCGGTGGAGCCAAGAATGTGCTGACACAGCAGGAGATAGATGAAGCTGATTGTATCATCGTGGCAGCAGATGCCAAGGTTCCTATGGAAAGATTTGATGGCAAGCATGTGATCGAATGTCAGGTTTCCGATGGTATCAGCAAGGCAGATGAGCTGATTGCAAGAGCCTTAAAGAAGGATGCTCCTGTCTATAAGGCAGATACCAGGGTAGAAAATACACAGCGTAAAGGTAATTCAGACAGTGTGGCACATCGTATCTATATGCAGTTGATGAACGGTGTATCTCATATGCTTCCTTTCGTTGTTGGTGGTGGTATTCTGATTGCAATTGCATTCCTGATTGATGGTCAGTGCGTTGATATCAATGCTTTGACAGCAGAGGAGCGCAGCAATTTCGGTACAATCACACAGGCAGCAGCCTTTTTCAAAGGAATCGGTGGTGTTGCATTTGGACTGATGCTTCCGGTATTGGCAGGATTTATAGCGGAAGCCATTGCTGACAGACCTGGTCTTGCACTTGGTTTTGTAGGTGGTATGATCGCCGCAAATGGAAAGTCAGGTTTCCTTGGAGCTTTGGCAGCTGGTTTCCTTGCAGGATATGTGATTCTCTTATTAAAGAAGGTATGTGACAAGCTGCCTGAGAGTCTGGAGAAACTTGCACCAGTGCTTTTTTACCCGGTATTTGGTATACTGATTATGGGTATTGGAATGAACTTCGTTGTAGAGCCTGTCATGGGTGCAATTAATACAGCCTTGAACTCAGGACTTGCAAGCATGAGCGGCACCAGCAAGATTTTACTTGGATTTATCCTTGGTGCAATGATGTCTATTGATATGGGTGGCCCATTCAACAAGGCAGCTTATGTATTCGGTACAGCATCTATCGCAGCAGGTAACTATGAAATCATGGCTTCTGTTATGATCGGCGGTATGGTTCCTCCTTGTGCAATCGCACTTGCAACCTTGCTTTTCAAGGACAAGTTTACAAAGGAAGAGAGACAGTCAGGACCGACTAACTTCATCATGGGACTTGCATTTATTACAGAAGGTGCAATTCCTTATGCAGCATCCGATCCATTACATGTTCTTCCGGCATGTATCATCGGCGCAGGTATTGCAGGCGCATTATCACAGGTATTTGGATGTACACTGATGGCTCCTCATGGTGGAATCTTCGTATTCCCTGTAGTTGGCAATGCATTACTATATCTGCTTGCACTTGTAATCGGAACAGTGGTTTCCACATTTTTACTTGGACTCTTTAAGAAGAAGGTAGCATAGGAGAGGTTGCGAAACGGGAGTGGAGAAAGGCACGAATTTATATTAAAAAAGGAAAGGTGATTATTATGAAGACATTATCATATACAATTAAGGATGAGCAGGGGATTCATGCAAGACCGGCAGGAGAACTGGTTAAGGCTGCAAAGGGATTTGCGTGTGAGATTAAGATTGGCAAGGGCGGTAACATGGTAGATGCCAAGAAGATCTTCGGTATCATGGGACTTGGTGCTAAGAAGGGTGATACAGTAGAATTTACTTTCTCCGGCGAGGATGAAGAACAGGCATACACTGCAATCAGTGACTTCATGAGCGCAAACCTGTAATGATTCCAACGTAAAACAGTATAACTAGCGAAACGCGCGGCAATTCCCCTCCACCCCACGATGCGTTTCGCGTCCCACCTTTATATAGAAAAGAGGAATGAATATGCAAGTATGTCATGGAAAGAGCGTTTTTGGCGGCATTGCGATAGGTAAGCTTTGGGTATTTGCCAAGAAAGAGCATCAGATCGTAAGAGTTAAAGTGCAGAATCCCGAAGAGGAACTTGCACGTTTTGAGAAGGCAAAAGAAGAAGCAGTGAAACAACTGCAGAAATTGTATGATAAGGCATGCAAAGAAGTCGGTGAAGCCAATGCAGCTATTTTTGAGATTCATCAGATGATGCTGGATGATGAGGACTATACAGATTCTGTTCACAATATCATTACTTCACAGCAGGTTAATGCAGAATATGCAGTTGGTGTTACCGCTGATAATTTTGCCAATATGTTCGCTGCAATGGATGATGAGTATATGAAAGCCAGAGCAGCAGATGTAAGAGATATTTCAGAACGCCTCGTTTCTATCTTAAAGGGCAGTGGAAGTGGAGAACTGAACACAGACGAACCGGTCATTGTTATTGCAGAAGACTTGGCTCCCTCAGAGACAGTACAGCTCGATAAGGATAAGATTCTTTCTTTCGTTACTGTGCATGGTTCCGTAAATTCTCACACGGCGATACTTGCCAGAACCATGAGTATTCCTGCACTTGTCAGCACACAGGAGCTTACTCTTGGCGAAGAACTCAATGGCAAAGAAGCTATCGTGGATGGTTTTGAGGGTGTCATTTATATTGAACCGGATGAGCAGACCAGAGCTGCTTTGGAGAAGAAAAAGGCAGAAGAAGATGAGAAGAAGAAGCTGCTTCTGAATCTGAAGGGTAAGGAAGACATTACACTGGACGGACACAAGATTATGCTGTATGCTAATATCGGTAATACGGGTGATCTGGCTATGGTATTAAAGAATGATGCCAGTGGTATCGGTCTGTTTCGTAGTGAATTTATTTATCTTGGCAGTGAGAATTTCCCAACAGAAAATGAACAGTTCCAGATTTATAAATCAGTAGCAGAGACAATGGCGGGGAAGCGTGTCATTATCAGAACACTGGACATTGGAGCAGATAAGAAGGTTGATTATTTCAATCTGGATCAGGAAGAGAATCCTGCAATGGGATATCGTGCAATCCGCATCTGCCTGTCACAGCCTGAGATATTCAAGACACAGCTTCGTGCAATCCTTCGTGCCAGCGTATATGGCAATATCGCTGTAATGTACCCTATGATCACATCTGTAGGTGAGGTTCATCGCATCAAGGAGATTATGGAAGAGGTCAAGCAGGAACTTGACAGTCAGCAGATTGCATATGGTGATGTGATGCAGGGTGTTATGATCGAGACTCCGGCAGCAGTCATGATCAGTGAGGAACTGGCGAAAGAAGTAGATTTCTTCAGTATTGGTACGAATGATCTGACCCAGTACACACTTGCAATAGACAGGCAGAATCCGAAACTGGATGCCTTTTATGATGCTCATCATCCCGCTGTACTGCGTATGATTCGGATGACGGTTGAGAATGCACACAAGGCTGGTATCTGGTGTGGCATCTGTGGTGAACTTGGCGCAGATACAACTCTGACAGAACAATTCCTGCGCATGGGTGTAGATGAACTGTCAGTTTCACCGGGGCGTGTATTACCAATCAGAAAGATTATCAGGGAATCAAATTTGCAGAACGCATAAGGAAATGTACGGAAAGGCATGGTTAGTATATGTTGACAGAGAAAAGGCAGGAAGAAATTGTACGACTGGTTCAGGAGAGAGAGAGCATTACAGTAGCAGAGTTAAAAGACATTCTGCAGACATCAGAATCTACCATTCGAAGAGATATCACTTCATTGGATAAAGAAGGGCGCCTGACCAAGGTGTTTGGTGGTGCGATTGCACTCCACACTGCGCAGATCGTAAATCAGGAGCTGTCTGTCGTACAGAAGCAGGAGCTGCAAAAGGCGGAAAAGCAGGCGATTGCACAGTATGCGGCATCTCTGATCGAGCCGGATGACTGTGTATATCTGGATGCAGGAACGACGACAGGCTGGATGCTGGAATATATCAGGGAACCCAGAGCTACTTATATTACAAATGCTTTTTCCCACGCGAAGCGCCTCTCAGAGAAAGGCTTCCATGTCTTTCTGATCGGCGGAGAATTAAAAGGCTCAACAGAAGCTATTGTTGGAGCAGAGGCAGTACTGAACATACAGAAATATCATTTTAGTAAAGGTTTCTTTGGAACCAATGGCATAGATCAGAAGATGGCTTTTACAACACCGGATATTAATGAAGCCTTGGTGAAGCAGGTTGCAATGCGCAACACACAGGCAGAGAACCGCTATGTACTGACTACTTCAGATAAATTTGACAAGATATATGCAGTTACCTTCTCAGGATTCGAAGGTTCCGTAATCCTGACGGAGAAAATGCCAGGCGAAAGTTTCTGGAAAAATGTCAATATCCGGTGCGTGTAACTATTCAGGACCACATTTGCAAAATTGCATTTTTATAAAAAAATCTTGCATATTCATTCATAATGTGATAAATTAAGTAAAAAGACGAAGTTGTCCTAAACAGGACTACTTCGTCTTTTGCTATTTACGGATAAAATCAATGTATGAAAATAAGAGGAGGAATCATTATGAAAAAGAAAACAGTAGGAATCATGTTATCACTTAGTATGGCTATGTCACTTATGGCATGTGGCAGCAGTACACAACCGGCAGCAGCGCCTGCAGATACAGCAGAACCGGCGGCAACAACCCTGGCAGCTTCTACGGCAGAAACAACTGCTCCCTCTACAGAAGCGGCAGCTGATACCGCAGCTTCCACCGCAGATGTCACAACAATCAAGGACGGAACTCTCATGGTAGGTGTAGAGATTGGTTATCCCCCGATGGAATATTTTGATACAGATGGAGCTACTCCGATCGGATTTGACGTAGAGGTTGCCAATGCACTGGCAGATTATCTGGGACTGGAGCTGGAGTTGGTAGATACTTCCTGGGATGGTATTTTTGCAGGGGTAGACACTGGCAAATATGACTGTATCATTTCCTGTGTCAGCATCACAGATGAAAGAAAAGGGCAGTTCAATCTGACCAAACCTTATGTATCAAACCACACTGTGCTGATTGTGCCGAATGACTCGGAAATTGACTCCATGGAAGCTTTGAACGGACATTCTACCGCAGTACAGGCAGAGACAACAGCAGATGATTATATGAAGGAACACAGCGCAGAGCTTGGGGCAGAGCTGTTCCAGTATGATAAAGTCATCAACTGCTTCGATGACCTGAAAGCAGGACGTACAGATTCTGTATTCACTGACAGTGTAGTTGCAGCCTACTACCTTGGGGACGAGGCATCTAACTATAAGACTGTATGGGAAAATGATGAATTAGAGCCAATTGGCATCTGCTTAAAGAAGGGTAATGATGGTCTGAGCCAGGCAATTGATGATGCGTTGGATGCACTGTCAGCAGACGGTACACTGGGTACAATCGCAGAAAAGTATTTTGGCACAGACTTAACAGCAGGTCTTAGATAAATACAACAGAAGGGACTGGATTGCGTATGATACAGCAAATGATAAGCTGGCTGCCGCAGCTTCTAAACGGCGCAAAGATTACGATACTGCTTACTTTGTGTGCAGTATCCATGGGATTGTTACTGAGTATTTTTCTGGCTCTTGGTAAAATGTCCAAAAACAAAATATTGAGCGGGATATGCAGTGTCTACATATTTTTCTTCCGTGGAACACCACTGTTGATGCAGTTGTATTTTATTTACTTTGGACTGCCACAGATTAATATGGCACTCACGATCAACAGCCGCTTCTTTGCTGCTTTTCTGGCTTTTTCATTAAACAGTGCGGCATATTGTTCAGAGTTTATTAGAGCGGCAATCCAGTCTATTGACAGAGGACAGTTCGAAGCTTCCAAGGCGTTGGGATTGTCCAAAGCACAGACTATGCAGCTAGTCATTTTCCCACAGTCTATCAGACGTCTGGTGCCATCCGTTGCAAATGAATTCATTATGGTGCTCAAGGATGCGTCACTGGTGTCCATTATTGCGCTTGCAGACCTGACCAAAGTAACCAGAGCGATTTCATCCTCCACAGGCACGGCTATGGTCTATATTCCTGCAATGATTATTTATCTGGTTATGACCGCATTCTTTGAATTTATCTTCCGGCGCATGGAAACGAAATTCTCAAGATATGAGTAAATAAAGGGAAGAGGGAAAGACTATGTCAATGATTAGAACTGAACATCTTGCCAAGAGTTTTGGCGAGCTGGTTGTATTAAAAGATATCAATCTTACCGTGGAATCTGGAGAGGTAGTAGTCATTATCGGTCCGTCAGGAGCCGGTAAATCTACCTTTTTGCGTTCCTTAAATAATCTGGAAAAGATTACCAGTGGTAAGATTTTTATAGAAGATAAGCTTTTTTATCACAGGGAAAATGACAGAACAGTGGACAAAATGGAAGCGAAACAGCATAAGGACTTATTGCTGGAAATGGGAATGGTATTTCAGCGTTTCAATCTGTTCCCACATAAAACCGTATTGGAAAATGTCATGCTGGCGCCGATGCATGTGAAAAAAGTAAGCAGGGAAAAGGCAGAGAAGACAGCTAAGGATTTGATTGCCAAGGTAGGGTTGGCAGATAAGCTGGATGAGTATCCGGCAAGACTATCAGGGGGGCAGCAACAGCGTGTGGCGATAGCCAGAGCTCTTGCCATGGAGCCGAAGATGATGCTTTTTGATGAGCCGACCTCGGCACTTGACCCGGAACTGGTTGGCGAAGTGCTGAATGTTATGAAAGACCTTGCCAATCAGGGAATGACGATGATATGCGTCACGCATGAGATGGGATTTGCCAGAGAAGTAGCAGACAAAGTAGTATTCATGGCAAAAGGCATGATCCTGGAAGAAGGAACCCCGGAAGAAATCTTTACCAATCCTAAGACTCCTGAAGCAAGACAATTCCTGAAAAGTGTGCTATAATACAATAAAATACAACAGAGGGGTATGATTATGAACAAGCTTGTATTACGGCAGTCGCTGATTTTGTTTTTGACAGCAGTTATTTGGGGTGTTGCTTTTGTGGCACAGAGCGTAGGAATGGATTACGTTGGACCGTTTACTTTTAGTGCAGTAAGAAATGTGATAGGTGGTCTTGTGCTGCTGCCTTGTATCGGACTTCTGAATAAACTGAATGGCAAAGAAACACATCAGGAAGATAAGGAAGACAAGAGGACACTGCTCATAGGTGGGGGCTGCTGCGGTATCTTATTGTGCATTGCATGCAATCTGCAGCAGTTCGGCATCATGTATACAACAACCGGCAAAGCTGGCTTCATTACGGCAATGTACATAGTAATTGTCCCTTTACTGGGTGTTTTCATGCATAAAAAGATAGGCATGCGTATCTGGATTGGAGTAGGTATTGCAGTCGTTGGTATGTATCTGTTGTGTGGACTTGGTGAAAATGCAGCCTTACAGAAGGGCGACTGGCTGCTGATTGGCTGCGCAATCTGCTTTTCTTTTCATATTTTAACGATTGATTATTTCTCACCAAAAGTCGATGGTGTGAAGCTATCCTGTATTCAGTTCTTCACCTGTGCCATTCTGTCAGCAGTATGTATGCTGATATGGGAAGAACCGAGCATCAGCGCAATTCTGACGGCGTGGATGCCGATTCTGTATGCTGGTGTCCTTTCCTGTGGTGTGGCATATACTTTGCAGATTATTGGACAAAAAGGTATGGACCCTACTGTGGCATCGCTGATCCTGAGTCTGGAATCTGTCGTGTCCCTGATTGCCGGCTGGCTGATACTGGGACAGAGATTATCGAACCGTGAATTATTAGGATGTGCGCTGGCATTTGCAGCAATTATACTGGTACAGATCCCGGCGAAAAGTAAATAATAATTTTATAATGTATAAACAGAAAGAATTCATCATGTGTAATGGTGGAGTCTTTTTTGGTAAATACGAGAAGATATGTTGAAAAAGTGAATAATGCTATAAAGCAAAATGAATTTGAAGAACATTTAAAGAATATTACAAATCAATTTTTAAAATCCAGTCTGTATTACAAGGATGATTATGAAATAAATACTGAAGGAAGAATTGATAGTGTAATTAAGGTTAATGGTATAACGCAAATCCTGATTGAGAATAAAAAGCTTTCAAATAAGAATGAAATGGCTACAGATAGCTTTTCAGGTATATAATGTCATGAAAAATGATAAAGAGTATGATGAAATCTCTTGCATTGAAAAAACATTTGAACTGGTGATCATTTGGATGAATAGATTATTATTCATCAAGCTTTTTGAAGGTCAGTTGATTTCTTTTAACGGTGATACCAATAACTATCATATTCTTGACAATGATAAAATACAGTCATTTCAAAATTTGCAGGATTTATTTTTTGAAATATTAGGAAAAAGAAAAAGAGAAGATACAGAATTTTTAAATCAGTTTTCAGATATCCCATATTTGAATAATTTTGAAGGGCGATGGAATTACCATTGCTCTTTTTGTATGCAAATAAATAAACGCTATTGACACTATGCAATACATAGTATACAATACATACTATACATTACACAGTATCCAAATAGGAGGTGATAGGCATGGACACACAGAGGAAGAAAGGTGTATTGGAGGTATGCGTCCTTTCGGTATTAAAAAGAGGTCCTTCGTATGGTTACCAGATCATACAGGATGTTTCAGATTGCATCGAGGTAACAGATTCAACAATGTATCCCATTCTGCGGCGACTGGAGTCGGGGGGATATGTGACGACGTATTCCATGGAGCATAATGGACGAACCAGAAAATATTTCCAGATCACAGATACGGGAGTGCAGAAGATACAGGATTTCCTGGATGAATGGGATGAGATGAAGCAGATTTACGCATTTGTTGGAAAGAATTTTAATAGTGAGGGACAGGATACAGAAAGGTAGGAGCAGAATGAAGAGAGAAGAGTTTCTGAACACATTATTTGAGAATATACCTGATTATACGAAAGAGGAACAGGAAGAGATCAGACAGTATTATGAGGAACTGATTTGTGATGGTGTAGAAGCAGGACTGGATGAAGAGGAAGTAATCTCCAGACTGGAATCCCCTGAGAATATAGCATTCAGTCTGAAGAAGGAATATAAGGAAGAAAGGAAAGCAGAGGTCAGCGTTGTCTGCGATTCATCGGATGACTATACATCCAGTCAGCCTGTTGCCCATGCTGTGATATCAGCCAGAGATAGAGGAATTGCACTGGAACCATCAGAAGATGGACGGGTGCATGTCCATTGTGAAAAAGATGAAATAGATGAAATTGTCTGCTATGAGAAGGAGGGCATGTTCTTCTTTTCACACAGAAGTAAAAGACGGATGCATTTCTTTGGCGGTTTTTCAAGGGTGGATTCTACAATCAAAGTCCAGATACCGGAATCCGTTATGCAGGCAGAATTATCTACGACAAATGGTGGTATCCGTATTTCAGAAATATCAAAGCCGGAGATGGTCAAAGCACATACGACAAATGGTGGAATTACCTGTAATGATGTAAGAGCCAGCCACGTAGAGCTGATCAGCAGCAATGCTTCAGTGAAATGCGAAGATACAAAAGTGCAGACGATATGTATGGAATCTACCAATGGAGCTTTAAGATTGAAGGATGTACAGGCAGATGAAAAGCTTGTTGCACATACAACAAATGGTTCTATCCATTTTGAAGAGATTGATGCGAAAGACATTCAGCTAAAGACAAGCAATGCATCTATCAAGGGTACTTTACGTGGCAAGGGTACAGAGTATGCAATTGAAAGTGGAACCAGCAATGGTAAGAATTCTCTGCCATCCAAATGGAATCAGAGTGATTCGGCTGCGAAACGCCTGTCAGTTCATACCAGCAATGCCAACATTAAGGTAGCGTTTGAAGAAATGTAAACACCTTACTTTTCGACACCTTTTCAATCGAATATAGCTTTACATATAAATGTTGTATGGTAAAATTACTTTGAAAGACAGGTTACAAAACGACACCGAATATAGATGATTCGTTAGAAAGGGGTATTTAGACAAATGAATGAGAGGTATTTCAGCAGACCGGTAGACTTAAAGAATATGAAGGTAACGGATGCATTCTGGCATCGGGAGCAGGAGCTGGTCAGAACCGAAGTTATCCCATATCAGTGGGAGGCACTTAATGACCGTGTAGAAGGAGCTGCCCCCAGCTATTGTATGCATAACTTCCGCGTGGCTGGCAATATGATGAAGGAGAAAAAGGCAAAGGGAAGTGCTTATATAGCACCGACTTATACATATAGAGGTTTTGAATCACTGCCGGATGATCCGAAACACCCGGATGATGACAAATTCTATGGCTTCGTTTTTCAGGATACGGATTTCTCCAAATGGATTGAAGCAGTTGCTTATTCTCTGACACAGCATCCGGATGAGAAGCTGGAGGCAACAGCAGATGAAGCTATTGATATTGTGTGTGCGGCGCAGCTTGAGAATGGATATCTGGACACTTATTATATTATCAATGGTATGGATCAGTCTTTTACCAATCTGAAGGATCATCATGAACTGTATTGTCTTGGACATCTCGTAGAGGGTGCAGTGGCTTACTATGAAGCCACAGGCAAGGATAAGCTTTTAAAGGCTGCCTGCCGTTTCGCTGATTATGTAGACAGTTATTTTGGACCGGAAGAGAGCAAGTGCAAAGGGTATCCGGGACATGAAATCGCAGAGATGGCACTTGTTCGTTTGTATCAGGTAACTGGCGAAGAGAAATATCTGAAACTGAGCAGCTTTTTCCTGAATCAGAGAGGAACAGAGCCGAAATACTTCCGTTTAGAGGATGAAGCCAGAGCGAAGGCAGAGGGTAAGCCTTTTAAGCCGGATATGAGTCCACTCAGTTATTCTTATTATCAGGCACATGCAAGAGTTCAGTCACAGGATGAAGCTTTAGGACATTCAGTTCGTGCTGTCTATCTCTATTCTGGCATGGCAGATGTGGCGAGACTGACTAACGATGAAGAGATGTATGCGGCTTGCAAGAGCTTGTGGAAGAGTGTTACCAGAGATAAGATGTATGTGACTGGTGGTATCGGTGCAACTCATATGGGTGAGGCATTTTCTTTCCCGTTTGATCTGCCAAATGACACTGCTTATTCAGAGACTTGTGCTGCAATCGGTCTGGCTTTCTTTGCAAGGAGAATGCTGGAGATAGAGGCTGACAGTCATTATGGAGATGTGCTGGAGCAGTCCCTGTACAATACAGTACTGAGCGGTATGGCGCTGGATGGTAAGAGCTTCTTCTATGTCAATCCGCTGGAGGTTCTGCCGGAGGCATGCCATAAGGATCAGCGCAAGATGCATGTAAAATCAGTGCGCCAGAAGTGGTTTGGCTGTGCATGCTGCCCTCCTAATATTGCAAGAATTGTAAGCTCTGTGGCAAGCTATGCCTATACAGAGAACGAGGATACCCTGTGGACACATTTATATATGGGCAGTGAAGTGAAAAAGACTGTGAACGGGGATGCTTTTACATTGAACATGACAAGCAAAATGCCCTGGTCTGGTGAAGCACAGGCAACAATCAAAACTGACACACCTGTCACATGTACACTAGCGTTCCGTATTCCTGGCTGGAGTAATGCTGCAAAAGCAGAGATCACTACGACAGCAGATGTAGAGAGAACACAGGAGAAGGGCTATGTATATCTGACAGGTACCTGGAAGGATGGGGACAGCGTAACGTTCAACTTCCCAATGCCGGTACATATGGTCATGGCAGACAGCAGAGTACGCGAGGATATCGGCAAGGTAGCCTTTACAAGAGGACCTGTTACCTACTGTATGGAAGAGATTGATAATGGCAAAGACCTGCATCTGTTACATGTAGACATGGACAGATTGCAGGGCAAGGATGGATGGAACGTGGAATTGACAGTCAATGAAGAAATGGGACATCCAATGACAATCCTGAAAGTGCCGGCTCTCCGTGAAGAGGCATACGGACAGGAAGAGGACAGCCTTTATACAGAGTATCATACTGTCAAAGATACACCGGTGCAGGCTGTATTTGTACCTTATTATGCATGGAATAATCGTGGCGAAGGTGAAATGAGCGTGTGGATCAGGCTCTAATCAGCCATTACGTCTGCGGTATTCCTCAGGAGTACACTGCATATATTTGCGAAAGACTTTTGCAAAGTAGTTGCCATTCTGAAAACCACAGTTCATAGCGATTTGTTCTATGGAATCAGAGGTATTTAATAAAAGGGACAGGGCATGCTCAATGCGCAGTTTCGTCAGATACTGCAAAGGAGTCTGCCCTGTTTCTTTGCGAAAGCAGCGGGTCAGATGTTCGTGTGAAATATTGCAGGCATCAGCAATCTGACTGATGCTTTCCAGAGTGGCGAAATGTTGCCTGATGTATTGCATTGCCTGTACGATCAGGTGGGATTCATTTAAGCGTGGAGTCTCTAATTCCCGAAGAAGCTGCGCCAGAAAACGATATAAAAATTCACTGCTTTCATATAAGGCAAGACTTCCATTCCTTCTGTAATTTTCAAAGAACTGAAAATACAGCAGAATAGGGGAGCTGTTCAGGGGAAGGGTAAAGACGGAGCCAGCCTGTGTCTGACAGGTGTTCCAGAATGCTCTGGCGGCACTGCCATTAAAATGCAGATAGAAGAATTCCCATTCCTGATTTTCGGGCGACTGTGGAAGATAGTAGCTGCTGTTTTGTGGCATTTGTGCGAAAAAGCCCATACCAGGCTGTAATAATGTCTTTTGCCTGTCTTCTTCATAGATACCGCAGCCTTTCAGGGTATACTGAATCAGATAGCCACCGTAAGATAGACGGTGACTGTTATCGTAATGGTAAGAAATATCCGTTCTTTTCTCAATCCCCGTGTCTAACAGAATAAGCGGCAGCTCTTCCATTTGTTCATGTTGTATAAAACCAAAATTCCCGTAATGATATTGCATCAAAAAATTACCCTCCATATCAAAGAAGTATTCTTGAAACCTTATATCTATCATATTACAATTAGAATGAGAAGGAAAGAAAAGAATCAAAAAAGATTCAAGGAGGTTATATATGAACAAGAACAATTTTGCAGTGACACCACCTATGGGGTGGAACAGTTATGATTATTATGACACGACTGTCAATGAAGCACAGATTCGTGCCAATGCCGAGTATATGGCGAAGCATCTGAAGAAATATGGCTGGGAGTATGTTGTCATTGATATTGAATGGTATTCCAATGACGCAGGCACACAGAGAGATAAGTACCAGTATATTCCTTTTGGGGATGATGAAATGGATGAGTATTCCAGATTCCAGCCAAGCCCTAAGAGATTCCCGTCATCTGCTGATGGAACAGGCTTTACCAAGCTGGCAGAATATATCCACAGCCTAGGACTTAAATTTGGTATTCACATCATGAGAGGTATTCCAAGAAAGGCAGCAGAGCAGCATTGTGCAGTATTGGGTACAACAGCGACTGCAAACGAGATCGCAGATGCAAACTCTATCTGTATCTGGAATCCAGATATGTATGGTGTGAAAAATACGCCACAAGGACAGGCATATTATGACTCATTGATTGCCATGTATGCGCAGTGGGGCGTAGACTTCATCAAATGTGATGATATCTGTGACAGCAGATTATACCGTGAAGAATATTTTAATGGCTGGCATGAGACAAGAATGTTACATGAAGCTATCTTAAAGAGTGGAAGAGATATTGTACTTAGTTTATCTCCGGGCCCGGCTCATATTGACCTTGCATGGCAGTACTGCGAATATGCGAATATGTGGCGTATCACAGATGACCTGTGGGACGACTGGAAACTGTTAAAGAATATGTTCTGGCGCTGTGAGATGTGGCAGGATCATGTAAGACAGGGATGCTTCCCTGACTGTGATATGCTGCCAGTCGGTACTTTGGGCGGTGGCTTCGGAAATGGTGAATGGCAGACTCGCTTCACTAAGGATGAGCAAAAGACATTGATGACCTTGTGGTGTATGTTCCGCTCTCCACTGATGATCGGTGCAGAATTGACGAAGATGGATGATTGGACATTGTCTTTGCTTACAAATGAAGAACTGCTGGCATTGATGGGCGAGCATTGCAGAGGTAAGCAGCTTAGACGTACAGAGACTGAAGCTGTATGGATCAACGTAAACAGTGAAAATAATGACACGCATGTCGCTTTGTTTAACTTAGGTGATGAAGAGCAGACCATGACTGTATCACTGGAGGCATTAGAAGCAGATAAGACCTATACCCTGCATGAATTGTGGGATAAGACAGACTTGCAGAACACAGGAAATGAAGTGAAGGCAGTCGTACCGACACATGGAGTGAAAGTATACAAGATAAAATAACAGGCAAAGCACGGGAAGCCAGGATTTATACTGGCTTCCCGTTTCTGTGTTTGCATTGCTATGGCAGAAGATCAACTGTTTTCCGGTGAATCAAAAAATATGAATGAGCGCCTTAATGCAA
>PVML01016779.1_pt1 | contig 83634 bp, 86 predicted proteins | sample 1853371 | NCBI WGS metagenome assembly PVML01 (sample SAMN08533508, study PRJNA380276) | Human gut metagenome, whole genome shotgun sequencing project. | isolation source: participant 1, chromium library | host: Homo sapiens | collected 2017 | reverse complement strand
ACTGGTTGATTAGAGCTAACAAAATAAAATTGCAATATAAAAAGGAACCTGCTGGTCATCTTAACTTAATGACATTGACCTGCTGGTTCCTTTTTATATTTACCTGCTCATAAACAAGTGCTCTCTGAATATCTCCCGAAACAGCTTATCGGCACTCCAAAATACATTATCCGGTGTCACGACGGCCTTACATCCGATTGGTTCGATACCTGCCTTCTTATATTCCGCCAGAAAGATATCCATTTGTGATGAATTAATACCTGAAAAGACCAGAAGCTCCGCCGGAAAATCTGCTCCGCTATACCTTGAACCATCCTTTTTGAATCCGGTTATTCCGGCTATGGCACCGAGCTTCTGTCCGTAATCTGATTTTTCCACCTGTTGCACCGATATTCCAAGAGTTTTGCACAGGACTTTTATTTTTTCCACTTTTTGTGCTGCTACACTAAATAGCAGTATTTTTTGTGTCGATTTCTGCTGCATTCTTAACATCTCCTACTTCAAGGTTATATGTTACTAAATTATCTCATATTGCATCAGCTCGTATTTCAGTCTGCTTCCCTCCATAATCTCTGGTGGGAGCAGTGCCCTTGCCACAAGCTTCAGATCGTCTGATTCAATATCGCATCTCTTTAGATTTGCATAGTCTCCGTCTATGGACACTACCTCGTAATACCATGTTTCCATGTGTTTTCCTCCTAAATTTCATTTTCTAAAGCATCTACTGATAATTCCAATTCACTTTGTTCTTTGCTTTACTGTAAGTGGAGCAGGTGTAATTGTCCTGTGCATTGGTGTACTTTCCTGTAGGATTACCGTTTTTGTCCTTCTTTTCATAACCGCCGGTGCTTTGTGTCACCGCTTTGCTCATCATCACGGGATAATCTCTCGTAGAGTGCTGTGATTTTGTTTAGTTCCGGTTGTTTGGTTTTCATAAGATTCTCCTTTTAAAACAAACAACCAGCTTATCTGTGGTTTTATTCTACCACGAATAAGCTGGTTTGTGTAAAAATAATTATTGTCTCACTAATAGGCGATTGATTTACCATATATCTAAACTATCTTCCTAATCCACCCAAGCCTGCATCTCGTTATCCAAGACCAACCGGGCATACTCCATAGGATTGTCAATGGCAAGAGCGTTCAATGCACATTTTGAATTTGGTGAAACACATAAAAAGCTGCTCATCAAATATCCCCCGGATAATAATGTGGAGGATACAACTAGTACACCGAGTAATATTTTCCAGCTAAATACATTGATAAAATCGTACAAAATGAGTATAATAATAGTACGAAGAAAGGAAGTGGTGATATGTCAATTACAGCAACTGAATTGAAAAATAATCTTGGAAAATATTTATTATTATCTGCAAAAGAAGATGTTTTTATCACAAAGAACGGAAAGGTAGTGGCAAAACTGACAAATCCACATCAGGACAGAGTAGAAGTAGCAAAATCCCTGTTTGGAATCTTACCAAAGGATGCAGACCTGAATGAAGCAAAAGAAGAAAGGCTTGGTGCAAAATAGATGAGGATTCTTGCAGATACAAATGTGATAATAGATGCCCTGACTTCAAGAGAGCCATGGAATAAAAGTGCAGAAGAAATATTTCTTATGGCAGCAAATCATACAATCGAAATGTACATTACTGCAAGTTCAGCAACAGACATCTATTATCTTATAAGGAAACATTTGCATAACATAGAAGCAGCAAAGATGATAATGGGAAAGCTTTATTCATTGACTGGAATATTAGAGGTTACAGCGGATGACTGCATGGATGCACTTGCATCTGCAATCAGTGACTATGAGGATGCAGTTGTTGAAAAGGTGGCATCCAGAAAAGATATGGATTATATTGTCACAAGAAATATAAAAGATTATCAGGCAGGTGGAACAAAGATAATTCTGCCAGATGATTTTGTTAAACTTGTTGAAGAGGAATAATTTTTACCACCAAATCGTCAAATACCGATTTTGTGAAACTCTTTCTATGCTCCATCCTCTGCCTTATTGCAGTCGATTCGTAAAAGCATATTATCATTAGAACGTGAAACACATTACAGCCTCCTGCCGCATTTGGGACAGAATTCAAAGTCCTCTGTAGTTGTATATCCACAATTGCTGCATCTTTTTGTTGTGTTTCCACTTCCATTTTCAAAGCCATAACCATACTGCGGGTTTACACGCTGCAAATGCTGTGGCAATATCTCCACGTCCTCGCCTCTTGCTATCCTGCGTCCTATTTCCGGATCAAGCTCGTAAAGTGCATTACAGCATGTGGTCTGCACATAGTAGTGCCTGTTCCATTTAAAACACGGAATGAAGAACAGTGACAGCACCATGTATGTCATATACACCTGATACCTGCCATACCTGCCACATTCATCGCAGGTAATGACCTGATTGAAGTCAAAGTCCTTCCTGCCGTCCGTTATTCCCATCATAAAAAACATATATGATGCCTCCGTTTATCTGTGCCATAGTCCCCAGAAATCTCCAAGCGACTCTCTCGTATGAAATCCTCGCTCATCCTCAACCACCGGTATTGATTTGGCATCCATTTTCTCTATATTTACATAAGTACCCTGACCCACCATTGCAAATACCCTGTCTATCTGCTCCTCTGTGCCCTGTATTTCCATAAATACCGAACCGTCAGGGTCATTTCTCACCCAGCCTGTTGCACCAACACTTTCAGCCGCGTGCTCTGTTCTGTAGCGGAAACCTACTCCCTGCACAGAGCCGTACACTCTTATCTGCTTTCTTATGATTTTGCTGTCATAATCACTCATATGCACTCACTTCCCTGATACACATTATTTTCAGTCTACAATAGCCCTGCAAACAGCCTCATAATTGACTGCCCCAGCCTTCGTCTTGCACTTCTTCCGGTCCTGTACTTCTCCGTCACCTCCGCTGACTCAGTGAAAAGCCTGATAAAATCATCCCTGATTTCATGCACCACTTCACAATCCGCCATAAAACAGCCATTTTCAAAGTGATGATAAAGGCTTCTGTAGTCAAGATTTATGGTACCGCAGGTTGCCATTATATCGTCTGCCACACTCATCTTTGCATGGCAAAAGCCCGGTGTCCACTCAAAAATCCTCACACCATGCTTCACAAGCTGGTTGTAGAAGGAGCGTGTCACGCTGTATATTGGTTTCTTATCAGGTATGCCCGGCGTGATGATGCGCACGTCAACTCCACGCTTGGCGGCAAGTGTCAGCGCATGGCTCATCTCATCGGTAATGATAAGGTAAGGCGTGATAAACCAGCAATAACGCTGTGCCTTGTTTGCCATGCTGATATAGACATCCTCACCCACCTGCTCGTTATCGAGAGGGCTGTCTGCATATGGCTGGATAAATCCACTCTGTTTTGCCTCATAATCATAGTGCAGCAGATATTGCGATACATCCACCTCGCGCGGTACCTTGCGCTCTGATGCATTCCACATCTCGAGAAATGCGATGGTAAACGACTTGACAGCATCTCCCTCGAGCCTGATTCCCGTATCCTTCCAGATTCCGTATGGGTGTGTCACGTTGAAGTACTCATTTGCCAGATTATAGCCGCCGGTATATGCGATTTTTCCATCAATTACCGTGATTTTTCTATGGTCACGATTGTTTAAAAACATGTTAAAAGCAGGTGCAACCGGGTTGAACACTCTGCATTTGATGCCAAGCTTCTCCATCTTTTCCGAGAAATCCCTGTCTATGAAAAAGATTGAGCCCATATCATCATAAAACACCCTTACCTCGACTCCTGCCTGCACGCGCTCCATGAGCACCTTTTGGATACGGTGCCACGATTCCTTGTCCTCTATGGCGTGATACTCCATGAAAATAAATTTCTTTGCCTTTGATAAATCGCTAAGCTGCGCTTCGAGTCCCTTTGACGCCTGATCATAATATGTCACATCCGTGTTCTGATATACCGGATAAAGTGCATTTTTGGCCAGGTATGTTGAAATTCCCGCTGCCTGTGGCACCTTTTCATACATATCGGATAGTATGTCTGCGTTTTCAGGCAGACATGGAAGAAGCATGGAATCCACCTCTTCAAACCGTGCACGCATCTTATTCGGTGCGCCGTTTAGTCCGACTAACAGGTAAAGTGACACTCCCATTATCGGAAATGCCAGTATCAGTATAATCCATGGTGTAGTCATGGATGCGGTCTGCTCACGATTGTACAGTCCGAGCACAAGTACGATTGCCAGAACGCTTGTGGTCGTGTTTATCGCTGCCGCATATTCATTTAGCCTTGTAAACATATAGACCATGAAAACTGCCTGCAATAATATCGCAAGCACTGAAAAAAACATTCTCTTTAAACCATTCTGTGTTTTTTTAGTTCCCTCGTAGGTTTTTTCCTTCATCTATTATGCCTCCATTATCTTACTGTCTGTAATACCAAACCTCTCTATACATTTTTAGCCACCTTCTTATTTAAGAAGCCATTCAATTTCCTCTTTATAAGGAGGAATAGTCTTCTTCGCAGAGCCCTCCTCACAAAGCCATGGTGTTTCCAGAATCTTTGGTACATTTGCAAAGGTCTCATCATGCACCAGTCGGTGCAGTGTATCATAGCCGATGGTTCCCTTGCCTATATTTGCATGCCTGTCCTTGTGTGCTCCAAGAGGATTTAAGCTGTCATTCACATGAAATACCGCTATCTGCTCAAGTCCTATCACCCTGTCAAACTCCGCAAAAACATCATCATAATGGTTCACAATATCGTATCCTGCATCATTTACATGGCACGTATCGAAGCAGACACGCAGTCTTTCTTTCCTGTCCACTCCATCATAGATTGCCTTAAGCTCCTCAAAGGAACGGCCTATTTCACTGCCCTTTCCTGCCATCGTCTCAAGTGCGATAAACACATCGTCATCATTCTGATTGAGCACTGTGTTAAGTCCCTTTACAATCTGTGCGATTCCAGCCTGCTCACCGGCATTTACATGACTTCCCGGATGAAGCACCAGTATGCGGCTCTTCATTGCCGCGGTCCTTACTATCTCCTTTTCCAGAAACTCCACTGCCAGCTCGTACGTCTCAGGCTTTACGGTGTTTGCCAGATTTATGATGTATGGCGCGTGGACCACTATCTCATTTATCCCATGCTCATGTGCATATTCCCAGCCTGCGTCTATGTTGAGCTCAAAGATTTCCTTTCTTCTCGTGTTCTGTGGTGCCCCGGTGTAGAGCATAAACACATTCGCGCCATATGACGCTGCTTCCCTGGCTGATGCCAGAAACATATCTTTTCCTGCCATGCCTACGTGACAGCCTAATTTTATATCACTCATATTTTTCCTCTGTTTCATTGAATCTATATATCTATTATTTCTACTATAACACTACATCCCTGATAACTCTATCTAAATATTCTAAATTTTTACTAAACATGGCAAAAGTCATTGACATAGTATCAAAAACTACATATACTATCCTTTGCAACCACATATATTAATGGCATATAATTGCAAGATATGTGATGCATAACTACAGTTAACCAATTATTATGATTAAAGGGGCAAAATACCTTTTGACCATCATATCATTATTATAGAAATACGAGGGTAAATATGTTTGAAATAATTGTTGACTCTGCGGCAAACATTCCTGCAGAGCTATGTAAAAAATATAAAATCAAGGTGCTATCATTTGTAAACCTTGTCAACGGAAAGGAAATGACCTGCTTTGAGCCTGACCTCACACCGGAACAGGAGCGGGCAAAGGGTAAGGAATACTATGACGCGATAAGAGAAGGTGCCGAGGTAAAGACCGGACTTATCAGCAGCGGAATCTTTGAGGATACCTTCAGGGAAATCATTGAGGCAGACAAGGATGTCCTGTATTTCTCCCTAAGTAAAAACATAAGCGGCAACTACAACTCAGCCCGTGTCGCAGCCGATGCTGTCCTTGATGATTGCAGTAACGGCAGAAAAATACGCCTGGTGGATTCATTAAATGCTTCCCTCGGACAGGGACTTCTCGCAATATACGCCAGCGAAATGCGTGAGAAGGGCATGAGCTTTGATGAGGTGGCTGACACAATAGAGACCTATCCTGCCAGATTAAACGGTGTGTTTACCGTGGGCAATTTAAAGTATATTGCAAGAACCGGCAGATTAAGCGGAACCACCGCTTTGGTTGGCAACATGCTAAGTATCAAGCCTATCCTAAGGGGCAGCAAGGACGGATATATTGTACAGTTCAGAAAATGTCGTGGCCGAAAAGCCGTATTAAATGAGCTTGTCAATCTGTTATGCAACAACATTACAGACCCTGAAAATCAGATTATCGGAGTGGCACATGCTGACGCATATGAAGATTCGCTCTATGTGATTGAACAGATTAAAAAGCGCATAAAGGTGCGCGATGTGATAAATACCACCTATGATTTCTGCACCGGAAGCCATGTTGGTCCGGAATCTTTAGCAGTATTTTTCATGGGAAAGGACAGAGAATTGGGAGCCTGATATCAGGCTCCCATTATATTTTACTTCTTTTATTCATCATACTCACATAAACTAAGAAGTCTCAGAACCCGCTTATTCAGCGGATTCTGAGACTTTTGACTTCTATTAATAATTGCAACTTCTATCTCAAATATTAAGCTGCAGCTTTCTTGCTTTCTGATTTCTCACAGAGCTTCTTCACACCCTGAATTGCGACAAGCACACCAAGGATGAGCAGTAATACTGCGAATATAAGCTGTAATGAATTTCCAAGGTCAAGTCCTACAGAGAATAATGCCTTTGTAAGCTTGTAGATTGTCATGCCAAGTGCAGTAAATGTAACTGCCATCATGAATACCATTGGAATCCAGAGCATGCAGCCCTGACGCTTTGTCTTCTTTAAGAATACTGCGCAGGCAACAAGTGCAAGTACTGATAAGAGCTGGTTAGCTGAACCAAACAGTGGCCATATCTCTGCATAGCCTACCTTTGTAAGCAGGAATGCAAGTACCAGTGTAATGATTGTTGCAAAGTATTTGTTTGTCATCAGCTTGACAAATGGACTCATATTGTCATCATCTGTGTCTGAATCAAGCCAGAACTCCTGGAATGACAGACGTCCGACTCTGGCTACTGAATCAAGTGATGTCAGAGCGAAGGCTGATACAGCAAGGTTAATCAGTGTGAACACAAGTGAGTGTGGTAAACCGAGTACTGACAGGAAGTTTGCGATAGCTCCTGCGAAAATCTGTGGCTGTGTTGTAAGTCCCTGAGCTGCTGCCTCTCCCTTACCGAATGATGCTACTGCGATAAGTGCAAGGATTGCAAGCATACTCTCCATAAGCATGGCACCGAATGAAACTGGAAGCATGTTCTTCTCATTCTTTATCTGCTTAGATGCAGTACCTGATGATACAAGTGAATGGAAACCTGAAACTGCACCACAGGCGATTGTTACGAATAAGATTGGGAACAGATACTGTGGGTTTCCGTTTGCATCAGGGATTGCAAATGCTGTGAAAGCATCAAGGTTACAAGCAGGATTTGCAACAAATACACCGATTACCGCACCTACGATCATGAAGATTAACAGGTAGCTGTTAAGGTAATCACGTGGCTGAAGCAGTGCCCATACAGGTGTAACACTGGCTATAAGTATATATGCAAATATAATTATGTGCCATACGCTAAGGTTTAAATACATTGGGAAATTGAGTCCCAGTGCTATAGCTACTATAAGTAATGCGATTGCAACAAGTGTGTTAATCCATTTGTTGAACTTAGAGTATTTAAGGAAGAAACCAAGTGCAACTGCCTCTATGATGAAAAGCATTGATGTAGTTGCAACTGCTCCGTTGGCTACAACCTTTGTAACCTCACCTGCTTTATCAGCAGCAAAGCCATTGAAGGTTCCGGCTACGACATCTGCGAAGGCTGCAACAACAAGTATACAGAACAGCCAGCAGAATAACAGGAATAATTTCTTTCCTAATTTACCGATGTACTCCTCGATGATGTAACCGATTGTACGACCCTTGTTCTTAACTGAAGCGTACATAGATGCAAAGTCCTGAACAGCTCCAAAGAATACACCACCAATTAATATCCAAAGCAGAACCGGAAGCCATCCGAAAATAGCTGCCTGAATTGGTCCGTTGATTGGGCCTGCACCTGCGATAGATGCAAACTGATGTCCGAATACTACGTTGGTATCGGCCGGTACATAGTCCACTCCGTCCTCCATCTCGTAGGCAGGAGTCTTGGCATTTGGATCAATGCCCCATTTGTTTTGCAGATAACGGCCATATAATAAGTATGCTCCACCGAGCACAACAATGGCTATTACCATCATTAAGATTCCACTCATATTATTACCCCTTTCTTTTGTTTATCTTAATTTTATTTGTATATTATGTTTACTCTTTTTTTAATAAATTTCAATAAATATTTTATACATAATTTATTTTTTATTTCTGAAATATTTGTTTAATTTACCAATCGGTTATAATAGGTATTCTTCCTTTTTATGCTGGCTTTGTCTCAGCAGCTTCTTCTGCCTTTTTAGCAGCCATTTTGTCCTTTAAAGCAAAGGCTCCGGCAAGCAGTGTGCCTGAGATTGAGTGCCAGGTACATGACACTGCACAGATGATGGCTGATTCAGGTGTTGAAGCAAACTGTGCTGTAGTGGTAGCAAGGTTTGTGGCAAGACCTGCATTCTGCATACCAACCTCGATAGAGATGGTTCTCTTCTTGGCTGTGTTCATGCCTACCAGCTTTCCTGCACCGTATCCAAGCAGATATCCAAGTCCGTTATGTAACAGAACTGCCGCAAAAATTACTACTCCTGATGTAAAGAACTTTGAGCCCTGTGATGATACAACACCACCTACAACGAATGCCAGGCCAAGCACCGCAATACCCGGCATGACCTTCTGAGCCTCGGCAAATGCCTTTTTCTTTCCAAGCAGGTAGTTGAGTAAAAATCCAACCGCTACAGGAAAGATTACAGTCTCAATGATTGACACAAACATCGGAAGCGCCTTGATTGAGACATGTGTTCCGCTTGCAAGAAATGATACCAGAAGCGGTGTCATAAATGGTGAGAGCAATGTGGAAACTGTTGTCATTCCAACTGAGAATGCCACATCACCACCGCAGAGGTATGACATAATGTTTGAAGAAACACCACCGGGACAGCAGCCTACGAGGATAAGTCCAAGTGCGATTCCGTCAGGCAGATTCAATGCCTTTGAGATACCAAATGCGAGAAACGGCATGATAAGATACTGTGCGATTGCACCTACACATATATCAAATGGTCTCTGTGCGAGTATCTTGAAATCCTGTGTCGTAAGTGTAAGTCCCATACTAAACATGATGATTCCGATAATGATTGACTGACATGTGAACTTGTTGGATACCGGATCCACAAACAGCATCTGATTTACCCAGGCCATCAGATTCGGAACCAGAAATGTGACTACGGCGATTGCTATGACAACTATCGATGTGTAGTCTGATAAAAATTTACTTACTTTTTGTAATGCTTTCATTGTAAGCCTCCTTAACATTTTTCTGCTCACTAAAACTCTTTTATGGAATTAAAAAATCCCTTTCCAGATTGACATAATCTGAAAAGGGACGAAATAATCCGCGTTACCACCCTGATTCCACAGTGTATTACTGTGACACTCTGCATACCAGCATATGCTTTCCATATAACGGTGGACACCGGCGAGGTTTACAGACACACTTAATGCTTTCAGCCCGCTTCTTAGAGAGGATATTCCAATCTGACCATTACCTGTTCGCACCGCCCACAGGCTCTCTGAAAATAAATACAAATCGGACCTTGTTCTCATCAACGAATTTTGGTGAACATATTTATTTAAATCTTGTTTTGTATTATAGCCCTCTGACTCTATATGTCAAGAGAATGATACAAATTTGTACTATAACATTTATTTATAGCTTTTATTCATGCGCTTTATTCTTATTATTTATTCGTAATCTTTGTTGTTATACTCATCATTCCATGGCTGCTGTTGTGATGTACCGTAGGAATTTTGATCATCCCCTCCCTGAGCTGCGCCGTCTCCATACATGTTCTGACCGTACTGCTGGTTTGCCCCGTTTCCGTACATGTTCTGACCGTACTGCTGATTTGCTCCGTTTCCGTACATGTTCTGACCGTACTGCTGGTTTGCTCCGTTTCCGTACATGTTCTGGCCGTACTGCTGGTTTGCTCCGTTTCCGTACATGTTCTGGCCGTACTGCTGGTTTGTTCCGTTTCCGTACATGTTCTGACCGTACTGCTGACCATATCCGTTTGAACCATATAGATTATAGTAGTTATTATTACTATATCCGTTTCCCACATAAACAATTTTTTTGTTGAAGGCAATAATACAGACAAAAATCACATTGAGGAATATAAGTCCACAGGCAAATCCGGCTCCCTTGCCAAACGCATGTGACAGTCCGACACAGCAGAGGATACTCATAACCAATGCCACAATCATTGCTGCAATAATCAGGATAACCGCAAATATCAGCATGCCCATGTGAGCTCCGATGCGGCTTCCTGCATATCCATAGGTAGAATCATAATACGATCCCATATAATCGGATGTCATAACAGAAAGTCCTGATGCAATAATCTCATACATCAATATAATACATCCCACTATAATTCCGATAGTAGCCACAAGATATCCCCAGAACAGCTTCTTTTTCCCTGCAATCTTAAATCTGACGTATGAGCTGTAAAACGGTACAATAGCCGCCCAGCCGGGCTCTCCTGCCTTTGCATACATAATCCATGATGCAATAATTGTCAGTACCATAACTGCAAGATTGATAAACGCCTCAAAGCCGTCAATCATACTCATAATAATATAATATATGCTCATTTTTTCTTCCTTTCATAACCAAAGTTTGTTTGTTATTCAAAGTATACATCACCACAGGTCAGAGTGCAATAATTAAAAAGCTTTTCATACTTTTCATACACCGCTTTTTGCACCCTTGACAAACCCCTTCTTAAACAGCTATAATATCGTCAATTGAAGCACAATTACATTTCAACAGGCTTTGATGGGAACAAGTACATTTCTGCAATACTTACAGAGAGCTGCCGGCAGGTGAGAGGCGCAAGGAAACAGATCTGGAATACATCCCGGAGCTTTGCACCGAACATCATACCGGATAGTTAAATATCACCGGTTCGATTAATAAGCTGCAACGTATTGGCACACGTTATAGTGCCGGAGTGTTAGCAGAATCGGCTATTTTCACTATATAATATATGTCGAATAATGTGTGACAACTCACGGAGGCATTCCTGTGCGAGCAGGATGCAAATTAAGGTGGTAACGCGAGAAATCCCCCTCGTCCTTAAATGGATGAGGGGGATATTTTATTTTAACTAACGATTCAGAACATGCGAATGTGTGTTGCAAGGTTCTGAATACAAATTCAATCTATCAGGAGGAAAATCATGACAATTTATGACGAATTAGTTGCCCGCGGTCTTATCGCTCAGGTAACAGACGAAAAAGAGATCAAAGAACTTATAAACAACGGAAAAGCTACTTTCTACATCGGCTTTGATCCTACAGCAGACAGCCTTCACGTAGGACACTTCATGGCTCTTTGCCTTATGAAGAGACTTCAGATGGCTGGAAACAAGCCTATCGTGCTTATCGGTGGAGGTACAGCACAGATCGGTGATCCATCAGGACGTACAGATATGCGTCAGATGATGACAACAGAGACAAACAACCACAATTTAGAGTGCTTAAAGAGACAGATGAGCGGCTTCATCAACTTTGGGGAGGGGAAATCTGGTCGGTGAGAGGCGCAAGGAAAACAGATTTGGAATACATCCCGGAGCTTTGCACCGAACGTCGGATTGGATTGCCTTAATTATTATCCCACCCGGTTAATAAGCTGCAACGTATTGGCACACGTTATAGTGCTGGAGTGTTAGCAGTAGTCCTTTCGGATATGCTGTGCGACAACTCACGGAGGCATACCTGTGTGAGCAGGATGCAAATTAAGGTGGTAACGCGAGAAATCCCCCTCGTCCTTAAATGGATGAGGGGGATATTTTATTTTAACTAACGATTCAGAACATGCGAATGTGTGTTGCAAGGTTCTGAATACAAATTCAATCTATCAGGAGGAAAATCATGACAATTTATGACGAATTAGTTGCCCGCGGTCTTATCGCTCAGGTAACAGACGAAAAAGAGATCAAAGAACTTATAAACAACGGAAAAGCTACTTTCTACATCGGCTTTGATCCTACAGCAGACAGCCTTCACGTAGGACACTTCATGGCTCTTTGCCTTATGAAGAGACTTCAGATGGCTGGAAACAAGCCTATCGTGCTTATCGGTGGAGGTACAGCACAGATCGGTGATCCATCAGGACGTACAGATATGCGTCAGATGATGACAACAGAGACAAACAACCACAATTTAGAGTGCTTAAAGAGACAGATGAGCGGCTTCATCAACTTTGGGGAGGGGAAATCTGGTCGGTGAGAGGCGCAAGGAAAACAGATTTGGAATACATCCCGGAGCTTTGCACCGAACGTCGGATTGGATTGCCTTAATTATTATCCCACCCGGTTAATAAGCTGCAACGTATTGGCACACGTTATAGTGCTGGAGTGTTAGCAGTAGTCCTTTCGGATATGCTGTGCGACAACTCACGGAGGCATACCTGTGTGAGCAGGATGCAAATTAAGGTGGTAACGCGAGAAATCCCCCTCGTCCTTAAATGGATGAGGGGGATATTTTATTTTAACTAACGATTCAGAACATGCGAATGTGTGTTGCAAGGTTCTGAATACAAATTCAATCTATCAGGAGGAAAATCATGACAATTTATGACGAATTAGTTGCCCGCGGTCTTATCGCTCAGGTAACAGACGAAAAAGAGATCAAAGAACTTATAAACAACGGAAAAGCTACTTTCTACATCGGCTTTGATCCTACAGCAGACAGCCTTCACGTAGGACACTTCATGGCTCTTTGCCTTATGAAGAGACTTCAGATGGCTGGAAACAAGCCTATCGTGCTTATCGGTGGAGGTACAGCACAGATCGGTGATCCATCAGGACGTACAGATATGCGTCAGATGATGACAACAGAGACAAACAACCACAATTTAGAGTGCTTAAAGAGACAGATGAGCGGCTTCATCAACTTTGGGGAGGGGAAATCTGGTCGGTGAGAGGCGCAAGGAAAACAGATTTGGAATACATCCCGGAGCTTTGCACCGAACGTCGGATTGGATTGCCTTAATTATTATCCCACCCGGTTAATAAGCTGCAACGTATTGGCACACGTTATAGTGCTGGAGTGTTAGCAGTAGTCCTTTCGGATATGCTGTGCGACAACTCACGGAGGCATACCTGTGTGAGCAGGATGCAAATTAAGGTGGTAACGCGAGAAATCCCCCTCGTCCTTAAATGGATGAGGGGGATATTTTATTTTAACTAACGATTCAGAACATGCGAATGTGTGTTGCAAGGTTCTGAATACAAATTCAATCTATCAGGAGGAAAATCATGACAATTTATGACGAATTAGTTGCCCGCGGTCTTATCGCTCAGGTAACAGACGAAAAAGAGATCAAAGAACTTATAAACAACGGAAAAGCTACTTTCTACATCGGCTTTGATCCTACAGCAGACAGCCTTCACGTAGGACACTTCATGGCTCTTTGCCTTATGAAGAGACTTCAGATGGCTGGAAACAAGCCTATCGTGCTTATCGGTGGAGGTACAGCACAGATCGGTGATCCATCAGGACGTACAGATATGCGTCAGATGATGACAACAGAGACAAACAACCACAATTTAGAGTGCTTAAAGAGACAGATGAGCGGCTTCATCAACTTTGGGGAGGGGAAATCTCAAGACACAGTCCGGTGCAGTATGGCTTGATCCTAACAAGACAACACCTTTCGAGTTCTTCCAGTACTGGAGAAACGTTTCTGATGCCGATGTCCTTAAATGTATCAGAATGCTCACCTTCCTTCCTCTCGAGGAAATTGACAAGATGGAAAGCTGGGAGGGCGCACAGCTCAATGAAGCTAAGGAAATCCTGGCATTCGAGCTTACAAAGCTTGTTCACGGTGAGGAGGAAGCCGCAAAGGCTAAAGAGGCAAGCCATGCTCTTTTCGCAGGCGGAGCCAACAACGCAAATATGCCTACAGTTACCGTTACAGCTGAGGACTTCCCTGACGGAGAGCTTGATATCATCTCTGTTCTCGTAAAGGCAGGACTTTGCGATTCAAGAGGAGACGGCCGCAGAAATATCCAGCAGGGCGGTGTTTCCGTTGCAGATGAGAAGGTAACTGATATCTCTACAAAATACACTCTCGACGATTTCAAGGGCGAGGGTCTCATTATCAGACGTGGTAAAAAGAAATTTGCCAAGGTTGTAGCTGAATAATTATATAAAAAACTTCGCATTTTAAGATGGTTTCTTTTAATGCGAAGTTTTTTAATATTTACTGCGGAAATCCAGTATGAACCATCATTTTTATTCTTTAGCATAATATTCCCCACACTAAATTAACATAATGTACAATAGCCATAGGTTGATAGCAGGCAGGCCTTGGGTAGCTGTAATCCATAAAACTTCTAAAACAGCTCCCCAATCCAGCCCAAAAGCTGGAAAAATTCTTGAAAAAAGTAGCTGAAACCGCTGAAATCCACAAAACAGCTCCCCTAATCACAGCGAAACAGCCGGAAAATCCTCCAAAAAAGTAGCTGAAACCGCTGAAATCACTAAAACAGCTCCCCTAACCCAGCGAAAAATCCCCAAAACAGCTCAAAAATATAGCCTGTTATTTATATTTACAAGATGCTATATCGTCCCATAGCTCACTTCCGTCAGAAAAAACTTCTATATTCATTTTTATCATCTGCTTTTTTTTATATCTGCAAAAGCACTGCTTCTATTTTTAACACAAAACTAAATCATCATCACATATCGCTATATTAATTAAAGTGTTTTCTTCCTTTATCATTTTATGATATGAGGGTCAAAAGGTATTTTGCCCCTCATTTATGATTAATCAGATTACTACATGCTACGCATTCCCGTAATCTGACTACACCTCGAAATCCGCTAATTTCCTGCGTTTCCGCAGCAAATTGCTACTTTTTCCTCATCTTCCCTTGACTTCTCATTAATAAGTTAATATAATTTATCTAATTGATACATCAACGCTTTAAAGCGCTGACAAAAGGAGGAATTATAATGAAAAAGAGATCTAAAATTTTAGCTTCACTTGTTCTTGCAGGAACAATGGTTCTTGGACTTGCCGGATGTGGAGATTCCGGTTCAGCAAACGGTGGCACACAGTCAGGTAAGAACTCAGATGCCAAATATCAGGTAGGTATCTGCCAGCTCGTACAGCACGAGGCTCTCGATGCCGCTACAAAGGGCTTTAAGGACGCATTAAAGGACAAGCTCGGAGACGAGGTCTCATTTGACGAGCAGAACGCCGCAGGCGATGCTTCTACATGCTCTACAATCTGCACCAAGTTCGTCACAAACGACTATGACCTTATCCTTGGAAATGCCACAGCAGCTCTTCAGGCCGCTTCAGCAGCTACAGACTCTATTCCGATTCTCGGAACATCTATCACAGACTACGCTACAGCTCTTGATATGTCAGACTGGTCAGGCACTACAGGAAAGAATATTTCAGGTACTACAGACCTCGCTCCACTCGATGAGCAGGCTAAATGCATCAAGGAGCTCTTCCCGGATGCAAAGAACATTGGTATCATCTACTGCTCATCTGAGCCAAACAGTATCTACCAGTCAACAACTATTACCAAATACCTTGAGGACGAGGGATACACTGTAAAAGAGTACACTTTCTCTGATTCAAATGATGTTGCTGCAGTAACACAGAGCGCATGTGATGCATCTGATGCAATCTACATCCCAACTGACAACACTGCTGCTTCATGTACAGAGGCTATCAACAATGTAGCTTCACAGGCTAAGAAACCTATCTTCGCTGGCGAGGAAGGAATCGCTAAGGGCTGTGGTGTGGCAACACTTTCTATCAGCTACTATGACCTTGGATACACAACAGGTGAGATGGCTTACGATATCCTTGTAAATGGTACAGACATCAAAACTATGGAGGTTAAGAGCGCTCCTAAGTTCACTAAGGAGTACCTTCCGGACCGCGCCAAGGAGCTTGGAATCACAGTTCCGGACGGCTATGAGGAAATCTCAGCTGAATAAACAGCTGCACTATGGAGGTATTTAATAAAATGATTCTAATGAATTATTTTGCAACCTTAAATCCGGTTGCATTCACCAATGCCCTTCCGGGCAATATAGCCCAGGGTCTGATATGGGGCATCATGGCACTCGGTGTTTATATCACCTTCAGACTGCTGGACTTCGCAGATCTGACGGTTGATGGCTCATTTGCAACAGGTGGTGCCGTAACCGTTATGATGACGATTAACGGCTACAATATCTGGGTTTCACTGCTTTGTGCATGTATTGCCGGTCTGCTCGCAGGACTCTGCACAGGTCTCTTACATACAAAGCTCGGCATTCCTCCGATTCTGGCAGGAATCCTTACACAGATAGCTCTCTATTCTATCAACTTAAATATCATGCAGCGCCACGCCAACCAGGCACTTAGCGCAGATAAATATAATCTGGTGCTTTCATCACGTAATCTGACACATGCGATAATTGTCGGTGTGATTTTCTCTGTTGTAATTATCGCGGTGCTTTACTGGTATTTCGGAACAGAGCAAGGCTCTGCTATCCGTGCCACAGGCTGCAACCCTGCAATGAGCAAGGCTCAGGGTATCAACATCGACAACATGAAGCTCATCGGTCTTGCGCTTTCAAATGCAATTGTAGCGCTCTCAGGCGGCCTGCTTTCACAGTACTCAGGCTTTTCCGATGTAAACATGGGCCGTGGTGGAATCGTCATCGGTCTTGCCGCCGTTATCATCGGTGAGGTGCTCGGCGATGCAATCCTCGGAAAGCACATGAATTTCATGGGAAAGCTTATCTTTGTCATATTTGGTGGAATTGTTTACTACATTGTAATCGGAATTGTTCTGTGGCTGCAGATGCCAAGTGATGACTTAAAGCTCTTCACTGCAATCATCGTGGCAATTTTCCTTGCAGTGCCTTACCTGAAGGGCAAGAGCAAGGCCTCCTTTAAAAAGGCCGGCAAACGCTCTGCCGCAGCACTTAACACAAAGGAGGGCAAATAAATGCTAGAGATTAGAAACGTACATAAAACCTTCAATCCGGGCACAATCAATGAAAAGCATGCCCTTAATGGTGTAAACCTAAAGCTTGAAGAGGGCGATTTCGTCACTGTTATCGGTGGAAACGGTGCCGGAAAATCGACCATGCTCAATGCCGTTGCAGGCACATGGCCTGTGGACGATGGTTCAATTCTCATCGATGGAGTGGATGTCACAGGACTTCCTGAGTTCAAGCGTGCATCATTTCTGGGACGTGTGTTCCAGGATCCAATGACAGGAACTACCGCAACCATGCAGATTGATGAAAACCTCGCACTTGCAGCGCGCCGCGGAAAGCGCCGTGATCTTGGCTGGGGCATCACAAAGGCTGAAAAGGAGCATTTCCACGAGCTTTTAAAGGAGCTTGATCTGGGACTCGAGGATCGAATGACCTCAAAGGTTGGTCTGCTCTCAGGTGGACAGCGTCAGGCTGTTACACTGCTCATGGCTTCACTCCAGAAGCCGAAGGTGCTGCTTTTGGATGAGCACACCGCTGCCCTCGACCCTAAGACAGCCGCAAAGGTGCTCACTCTCACAGACAAAATCATCAAGGAGAACAGCCTGACAGCCATGATGGTCACACACAACATGCGTGATGCCATCGCTCACGGCAACAGACTCATCATGATGAATAACGGACAGGTTGTCCTTAATATCTCAGGCGAGGAAAAGAAAAACCTCACTGTGGAGGATCTGCTCATGAAGTTTGAGGAGGTTTCCGGCGAGGAATTTGCTTCTGATAAGGCACTTTTAGGATAATAAAAAACGTGCAGCCCAAAAGGGTTGCACGTTTTTTATTTATATCCACAGCCGCTTCGCCCCGGCATATCCTCTCCGTGCACATACCTGGCGTTGAACTCCATATTTATCTCACGAAGCTCCTTCTTTCCGTCAATATAGTCCTGATACATCTCGGCAAGCCCCGACATGCAGCCATCGCAGGTAGCCTCGATATTGCCAAGCGACTCAGCCACAATTGCCTCGCGTTCCTCTTTTGTTGTCTCACTAATTAAATATCCCATTTCGTATGTTTCCTTTCCGCATGTTTATTATCCATATATTTCCTGTCCGTGTATTTCCTGACCGTATGTTTCGTTTCCGTATAATGCATAAAAATGATATGAGGGTCAATATATTAAAAGTCGTAACTGTTCAGTACCTTCACAGTTGCGAGCCGCAAGCGCATAAGAATCAGCTGCGCTGATGGGCGCTTGCTCCTACATAATATACGTTTTCTTACGAAATATGCGGTACCGCATATTTCTGTACTGAACAGTTACTAAAAGCCCAGATTCTCATCCACAAGAATAATCTGGAAACGTCCCTTCACCCTTGAGAAGCGTGTGGTCAGAATCTGACAGCAGATACACTGCGGGCTCTTACAGTCAAAGCAGGTGCCGTTCTTGGAGCATGGTGTGTCGATGCCAAAGCGCTGTGCGTTGATAGGCGCTGCCTCATTTCTCGCACGGCTCATAGCGTCTGCCTCAGTCTTTACGACCTTGTTCATGCCTACTATAAGAAGCACATGTTTTGGTCCGTAAGCATATGCCGCTACGCGGTTTGCATTTCCGTCAATATTGATAAATACGCCATCCTCGCTCATAGCATTGACACTTCCAAGGAAATAATCCGATGTAAATGCCTTTAACGCTATCTCCTGCTTCTCCCCCTGCGTAGACACCTTGTCCCTGTCATAAAACTGATATTCTCCGTTTGAGAGCGCCTCATACAGACCACATTCCTTCACCGATGTGGCACCGCCCATATTGATTGAGCTGCCCTTTGGAATCAGCTCCAGTGCCTTCTTAACAGCCTCCTCCTTTGTCTCGACATAATATGCCTCCATGTTGCGCGACTCAAGCGCAGCCACAAGGCGCTTTCCCAGTAATTCGTTTCTCATTTTTCTTACGTCCATAGTGTAAACCTCATTTCATGCTTATTGCCAATTCCCATTTGTGCAATCAGCTGTATTAATTGTTGTTATTATACTACTTCACAGGGGATGTCTGCAATTTATTTTAGGCTGCTATGCAGATAGATATTTTTCCTGTCTTCCCCCGCACATTTTATGTTATAATCATCTGACGGAGGTACATCATGAAAATAACTACTCTATGCTACATAGAACACGATGGACAATATCTCATGCTTCATCGTATTAAGAAAGAAAATGATATAAATGAAGGAAAATGGATTGGTGTTGGCGGTCACGCCGAGAATGGTGAATCACCCGAAGAATGCTTGCTCCGCGAAGTCAAAGAGGAAACAGGGCTCACACTCACATCATACCGTTTCCGCGCACTCATAACTTTTATAAGTGATAAACAGGAGCCTGAATTGATGTGTCTTTTCACCGCTGATGAATTTTCCGGCAAGCTTATAACATGCAACGAAGGTGACCTCAAATGGGTGGATAAAACTATCGTGCCCACACTTCCTACCTGGGAAGGCGACGCTATCTTCTTAAAGCTCCTGCTTGAAAATGAAGAAAATTTCTTCACACTTAAGCTTGTATATGAAGGTGAATCACTGGTTGATCAGAAGCTTGAGATTTATTAGTATTATCCTGCCACAAGGCTATTTACAAGCGTCTGCATATCTGCCTCCCAGTTTCTTTCCCTGCTATAATAAACACAGCCATATATTTCCGGGTATTTGAGATTCACGCTGGAGCAGAGAATTACAGGTATTGTGATTTTGTTCTTAATCACTCTGTCAATCAGAACATCTCCTGATTGTTCCTCTCTGCCGCCCGGCTCGCTGGGATAATACATATCAGTAATTATCAGATCATACGGATTATTACTATCTATTGAGTTTTTAATCTGTTTCCACCCATCCGCGAGATTATTGGACCATTCGATATCTTTAATCCCACATCCTGACAGGGCTTTGCAAATATCATTGTGTTTAAATGTATCATCTTCGATATTCAGTACTCTCATGTGAATCCTCCTGACTTTATCTGTTTAAGTATTCATTCCATCTTGCATTCGTCTCCTCAAGCTCATGCTTTTGCATTATGCGGTTGCGGTCGCTGAGTATCGCAAGCATTTCATCAGCGATTTCTTCCATGGGAAGCTTTTTATAGTGTGACAGATATCCTATCATCCTTTGAGCTGTCCAGTCGGTATTTAGGTTTTTCGTTATCTCATCGCAAAACGGCTCCGGATACCCGCGCCTAAGCAATATATCATATAGCTCCATGCTCTTTGCTGTCCTTGTTTTCATACAGTGCCTCTCCAATCTTCTCAATCAGTGTCACATCCGCGACAGCTACTTTACATCTGCATCTACAAATATCTGCATTTTATATCCAGCTAAAATCGCCACCTGTCACAGCAAGCGATAACAGCTTATCCATCTTCTCTACCTCTTCAGCACCTCTAACCAGCTGAATAAGCTTCGCAGATTCTACAACTTTTGGCATCTCCTCATCAGGTCCTATCTCCATATCTGCCGCTTCTCCACAGTATGGACATACCAATGTTGGTGCAATTTTTAAATCCAGAAACCTGCTTCCACACTCTTTACACTCATAATAACCGCACTGCTCTGTGCCATCCGGTATATAATACATATATAATTTCCTGCCTTTCATTTACTTTAGTGTTATTTCCATGTCTTCCATACATCCGGCCGGTACCCGATTGTTGACTGCCTGCCGTTTCTAACCATCGGTGTCTTAATCACCTGCGGATTTTCAAGTACTTTATCCAGCTTGTCCTCATCTGCTATGTACTTTATAAGTGCCAGCAAATCCTTATCCTTGCCATCCCAGTTGATCATATTTTCAAGACCGCCATTCACCTGTGAGACAGAATTAAATTCGCCCTTGCTCATGCCTTTTCCCTTCATATCGATAAACTGAAACTTTATCCCACGTTCCTTGAAAAATCGCTGAGCTTTCTTTGTGTCATTACATTTCTTTATTCCGAAAATTTGTATGTTCATGCTATTTTTCCTTATATTTACTGTATTCTGGTAACTTGAGAAACATCCACATATAATAGTTATCCAATTTTTGACCTTTTTCTGATTTCTGCAAAAATATCATACTGCTTCGATCAGTGATTGTACACTTCGGTAAAGTATGAAATTTGCAAATCCTGTATTCATTATACGATGAGGATTGGGGTTTGTCTATGGACAGGAGTGGTGTTTTTTCGGGGATTTACACTGGAATTTGGTGTTTTTAGTGCTTGCATTTAAACAAAAAAATAGAGCGCCGTCGCAACGCCGCCCTTACAAAAACACATAAGTGTTTTATGATTCTATCCATAGTATATGCAGTTTTTTGAAAAAGTCAATACTCCATTTTCCATGAATTTCGAATTATAACTTCACTCATAACCTCATTTATCTTTTCTGTTTTATATATTCCCTCAAATATTTGTAAGGAAATGGAAGAACTGTATACTGATTATTACGCACAAACTCTACAGCCATCAAAGGAAGCAATTCCTCATATTCAATCTCATCTCCAAAAGAAACAACCTTTCTCATACAGCATGCATTTGGATATGAAATTCTTTTACTCTTAGCACCTACATAATACACAAAAGTATGTCCATCATCATAATCATTATCGTTGTATTCATATTTTATATTCAACAAATTTCCGATCTGATAAATCGCATCGAATTCTTCTTTTCGCCACTCCCCAAAAATCCAAATACCAAATTTCTCATGAAAAAACCGATTAAACAAGGATGCTACATTCGTACGCATGTTCAACACCTTCTTCACTTCTTTCTTTGTAATCATTTCCTCTTTCTCTAATAATTTTTCTTTCCATAACTCTACATTCTCATAATAATCCTGATATGCTAATTCAAAATCATTCATTGCCTGAATTAATACATCCTTTTGAACTTTTTGTTTTTCATCAGTTTCACGTAACATATTCATAAGTGCAGTAATATTGGGCAATGATTTTTCTCTTGTTTCAATAATGGCATGAATATTATCAATATCGGAATAAAACAATCCATCTATTTTGTTTTTTACACGAAACTGCTTAGATTCAACCAAATCATATGCGCAACAAATTTTTTCCCATTCTTCTGAAACTTCATTGTCTGCATCACAGAATGAATCAAAATCCATTTTACCATTACAATCAATCTGCAAACGATAATAGTCAAAATAATTTTTAACCTCTATATTTGCAAAATTAACATGTCTTGTATTTTCACCAAATTCAGTCTTTCTTCTTTCTCTCAGAATAAAGGTCCAACTCTTTCCAGAATCAAGCCTCTTCCAATCATAAATTGAAATAAACCTTTCTTTTACATCCCCTTTTATAATTAATTCCTGTACTATCTTTCTCACTGCCGGGGAACTTCCACTTGATTCCGTAAAATGTTCTGCTTCTTCCGTCATATGTTGCACTATATACCCTTTGATATTATTATGCGGATCTGGCAATTCATTCTCGATATAGTATTCTTCATTATGAATAATCCTGATATTATAAGCTTCTAACGTCAAATCTCCTATTGTAACTTCTACACCATAATGTTCCAACAATTCTACCGATAATGAATTTACTATTTCCTTTGACTTTTTAGTACCTATTTCGTCAACAATGACTACTCCTTTCTTTTTCAGCAATTCACCATACTCAGAATCAGATATACCTGCTTTTTCCCAATTTGAAATATCAAATTCACGTGCATCTTCTCTTTCCATTAATTCAATAGAAATATATTTTGACAGATTTTCCTTAACATCTTTTAAAAACTGTTCCATTACTCCCATCTTACTTTTACAAAAGTGTGTGTAATCAGTCATATCAAAATTATCCACTCTAAAATGATTATGTTTAAGTGAGCCTTTTTTATATGTGGTAACATTTGTGTCTGATTTTAACTTTTTTCTGAATTCCCCTGTCTTTGGATCTATTACATGTGTTCCCAAACTTTCATTTTCGACACGCTTAAATGTTTCATGATTCAGATTTAAATACATGCCTGGATCAATAACTATTTCCAAAAATCTAATAAACCTATCCTTATATTTCCATGCCGGATCATGATAGAAAAGTTTTCCTGTAAGGTTACTATACCTAAACGCATCATGATTTGGCGTTCTCATTGAATTTATCAACAATTGAGCCAATAATCTTTTTTGATATTGAAAACATTTGCACTGCTCACTATCAAACAAATCAATCTTTTGGATTTTTACATCTTCATACTCTTTCATAATAGCTTCTTTAAATTGCTGTTCTGTTACCTCACCCTTACGGAACAGCACCAATGCTGTTGCACCGAAGGTCCACTGAACTGCTGCCGCCTTAAATTCATATACAGCCGAATCCAAAATATTATATTTATAATAATCCTTGTTTGCCTTCTCGACTCTAAAAATATCAAAGTCAGCATCAATATTTTCCATGTTATAGTCAACACTAATTCTGTTAGTTAACATTTTCAAAATCCTCCTTACGAATCATATGTAAATTTTCATAACACACTGTACCATCTTCTTTTATTAGCATTGGAATCTCCACCAATCGCTGATCCACAATAGCACTCGGCTTATAATTTTTATCTGAAACCACGTTTATGATATAAACTCTTTTGCCCATCATAGCATCCAGCTTTCTTAAAATATCTTTTCTGATTTCGTCTCTATCCTGCACATATGTAAACTTCCAATTCTTGAAATCAACATACACATCATCAGATAACTTATAATCGAAAAATTCAAAATATTCCGGCTCTGTTATTGGCAATAATTCAATTCCCAGTTCTCTGCTCAGAATAAATTTACCTGCTACTTCACCCAATGCACCCTTATAAATATTATGGAACAATACCGGGCTCAGAAGATATTCATTCATTTCAAATTTCAAGGCATATCCCATTTCTTCAAAATGAGCCTTCATTCCAGGATATCTCAATATTGCTGGCAATCCGGATTCTTTTTCACTCATTTCATAAATAGCAACTTCATCCGAATTTCCCTTAATTTTGGCTCTTTTACTGTTTTTAAATGCCACTTTGTCGTTTCCAAAATCTATAGTAACATCATTGAAATCTGAATACTGTGAATAAATATATTGATTCCGCTTTTCTCCACTTGTAATGTAAAGTTTTTGCAGATATGCATTATTCTGCCAGTCATATTCACTTGCTGTCGGATACTGTAATACCAACATTCTTAACTGTTCCCACAACTGCATACTTTCAGCAGTCCAATCCTTTGCCAACATTCTTCGAATCGTCCAAAGACCAACCGAAGATATTTTTTCCGCTTTATTTAACATAAGATTTTCTTCCGGCAGATAATCTTTTCCAAGTGACTCACACATATCTACAATTGCTTTCATTTCCGGCGGTAAGATGCGCTTCTTTAATTCACCAACATATAGCTTTTCTAATAACTCTGATTCAACAAACAGATATATATTAGGATTCTTAACAAAAGTTCTACACATACGCCCCACCGCCTGTAAAACCATTCTGCTTGCTTGTACCACAACACTTTTTAGTTTATACAACTTATTTAAAGTAAATTGCTCACTTCCTGTGTAGGAACGAAACGCAAGCTTTAACATTTGGTCCTTTTCGAAATAATTCATTTCACCGTTTTCATACAATTCCTCTATTTGAAACAACATCTGTAACAAATCATGGGCTGTTATTCTCTCATCCTGATATGTATTAACTGTCATATTAGTTATATTGCCCAGATACAAAGCATCAAAATCCTTATATAGGAATCTCTTGTCATCTTCGGTAAACTCTCCCAACTGTACAACTTTTCTACCTTCTGGAATTTTATATTGCATATTTTGCCCGGCACCAATGGTCTGATAAGATGACATAACAAATATCTTTTCTCCACATGACAATCGTTGCTGTAATTCCTCCTTGTCCTGTTCAAAATTATCGCCCCTCAAAAAGCATACGCTACTACTATTTTGCTGCATTGAAACCTGAGAGTATTCAAACAACTGCTGCAAAGCACCTTCGTCCATGCCTGGATTATTTTTCTTCGGCAATGCCATTCCCAAATACAACATTGACTGAATATCTTCATTCTTATTAAAAATACACATTGCTTTAAGTACATTACAGTATCTTATTATCTGATATTCGTTATCTGTTATATTTGTAATAATATTTGCAGAGTATCGTGCAAATTCAGCATCCATAAATGTTTTGCAATAATCTTCTGCTTTAAATCCTTGTATATCGCTACTAATTACTTCTCCGTGTACATTTATCCCGCCATCTGCATAAGCTTTCCATCTTTGTTCTAGCGCTGCTCTTGTTTTATCCTTTAAGTTGCTCGGTGTCTTATAAAATCTTTCCTTCAATTGTTCTTTCAGATATCGCAAATCATAATTTCCTACAACCGTATCAACTTCTGCTGTTGCCGATATACCAAATACAGTTGCTTTCCCAGCAAGGTATAACATTATCTTTTCAGGAGTATCATATACCTTAACAAATTTAAGATTTGTATTGTCATGATGAGAATCATTGTCCTCAAATTCATAATACTCCATACCAACCTGATAAAAACTTCTATCCTCCAGTATTAATTCACGATTATTTCTAACCATTTGGCAGGTTTCACCCATAAGCAAATCTTGCTGCTTATTGGATAGTTCCAATCTTTTTAAGATTGAACTAATTGCATTATCCAGATTCAAGGCGTCCATGCTCTCGCTTCGTGAATCATTAACAATCTCCATATAATTTCTTGCCCATTCGATTGAAAACAGTCTGAAATGCATGAGAAATAAATTAATCTCACGCAAAAGACTATATAAAACGATGTCTTTTTCCTTATCTCTGTGTTTAAAAAAATCTTCTTTATCTTCAAAGAATACTTCTATCCTATTATCCTCTTCATTTAATGTCGACCTGATATATTGTGTTCCCTCTTTTAAAACCGTATGGAAAGAGCCATCATTGAACAAGAAAATTTGTCGTTGATCCACTAAATCTTCCCTTGTTTTTATACTTAAACGAACATGATATTTTTCTGCAATTTCTCTTGCTTCTGCCATTAATGACGTAAATGTATTTCTATTTCCCGAATTTTCTACCCGTTCCATAGCAAGCCTCATATCAGAAGAAAAATCATTCGGATTTAATGTACGATATATTTGGCGAAATAATTGTATATAATCTTCCTGCATTGCCAGAGACTTCTCAATTATTTCACTTTGTATTGTGTCTTTCGTTGCATCAAACTCATCAATAATAATTACAGCATTCTCAATTAAGTCAGAATTCAAAAACTCATAACTGGAATCAATCAGAATCGAATTCCTTTTCATAAACTTGCTAATACTCATCAGTATTATTCTATAATCGTCTGTAAATACTGCCGGATACAATTTCCCAATCCATTTATATTTTGCATCAGTTCTAACAGCATTTTTTCGTCTTGCCTTTGTAGAAAATCTCTTCTTTAAACGCTTTGTAATCTCATATCGAAGTTGTCTGTCTCCATCCGTTATCCTATCTGTAAGTTCTTTTATATATTCCTTATCCGCATACTTTTTTTCTATAGCATTACGGTAAAGAGAAACATCCTTGCATAATTTTAAATACACATCCGTTTGCATTTCTTCAGGTACCTGAATATCTAGAATTTTTTCTACTACTTCATCGAAATTAGAATGTAATCTTAATACATTACGATTATACAATTCATCATTTCCATATGCAGCTCGCAATGCATCTTCAGGCAAATTCTTGTTTAGCGTTGTTAAGTAAATAATTTTTGTATCATCTACAATAGAATCTGCATATTCCTTCATTGCATGAGCCGAATCAAACGTCTTTCCATTACCGGTCGGTAATTCACAAAGATACAAGCCATGTTCATGTTGTTGCATAACATCCAACAAATAATCTTTCAATACTATACCTCCTGTTTTATTACCCATGTCACACTATCGTTATTAGTAAAATTATTTATAATTTTACCATTAAACGCAAAAAGAATTGCCGCAAATATGCGTCAATTCTTTTCTTTGTAATAATTCAGATTATATTGTATTAATGCCTTTATATCTTCTCTTACATTTTCTGGTGCCACAACTTCTGCACATTTCAAGCCTATTATCCATCCAAGCAGAATAACAGAAGCTACTGCATTAAATGTCACTAACAGCTTGCCATCAGATTCTTCAGTAATTGTGATTCTTTTTCCAAACTGATCAATAAATGCTCCCACTAAATTTTCCGATATTCTTACCGTTATTGCCTGCTCTCTTCCTGAAAACATTCCCATTCTTCTTGATACATATGTATTGGCGTTAAAACTCCGAAACTGACTTTTCCCTTCTCTCGAAACCTCAGATAACATAATATTATCCAACTTATCTACCCGGTAATGTCTTTCATATAATACCCCCTGCGTTTCTTTCGGTAGTGTCAAAAACTACTCATTTTATTGTTCTAAAATTCTTTTAAAACCTTGATTTATTGGAGGTTTGCAAATAAAAAGAGCATTGACCTCCCAAAAGAAGTATAATGAGTTCACCACAAACACCATTATCAACAAGGAGACAATGCTCATGGACATTATACTTTATTTACTTCTATTTATTCAATACCAACATAAACAAATCTGCTGGCTTTTTAATTTTATCTGCAGATATATTCCCCTTAAGCAGTGGGTCTTCGATGATTCCCATTCTCCCAAATATCAAAAATTCAAGATTGATAAGCTCCCAAAAATAATCTATTACGAAAAATGGGATTACAAAGACTACATTCCTTACCTCGAATGGAAGTATGGCAAGAAAATCAAACCTGTCAGCCGCCGTTCTGAATGTGATATTGATGACAACTGTGCCTGTCCACGTTGCAATGCTCCAAAGCCTTATCTCTACAAGAATAATGGTTCAAAAGGACAGATCCTGTGCAAAGTATGCTCCACCGCATTCTCTCCGGAAGAAAACCGTTTTTCAAAGTCCTACTCCCTCAAATGCCCGCACTGCAATCACTCGCTGGCTCATAAGAAAGACCGCAAACACTTTGTTGTCCACAAATGCGTAAATCCAAAATGTCCTTACTACCTCCACAATCTAAACAAGGTTGATAAAAAAGACCTTAAGGAGGACTATGGCAAGAACAAATATAAACTCCATTACATCTACCGGGAATTCCAGATAGATTTCTTTCGCATGGATTTAAACACTCTTCCCAAGAATGCTTCTTCCCTAAAATTCAGTAAACATGACCAGCATGTCATGTCTCTTTGTCTTACCTACAAAGTGAATCTTGGGTTATCGCTTCGTAAAACCGCTCAGGCATTGAAGGACATACACGGCATCAGCATCTCACACCAGCAAGTTGCCAACTATTGTAAAACCGCCTCTGCCTGCATAAAACCTTTCGTAGACAACTACGATTACAAAACTGGCAATGTATTTACTGCCGATGAAACATACATCAAAATCCGTGGTATCAAAACCTATATCTGGTTTATCATGGATTCTGCCAAACGCTCTGTTATCGGCTATCAGGTATCTGATAATCGTGGTGTTGGTCCATGCATTCTGGCAATGCGGATGGCCTTCCGGCATCTAAAAGAACTGCCTAAGAACTTTAAGTTCATTGCAGATGGCTACAGTGCATATCCCCTTGCCGCCCAGCAGTTCTTCCATGAATTCGGTGATAAGTTTAAGTTTGAAATCACACAGGTAATCGGACTCACCAATGACAATGAGGTTTCTAAAGAATTCAGGCCTTACAAACAGATGATTGAGCGCTTAAACCGTACATACAAAGCTTCCTATCGTAAAACCAACGGCTTTGATAACATCGATGGAGCTAACTATGATCTCGCCCTCTGGGTTGCTTATTACAACTTCCTAAGACCACACAAACACAACAACTATAAAGTCTTAAATGAAGTCGAAATGCTGTCTCAGGCTGACACGATGCTGGGCAAATGGCAGCTTCTCATCTTCCTTGGTCAACAGACGATTCTGAACCTGCAACACGGCGAAGCCGCTAACTGTTCTTAGATTCAGAGCCAGAGGTAATTATCCCAGCCACCGCAAAGCGGCGTGCCCTTGATGGCACGAAAAAGAACTGCTACACTGCTGTAAACGACGGAAAATTCAAACTGTTCTTGAGTTCTTCGCCGTCGGTGATTCACCTACAGCAGTTCTTTTTCGTGCTGTCAAGGGTGGCGGTAAGCTACCACAACATAAAATATCTACAGTTTTCAAGGTTCATTTGAGACTTTTTTCTTTGGCTCGTTTTTTCATAGGTCATTTGACACTATCTTTCTTTCACATCATACCCATACAAATAATATCTGTCATTAGCCCATATCAAAGCCCAAGGATTCATATTATATCTTCTATCCGACTTTTTTACTAGCTTTTTATTTCTATTCCATCCCATATAATCAAAACTAATTTGAACTCCCTTGTTCAATGCTTTCTGTATCAAGTTCACATTATAAAGGATTTTCCTGTTCTCAGCCTTAGCTATATTAATCCCCAACACATTTCTGTCCAATTCTTTAGAATCATACATGCTCATAGTACTCTTAAGCTTATCAATCATTTTGGTCGCAATGCTCTTTTCAATGAAGTTAGACGCATTAACAGAATCGATAATAAGCCTCATTTCTTCCTTTTCCAAAAGCCTGTCTCCGATAAAATATCGGGCATTTCTTCCGCAATGTGAGATTACATCTACACCTAATTCATTTCTTAATTGCTTTATATATCGCAGAATGCTGTCTTCACTGCAGAAATGCCCCTCAGCTTCCATATATCCCAGTATATCCTGCATAGAAATCTGATGCTGCTCGTCTGTGTAATTTATTAAAATCTTAAATAATGCAAGTACATGGTTTTTACTGTAATCCGGCATAAGTAAGTCCTTTCAATGTGTTTTCTAAATATTCTCTATATATTGTCATAGTTATCCTTATAATTTTAACATACCTCTTTACAAATTTCATAAAAAATTTTAGATTGATCTTGCTTCTCATCTTCGTTTATGCTATTATTTCTAGTGTCAAAATTAAATTCGGTATTTACATTTTGGATTTTATATAGTATAATAAGTCAGAACGATCGTTCGATTTGAAAGGAGGCGCCGTACAGATGAAAAAGACTATATGTGAACTCTTTGCAGGTGTAGGTGGTTTTCGTCTAGGGATGGAACGAGCCAGCAAAGAATGGACCACTGTATGGGCAAATCAGTGGGAACCAGGCAAGAAAACTCAACATGCCTTTGATTGCTACTGTTATCACTTTGGGAAGTCTGACAATCATGTTAATGAAAATATTTCAGATATTGATAAATCCATAATTCCAGACCATAATTTATTAGTTGGTGGTTTCCCCTGCCAAGATTATTCTGTTGCACGTACCGGAGCTACCGGTATAAATGGTAAAAAAGGGGTTTTATGGTGGGATATTCGAGACATTCTTGAAGAAAAGTCTCCTAGCTTTGTTATTCTCGAAAATGTAGACCGTTTGTTGAAGTCACCTTCAAACCAACGTGGTAGAGATTTTGGTATTATTCTTACTTGTTTCAATGAATTAGGGTATAACGTGGAATGGCGAGTAATTAATGCTGCAGAATATGGATTTGCACAGAGAAGAAGGCGCACTTTTATCTTCGCATACAAAGATACCACCACATACTCACACCATATTAACAAGTCAACTTCTAGACCAGACTGTATTTTTAATAATGTTGGATTTTTTGCACATACATTTAAAATTGTTGGTGTATCTATTGACGACATCCGAAGCACACAGTTAACCGAATCTGATTTAGCTGATGTAACTGAGCATTTTTCATATGATTTCGGTAATGCAGGATTTATGTCTAATGGAACTATCTATACATGCAATACTACTCCTGTCTATGAAGAATCAGTAAAACTTCGTTCTCTTCTTAACAAAGATGTCGAAGAACGTTTCTATCTTGGTGCAAACCTTGATAAATGGAAGTATTTAAAAGGTGCAAAAAAAATTGAACGTACCAGCAAAACTGGTCATACCTATACTTTTTCAGAGGGACCTATTGCATTTCCTGACTCAATAGATAAACCTGCTCGTACAATGTTAACTAGCGAATCAAGCCTCAACAGAAGTACCCATGTTATCGAAGATCCTCAAACCCAACAACTTCGTCTGCTTACTCCAATGGAAGCCGAACGTATACAGGGATTTGATGATAATTGGACCAACACTGGAATGCCTGAAAAATTTCGATACTTTTGTATGGGTAATGCTTTAGTTGTAGGACTTATCACCCGTATGGGTACATATCTTAATACAATATTCGACAGAGAAACCACCATGGTAGCTGACGATGTAAAAACCCGAGAGGCAATGTAGTCTCCCGGGGTTTTTATTTTATCTAGATTCAATATCAACATTAACTATTATTTTACCAGTTACCAAAGAATATTCACGCTTCTTTATCACAGGAACGCCTCTCGCCTTCTGAAAGGCATCTAGCAATTTAGACAGTTTAACATTGCCTTCTAAATAATTAAGTATAAATAAATTAGCTGCACTTGAATTTGTTCTTCCACTTTTTAGTCTATAATCTTTTTTCTTTTCTATAACTACATTTTTGTAATAGTACTTACAGTCCTCATTCTGAAATAAGAGATCCACCAGTTTTATAAATCCTTCAAATGATATTACTTGCCCATTCTCCAAACTTATCCATCCCATCTTATCATTAAGAGTATACCAAATATTTTCCTCCAAATTAATAGCATACCATTTCATCTGAATCTGTTCTTTACTTTCAATACATTCTCCATTTTCACCGATTCTTATAACTTCACAATCGTATTTTTCACAAACCTTTTCATATCCATGCATATATCCCATTCTAAAAAATAATGCAGCAACATATTTCAGATATGCATTATGATTTTTAGAAATATCATCCAATATATCCCATATAGCACCAAATGATAAATCAATTGCGTACTCTCCCGTCTTCAATTTTACCTTTGGTCGAAAATCCAATGGCATCTTAGGGCTTTCAACTGATTCTTTTCCAGGATATTGAATATAAACCTCCTCTCCCTCTAATGTTCTATAAAGCAAAATTCTCTTTTCTAACTTGTCATACCTTAACTGTTTTCTTTGCAACGCATTAAAAGCATCAATATTCCACTGTCTTTTTAATAAAGAATCTTTATTAACTGTATTGGCGCTATAATCAGCTTTTAATTTATTTGACAATTCTTCATTTGATAATATCATTGCCATAAACTAGCCCTCCCTAAATTCCTGTTTTAACTGTCCTAATATGTAATGATTATTCAACCAAAAACACTGCTTTGGATACTGCCTTCCATCTGGCAGCTCATAAGTATCCTGTGCATTTTGTGCATGCGGTCTCACATGACACACCGGATTTTCAGAAGCGTTCGGAAAATTATTATAATTCTTTCCGTTTCGATGTTCTATCTGTAATCCGTCAATAAGTACCTGCTTTGTACGATTCCACACTTTCTGTACTTCATTTTCTAAATCTGTATATGGGATGTTCCAAAATTGACATCCTTTTAAGCGTAACATATCATTTTTATCAAATTTGTATACAACAAAAAAGAATCTTGTTTCACTTAAATATGTGCCAAATGTTGAGGTTTCCCACTCTTCTTCTATCAATTCTTTAAATTCAAATGTAGGAAATGACATACTTTCTTTGATTGTATTGTTCTTTCCAATTCGAATGGTTTTTACTACAATATTAGCTTTTTCAAATTCTTCCGCATGATTTCCTTTGATTCCAAGCATGCGATATGCCAGCATTGCTTCTAGATTCTTCGGTTTTCTTTCAAATTTTATTTGAAATTCTCTACAAAGTGATTCAACCGTATAATCCCTGTATGCATTAATCTTTTCTACAACGTAATCTTCAAAATTGTCTTCGATTCCATCTTTAATAATCGATTCATATGTATCTTTTCCCGGAACAATATAATTGTTCAGTACATATGTCATATACGAATTCTTGAATGCAAACGCACGTGGCTTTGCCAATTCACTGCTAAATGGTTGCTTTCTTCTATCCTTTGAAGTGGCAGCTTTAGGTGCCGCTCCCAAGTACATCGTGTCACCCTCAGACAATTCATGTGCTTTTCCTGATTTAATCTTTTCAACAATAATTTCAAAATCATTTTTAATTATTTTTATGTCTGTTTCCGGTGGTGAAAATAACTTTGCATATCCAATTTTATAATCAAGTCGACTCCTTATATCTTGCTGATACAGATAATATATAAGTAGTATCAGCCTTGCTTTATTCCACATATGACTATCTTCGAATTTTTCCTCAACGACTGAAAAATAATCAATCATAGTAATAATCAATCTCTCTTTTGCTGCAATCGAACCATTTTTATTTATTTTATAAGGTGTCACTTTTAATTCAACGCCTGCCTTATCAAAATCTGGTCTGGAATCATTATTACATCGATAATGAAAAAATCTCTCCTCAATAATTTCTCCTAAACCGCCTTTACGATTTTTGTTTTCATGACTCACTTCGTAATTACTAGTTTCCCTAACAACCATTGCCTTACTCATATCGTCTTCATTACATACATCGGCAAATGTTTTTCCAATCAACTTCTGTGCATAAAGTTCAATGGATATCGGATTTGTTTCATCATAATTCACTATGTAGTCCAAATTACTACCTTCCTTCTTTCAGTGCTAATCTCTGGATAGCTCCGCAAGTTCCCTGTAATAGACTTCTAAGCGGCTTGTAGAACAATCCAAATTGTTTAACCATACATCAAATATTAGTAGAATTGATAGCGTTACTCCTGAGTATTCCTGCAATATCAGCTACTGTTACAATTAATATAGGGTGTCCATCTTCTACAACCTCGTTATATGCCTGACCATCTACATAACTTGTCGTTATCAGTACGCCAAACTGTCTATATCTAATTCTTGAAATTAACATTGACATTTGAAGTACCCTCACTGCTGTGTCTGTAGAATAACATTTTGCTTCTAATACACAATCAATCTTTAATGGATAGTTAGCTTTTCCACCAGTACTAATCGTATAATAACCAATTGCATCTCTCCCGCCGTCACGCCACGGACGTGTGAGCGAAGAATCCACAAAATTTGAGTCCATCTTACTTATTATATCAGTAGCACATGCCTCAAATCCATATGTCAAACAAGTCAAGCTGCGAATAATCCGGAGCTGCTACAATGGCCTGTAAATCACTTCGTTCAGTGCCGTCTCTTCCGCTATCATTCTTGCCTGATTCCTTACTCTCACGGTTGTCATGAAGTCCATCTGATTGTTCAGATGTTTTTTCAGATAGTCCTGTTCCAGTTCTCTCATCATCGTTTTTGCTTCCTCTACTCGGCTCTGAACTATCGGAAGAAGTTTTCCTCTGAGCATCTTCGACATCATTGTATCGTACTGGTTCTCTTCCAGATACTCTATCATTCTTCTCCCATACAGTCCTGTCCTGGCTATTATTTCCTCTCTGTCCATATCCATTGTTGTCTCTTCCACTCCAAGAATTTTCTCTGCTTCCGCTTTTGGCATGCTGAAAAATTTCATTTCTTCCGTCGTCAATGGCTGACCTTTGTCTATTAACTCTCTCATGCTTTTTCTCCTCTCTCCTAGCATTTTTTGAAATCACATTAATTCCACATAAACACCACCTATTCTTCATAGTATTCTATTGCCCATTTACTGTACTTTTCAAAACGTGCATTTAAATGTTCTGGTATCACAAGTTCCTCAAAACTTTGTCCATGCTCTTCATAATAGTTTGCAAGACTTTCCGTAATTATTTGTTCATCACCATTTTTTTCCAATAAATCTACAATAGTCTGGTTGACCGTGGTGCACAGGAGTCCCTGTCTATTCTGAAAGTCCTTTTCTGAAAAAGAACTAATCTTAATTTGCTCAACATCAGTCGATGGATATTCTTCTGTGACAAATATCTGTGCTTTTTCTCTATAACCACCATTAGTTAATCCCAAATAATCCGCTGCCGTATCAAACGCCAGAATACAAGGAACCTCATTCAATATATTGCGCAGATGATCATTATAAGTTAATACTGCCATCACTTGCCATCGCCTTCCGTTAATTGATACTTATAATATACCATAAACCCTTAAAACATCTGAGTTTGGATAACAATACTTATTATCTGGCATGTTTTTTAATCACCTCTTGTCTGAGTTGTTCCGAGGTTTTCTCACCTCGTTCAACCTTTACTAATTCTTCAAGGAACTCCTTGCTTACATACATATTTTCTATAGCCATTGATGCAACTGCTTTTTTTAGTCCTCTCATTCCTTCTGTATTTTCAACTATCATATAATCACTCCCATCTATTTTGACAATTATATTTGCAATATATTATTCTCAATCCTCTTTTATCAAATCATGTGGGGAAATTCCTAATACGTCAGCTATTTTCAGACCATTTGACAGGCTCGGTTCCTTTCGTTGCACAGCAAGAGCTCATTAACAGCATGTGCATCACATCCGTATATAACAGCTACATCATCCGGCACCATGCTCCAAAACTCATTCCAGTACTGCCTTCTTTTTTTCATGGAACTATAATTCTTCTCCAATTTCACATTGAGTTTTAACGCTCTTTCTATGAGCTGATTAGAACACGCATCCATTTCTGCGGTCCAGGTCTTTTGCCTTCTGAATGCCCTGTCCGGGTGTGCCACAACATCAAACAGTCCGGTATCTATGCCATCACACATAGCCTGGACTAATCCAATGTGTTCTGCTGTTTTTTCATCAAGCATATAACTGTATATGCCCTTCGATACCTCATAATGGTGCTGTCCTAACATCATGATTTCTATATCCTTATTTGCCCTTAATTCCTCGTAATATGACCAATAAGAAGGAAGATATTCTATCTCAAGTCCTATATGTACCTCTATTCTTCCATCATATTTATCTTTCAGAAATTTTAACGAAGAGATATATTCATCAAGTTGCGAGTAATTCATTCTGTTCGTGAACGGATCTCCGGGGAAGGGAGCGTGATCTGTAAATGTAATACTATCTGCCCCAAGCTCTACCGCTCTTTTTACATAGTCTTCATCTGTTTCATCTGATGCATGGCCGCATCTGTATGTGTGCACATGAAAAATATAATTATTATCCATTCTATCGCTCCTTTCGCTTTCTTTTCTGGTTAATGGCATTTTTAGTCCTCCAAAACTGTCTTTAAAGCATCCTGTTCTCCTTCCTCATCATCAAAGGTTTTCCATGTCTTTAGATTTTGAATCAACCAGGATTGCTTTTTGAACCGGGATATTAAAACTAAAAGAGCGCCTATTGGATTCTCATCATCCTGTAACTTATATTCGCCTGTTCCTATTTTGATAAAATACGTATCTTCACAAATCTTATCAAGCCATTCCATTACAAGCTCATAATCAAGCTCAGGATCCTTTGCTAATTTATCCTGGTCAAACTCTAATTTCATTGTAAACATAACTACTCACTCACCTTTCAGCTCCTGTACTTCTTTAACCCATTTTTTTAAATTTCTTAATATTAAATACACAGGTATATACCTTTTCGATTTTGTACTGTATAGAATTTTCCATTTTAAAGGCTCCTTTTCTTATGATGGCTTTAACTTATCATTTTACGAGTCCCAAAGTCTGCCCTCGCACATCGAACCTTTGTTTTTCATCACGTTAAATCCCTATTTTCTCCAGCTCCTTTAATGTCTGGAGCAACTGCATACTGCCTCCCACAGCTCATTCCATCCTGCATAGCCCATCGATACAAAGTATCTAAACCATACGCGCCATGCCTCATAAAACGAGCTGTCTTTGTTCTCCTCCGCCAATATCACCAGGTCAGCACACCTTACTACATAGTCCTTATCCTTTGTGAAACGACCTGTTAATATGCCATTTTTGTATAGCTCATACAGATTTTCAAGGGCAGCCTTTGCTGTAGCCAGGTCAAAATTATAGACATTGCTTTCGTTAATTTCATTGAATTTAAGGCACTCCATATAATTTTTTTCTATAACGTTATCTGATACTTTATTTTCCATATTATCACATTCATCACTTTAACACCATCTCATGCCACTCTTCTCCGCCCCAGGTAGAGTCAGCAATTCCCAGATCCTGCAATCCAAACTTCTTATACATCTCCACCTTCTGCTCTAAGCATGTCAGAAACAGCTTTTTTCGTCCGTTTGCCTTTTCACGCTGACTGTAGCGGTACACGAGCTCTCTGGCAAGGCCCTGTCCACGGTACTCCGGCAGCACGTCAAGGCCCAGAAGCATCACATTCTTACCGTTTTCATCGCATAAATCGATGTCCGTGAAAAACTCATCCCTGAACTTTTCCTCGTCTGTTGCCACACCATTTAAAAAGCCCGCCAGCTTACCGGTTGATTTGTCAATTGCCACGAGAAATAGCTGTGGTACCTTTGCAATTCTCTCTGTCATTGCCTTTGGAGAACATGCCTCATTCGGTGGGAAACATATCTGCTCAATTGCTATTGCCTGTTCTACCTCGTCTGGGTGTATACTTCTAAATTCAAAATTGTCTGTCATTATTTTATACCTCATTTTTCTGTTTATCATATGTTTTGTTACCGGCCACTCTCAAGCGTGAACAGTAAAATTTTTTGTATATGTATATAATACGTGTTTTTGCTGATATAATCAATAATCCCCCAAATACCAAAATCAGCCACAAAAGCATTTTACTGCTTTTACGACTGATTTACATTGAAAACTGACAAAAACCTCCTTTTTGCTTTAATGATAAACTTAAAGCGCAAAGGAGGTCAATGTTCATTTATGAATACTTACAATTAATTATTAAAGAACGATAATGCTTCCTTCAATCCATCAGACTCATTATTCATGTGTTCTGCCATTTCTGAAACTCCGTGCATCATCGCATTGAGCTCCTCGATATTGGCATTCATCTCTTCGGTTGCTGCGGCATTTGCTGCGCTGACGTCTGTCAGGCTGTTGCTGCTCTTCGTGATGTCATCGTTCAGCTCAATCATCGCAGTGACAAGCTCTTCGATTTCATCAGCTTTTTCTGCTGTCTTTTGAATCTGCTCATCAAGTGAGCCAAATTCATCGAGTACTGCCTTAATCTCTTCCTTCTGCTTGGCATTATCCTCGACGATGGTGCCGGATGCCTGAACACAATACCTGCACTCTTCAACCAGTGATGATATTATCTGCTTGATATTCTCAAGCTCCGTATTGGTATTGTCTGAGAGCACTCGAATCTCCTGTGCCACTACTGCGAAGCCTTTTCCTGCATCGCCGGCTCTGGCTGCTTCTATAGATGCATTGAGTGACAAAAGATTGGTTTCACTGGATATTTCCTCAATGACAGAGACAATATTGCTCACCTTGTCAACCGTAGTATTTACAGTTTCTATGCGTTTTGAAATTGCTGAGATACCCTCATCCATCTTGTGGCTGCTATCCTGCATGGATTTAATCTTGTCATTCATGATTTTACTGCTATCCTGCACTGCTACCGTCTGGTTTTTGATTTCATCAACAGAGGCATTAATGTCCTTTGTTTCATTGCTCATCTCCAGAAGATTTTCATTAATCTTGGAAATAGATGCTGCCATGCCTGTAGAGCCCTCTGCAACATCCTCGACTGCCTTGGATATCTCGTTATTTGCAGCAAGTGTCTGACTGCTTGTGTCATTGAGCTCATAGCTGTTTGATGACATCGTATCACTGGAATTTCTTATCTTTCCGACTATACTTCCAAGCGATTGTGTGAGCTCCTTCATCTTTTCTATAATCAGGCCTATCTCATCATTTGACTCCTTGACCACACTGAAATCTGCCTCAATATTACCATTGGCAATATCCTCAATTATTGTGCTGACCTTTACAAGCGGTCTCATAAGCCTGCGTCCCATTATGAATGAGATAATAATTGCAATAAGCACAACAATAGCACTGATTCCAACGGCAAGCCCCGTTACAGTAGTGATTCCTGCAAGTGCCTCAGACTCATCTGCTGTAAGCACAAGTATATTTTCATTGTTCAAAATCGTATATGCCGAATACTTTGTTGTTCCATTGAAATCATATTCTACAACAGTCGTGCCCGGTTTTTTGCCATCCTGAAGCTGTTGTACAACGCCTTTAATTACAGCATTCTCAACAGGCTGTCCAACCTTTTCCTTTGTAGGATGATAAAGCATTGTGCCATCATTTTGAACCACATACATGTATGCACTGTCCATGCCTTCAAGCTTTACATCTGAAAGATTATTGGCATAACCATCATAATCCAGATCATCAACACCTGAATTACTAATCTCATTTTCCATGATTTTTGACGTTGTATTAACAACATCTACCATGGTATGCTTGACACTGTCTGTAATTTGTTTTTTGGAGCTTTCAAGAATAAATACCATACAAATTACATTTGAAACTATAACAGCTAAAATCACCATTACTATGATTTTGGCTGCAAATGTACCTCTTTTTTTAGTTTTACTCTGTTCCATATGACCATCTCTCCTATCCTACTGCTACTGCTACTCCTTTAGCTTAAAATTATAAGACAATATTACCATTTTTGGTGAAATTATACAATAGTTTATCAGTAAATAAAAAATTTATCTACATTTTGCCTTTGATTAATTTGTCGCGCAAATAGGGTTAATGTTCAATCATAAACAGTTATACTACCTATTCCACATTCTTTAATGCCATGTCCATCGGAATCCTCTTTATTCTCCTGAAATCAAATACTGTCACTATCAGGTAACCGATGAGCACAAACGCAAACATCTTTACATAGCCGACAGGTGTCATATGGAATGAAAACCAGCCGCTGAAGGTCTGAAGCATTATGCGCCATACAATGTCCATTACTTTTGCACCAAGCACTACGCTGATGATATCCGAGATGACCACCACAATTGATGTTGAGGCCAGATAAAGACCTGCAATTTCTCTGTTGTCGTAGCCTAAAATCTTGGTCATAGATATGGCTGTCTCATTTTTCTCGATGATAAGCTTCGTGAGCAGATATATCATAACGGCTGAGAGCAGTATGCAAAGCACCTGGAAGTACTGCATGTATGAGCCCATGGAGTGGTCGAGCTGGTCTGCCATTTTGGTGATGTCGCGTATCGTGATTGTTGTCGCGATATTACTCTCATCGATATCCTTTATTTTTGTGTCTGACAAAAATCCGCTGAATCTGCCATCTGCAAAATCAAAAGTATCCGCGAAATGCTCTATCGGCATAAACACCGCGATGCTCTGAGATTTATCGTAGGTTCCCTTCACCTTGAATTTGTATGTTTTTTTCTCGTACTGTGCATCAAGCTTTATTGTATCACCCGGTTTTATACCATATTTATCTGCAAATGAGTCTGATATGTATACCTCGTTATCCTTAAGCGAATCCATGTCCTTAAGTTTTACGTATGCACTGTCTGTTTCCACTCCGTAGACAGACACCTCCTCGTCAAAGTCATCTGACCTCCTTAAGAGCGATGTCATGTCAAATTTCTCTGCATCACTGTTGTCGGTTTCAAGCACGTTTCCGTCTGCATCGACATAGGATTTGAGTACGTACTGGTATTTTGCAAACATCATGCTGTCTGTATTTTTCTTGTAATAATCAAGTGTATCCGGCATACCGACTGCCATTGCGAGCATTACCATGATGAAAAATATTCCCACAAAAAGTATCAGATAGTTTGCCACATTCTGGAACATGATTCTCATTCTGAAACGGCTCATGAAGCTCCAGCGCGGAAGCCGCATTGCTTTTTTGCGCTTTGTTTTCTTAAGGTCATGACGCAGAAACTGAAGCGGTGTGTGCTGCATCATGCGAATTATTACGATAAGATTTACAACCAGCATGATAATCACCGGAGCAAGCGTTGTTTTTATGAATGCGCCCGGATTCCAGATTGTGTGATATGTCGGCAGGCTGTAGCTGTTGTAATACATGCCCACAACCACATCCTTGAATACCGTATAGCCCAGTATATTTCCTACTACTGCTGCCAGAAATGTCACAATAACAGGCATTGAAAGGTAATGCCTAATAAGCTCGCCCTTTGTGTAGCCCGACGCGCGAAGCGTGCCTATCGCTGATGATTCATTTGCTATCGTATTGCTTATGGTCACTGCAAAAATGAATGCGATTATCACAATAAGAATGTCTAAAAGCACTCCTCCCATGGCCTTGTCTGAGCCCATATCGTCCGTGGCAAAATTGATTGCCGGATTTGAGTAGCGCGGTGTGTAGTCCTCCACTTCATTGCCAGCTGCCATAACCTGTGACACCATCGCCTCCAAAAAGTCATCTGATTTTTCCTTCTGCTCTATGTCGTCAGCCGGCTCATCCTCGTATTTCCATGCATATGTATAGTGAATGCTCTTGTTAAGGCGCTCAAAGCCCTCCTTTGTCACCATTGCCACATCAAACTTTATCGCATCAAACATCATATCGGTCTTCTTTTCATGCAGTGTGGAGTAATTGACATATGCGATAAGGCCCGATACCTTGAATTCTTTTCCGCTGACCTTTATCGTGTCGCCAACCTTCATGCCCACGTTGTCTGCATGCATTCTGTCCACAGCGATTTCGTTCTCATTTTGTGGAAAAGAACCCTCGATGAGACATGCGAGGTTGATATCCCCGGTCTTTGTATATACACGAATGGTTCCGTCCTTTTTGCCGTCTGCATCGTAGTCCTCAGTCTCATTGCGGTAGAAATTCTCGTAGAGCGTGACAGGAGTTTTGCTGCTATCGCTGTCTTTTTCGTCCGGAGCTGTTTTTACCTCGCCTGACTCGATAGCCGTAACAAGCTCGCTGTCAGCCTTATCCTTAAGCTCAAAATGTCCATCCTCCTGCTTGTATTTACTTACCCCCTCATCCGCAGATGTGAGCATACTGTCGTTTGCCACATACATTCCGGATACAAAGCCGATTGTCAGCACGAGGAAAAGAAATACAACGAGATATTTCTTCCAGTCACCGATAATTTCCTTTGGTATACGCTTTATCAGAGGATTTTTTATCTTTTTCCTGCTCATAGGTCAAATTCTCCTTACCACTCAAGCTCTTCGGCCGAAACCTTATTTGTATTGATATCGTTGTGACGCACGGCTCCGTCTCGTAGCTTTATCACGTGGTCTGCCATGTTTTTGATGGCCTCATTGTGTGTGACCATGATTATGGTGTTTCCGTACTTTTTGTTGACATCCTCTATGAGCTTCAAAATCTCCTTTGAGGTGTTGTAATCAAGCGCTCCTGTCGGCTCGTCGCAGAGCAGTATATCAGGGTTTTTCACGATTGCACGACCGATTGACACACGCTGCTGCTGTCCGCCGGATAGCTGATTTGGAAGCTTGTAGCGGTGCTCGTAAAGCCCCAGCGTGTGAAGCAGCTCATCGATATCCAGTGCGTTGTCAGACAGGTATGCGCCCACCTCGATATTTTCCTTTACATTCAGATTGGCAATCAGGTTGTACATCTGAAATACATATCCCAGATGCTTTCTGCGGTACTGCGTGAGCTTTTTCTCGCTCATATCCTTCAGCTTGTCACCATTTATGCTGATATATCCGGAATCGGCGCTGTCGATGCCTCCGATGATATTGAGCAGTGTAGACTTTCCGGAGCCTGACGGTCCGAGCAGCACACAGAATTCACCCTTTGCCACAGAAAAATTCATACCTCGCAGCACCTCCTGGCGCGTCTCGCCGCTTCCAAAGCCCTTTTTCAAATCCACTATTTCTAAGAACTTTCTCTCTTCTTCTGACATATGATATCCTCTCTTTCAACATTTCAAATTACATTTACCTTATATAATGTTATACGTTTAAAAACAATTATTGGTAAGATTGTGCTTACTGTAGTTACCTGTCATTTATATATGTTAGTGTTATCTAACTTCATGTAATAAGAGTAACGCTATTCTGCCTTTCTTGTCAATAAAAATTTTATAATCAGCTTGGTAAAACATCTTTTTATTTTCTGACCGGATTAACAGCTTCGAGGCGTATGCATAATATAAATTAAATCTGATTTTACGGAGATATGAATTTTTATGTGTGGTATTGCCGGATTCTGTAACTTTAAAGAAGACTTTGAAGAGAACACCGATTACTGGAACTTTCGTCTTGAGAAGATGCGTGCTGTGCTCGCCCACCGCGGCAACGATGCCAGAGGACGCTACCTTAAAAAGCATATTGGTCTGTCGCACAGCCGTCTGGCCATCCGTGACATCCTGTGCGGCGACCAGCCCATGACGCGCACCCACAATGGCTATGAGTACACTATCTGCTATAACGGTGAGATTTACAACACGGATGAGCTGATTCCAGAGCTGTCCGAAAACGGCTTTGTATGCTCCACAACCTCAGACACAGAGGTTATTCTGTACGCCTACATCCATTGGGGCGCTGATTTTGTCAATCGCTTAAACGGTATTTTTGCATTTGCCATATGGGATGCGGCTAAAAGCCGGCTGCTATTATACCGCGACCGCGTAGGTGTCAAACCGCTTTTTTATGCCATCCGAGGGGATTCTCTGGTGTTTGGCTCCGAGCCAAAGGCCTGCTTTGCGCACCCTGCAGTAAAGCCTGAGCTTGACAAACAGGGCTTGCAGGAGCTTCTTGCTATCGGGCCTGCACACACGAGCGGGCTTTCCCTGTTTAAGGATTTGTTTGAGGTTTTGCCGGGACACTTTATGATTTACTCCAGGGATGGGCTGCATGATGAAACCTACTGGGAGCTTACAAGCCGGGAACACACCGAGAGCTATCGGGATACCGTTGCTCACACACGTTTTCTGGTGGAGGACGCTATAAAAAGGCAGATGGTTTCCGATGTGCCGGTATGTACTTTTCTGTCAGGCGGCATCGATTCAAGCATCGTGACCGCCATCGCCGCAAACTATATGAACACACGCGGTAAAACGCTCAACACTTTTTCCTTCGACTTTAAGGACAATGACAGGTATTTTAAGGCAAACGCCTTTCAACCGGAGAGGGATCTGCCCTATGTCAATCGTATGCTTGAGGAGTATGAGACAGCCCACTCCTATCTCGAGTGTGATGAGAACTCTCTCTTCAAGGCGCTCTTTGCCGCAGTCGATGCAAAGGATATGCCCGGCATGACCGATGTGGACTCGTCACTTTTATATTTCTGCAGCCTCGTCAGCCGAAAAAACAAGGTAGCTCTTACCGGTGAGTGTGCTGATGAAATCTTTGGCGGATATCCGTGGTTTTACCGCAAAGAGCTGCTGGAAAGATATGGCTTCCCATGGTCATCGGATGTCGCTCCACGCCTTGCTCTTTTGCGCGATGATGTGGGTTTGGAGCTTGATTTATCCGGTTATCAGGCTTTTCGATATGAGGAGTCGAGGTCAAAAGCACCTCTCCTTTACGGCGAGGCCGGTGAGGACGAAAGCCGCCGCATAATAGGTTATCTCAATATCAAATGGTTCATGCAGACGCTTCTTGACCGCATGGATCGCACCAGCATGTACTCCGAGCTTGAGGCCCGTGTACCTTTTGCCGACCATCGTATCATTGAGTATGTCTTTAATGTGCCTTGGCATATGAAATATCAAAACGGTGTGGAAAAGACTCTGCTTCGCGATGCTTTTTCAGATGTCCTGCCGCCTGAGCTTTTGCACAGAAAAAAGAGCCCATATCCAAAGACTTATCATCCCGGATATGAAGCTCTCCTTATAAAGGGAATGGAGGAGATATTAGACTCCCCTAACGCCCCTGTGCGCACTCTCATTGACGCTGACAAAACGCGCGAATTTTTAAAGGCACCGGCAGAATACGGCAGTCCGTGGTTTGGCCAGCTCATGGCAGGTCCGCAGCTTATCGCATATTTCATCCAGATTAATTACTGGATGGAGAAGTATCAGCTTAGTGTTTAGAAGCGCAGTACCATAAAGCTCTGTGCTAAAACCGTAACCTCTCCGATAATCTGCACATTTGTCTCGCGCACATCGGTGATTTCCGGCATTGCCTCAGGGATTTCTCCTGTTCCCTCAAGTATCCATGCGTGAGCTATTGCCTCGACCGGAACACCTTCACCATCTGTAAGTGGCAGCGTATATTCGCTGTCATTTACATTTACGACTTTAAGTATCGTCTCGCCCTGCTGTGTGCGTGAAAGCGATACATATATACCGTCCTTACGCAGCTCTTTCTCCTGACCGTTCATAGGAATTGTCTCATCACCCACATGGTTTGCAAAAAGCATCTGCACATAATAGTTCGGTGTCAGATATACCTTTTCATCATCGAACCAGATCATATCCGGCTTCCACTGGCTGTGTCCGATACGGTTAAAAAGAGGCGCATATGATGCCAATTTAACAACATCTGCATTTTTCTCTATTCCTGTAAGCAAGGCTGCCTCTGCCAACGCACTCTCCATATTGTTCTGTTTGTCTGTGGTATGTGCCGCATATTCACCGGCAAAAACTGCGATATCCCTCGGATAATCATCATAGTGATCCACATGATCATACATCCACTGTGGACTTACATAATAGTGCTCATCCACGGCATAACAAGTGTTTGGATTAGCCTTAAACTCGTTGTTGTAGAATTTCCATGCATCCTCAGTAATAGGTGAATCAAGGAAAGGTCCTGCTGTTCCGAGTATCCTCATATCCGGATATTTCTCGTGAATAGCTTTCTCAAATATCTGATGACGCTTGTAGAGATCCACATACTGTGACTCCCACTGCTCATTTCCTACTGATATCATATCCAGTCCGAAGCTCTCAGGATGTCCCATCTTTGCGCGGAGCGCGCCCCACTTACTGTTTACCGGTCCGTTGGCAAACTCGATCAGATCAAGTGCATCCTGCACATACTCATCAAATTCCTCGCTGTCAGATGTCACTAACTGTGTAGACCTGAACTGACACGCTGTACCGATGCTTAGCACCGGAAGTGCTTTTGCCCCGAGCAGCTCACAAAGCAGGAAATACTCGTAAAAGCCTATTCCAAAAGACTGTCCATAGTGGGAATCAGGACGTTTTACATCCCATCCTGTCTTTGATCTGTCATCGTCAAATGCCCAGAGATTAGGAATATATTTTCTGTCTTTTAATTCTCCCACTGTTCTCTTCCAGCGATATCTATTCTCAAGGCTTATACCCTCCACAATACAGCCGCCGGGAAACCTGATAAATCCCGGTTTTATTGCTGCCAGCGCCTCATACAGATCTCTCCTGAAAATTCCTTTTACTGCATCCTCAGGTATCATTGATATGAGGTCAAACTCGATGACTCCAGCCCCATCCAGTGCTATTGTAAACTTAGCCCCTGCAACATCATCATCCGCTGTCAGTACCGCATCGTATTTGATCCAGTCATTGCAACGGCACATTTTGTCTGTATCCAGCATTTTCAGCTTCTCCATCTGTGCGTTCATAACTGCATCCTTCATATCCATCTCGATTTTTAAATCTGAGAAAGGTACATAAGGTATAGCTTTTACAGCCTCAACTGTTGTTTCTGCGTATGTTTTTCCGTCCTTATTGACTGATATCACAAAATTACTGCCCGCATAATCTACGCATCTCGCATAAAATGATACATTGTATTTCATGCCCTTGTGCAGTCTGATACCGTCATATGCTTTGTTGGAAAATCCCTGTCCTGCCTCTGTGGCAGTAAATCTCAGATAGTGAGGATTGGCCTCCGAAAGAGGTGTTCCCATAATGTACTGCATACGCGGCTTAGCCTGTCCGTCTGCCGCATATGTCTCCCACGCATATCCGTTGTCATCCACTGAGTAAAAATTACCCGGAGTGCCAAATCCCTCCTTTGCCTCAAATGAACGGTTCTCGATCATCTCCGCATACAAACCTCCGTCTGCCGCAAAGTTAATGTCCTCAAAGAATAATCCAATCATTTCCGGTGTGATCTTCACACCTTTTTGTCTGTAATCTGCATAGCAATTACCTCCTACTATAAATTTTTAATAAAAATGCCCAGCAATTTATATAGCCTACCACATATGAGCAAAATTAGCTGTGTAACAGCGGGAAAACACGTGTCAACGTGCGATTTTGCGAATAACTGTGGGGGATGAATATTGTTTAATAAAGCACTAATTGACCTTGCGCTCTATATCTATGATATTGTTATCTATGCTCTCTGCCGAAGAGGTGCTTTCACTATTCTGCTCTTTCGGTGTAAATCTTCTCACCTTATCCATGATCTGAGTCTTCTTCAGCTCATGCTTAAGCTCAACACGCTCACTCTTCTGCTGTCGTTTTTTCTCCTTAAGCTCGTACTTGGCCTGCTTCTTTGCGAGTTCATTCTGCCTCTTCTGCTCCTTTATGGCAGCCTTGGTCTCTCTTTTGGCCTGCTTTGCCGCAAGCTTTGCTTCTTTTGCTTCGTTCTTTATGCGGCTCTTTTTATTTTTCTTTACGCTCTTTTTGGCAACTTTATGTAGTTCCTTAAGATCTGATTTTGCAGCCTTTATATTTTTTCTGTCCTTGCGGTATGGATTGTGCACAAAGTATCCCACAGTGCCTATCATCATAAGAAGCAGCGCCAGTGCCTCTCCAGCCATCGTGACATACTCCAGATACTGCGGATACAGCTTGTAGCCTGCCATCTCCGCCGCTATCAGGATAAGCGGGATGAAAAACAGTATATTCTTTCGCTTTTGGGACAATAACGCTCCCTCCGCACCTACACACATGAGTACATACAGGCACAGCTGTGAAGTCGGCCCATAGGCATATGCCACAATCGCAGCCATTATTACAGATATGCAAAACACTATGAATGCTTCTCCGCGGAACAGGGCATTCCTGTACTCTTTTATGCCCTCCAGCTTGTCTACCGATATGCCATGCAGTGAATATACCTGGTCTGTGATATCCTCCATGCAGTCCTCATGGTATCGCTTCAGCTCCCTGTTGCTGTTTATATCAGCATCTATGGAGCGTCTGCGCTCTGTAAGCAGCTTCTGCTCCTCCATGATCTTCTCCCAGGCCTCATCCTCTGCCTCACGCTGAAGCTTCACCTGCTCGTGAATCCACTCGGCCCGCTGAATGCGCTCGCTCTCCTGAGGGATAACCATCTGCTGCGCGTCAACTGTCTGCTGCGGTGTTTGAGTCTTCTGCGTCATGCTATTATTTTCCGGCTCTGCAGAGTCAATTATATTTTCCTTTTCTTTATTTATCATTCCGTTTTTCTGCCTCTTTCTTCTAGACATTTTCTTCCTCTTGCAATTGTTATTTACTGCTATATATCTTCTATTAAAGCATATTTTAGCGGAATTTTCCATAGAATATGCGCATGATATCCGCAATTTTTATAAACTGCAAAAATCCCGGAAATCCGCTTACCTGCAGATTCCGGGATTTTATAACTACATATGATGTGCCACATCTATTCTGATAAGTGCCTTCCTGAGTGCAAACTCTGCTCTTTTCACATCAATCTCTGCTGTGTGATTTGAAAGGCGCTGCTCTGCCCGCTCCTTTGCAGCCTGTGCGCGATCTATGTCTATCTCATCAGGCCACTCTGCAAGCTCTGCGAGAAATGTGACCTTGTCTCCAAGTATTTCCGCAAAGCCTGAATGGATTGCGGCTATTTTCTCCTCATCGCCATTATGGATAGTCACGATTCCCGGTGCAAGCACTGTCGTGAGCGGTATATGGTTTTTGTATACACCAATCTCTCCGTTTTGGGTATTGAACTCGAGGAAGTCTGTCTCTCCCTTGTAGAACACCCTGTCCGGTGTGATTATTTCTATGTCAAAAATGTTATCTGCCATGAAATCACCTCACATTACTGCATCTTGGCACGGACTTCATCTATGCTTCCAACGTTTAAGAAATAGCTCTCCGGTACATCATCATGCTTTCCTTCGAGTATCTCCTTAAAGCCTCTGATTGTCTCGGCGATAGGCACATATTTGCCCTCGAGTCCGGTAAACTGTCCTGCTACGAAGAACGGCTGTGACAGGAAACGCTGCACCTTACGTGCACGGCTTACTACGAGTTTATCCTCCTCTGAGAGCTCATCCATACCGAGGATTGCGATGATATCCTGCAGCTCCTTATACTTCTGGAGTATCTCCTGGACAGCGTGTGCCACCTCAAAATGCTCCTGTCCCACGATACGCGGATCAAGGATACGCGATGTGGATGCCAACGGGTCTACAGCCGGATAAATACCAAGCTCTGCGATAGAACGCTCAAGTACTGTCGTGGCATCGAGGTGTGCGAAGGTAGTCGCCGGTGCTGGGTCTGTAAGGTCATCTGCAGGCACATATACGGCCTGAACCGATGTGATTGAACCGTTCTTTGTTGATGTGATACGCTCCTGAAGAGCTCCCATCTCTGTCTGCAGTGTCGGCTGGTAACCAACGGCTGAAGGCATACGTCCTAAAAGTGCTGATACCTCTGAACCTGCCTGTGTGAAACGGAAGATATTGTCCACAAAGAGAAGCACATCCTTGCCGCCTCTGTCACGGAAATACTCTGCCATTGTAAGTCCTGCCAGGGCAACTCTCATACGTGCTCCAGGTGGCTCGTTCATCTGTCCGAACACCATGGTTGTCTTGTCTATAACACCTGACTCCTTCATCTCGTAGTACAGGTCATTTCCCTCTCGTGTACGCTCTCCTACACCGGTAAATACTGAGTATCCACCATGCTGTGTAGCGATGTTGTGGATAAGCTCCTGGATGAGCACCGTCTTTCCTACTCCGGCACCTCCGAAGAGTCCGATTTTTCCACCCTTCTGGTATGGGCAGAGTAAATCTACAACCTTTATTCCTGTCTCAAGCATCTCCTGCGATGTAGCCTGCTCCTCAAAGCTAGGCGCAGGTCTGTGGATTGCCCATTTCTCCTCTGTCTGTGGAGGCTCAACCTCATCGATAGGCTCTCCGAGCACATTGAACATTCTTCCAAGTGTATTCTCCCCCACCGGCACAGAAATAGGTGCTCCTGTTGCGATAGCGTCCATGCCGCGGACGAGACCATCAGTAGGTCCCATGGCGATACATCTGACTGTATCGTCACCCAGATGCTGTGCAACCTCAACGACCAGCTTTCCGCCGTTTTTCAGCGGCACCTCGACTGCATCGTTTATCTCAGGCAGATTACCCTCTGAAAACTTGATATCCAGAACGGCACTGATAACCTGTATGATTTTACCTACATTTTTATCTGCCATTTATAGTTTCTCCTTCTTTTTTAATTCATATGATACACTTGCCTTCTTGGCCATTCACAGACACACATGCCTGCCTTCCCATGACCGGATATGCATGTATCACTCTATCGCATTAGCTCCTGCAATTATCTCAATAAGCTCCTGCGTGATTGAGCCCTGACGCGCTCTGTTATATTTCAATGTCAGATCACTGATCATATCCTCTGCATTGCTCGTAGCAGAATCCATCGCCTGCATTCTGGCTCCGTTTTCACTGGCAAATGACTCCACCAGTGCTCCGTAAAACAGGCTTGTCACATATTTTGGTATAATAAGCTCCAAAGCCTCCTCCGGATTCGGTTCAAAATTCATGAGAATATTGGAGTCCTCTTTCTCATCTGCCCCACTCTCATCCAGCTCCACCGGCAAAAGCTTTATGAGCTTCGCCTCCTGTGTGACTGTGTTTTTGAAATGGGTATATGCGAGATAAATTTCCCCCACCTGACCGTCTGTAAATGCCTTTAACACTCTTTTGCAAAGTGCCGCAGCATCCTCGTAGGTCGGGTCCTCCATCATCTCCGGTGCACTCTCAACTATATGATAGCCCTTTGACGTAAGCAGCTCCTCACCCTTTGCTCCCACAGCGTATATGTCGAGCTCTTCTTTTTTGAAGTCCCCGTGTGTGATGAGCTTTACTATATTGCTGTTGTATCCGCCTGCCAGTCCGCGGTTTGATGTCAAAACAACTACCGCCTTCCTTGGCGAATCACCGGCCTTTAAGTATGGGTGCTCCAGATTGCCGCTCTTTGCAAGCATCGAGCTTACTGTCCTGTACATATAGTTGAAATACGGATCTGTTGCCTCCGCATGTGCTCTCGCCTTTTGCAGCTTGACGGTAGAAACGAGCTTCATGGCCTTTGTGATCTGCTGAGTACTTGTAATACTGCTTTTTCTGCGCTTTATGTCTCGCATCGAAGCCATTTTACCACCTGCCTTCTACTAATATCCAACCGTCTAACGGAACTGCTTTTTGCATTCCTCGATTGCCTTTATAAGTGCCTGCTCCGTTTCATCGTCCATCACCTTTTTCTCCCTGATTGCTTCAGGAATCTCAGGATATCTGGTATCAATGAAATCAAACAGCTCTGCCTCAAATCTTAAAATATCCTCGATTTTGATATCGATAAGATACTTCTTTGTCGCAGCGTATATTATGATAACCTGCTTCTCTACAGGCATCGGCTTGTACTGCGGCTGCTTTAAAATCTCCTTGATTCGTGCTCCCTGTGCGAGCTGCTCTGCTGTGCTTGCATCAAGCTCTGAACCAAACTGTGAGAATGCTGCAAGCTCTCTGTACTGAGCCAGCTCTACTCGGATAGGTGCTGCAATCTTTTTCATTGCCTTTATCTGTGCCGAGCCTCCAACTCGTGAAACTGAAAGTCCTGCATTTATGGCAGGTCTGAAGCCCGCGTTGAACATCTCTGTCTCGAGATATATCTGACCGTCTGTGATTGAGATAACATTGGTCGGGATATATGCCGATACATCACCCGCCTGTGTCTCAATGATAGGAAGGGCTGTGAGTGAACCTCCACCCAGCTTATCTGACAGTCTCGCTGCTCTCTCCAAAAGCCTTGAATGGAGATAGAAAACATCTCCCGGATAAGCCTCTCGTCCAGGCGCTCTCTTTAAAAGGAGTGAAAGTGTACGGTATGCTGCTGCATGCTTACTCAGATCATCGTAAACTATGAGCACATCCTGTCCGTTTTCCATCCATTCCTCACCTATAGCGCAGCCTGAGTATGGTGCGATATACTGTAACGGTGCAAGCTCTGATGCTGTCGCAGCCACTACTGTCGTGTAGCTCATGGCTCCGAACTCCTCGAGCTCATTTACTATGGATGCAACCGTAGAAGCCTTCTGACCGATAGCTACATAGATACATTTCACACCCTGTCCCTTCTGGTTGATGATGGTATCTATCGCGATAGCCGTCTTTCCGGTCTGTCTGTCTCCGATAATAAGCTCTCTTTGTCCTCGTCCGATAGGAACCATTGAGTCAATAGCCTTTATACCGGTCTGAAGCGGTGTATCTACTGACTTTCTCGAGATAACTCCCGATGCTACTCTCTCTATCTGACGATATTTGTCCGACTGGATAGGTCCCTTTCCGTCGATTGGCTGTCCGAGCGCATTTACTACTCGGCCGAGCATCGCGTCGCCTACCGGCACCTCTACCACTCGTCCTGTGGTCTTAACTGTATCTCCCTCGTTGATATTGCGCTGCTGTCCAAGTAAAACAGCACCGACATTGTCCTCCTCGAGGTTTAATACCATTCCATATACTTCCCCTGGAAATTCCAAAAGCTCTCCCTGCATCGCATTCTCAAGACCATGAATACGTGCGATTCCGTCTGCCACCTGAATGACTGTTCCTACATCAGCGACTTCGAGCTGGGAAGCGTATCTTTTAATCTGCTCCTTTATTACTGAGCTGATTTCTTCCGGCTTTAGATTCATGGAGCGCATTCACCTACTTTCAATTGTATTTTTGTCAAATCGCGGGTGAGTCTTTCTAATCTGCTGCTGACAGATGAATCCACCACTCTGTCCCCGATTCTGATTTTCATACCGCCTATGAGCGCGGTATCCACCTCAAAATGCATCTCAAATTTCACGTATTTTGTCGTGTCAAGAAGTCGTTTCTCCACAGCAAGCTTCTGCTCCTTTGAAAGCTCAAATGCAGATGTGACGTATGCTGTTCCGATATTTTGGTACTCCTTGACTCTGTCAAGAAAGTAGTCGAAAACTAAGGTAAGCTCTTTGTAATGATTCTTTTCTATAATCATCCTCATAAGCCCTACCAGCTCCGCTGAAACTCTTCCCCCAAATATTTCTTCGATGATTCTGACCTTTTCTTCTTTATCAATCTGCGGATGATCCATCAGCTTTGAGAGGTCATCATTTGCAGCAATGATTTCCTTTACTGCTGTTACCTCGTCAGACAGGCTGGATAGCCTGTTGTCCTCAATGGCAGCCTCAAACAATGCATCACCGTATACCTTAGATACTAGCTTAGCCATGTTGATTCTCCCATTTCCTTAAGTGTCTCTTCAACGAGTGTATCCTGAATGTCTGTGGTGATCGAAGCTGCGACAGCCTTTTGTGCCATAAGCGATGCTATCTGTATCATCTCCTGCTTCATATCATCCATGGCATGCTTCTTCTCAAGCTCTGCCTCTTCTCTGGCTCTCTTTATGATGCGTGAAGCCTCTTCCTTTGCATCATCCACAATCTTGTTCTGGTTTTTAAGCGCCTTCTGTCTCGCCTCTGTGAGAATAGCCTCGGCCTCTTTATCGATGTCCTTAAGCTTTCCCTCGTACTCTGCCTTTAGTGCTGCGGCACTTTCCTTGTCGGCAACAGCTGTGTTTATATCGCTTTCTATCCTGTCCTGCCTGTCCTTTAACAGCTTCCTTGCAGGGTTGAAAAGCAGATACGACATCAGCATGAAAAGGAAAAATACTGCAACTGCCAAAAGTACTGTATCAAAGAGCAACTGCGCATCCAGATTAAACAAAAATGTATATCCCTGTGCTAACAACTTTTACTCTCCTTTCCGTTGGCTGTATCGCCGCACGGTAATCCTCTGCGGCAAACCGTAATATACTATCCGAGCGGATGAACGAAAAGTAAAAGTAATGCAACAACGAGACCATAAAGACCTGTTGTCTCTGCAACCGCCTGTCCTAAAAGCATGGTTGACATAATCTGTCCTCTTGCTCCCGGGTTACGTCCTACGGCTGCTGCACCATGTCCTGCTGCGATACCCTGTCCAACACCAGGTCCGATTCCGGCGATAACTGCCAAACCTGCACCGATTGCTGAGCATGCTCTGATTAAATCCTGTCCATTGATATCCATAATTGAATCCTCCTAAAAATACATCTTATAGTTTTACTCATCCGTCTCACATGCCTGTGTAACGTATGTCATTGTCAGCATACAGAATACATATGTCTGAATTGCTCCTGAGAACAAATCAAAGTATACATGCAGTACTGACGGCCACGCTATGGCTATAAACCTTAGCAGACCATATACCAGCGCCATGATAACAGTTCCTGACAACACATTGGCGAACAAACGCAATGATAATGAGATAGGAATTGCAATCTCACTGATAATGTTGATTGGCGCCCATATAGGCAGCCACGGCGGCAGTGGTGAACACATACCGGTCCAGATATCCTTTGCGCTTTGATGCTTAGCCTTATTGAATCTGATCATGAAAAATGTAATAAGTGCAAGCGCCAGTGTGGTTCCGTAGTCGGCTGTCGGTGGTCTTAAACCAAACAAGCCTGAGATATTACTCATCAGTATAAATATAAAAATCGTGCTGATGTAGTTTACAAACCTCGGAGCCCACTTACCCATGGTTCCCTCGACCATCTTGTCGAGCATCTCTACGATGAGCTCGATGATATTCTGAAAGCCGTCCGGTACTTCCTTTGCTTTTTTAAGCTTCCTGTTTGCCACTATAGCGAATATGACCATAATGGCCATCACTATGAGGATACAGGCATGCGATGTGGTAATCCAGACCTCCTGACCGAATACCTTTATCGAAAAAATACCATGGATCATAAAGTCGATATTGTCTGCGTTACTTTCCAGTAAAATCGCCTGATTCACATTATCACCTCCTCCTTATTAAGTTTACCTGCTGTTTCGCTACTCTGTCTCCATTTCGCCGGCGGAAGATGCATCACTTCTCCCGGAAAATCTGTCTGTCACCTTCATAAATAAAGGCTGTAAATACGCTGAAATCTTGAGTCCCAGCATACCGACAAAGGCCATTATCAGATTTCCAAAATCAAATAGTCCCAATATAAATAACAGGACCGCAACAACAATATACCTTAAAAGTGATTTTGCTACGATCCTGCGATTGGCATCCTTTTGTCCATATATGGCGGTCGCGTCATATATGACTGTGGCGATATTGACAGCCATACCAACAGCTATCGCTATCCCATACCATAAGCCGATAGAATATGAAATTTTGTCTGTGACAAACCATACCCCAATAAGCTGCACAACAATCCCGTAAAAAACTATCCCAAATACAAGTCCCGGCAATGCGTCATTTATTCTTTTTAACATCCTTCTCTACCCTGCTAATACTGTCTGATTTCTCTGTTTCCGTAGTACTCTGCCTGCCCGGTGTCTGTCTGACGGCTCTGCCATCATCCTCTGGCTTCAGGAATTTTTGAACCATACGGTATATATTGTTTGCCCCCGCAAACGCTCCAATGAAAAACAATGGAACAGTTACCCAGTCCGCTCCGGTCTTTTTCCCAATCCACACACCGGCCAGTGTGCAGAGAAATATCGGCACAATCATGTTGATTCCAAACTGAAAAACCATGATAAGTGCATTCATTACCTCTTTCTTATTATCTCTTTTCATATACAAATTATTATATCATTTTTATTGCTTTTGTCTACATTTTTATGTGTAAAATGCATAAAAAATACATGCGTTTCATGTTAAATCACGTCAATTTGACATAACAATTGCAGTATTATCACTATCCACAACGAATGCTCCCATGTCAAAAGTCTCTGTGTACACCACAAGTGCTACAGCACAAGCGTCACCTCACGGCCTGTGTGCTCATACCTGCGAATTGTAACCCCCGCTGCCCTCAGCATCCTCTTTGAAGCTGTCACGCTGGCCGTGCCCTCGTATTTGTCACAGTCGTAGACTACTTCCCTGATGCCGGACTGTATGATTGCCTTAGCGCACTCATTGCACGGAAACAGGGTGACATATATGGTCGCTCCCTCAAGGCTTCCGCCCCTGTAGTTTAAGATGGCATTGAGCTCGCTGTGTGTAGAATAGAAATACTTGTTATCCTCTCCCTCTCTGGCCCAGGTGAACTCATCATCTGAGCAGCCAAGAGGAAAGCCGTTATAGCCCATGGAGAGTATCTTGTGCTCCGGGTCCACTATGCACGCACCCACCTGGGTATTCGGATCCTTCGAGCGCATGCCTGAAAGCATCGCTATGCCCATAAAATACTCATCCCATGAGATATAATCCTTTCTCTTTTCCGAAGCTCCCATATATAAACCTCCATTCAATATGGTCTATCACACATTTTATTACTTGGTTCCGAAAATTCTGTCTCCTGCATCTCCGAGTCCCGGCACAATATATTTGTGCTCATTGAGATGATCATCGAGCGCTCCTATATATACATCCACATCAGGATGTGCCTCTGTGAGTCTCTTTACTCCCTCAGGAGCTGCAATTATGCACATAAAGTGGATGTTTTTCACACCGCGCTTTTTGAGCATATCAAGTGCTGCCACTGCTGAACCACCTGTTGCGAGCATCGGATCTACCACAAATACCTCTCTGTTGGCGCAGTCTGCCGGAAGCTTGCAATAGTACTCTATAGGCTCTGCTGTCTCCGGGTCACGATACATGCCGATGTGTCCAACCTTTGCGGCAGGGATGAGCTCAAGCATGCCCTCCACCATACCAAGTCCGGCTCTTAAGATAGGAACAACTGCAAGCTTTTTGCCCTTTAATTCCTTTACAGTGGCCTTACAGATAGGAGTCTCAATCTCCACATCTGTAAGCTCCAGATCTCTTGTTGCCTCGTAGCACTCAAGCATCGCAACCTCGCTGACAAGTGTTCTGAAATCCTTTGAACCTGTGTCGGTTCTTCTCATAATTCCAATCTTGTGCTGAATCAGCGGATGATCCATAACTACTACCTTACCCATAATATTTGTTCTCCTTTGTCTTATATTGTGTTATATTTGTTTGTCTTTTATGTATTTGCATTTAAGCGCTTTACCAGCTTCTTAAGCGTAGCCCTAAGGCTTTCATAGCACAGTCCATAGCTTTGAAGTGTGCCGCCATAAGGATCCAGTATCTCAAGCTCATCGCCCACATACTGTGAAAGCACAAAGACCTGCTCCGGGTCGATATCGGCAAAGCTTTCTATAATGCGCTCGCGCTGTGATGACTCCATGGTAAATACCATAGTACTCTCCGTGATATCCGATTCCTCAAGCTGCGTTGACACCATGCCCTCCGTGGAAATGCCATTGCTTATGAGCACTGCCTCTGCCTTCTGATTGACCGGCTCCGGAAACTGGACAACAAGTCCTCTCGCCTCAATCTCCATCGGCACCTTGAGTACAAAGTCGTTCATGATGCCCTTTGCCATCTGCTCCCTGCATGTGCCGGTCTGTGCGACAAAAATGATTTTGTCATACTTCACATGTGTGTCTATCACCTGATGGCCTGCCGCCTTTAGCATACGGTTCATGATGGCCTGTCCTATACGCGGTGTGGAGAAGCTCTCCGAGAAAATCACATCCACATCGAGCTCATCACAATCCCTTAATATACGGTAAAGCTCATGGGCTATCGAATCCTCATCCGCCCTGCTTCCCATCGACAGGACAACATCTGCATCGTAAAACTGCTTTGTCTCCTCTGTCGCAATGACTGCTATCTTTTTGCCATCATCCCTGTGCGAAGCCACAAGCTCATTTATCTTTGCAATCACATGCTTTCTCGTACCGTCCACGATGACCATGTCAGCCTTTGGCGCATAGTGCTTGTACTTCATGCCGGGTGCCTTTGGCTTTCTCGTGTCATCTGCCGCTATGATTCCCGGATCTACGATAACCTCTTTGCCTAATACCTTTGAAAGCATCTGTGGTGTGATATAGCCCGGGCGCAGCACCATAGGTGTATCCTCTGTCAGGTCAATGATGGTGGACTCTATTCCTATGCCAACCGGTCCTCCGTCTATAATCATGGCTATTTTGCCGCTTAGATCCTCAGCCACATGTGCAGCCTCTGTAGGGCTCGGTCTGCCGGATGTGTTGGCGCTTGGCGCCGCGATAAGGCAGCCGCTTCTTCTTATGAGATCAAGCGCTATAGGATGATTCGGCATGCGCACAGCCACCGTGTCCATGCCGCCTGTTGTGGCATAAGGCACTGCATCGCCCTTCTCCACTATCATTGTAAGAGGTCCCGGCCAGAAAGCATCCGAAAGCTTCCTTGCATCCTCCGGCACTGTCTTTGCGATGCGCTCCAAATCCGAAAAATCTGATATGTGTACAATAAGCGGATTGTCCGACGGACGCCCCTTTGCACTGTATATCTTCTTTGATGCCTCCGGATCTAAAGCATCACCGCCAAGCCCATACACTGTCTCTGTCGGAAACGCTACAAGCTCACCGGCTGCAATCAAATCACCTGCCTCCTGCATGAGCTTATGGTCTAAATTGTCCTGATCTATTTTTATAATTTTTGTTTCCATTTTATATCCTCACCGCACATACTACAGTAATATACCATGTGCAAACACCAGTTTTTCTAAATAATCATGTGTTTTTATTGTAACACTTCAGAGCCACCTCGAAAGCAGGAACATCTGCTGCTTACATGTAAACATGATGTATCAGCTTTTGTTCTCGGAGGTTCTGAATTGTTTTCTATTTATTATACAATAGTAACAATAGCATTTCAAGTTTTACTCAATATTTAGTAATTTTTATATAAGATTGTGTAAAAGTAAGTACAATTTTATTTGGCATTGCATTATTCTGTGTTTTGTACTACAATGCAGATAAGCCAATAACGGCGAATAATGATCATTATTTTATAAGGAGGATTTCATTATGGCATACGTAATTTCTGATTCATGCGTTAGCTGTGGTACATGTGCTGGTGAGTGCCCAGTAGGAGCTATCTCTGCTGGTGATTCACAGTACGTAATCGATGCAGATTCTTGTCTCGATTGTGGTACATGTGCTGGTGTTTGCCCAACTGGAGCAATCAGCCAGGGCTAATTTTTAGCATACTGTAAGAAAGAAAGACGACCTGTTATGGGTCGTCTTTTTATGTTGTAATCGTCTTTGTATTGTAATCATTTTTATACTGTAAGCGTTTTTTGCAGTAATTATTTTTATAGTGTAAGCGTTGTCATGCATGCTCTACAGTCTCACCGGATTAAGCTCATGCGTACGTGTCTTGTCGCGCCCCTTCTTTCCCTTGGTGTCTGCAGCGCTTATTTTTGTATCTGCAGGCATGTCCGCGTTCCTTTTCCTTGAAAAAAGCCCCTTTCTACGCAGATTTCCGCGTATGGCAGCATCCAGCTTTTTATATCTCTCCTCCTGCGCAATATCCTGTTCGCGCATCAGATAGTTCATTTCCTTTAATATCCGCTCCTGCACATCAGTGGATATCTGCTGACTCAGCTCCTCATTGTTAAGTGCTATAGCTCTCCCCACGATATTGCTCATCAGCTCGCGAAACTCATCCATACGCTCATCTGCCGTGCGGCTTCGATATGTATGATTGTATCCCGGCAGTTCATCGTGATATGCCGGCTTATACCCTGACATCTCCTGTTTCACCGTCTGATTTGTGATATTCGTGTAATTTACAGGCTGCACGGATTTTTCCATAGCCGCAGGATTCTGTGGATTTAATGGCTCACCTGGTGCATCCGAATGAAGCATATCGCGGATTGCACGAAGCTGATAGCCCTTCTCCTTGAGCTCCTTTATCCTTAAAAACTGCTTTATATTATCTCTCGTATAGTATCTGTGACCAAGTTCATTTCTGGGCACATCAAGTCCCAGCTCATCCTCCCAGTAACGCAACACATGAGTCTCCACATCCACGGCGGCTGCCGCATCGGAAATCATGTAACGTACTTTCTCCAAATTGAAGTCCTCCTGTCTGAAATTATATTTTATTCGCTATACGCTTTTGGCACATCGAAAAGAACCAGCACTGCGAAAAAAGTTATATCGCTGTACTGGTTCAATTATAGCCTTGATAGAACTCTCATTCAATTGGTTTCGGTCGCAACTTTCGACATAAGTGCACCTTGTAATCATCCTCAGCCTCTATCTTAGCGTAACCTGCGAGCTCATCAATCAGCCTTGTGACTGTCATCTTTATCGGACGTTTTTTTTATTTCTTTATAGACCGTGGAAAATTTTTGGTTACCGTTCACATCCGCCCGTGAGAATCGTTGTGATGTGAGTGGATTTAATTCCCTCTGTCACTGTCTGCAAAAGTATGCGGTATGTATCCTCCACAAGCTCACAGTCCGACGGTTCAATCCCAAGCTCTGCAGCTTTTTTAAGAATGAACCTGACCTTGTCATCATCATGCTCCACCGCATAGATGTCATCAAACATACCTGCATAGTATCTGTCTAAAAATCTGCGCTTTGCAGCTGTCTCGATTTTTGTGCCTGATGTGGTAAGCACATACAGCTTCGTGCCTTTTTCCTTTGCCTTCATGGCATACTCCTTTACCTGCATCACAGGACGGCACCACTCATATGTATCCTCACCATGCTTACTGCAGTAGTCTGCCCACTGCACATCTGACATTCCTATCTGAAATTTTCCGTTTACCTTGTAGCACGGACTGCTTAAAGTGCCGTCTACGTCTATGAACATTGCCTGCATAGTGTCTGCTCCTATATAGTTAGTTTATGCAGCTATAATAACATGATTATAGGGTCAAAAGGTATTTTGCCCCTCATTTATGATTAATCAGTGGAAATTTCCTTAATCCTACCTGCTCATATCATAATAGCGCGCATATATTCCGTCCTGTGCCAAAAGCTCCTCATGTGTGCCTCTCTCAGCAATTCCACAGTCAGCTACCACGAGAATTTCATCCGCATTTCTGATTGTCGAAAGTCTGTGGGCAATTGTGATAGTCGTTCTGTCCTTTGCCAGCTCCTCAAGACTTTTCTGGATAAAGCGCTCGCTCTCATTGTCAAGGGCACTGGTTGCCTCATCAAGTATTAGCACAGGCGGATTTTTAAGGAACACCCTCGCAATGGAAATCCTCTGCTTCTGCCCTCCTGACAATCGGGTGCCTCTCTCTCCGACAAACGTATCGTATTTATCCGGCAGTTCCATGATAAAATCGTGTATATTCGCCTTTTTGGCCGCATCTACAATCTCATCCATCGTCGCATCCGGTTTTCCATAGGCGATATTGTCCTTTATGCTTCCGCCAAACAGATAAACATCCTGCGAAACCAGTCCAATCTGCGAGCGGAGGCTCTCAAGCGTAAGCTTTCTCACATCATTTCCATCTATTGTGACCCTGCCATCAGTTACATCATAAAACCGAGGAAGCAGTGAGCATATTGTAGTCTTTCCACTTCCTGACGGTCCAACAAGCGCAATTGATTTTCCTGCCGGTATCTCAAAGGATACGTGCGAAAGCACCGGTGTATCATCATCGCTATAGTGGAACGAAACATCCTCGTAACAGACATTTCCCTTTACATTTTTAAGCGGTTTTGCATCAGCAGCATCAACTATATCCGGCTCAGTTTCCACCACCTCTAAGAATCTTCTAAAGCCCGAAAGTCCCTTCTGCATCATCTCAGTCAGCTCTACAAGTATCTGGATAGGACTGATAAAGATGCCTATATACAGTGCATACATAGCAAGGTCGGATGCCTCCATCCTTCCATGCGCTATCAGAAAACCACCAAATACCAGCGTAACAAGATACATCATCCCCTGGAAAAATGCATTTCCGCTCATAAAGCTTCCCATACATCTGTAATTTGCATCCTTTGAAATCAGGAAATTTTCATTACTTTTGTTAAATTTTTCCTGCTCGATACGCTCATTGGCAAATGACTGCACCACCCTTATGCCCGCCAGAGTATCCTGAAGGCTCGAATTAATATCACCGATTTTTCGCCTGTTATCCATAAAGGTTTCCTGCATTTTCTTATTCTGGCCATATGAAAATACAAGCATAAGCACCACAAGAATAAGCATAGGAACCGCAAGCATACGGTTTATCATAAACAGAAAAATGAACGAACCGATTATCTTTATAAGCGATATAAAAAGATTCTCCGGTCCGTGATGCGCAAGCTCCGATATATCAAACAAATCAGATACGAGCTTGCTCATCATCTGTCCTGAATTATTCTGATCATAATACGAAAAAGAAAGCTTTTCATATTGGTCGAAAAGCTCCTTTCTCATGTCGCGTTCCATCCTCGCTCCCATCATGTGCCCCGCATATGTCACATAATACCTGCACGCAGTCTGTATGATATATGCCACCAAAAGGCCTATTGTAATAGGAATCAGCGCAGAAATGATTTTTCCCGGTGCTCCTGCAAAAAGGGTTTTGGTCAGCGTGCGAAGCAGCTGCGGAAACGCCAGATCTATGGCACTGATTATTGTTGCGCAAAGCAGGTCTATGAAAAAGACTGCTTTGTAGGGTTTGTAGTATTTGATGAATTTCTTTAATGTTTGCATTGTGTTCTCCCGATGTGTTGTTGGTGAAACTATTTGTTTCTTAACTCACATCATTATATATATCTAAGCCTATATATGCAATAGGATAACCAATGAAAACCTCACCGAATATTAGTATAATCCAAAAAGAAGCACATGCAGCTTGCCACCCTATCACCATCATTGCGATACAAATGAGGCTGATCGGTCTCAAACTTATACACCTGTCCCCTATGGATTTCCTGCACATGGTCGTGACACTCGACCGTCAGCACACCGTCTGTGACTGTAAGATATTCGCGTGTTTTCTCGCCGTGCCCACCGCTTGTATACACGCCGCCCGGCTCCACGTCGATACGGTATACCTCGACCTCCCTTGAGTCCTCGTATGGGAAGCAGGTCCATACCCTGTACTGTCCCAAAAGCTCCTTTGTCGGAACCAGATTATCCGGAGATATGAGCGCATAGTCCACTCTCGGCGGATCTATAAGTCTTTGAAACTCAATCCGCAGACCGCTTGTGATTTTACCAAGCACTCCGATAGATGGATTTGCTGTGCCCTTTTCTATCTGTGCAAGCATGCTTTTACTCACACCGGTCTGTTCCGCTACCTGATCTAAGCTCATACCCTTTGACTGACGTATTCTTTTTAAATTTTCAGATACATTGTGTGACAGATAATCCATACTCATATCTCCGTTTGCTTTTAATTCTCTAACTATACTGTTGATAATCATATAAGGTAACTATTCAGAATAGTTACCTTACATGTTTTGTATTTTATAAGTTTACAGTGCCCTGCGATACAGCATCTCGATATCGCACTGGCGTGAAGCCCTTGGATTGACAGCAATGTTGCCGCTCTTCATGGCATCGACAGCCATCAGCTCTATCTTGCTTTCTATCTCTTCCTTTGTGACTGTTCCGGTTTTGCTGGCATTGTTGATTGCGATGGTCAGATTCTCAGGGATTCCGATGTCTGCGCAAAGCTCCCTTATTGCATCTACCAGCATCATCGGCTCAAATTCGTCCGCATATGCAGGAATCGGGCTTATATCATTGTAGATGGTCAGATACTTTCCATGATCTGCAAGTGCATTGTACTCTGCGATTACAGGAAGCAGCACTGCGTTTGCCACTCCGTGAGGCACATCGAAAAATGCGCTGACCGGATGACTCATTGCATGCACATTTCCAAGCCTTGCAAATGAGAATGCTATTCCTGCAAAAAGTGAGCCTGTCATCATAGCTTCTGCAGCCTCGATATCGTTTCTGTTTGCTACAAATCTGCGGATATTTTTTCCGATAAGTGCCATCGCTTTTTCTGCCAGTGCATCAGAAAATGGCGATGCCGCTGTGGATACATATGCCTCCTCGGCATGGATAAATGCATCAATTCCGCAGGCTGCCGCTACGCTTGCCGGTGCTGTTGTGATAAGCTCTGCATCGAGAATTGCATATTTTGGCAATATCTCGTAGCTGAATACTGTGAGCTTATAGTTTCTGCTATGATCTGTGATTACAGAGAATGCTGTCACCTCTGAGCCGGTTCCTGCGGTGGTTGGTATCGCAATGAGCGGTACGATTGGTCCCGGCACCTTGTGTGCTCCCTCATAGTCTGTGACGCTTCCGCCATATTTGGCAACCACACCCACTGCTTTTGCCACATCCATCGGTGAGCCGCCTCCGAATGCCACGATAAAGTCTGCGCCCGACTCCAGGTATTTTGCTGTGGCTTTCTCCACTGTTGTGACAGATGGATTTGCCTCTATATCTGTAAAAGTGTCTGCTTTTATGTCAACTGATGCCAGATAATCTGCTGCCTTTTTTACAAGTCCCATCTTCTCAAGATGAGGTCCTGAAATGATGAGTGCATGCTTACCTCCAAGCTTTTTGGCTATTTCCGGCAGCTTTGAGAGACTGCCCTTTCCCACTGTGATGTCCTGTGGCACTGAGAAATTAAATGTTTCCATATATAATCTGTCCTTTCTGAATTTTTGTATCTCATTTCATGTATATAATTTTATGTCTTAAGGTATTTTCGCCCGTTCTTACATCCCGTTTTTCAATTTTTATGTTATAAAATGCATTTTTCATTTTGAAATGTACTAGCTGGCTTTCTTGGCAAGTACCCTGTCTATTGCAGCATCGATAACCTTATCCAGCTCAACCTCATCTGCCTCCGGCATAAGTGTTGCAGCATCCTCATCTGATATGAGCTCAACAAGTGTACCAAATGACTCTTTGTATTTCTTTTTACAGAAGACGAAGAATACCACGCCGAGCGCACACCATGCAAGCACGATGCCCCACTCCTGGGTGATAAGTGATACGCCGCTTCCCGGTATGCAGTACATTGCAACCATGAAGCCTGACATGATGACCGCCATCGTTCCAAAGAACTTGTATGCTGGAACCTTGTAAGGTCTTGGCATATCCGGCTCCTTCTTGCGAAGAATAATAAATGAAAGAGCAACCATGCAATATGCCACGCAGCAGCCAAAGTTGCCGGCATCACTGATCCATACGAGCATCTTTCTGCCTGCAAAAGGTGCAAGCATTGTGAGAGATCCGATGAGAATCAGTGCATTGATAGGTGTCTTGTGCTTTGGATGAAGCTTTGCAAAAAACTTCGGAATCATATATGACTCTGCCATTGAGTACATGGCACGCGAGCCACCGAGCAAAAATGAGTTCCATGAGGTTACGATACCGCACATTCCGCCGACTATTATAACCTTTGCCATTATCTTTGTGTTGAATGCGGCAGCCATTGCATCTGCTGTGACAAGTCCTGTTGCCTGCTCTGAATCAACAATTGCCTGTGGGCCCATGACAAGACCTACCGCAACAATGACAAGTGCATAGAACACAACTGCCAGAACTACTGATAAGATAAGTATTGAGCCGATTTTCTTTGCCGGAACATTGATCTCCTCAGCCGCCTGAGGTATTACGTCAAATCCGATAAAGTAAAATGGTGACAGAGCTGCCACTCCGATAATTGCCTTTATGTTCAGACCTGCAGAGCTGCCTGCAAACATCTGTCCATCCAGGTTATCAACTGTTCCATTGATTACCGATGCAATTATCAACAAAATTCCGGCGCCACCAATAATACATGTGAGCACAGTCTGTAAAATCGCTGCTGTCTTTGCGCCGATAATGTTTATCATCATAATTAAAAATGCCACAACTATCGCCACAATAAGCCAAGAAGCATAAATATCAAAGCCTGCTACCGTATACAGATAGCCCTTCAAAAAGCCCGGCCACAGATATGTGATGATTGTTGGGAAAGCGCACGCCTCAAAGCATGCCACACTGACATATCCAAGTATAATCATCCACGTACATATGAATGAACCTGTCGAACCCATTGCCTTGTAGCTGAATACATGCTCGCCACCGCACTGAGGCATGGCTGCTGTCAGCTCCGCGTAGGTCATTCCCACGAAAAATATCATGATACCGCCGATTACGAAGCCGATTGCGGCACCGAGCACTCCGCCCTTTTCAATCCAGCCTCCGGTTGAGACAACCCAGCCCCAGCCAATCATGGCTCCAAATGCAATTACAAGTACGTCCCAGGCATTCAGGACTTTGTTAAATTCTGATTTTTTCTGTTCCATTACTTGTCACCTCCAGCTTCTGCCTTACTTTCATTCTCTACCACTTTTCTTGCCAGAGACTCAATAAGCTCCGCTGTGCCATCCACTCCTAACAGGCTGCTGTCTATAAGCATATCCCTGTTGTGTCTGTCGCCTCGGTTGCTTCCTGTCAGCGCCATATGACGCTTATGATAACGTTTATCCTTTTCAGTGATAAAAAGCTTTGCATCATCCTCTGACAAATTGTGGCTCTTCATTACGTTTTCAATCCTCACTTCATCCGGTGAATATATGAAAATACGTAAAATCGGTTTATGTTCCTTTAGTATATAGTCTGCTGAACGACCGATAATCACGCATGACTCACGGTCTGATAATTTTCTGATTATGGTTTTCTGGACGTGAATTGCACGCTCTGTGAGGTCTGCATATTTGGAGAAAGAGCCTCTGACATCACCCTCTGCACCTTTTCCGGCGATGGTGATACCTTCCTCAACTTTTTCCATGATATCCTTCGGAATACCGACCTCTTTTATTATTTCATCTACAGTATCCCTGTCATAAAATTTGATTCCCAGGTCTTTAGCAACCTTTTTGCCAATCTGGTTTCCTTTAGCGCCATATTCGCATCCTATTGTAATAACAAGATGTGCCATTTCGTTCCCCTCGCTTTTCTTATATACATCTTTATACTGTGTTGATATGAAAGTCGCTAAGGTATGCATCGACGATACCTTTTGACCCTTTAATCATATGTTGTTATATAAACTTGTTCCGCTTAGTTACCTATATTCTTTGTTCAAAAGAAGGGCGCACGAAGATAATCGTGACGCCCTTGTCCTTTATCCGGCTCGTAAAATCTGCCGCAATATATTCTGTTGCCTGCTTCAAATATAATTCAAACCTTCTATGAAAGTGACTCAACAGTCTCCTTGATAATATCAAATGCCTTGTCGCACTCTTCTTCGCTTACGATAAGCGGTGGAACCATACGGATGATGTGGCTTCCGATTGCTGTGATAAGCATATGACGGTCGAAGCAGCCATGCTTTACATCTACACCTGAGATTGTATCGTCAAACTCAACACCAACTAAGAGTCCCTGATGTCTTACCTCTTTTACATGTGGAAGCTTCTCAAGCTTAGCTGTGAAATAATCACCAACCTTCTTTGCATTTCCGGCAAGATCTCTGTCAAGCAGCTCGTTTACTTCTGCAAGTGCTGCTGCACAACATACAGGATGTCCACCAAAGGTTGTACCGTGTGAACCGGCTGAGAATGCTTTTGAAACCTCCTCTGTAGCACATATAGCACCGATTGGCATTCCACCGCCAAGGCCCTTTGCCATAGAAACGATATCAGGTTTGATGCCGTAGTTCATGTAGCTCATTACAGCTCCGGTTCTGCACCATCCTGTCTGAACCTCATCGATAAGGAGGAGCATGCCCTTCTCATCACAGAACTCGCGAAGTCCCTTCATGAATTCAGGTGTTGCAGGATGAACACCGCCCTCGCCCTGTACAGGCTCAATCATGATAGCGATTGTGTTCTCTGTGCAAGCGTCCTTGAAAGCCTTTAAGTCATTGTAAGGAGCATATGAGAAGCCATATGTCATTGGACCAAAGCCCACCTGGCATCCGTTTCCAGGCTGTCCTGTTGCTGACATAGCACCGAAGGTTCTGCCGTGGAAGCCGTCCTTAGCAGTTACAATGTGATATCTGTTTGGACCATATTTCTCTATACCATATTTACGAGCCATCTTAATCATAGCCTCATTGGCCTCAGTTCCTGAGTTCTGGTAGAAAATCTTGTCCATTCCGATAGTCTTGCAAACCTTCTCAGCAAGCAGTGCCTGTGGAATGGTGTATGGATAGTTGAATGTATGCATGATGTCATCCACCTGATCCTTGACTGCTGCAACAACCTTAGGGTTTCTGCTGCCGGCATTGTTTACGGCGATTCCTGCGTAAAAGTCAAGGTATGGTGTGCCATTCTCATCATACAGATACATGCCCTCAGCAGTCTCAGCGATGAAATCGAAACGCTCATATGTCTCAATCATATACTTCTTTACTTTGTCTTTGATGTCCTGTGCTGTTAATCCTGTGTCTTTTAATTTCATAATATATTGCCTCCTAATTTAAATATCCTTGTAATTTTGATAAATAAAAAAGAGCAAAGTGCTTCACCGGTTAGCGTCTTTGCTCTTAAATATTCATAATTAATATGTAGTTGTTTGTTCGTTTTCTTTTGTGTATTATTTTGAACAAGTAAACAATATCACGTTCAATATATTGTGTCAACAATTTTCATTAAAAATGCGAAATACCTCACAATTATCAGTTTAAAGACACTTATGCTTAAAATTATAAATAAAAACTGTCATTTAACACTTAAAATATTATTTTATTGTAATATTTTGTGCATTATATTATCTGTGCATTATTCTGTTGCTATGTTCCTTTTCATCATCTATATGCATTATAAAGAACATGATACACATACCACATTATACGTATTTCTTTCCATTAAATAAAAAATCCGGGTACTCTCATTTGAGTACCCGGTCCATTGACCTGTTGCTATGCATTCTTTATAAGCTCCGGTTTACGGAAGGTACGGAACAATCCAATCTGCTCCAGTGCCTTTGCAATACCGAAAAAGACAATTGAATCTATCGGCCACATAATAAGGTTCTTCAGTGCACGCATTGGAAGGATTGCCATAAGTGCCTGTCCATACAGTACCTGCAGACACAGAGTATTGAGAATGACATTGCAGATGAGCATTACTACAAACTTCGCAGCAAGCACTCTCCATATGGTAAGCTTTTTCTTATAAAAGAAACATCCATATAAAACACCTGCAAGCATTACAACAAGTGTAAGCTGTGGACAAAATGGTCCTGTAGGCTTCATCAGATACTTGATGATGTCAAGCGCTCCGTGGAAAACAGCTCCGGCAACCGGTCCAAACAGGTAATCAACGATACCATTTGGAATACCGGAAAAACCGATACGGATAAACTGTCCATATTCGATGGAGAAATATCCAAGGATAACGGCAACTGCAGCAAGCATTGCCATAGTTGTGATGGTTCTGACCGATTTAAGCTCTCGGGCAGAATCGGTGAACAAAGTAACGAATTTTTTCATTAAAAAATTACCTCCTTTGCAGACCTCACCGAACTACAACAGGAGATAATTAATATCTTCGGATGCAGCGGGATGCGACTCATGTACCGCAAGATTTTCTTTTCGTCCGGGTGACAACTCCCTGTTCATCCGGCACTTAACGCACATGTGTCTACTCTGCTAAAATTTATTTATTTGTAACGTATTAAAGTATATCACACTCTAATATCAAATCAAGTCTTTTTTAATCAATATAATAATTAAAGGGCCAAAATACCTTTTGACCCTCATATCTTATCATATCCTGTTATTTTATTTACTCTATCTTGGATCCGGACGATGCTTCATGTCACGGATAGGAATATTGGCAACAAGTGCAGGAACCATTCCGTTGTTAGAATCAGACTCTGTCTCTGTGATTTTCACGTCAAGAGCTTCCGCGTCAATATCCATATAGCGGGAAATAACCTCAATGATATCCTTTTTCATCATTTCCATCATCTCCGATGAGCAGTTGGCACGGTCGGAAACCAGTACCAGCTTCAAGCGGTCCTTAGCGACGTTGCCCGAAGATTTCTTTTTAAATAAATCCATTATACCCATGGTTTATATCCCCCTTTAATTTTTCTTGAACATATCCTTCAACTTTTCAAATACACCATGCTTCTGGTTTAAATCAAGTAAAGGAACCTCCTCGCCCATGATACGGTGGCAGATATTCATATATGCCTTTCCTGCAAGGCTGTCTGAGCCAACTAACGGCTCACCACGGTTTGTAGAAATAACAATCTGCTCATCATCCGGTACTGCGCCGATTAAATTGACTGCAAGGATCTCTGTTACATCATCCACATTCATCATATCGCCGCGCTTAACCATATCGACACGCAGACGGTTGACAATCAGATCAATGCGCTTCATCTCATTTGCCTCGAGAAGGCCAACAATACGGTCAGCGTCACGGATTGCTGATACCTCAGGTGTAGTGACAACGAGTGCACGGTCAGCTCCTGCAACGGCATTCTTGAAGCCCTGCTCGATACCTGCCGGGCAGTCAAGCAGAATATAGTCAAACTCCTCACGAAGCTCATTGATAAGCTCAACCATCTGCTCCGGTGTAACAGCATCCTTGTCCCTTGTCTGGGCTGATGGAAGCAGACACAGATCAGGATATTTCTTATCCTTGATAAGGGCCTGACGTATACGGCATTTACCCTCAACGACATCTACGAGGTTGTATACAATACGATTCTCAAGTCCCATAACAACATCCAGGTTACGCAGTCCGATGTCAGTATCAATCATAACAACCTTTTTATTTAACTGTGCAAGACCTGTACCGATATTTGCTGTGGTTGTGGTCTTGCCCACACCACCCTTTCCTGATGTGATAACGATTACTTCGCTCATGAACTTTCTTCCTCCTACGTTCCTAAATGCTATTTAAAATATTTTTAGTAATTGGTTCGATGTAAATATATCCATCCTTTGCGATGGCTATCTGTGCCTGCTCCTGTGCCGGCTTTTCCTTGCGCCTTACCCTGTGCTTTGGCTGAGGCTCGTCCGGACTCTTAGCAATCAAATCACCAATCTGAATCTGAATCGGCTGCATGTCAAGTGCAAATACAAAGCAGCTCCTGTCACCTGTACATCCGGCGTGGACATTGCCCTTTAATGCACCAAGAATAACGATATTGCCCTGAGCTATAATCTTGGCTCCCGGATTGACATCACCTATGATTGTGACCGAAGACTCGCTGGTAATCACCTGGCCTGACCTGAGCGTACCACGGTAAAACTGCTCCGGAACACTGACTGTTGCAACATTCTCGCACTGCTTCTGCACTGCCTCATTAAATGCCTCAACCTGCTCCTTCATAATGGCTTCCTGCTCGGTACCACTCTCCACAATGCACAAAATCTCAATTGTGGTATTTTCCTCAATAGCTGCAATTATCTGCTGCTGCTCTTCATCTGAAAGATGCCTTCCCTCAAATGAAATAGCAAGCTTTGCGTTTTTAAAAAAATTGGCGGATGCCTTAAACTTCTCTACAACTGCTTTTATCAAATCAGCAAATGACATATCCGCATCTAAAACTAAATTGATTCCATATTTATTACTCTTTATCGTAACCGACTGTGACATGAGTACCTCCAATATCATTTAATATGAAATTCATTACTCTTAATTATACATTTTTATGTGGCTTCACGCAACCTTTTTCTGTAGGCTATGTATACATCAAATTCCCTTTTTAATTTCTATTTATCGTAAAAATAAAAACAGAGCTAACATCGTTTTCACAATGCCGCTCTGTAAAAGTCAAACTTTTTTATCATCCAACCCTTCTTTTATATCTTCATTTCTTCTTCAAGTATATCAAAAATATTTCTTCTCACTTTTTTAGCACCTCCATATACAATAAACCCCATACTTTTAACATTTTTTTATATACCCTAAGAAAGGGACGTTCCATCACGGAACGTCCCTTTTCTATACTGTTCTTATCTGTTACATGGTATTTTTGACGATCTCCCGCCCGGCTTTCGCCAGAGCAATCTTTTTAATCACTTTCTGATTTTTACAGAGACAACCTCTGACAGATCACTCCTCATTTTTCATGTAGTATGCACACAGATACATGCTTATGGTATCGCCATCTTCTATTTGATCAAACTTAAAGGTATGTTTGATCGGGTCATACACATATCGCTTATCCGTATCATCAATGCCGTCCCATTTCAGCGTATAGCCTTCGATCTGGTAATCCGGCAGTTGCAGGATCTCGCCTTTTTTCAGGTAGATCTCATTCCACCAGCCCAACCTCGTAGAACCTTCTTCGTACGGCTCTCCGATCCAAAACTCGATACCAACAGAAGTATTTGTAACTTCTTCTAATGCCCAGCGTGTGAAGTAATATACGTCATGATCCGGCATTTGGAAGGAACCTTCTCTACTTCTTTCAGTTTCAAAACATACCCATCCCAAAAACTTCTTACCGGCAGCTGCATCTTCTTCTTTTAACTCTGGTATGATATCTTCACTCCAGATCGTGGTACCGACTACCTGGTCTTTGATAATCTTATACGGTATCCATTCTCCCACCGCTTCTCCTTCTACGATAAAGTAGATGTCATGAACACTCTGCGTATAATAGCCGTTGATCGTAATATCCTGCGCCGGCATCGAGTCTACATAATAGGTTCCATTCTCCTGCATGATAGAAAAATCTGTGGTATTATTGTCCCAGTAAAATGTCAGGCCCTCTTTTGCCGGAAGCTTTGGCAGTACAAATCTACTGAGATATTCTGCTGTAAACGAGCTACCTGTAACCGGCTGTCCATCCACATTTACCGTTACCTGATATTTCTTCGGCGTTGTCGTTGCTTTTAAGACCACATCTCCATCCGGCATCACAAAGCTTCCGTCTGTGATCGTTACGCTTTCCGCTGTGTCCGCCATCTCTGCGGTCCAGTCGGATACATCATATCCGGTAAGCACCGGTGTGTCAGCGATCGCTACCGTACTTCCAATAGCTGCAAACTCTTTGGTCTTGTATACTCTTCCATCCAGTTCATAGGATACATATCGTTTTGTGGTCGTTCCATAAGCAGTCACATCCGCTGCCGGCATAGATTTTGGCATCTCTGTCAGTTTTTCTGAACCGGACCACCATTCCCAGCCGTCAAAATGCAGTCCTTCTGCATCCTTCGGTGTGCCAGGATCTGTCAATACATCATTATAATGCATGATCTTTTCGGCAATCTTCGCTCCATCAAGAATATATGTGATCTTATACTCTTTGTAAACTCCATCTACCCAGATAGCAGTCAGCTTCGTATCTTTTGTAAGCGTAATGACATCATCTGTGCCATAAACAGTTCCGTCTTCATCCATCCAGCCGCTTAATACATAGTCTCTTGCCCCATCGGACTTTGTAGCAGTTGCCAGATCAGAGAGTTTCAGCTGTCTTCCATACCGTTACAGTCACATCCGATACGGTCTGCGATGCCGGTGCCGCCCATACAGTCTGCTGCCCGAACAGGATGCTGCCGAGCATCATGCACATTGTAAGTAAAACAAGCATCTTTCGATTTACTCTTTTATGTGTTTTTCTGTGCAGTGTTCTGTCTGCTTTTCTCGTGCTCATTTTTCTTTCCCCCCTTATCTTTCGCTAACTGTTATTGATCAGTGCTTCTACTCGCTGCTCTGTATGAATACGTTTTTCTCCTTCGATTACTTTTTGGCTCATAATAATTTCCCTTCTATTTTTATTTCACTTTCCTGTAATTGTTTTTATTACTTCTATAAAATTATATATCAGACATGGCTGCCATCCATTTCATATAAGCGCCATGGCTACTTCAACATATAAGCTTTCAGCTGTCCTCGGCTGTCAATATTGAGCTTATTAAATATGGATGACAGATGCTGCTTCACGGTGCGCAGTGTCATATCCATATAATCTGCGATCTCCGCATTCGTCCATCCCCGGTTTGCCAGCATGGCAATCGTAAACTCTGTTGTGGTCAGGTTATCGGCAATATCTTCTTTCGTGACTGGATTATGGATCCTACGCCAGCCATAGCTAAACTGATAAGTAATCTGAATGATCTTCTTATAGTCTTCCGGGTACTCTGATTTCAGACATGTTTCGATCAGCCCCTGCAGCAATCCGTGATGTTCTCCGATACCTTCGATCAGACCATCCGGCTGTGCGAACTTCCATGCTTCCATAAAATATTCTTTTGCTTCATCTGATCTTCTTAAATTCATGCATGCCATAGCACCCATCAGATTCAGATAGATCAGTGCAATAGGATAGATCTCTGTGCTGAGCATCTTGCAGGTCTGTACGATTCCGAGAGATTTTTCATACTCCTGTTCCAGATAGGCCTTGTGAGCCAATCCCTTTGAAATGCCTGTCTGCCTATGCCAGCTCTATGAGCTAACTCATCCTGTGACAATCCAATCGCCTTTCTTCTATCAGCAATCTGCCAAATTTATGCTGCGGATATCCAAATACTTTAATATGCTGGTGGAAGATGTATTCCACGTGGAAGATTGAGTCGGAGCAGCAATCCGGTTCACCTTCTATTTTGGACAGCTTTTCATGTCCTTATCAGCAACTATAGTTTTTTGATAAATGCTTGACTGTAAACCTTGTTTATAGCTTATTATTAAGTAAACTAGAGTTGCTCGAAAGGAGGGCATAATATGACTATAAAAGACGTAGAAGAGCGAACAGGTTTATCCCGTTCTAATATCCGTTTTTATGAAAAGGAAAAACTTATTGAGCCTTCGAGAAATGAAAGTAATGGTTATAGAGATTATTCTGAAAATGATGTGGAAAATATAAAGAAGATTGCATATCTACGTACATTGGGAATTTCTGTTGAAGATATACGAAATATTATATCCGAAAAAGTAACATTGCAGGAAATGCTTGAGAAGCAAAAGGAAGTATTAAAAAATCAGATTACTGATTTGAATAAGGCAAAACTCATGTGCGAAAAAATGCTGGATGAAGAAAGTATTAGTTATGAAAAATTACAGGTAGAACAGTATGTAACAGATTTTCATGACTATTGGAAAGATAATCGAACTGTTTTCAAACTGGATTCAGTCAGCTTTTTGTATATATGGGGAAGTATGCTTACCTGGACTATGATTACCGCACTATGCTTGATTATTGGGGCTTTGTCTTATTCTAAGTTGCCGACAGAAATTCCAGTACAATGGAGTAAAGGAGTGGCAACATCCCTAGTTAATAAAAACTGGATTTTTATTTGTCCTGTTATATGTATCATAATCCGTTATTTATTAAAACCTTTTATCTATGCGAAATTGCAGATGAACAATTATTATAGAGAAATTATAACAGAGTATTTGACAAATTATATGTGTTTTATTGTGTTGTCAGTGGAAATCTTCTCCATACTTTTTACTTTCGGAGTGGTAAAAAGTGTTGTTGTACTGTTATTTGTGGACACGGCAATTTTTATTGGATTGTTAGTAGTTGGTTTGGTAAAAATGGATTTGAGAGGGAAAGAAGTTTTATGATTCAAATTTTATATTTCAGAAATAATAATAAGATACTATTTTTCCCACGCCTACTATGAAAACGGCGGCTATGAGATAGAAATTGCATATACTGGCGAATAAAAGAACCGCTGTTGCATGGTTTATTGGCTTCCATGTAGCGATTGAGCTGGGCACATGATACCCAGCTCTTTTACTATCTACTTTCAACATAAATTTAAAAATCACATATAATTATCCATTAAGTTATATGTAATAACTGTGTAAATCCTAATACAATTTTGCACCTGCTGGGATTGCGTCATCTAACATTACCAGATTCAGTTTTTCTTCTCCATTTACATTGTGAATTGCAGAAAGAAGCATACCACATGAATCTATTCCCATCATAGAACGTGGTGGAAGATTTACGATTGCAAGTAAAGTTTTACCTACAAGTTCCTCCGGCTCGTAAAATGCATGTACTCCTGAAAGAATAGTCCTTTCATTCTCTGTACCATCATCAAGTGTAAATCTAAGAAGTTTCTTACTCTTAGGTACTGCCTCACAATTTTTTACCTTTACAACACGGAAGTCTGACTTTGAGAATGTATCAAAATCAACCTGCTCCTCAAATAAAGGCTCTATTTCAATACCTGTATTATTTTCAACAACTGCAGCCACTTCTTCTGTTACTACTTCATTGTTATCCATTTGATTGTAACTCCTTTGCATTAATTTCTCATAATAATATGTAATGTCGGTTGAAACTGCATTACTACAAGCTAGTATACCATAAATATATTGTTTTTAGGAAGAAATATCCTATTTCATCCATAAACAGTCTTCATTTTTTTTAATCGAACAAAAAGTCTCTTGTCCTTCGGGCACATCTTTTCAAGTTCCTCAATACTGTATCTTCTCAAATCATCTTTGCTTTTTATTCCCATTCTAAACGCATCCATACATAGGAAATCATCAAATCTGACTCCATGCTCCCGATCATTCAGTTCTTCTACACTGCGCAGCTTTATGCCTTACTCTTCACAAATCTGATATAATTCCTGCAGTGTTGCCTGCCCCATATTACGAAACTTTATAAAATATTCCTTTGGATATTCTCTCACTCCTTCCAATGACTCAAATCCGTTCCTTCTTAGAACATTTCGTAACCTGCTCGACATTTCAATATCATCATAATCTGTTTTTTCAGCGTACATAAAAACTCCCTTTTGTCATTTTATTTGTTGTATATCTTATCAACCTCAGATTCATACACCGATTCAGTATGAGTATCAAATAGCACCCACTCCACCAGATCAAACCAATCCGGATTATCCTGCAAGAACCTATTTACTGTGTGTACTGCAATCTTTGCTGCCAACTCAACCGGAAAACTATATACTCCCGTTGATATAGAAGGAAATGCAATAGACCTGATTCCATACTGGCTTTTGTTTTTCCGTTTTCAATTTCATTTAAGTTCTGCCTGCTAATTTGCAATTCCTGTGCCAGTCGTGATTGAGAATAATCACAGGCATTTCTCTTTTGCTTTAATGTTTCAATAAATTCTATATCATTCATGCTTCATTCCTCCAATCAAAAAGGCATATACTCATAGGAGCATACACCTTGTATCTTATATTTATTTTCTATTGATATGCTGTTTTAGACCTGTCGGATAAAAAGAATATGGTGTGAAGTGAAATAAGTTCTTATAACCTTATAAATCGTTGCATATCAGCAGTTTTGTATTTATTTTTTCTCTTGTCTTTTGTAATAGTACCCCCCTGTTAGATAACGGGGGCTTTATGGCTCGCTGACGCTCGCCCCACCGTCAGAGTGAACCAGCCGTTTGCCAGCAAAACTGGCATGGCTTGATGTCTTACGACCGCCACCACATCTGGATCACTCCGGCGGTGTTGCTGTCTTGCCTACCATTTCCTCATTTTCCGTGTACTTATATCCAACACCTCTGACAGTGACGATATAGCGTGGTCTGTCCGGCTCCGGCTCAATCTTCTTTCTTAATTTCCGTATGAATGAAGTCAGATTATTAGGGTCTGCCGGATAGTCATATCCCCATACATTTTCATAAATCTGTTCTTTGGTAAAAACCTGCTCCTTTTTAAAATTCTTTTTTGTTCATAATTGACAAACTGATTTTCATTGAAACCAATAACATCAACAAAGCGATAATAATTGCAATAGCGATAAGAACTCCCATGCTTACAGTTGGCAAATTATCTAACAGACTAACTAAATCAATATTGAAAATGGCTTCTGCTCCTTTCACGATAACGAGAGTGATTACTGCCAGACCGCCAAATGCACCAATCATAGCAATTCTTCCTTTATCTCCACCGAATTTTAGCAGAAAAGGAAGCGTGATTGCTTGAACGACAATCATAATAGGTAAAATCATCAATGAACTCTGTACTAAGTCTGTAATAGGTAATGTATCTTTCAATACAGTTGTAATTATTCCTAAAACAGTTGCCAAAACCCAAGCCATACACCCCAATAATAGACCAAGAAAGTATTTTTCACTCACATAATGATTACGTGTAATAGGTAATGTAAACAGAAACGCATTTCCATTATCAAAATCATCATAACTGATTGTGCTTACTGTAAAAAGTGATACAATGAAACTCAGAAAACCTAATGGGAATATCACATCATCAGTAAATATCATCATTCCGATTACAATCGCCAAAATGAGCAACAGAAAATTTTTCTGTAACATCATCAATTTCAAATCTTTTACGAATAAACCTTTCATTGTTCTGTCCCCCTTATCATCATGGTAATGACTTCATCTATTGTACCTTTTTCAATGGCAATTTTAGGATAATTCTCCATATAATACTGTTTCTGATTTGTCAGACAGCTATATCCATATGTTTCTTTTTTGGAACGCAATATAAACTGTTTATCCAGCTTGCTGTATTGTTCTGCGTCTACTTTTAATAAAGCATAGTCACTAAGAAGAACGTCTGTATCTTCATGCAGAATAATTTTTCCGTCATGTATCATATAAAGGTCATCACATAGCGACTCCAAATCACTGGATATATGAGAGCTGATTAAAATGGAGCGTTCTTCATCTTTTTCCAGAAATTCTCTTAACATTTCAAGCAATTCGTCTCTTGCGATTACATCTAAACCTGCTGTCGGTTCGTCCAGTATCAGCAGTTTTGCATTGTGTGAAATTGCAACCAGCACTTTTAATTTTGCTTTCATTCCTGTTGAAAATTCTTTTATCTGTTTATTCATAGGTAGTTGAAATTTCTGTACCTGTTCTATAAATAGTGATTTGTCGAATTTTGAGTACATATTCTGCAATATAGGGATAATATCTTTTATCTTCAGATACCCACTAAAACCAGAATCCGACAATACTACACCCAATTCCTCTTTATCTTTTGCTGTGAAGTCTTTTCTGTCCTTTCCAAGTATGGTAATATTTCCGCCGTCAGTTGAAATCAAACCTAATATCGCCTTAAATGTTGTGCTTTTTCCAGCACCATTTTGTCCAATCAAGCCTGTTACACATCCAGACATAAGCTCTAATGAACAATCAAGAGAAAAATTATCATAATGCTTTTTCAAGTGTTCAATTTTTAACATACATCAACCCTCCAATATCAACTCAAATAAACTTTTTATATCTTCATCACTAATACCACATCGTCTGCCTTTTTGGATAGCCTGCTCCAAATCCGCTTCCAATTCTTTTTTCTGTTCTTCCAAAAGCAGTTCTGTATTTGTAGCCGCTACATAAGTGCCTTTTCCATGTACTGTAACCGTAAAACCCTCACTTTCCAAATTGTCGTAAGCTTTTTTTACAGTTAAAGCACTTATTTTTAGTTCCTTAGAAAGTGTACGGACAGATGGAAGATTGTCGTTTTCCTTTAGTTCCCCGTTGCGTATGAGCATTTTAATCTGGTCAACAATCTGTTCATATATGGGAACCATTAGGGAAGTATTGATTATAATTTTCATTCTTTATATCCTTCCTTCTTTTCTTGATAACAGTATATAACAGTTGCAAACTGTTGTCAAGTGTTATATAGTGTTTGTTTTAAATTTTCTTTTGAAATTAAAAACATGCAAATCAATATAGAAATGCATGTTAAAAAATATAGTATTCTATTGTAATTCCTTTAACGCAAGCAGGTGTTTCATGGATTGTTTCTAATATCCTTTTGTTGGGGAAACTCCACACTCCCATTTCGATATTGTTTTATCACTGATTCCCAACAATTCAGATAATTGTTTCTGTGTATACCCTTTTGCCTTTCTTTCATCAGAAATAAACTTTCCAATTTTTACCTGATCCATTGTTTTTCTCCTTTCTGACCACAGAATAGTATATAAAATAGATGTTTTACACCCACGGAACGTAGAGAATGGTGAATATATGCGGATTCTACGCTTCGTAGATTATAAAATATCTACTGATTTCCTGTTTAATCTATATCATAATATTACCATAAATCATATTGTTTCATAGTTTCTACATTTCGATATTCATGCTTCTCATAATATCCTATCAGCTTACCTTCATCTCTGAGTGCCACCATGTAAACATCTTTATTCAGTTTCTCATTGTGAAAAGTATAGACGAAATTATGGCTTTTATCTGCTGCAAACCAGTCCACAACTCGCTGTATTTTATCCCTGGATTCCGGATTATGACAATCTAACAGACTTCTTCCAATAAGTTTATCTCCACCTCGCTTCGCACAGCTGGTAACAGCTGCCGGATTCATGTAAATAATCTCATGTTTGAGATTGCATATAACAACGGATGCCCTGTCCTGATCAACAATACTTTTATAAAAGCTGACATAGGATTTAAACTTAATTACCTTTTCATTATCCAGCCGTCTTTGAAGTTGTGGTTTCTTTCTTCGATAATAATCGTATATCTCTCCTTCAGGTATCCAGATTTGTGCCTCATTTATCTTATCAATTACAACTTCAACAATCTGCTCATCTGCTAGTAAATCAGGTACTTTATCATACTCTGTTACATACTTTCTGTATTCTTCATACACCCAGCCTGTAATCTTATCCTTCTGTTTCATCTTGAGATCACTAAACTTCTTATTCAGCTGTAAAAGCTGACCATCTATCTTTTTATGTATTTTTGTTTTTTTACTTTTTGCCAAATTTCTCCCACCTTTATATAATTAACAACTTTTGCTAATATAACGCATGTTTCGCATTTATCTTTTCACATTATAACATCTATCATATTTATCCGCATTAAAAAAGGACGCAGAATCTCTCCCACGTCCTCAAATCTATCTGGCTTTATCTTCCCTTACCTTCGAAACTTCCTTATATGCCGCTTCCTGCTTCACCTCATCCGCATCTCTAGCCTCAAATGCATCTGCATTATACTGATACTCCTGCGGCTCAGCGACCATCGGTGAATATACAACCTCTGCTTCTACTCGCTCAGCTTCTGCCCTCTCCGGCTCTGTCTGTTCCTGTGCTTTCGCATTCTCCATATGCTTTTCCTTATCAAGCTGCACATTCATAGCCAGATTATCCAGCTTATCAATAGATACTCTGTCTTTCCACGAAGCACCATATAATTGATGTCAAGGAAGTTCTTTTCCACAAGCAGCTCAAATCCATGGAATTTACCGATTGCAGTTGTCTCTCCGGTCTTGCACTTGCTGATTGCTTCAAGCATCATGGTTCCACCATCCACACGCTCTGTGTAGGTTGCTTTGCCTATGGTAATGGCAAATTCCGGATTATCAATCAGCTCTTTATCCCTTGCCTTTACATCCTCTCTTACATTGGCAAGCTTTTCGGTTGCTGTCTTAATGAGCTTCGGGTACTTAATCATAAAGTTATCCTGCAAGCCATATCTCTGATTGTCATAGGATGCCTTTAAGAGCTTTAATCTCTGGACATCATTGTCAATCTCCATCTTTTCCTTGATCAAGGGATTACCTGTAGCGACTGCCTTAATCTCTGCATAGGAAAGTGTAGCCTCGTCGATATCCTCACAGCTTCGGCTCACAGCCTTACTTGTCATGACCTGACTGATGAATCGCTGCTTATTCTCGACGAGCGACCAGTTGTATGCATCAAAGGTTCCTTTGGTGACATATCTGTAGATTGCAACCTCTTCATTTTCGTTGCCCTGCCTGATGCCTCGTCCCTCTCGCTGTTCTATTGAGCTTGGCTTCCAGGGACAGTCCACATGATGCATTGCAACAAGGTGTGTCTGCACATTTACACCTGTTCCACACTTGTCCGTTGAACCGATAAGAACCTTCTTTTTACCTGTCCTCATCTCCTTGAAAAGTGCGTCCCTCTGTGCATCCGTCTTGGCATCGTGGATAAATGCTATCTCATCTGCCGGAATACCATACTGGATAAGTGTTTCCTTCAGATAATCATAAATGGTGAAGTCCTTATCCGGTCCCGGTGTGCCGATGTCCGAAAAAATAAGCTGGCAGCCTATATGACCGTTGGCATTTCCTTTCTCATATTCTTTCCACACATTCTCCGCAACCTTGTTTAGCTTTCCATCTGGATTGTTTGGAGCATCCTTATCAATCAGCCTTGCATCTGTTCCTAATAATCTTGCCTCATGGGTAATCTTTAAAAAGTTGTCCTCACTCGGATCAACTCCACCACCTCTGATACGCTCTGCTCTTGCAACAAAGTTTTCCATGACCTGCTTTACATACCAGTCCGGCTCTGACTCCACAATGATAGGCTTACCACCACGAAGAGCCGGTACATCAAGAGCAAGCATGTCTGCTGTCTGCACATCGGCTACCTCACGAAAGATATTCATAAGCTCAGGCAGATTCGTAAATTTATTGAACCTGCTCTTAATTCGGAAACCACTTCCCTCAACTGTAAGCTCCAATGCAGTAGTCACCTCACCAAAGTTTGCAGCCCATGAATCAAAGTGATAAATTCCCATCTCTTCAAGAGCCGCCTTCTGCAGGTAAAGCTGCATAACATACATCTCACACATTGTATTGGATATTGGTGTCCCGGTTGCAAATACAATGCCTCTGCCATCATTTATCTCTGACAGATACTGACACTTAAGCTGCATATCCGTTGACTTCTTTGCCCCTGAACTACTGATTCCCGACACATTGTTCATCTTTGAAAATATGGCAAGGTTCTTAAAATTATGTGCTTCGTCCACCATTATGGAATCTACACCAAGCTCCTCAAAGGTAATCAGGTCATCTTTTCTACTCTCATCAGTTAAGGATTTCAGCTGTTCCTCCAGCTTTTTCTTCTGACTCTCCATCTGCTTTACAGTCCAACGCTCTCCGTTACGCTCCTTCATCTCATCAATCGCATAGCTGATTTCTTCAATCTGCTCATTAAGCATCCTCTCCTTTCTCTCTGCCGAGATAGGAATTTTCTCAAACTGCGAATGCGACATGATAATACAGTCATAATCTCCAGTCGCAATCCTTGATACAAACTGCTTTCTGCGACTCTTTTCAAAGTCACGTTCCGTAGCAACCAGGATATTGGCTGATGGATAAAGCCTTAAAAATTCACTTGCAGTCTGCCCGATAAGCGGCTTTGGAACTACCATGATTGTCTTATTGGCAAGTCCAAGTCTTTTCTGTTCCATACAAGCTGCCATCATCTCAAAGGACTTTCCTGCACCAACACAGTGTGCCAATAAGGTATTTCCTCCAAGAAGGATTCTAGCCACAGCATTTTTCTGATGAGGCTTTAACTCAATCGCAGGATTCATTCCTGGAAACTGCAGATGGCTTCCATCATACTCACGCAGGCGGATGTTATTGAATGTTTCATTGTAATACTCCACATACTTCTGTCTGCGTTCCGGCTCTGAAAACAGCCATTCCTTGAACTTTTCCTTGATCATGTTCTGCTTTTCCCTTGCAAGCATTGTCTCATTCTTATTGACTTCGTAATGATACTTGCCATCCCCATCATCAATCCTGTCCCTGACTGTTA
>PVML01017582.1_pt1 | contig 85145 bp, 83 predicted proteins | sample 1853371 | NCBI WGS metagenome assembly PVML01 (sample SAMN08533508, study PRJNA380276) | Human gut metagenome, whole genome shotgun sequencing project. | isolation source: participant 1, chromium library | host: Homo sapiens | collected 2017 | reverse complement strand
GATTTTAGTTATACAAATTATAATTTATACAAAGGTCAAGTGGGGGTTGGTAGTGTCTGGGTTCGTAATCCTGTTACAAATGCAAAAATAACAGGTTTAAAGAATTCGAATTCAAAAGTAATAGAAGTTACAGCAAGTGAAGACGCCAGCTATCCACATTTAGAAATAAAACTGGTTGGAGAAGGAACGACAAAAATTTCATTTCAGTATGCCGGAAAAACTCTGACGCAGAAAATTACGGTAAGGAAATACAAAAATCCGTGTAAGTTATTGAAAATTGGAAAGACGAATTACGCTAAATGTTTTAATAAATCAGGACATTACAACCATAATAAGCGAACAAAAAACGTTACCGGAAAGATAACCATAAAACCGAAAAAGGGATGGAAATTAAAGAAAATAGAAGTATTCAATATATACGATGGTGTAAAAAAGGTGAAGAATAATTCAAAAGTAACGTTATCTATTAAAGGCACGGGAACAGGATTATATGCATATTTCAAAAATGCAAAAACAGGAGTTGTGCAGAGATTAGAGCTTGGATATGGAAGTGGAGGCTTTAAAACTAGAGAAAATATTTATGATTAAGTAAATGTAGCAGAATGAAGTATGCAAAAAAGCAATCAAAACAAGAACTTTGTTTTGGTTGCTTTTTTTGAACAGGTATAGTTTTGGGATACTAGACAGTGAAGAGATGGTGAAAAAATATGCAAAATCAGCAGATCAGAAAGTTGTAGCCCTGATACAGAAATGGCTGGCAAACAGATACAGTGAGTTTCAAACAAAGAAAATACGATATCTATCTTGTAGATGATCAGGAAATACATCTTCCGCAGGAGGTATATTTCAGCTCCCTGAATGAATCAGCAATGTACATTATTTATCCTGGAAAGGGACCGACTGGAAACTGGTATGAATAACACTTGGCTATGATCGGAGAGTACAACGACAGAGCGTACATAATGAATAAAATAAAAACAGTTGACAAAATAGCTTTTTCTCGGTAACGTGGAGAAAAGGCTATTTTTTTCAACAACATTATTTATAGGAAGGACAGGTGAATCTATGAAAAAAGCGACCTCAAAGTTATTGTTATTTTTCTTTTGCATGAGTTTTCTTATGGTGATTCCAAAGAAGGTAAATGCAGCAGAAATCATTCCGGTCAATATCTCGGTAAAATATGGTCAGACAGAAGGCCGAAAGATCTTTGACATGATCAATGAGATGAGAACAGACAGCTTCGATGCATGGTGTTGGAATGAGGATAATGAAACAAAAACCAGATATGATAACCTGAACGAGCTTGCTTACGATTATGATCTGGAGAGAATTGCAACGAAGCGTGCAGCAGAACTTGCATTATTGTTCGATCATGGAAGACCAAACGGTGAAAGCTTTTTCAGTATTTATGAGGAAGAAGGTATCACTTATCGTGCAGCCGGAGAGAACATTGCAATGGGATATCGTACAGCAGAAGCAGTAAATGCGGCATGGCGTGAAGATGGCGAGCCGTATAACGGACAGGGACATCGAAGGAATATGCTGAATCCTAAGTTTAATTGTGTTGGAATTGGGCATGTTTACCTGGATGGCTGTCATTACTGGGTAGAAGAATTTGCATACAGAACTTCTGTTAATACCACGGAAACAACAGCAAATGACAGTGAGCAAACCATGAGCCTTTCGGTGCCGAAAAGCAAGGTTACGGGTCTTAAAGTAGCGTTTGACAAAACTTCCTATAGCCTCCGAACCGGAGAATCAACAGAAGTAAAGCTTACGGCTAAGCTTACTGTTTTTGGAAGCGATACGATCGTGACAGATCTGCCGGCTATTTCAGTAAATGATCCTTCCATTGCCACCTATAGCAATGGAAAAATTACAGGAGTAGCAGAAGGAAGCACGACATTGACGGCATCTTTGTACGGACTGACAGCAGCAGATATGCCAACGATAAATGTGTATAGGTGTGAACATCATTGGGATCAGGGAGAGATCATAACAGAAGCAACCTGCACAGAAGAAGGCGAAAAAAAATTCACCTGTAGTATCTGCGGTGATGAAAAAACAGAAAAAGTAAGTGCAACAGGTCATCAGCATACGGAAATCCGCAATAAAAAAGAAGCTACCTGTAAGGAAACAGGCTACAGCGGAGATACCTGGTGCAAAGATTGTGGAAAGAAAATCTTATCCGGTCAGACGATTGCAAAAACAGAAAATCATAGCTGGGATGCCGGAAAAGTCACAACAAAAGCAACCTGCACAGAAGAAGGCGAAAAAACATTTACCTGCAGTATCTGCGGTGATAAAAAAACAGAAAAAGTAAGTGCAACAGGTCATCAGCATACGGAAATCCGCAATAAAAAAGAAGCTACCTGTAAAGAAGAAGGCTACAGCGGAGATACCTGGTGCAAAGATTGTGGAAAGAAGATCTTATCCGGTCAGGCGATTGCAAAAACAGAGGATCATAGCTGGAATCAGGGAGAGATTACAAAAGAACCAACCTGTAAAGAGAAAGGTGAAAAAACATTTACCTGCAGTATCTGCGGCAATACAAAAACGGAAAAAGTGAGCACAACGGACCATCAGCATATGGAAATCCGCAATCAGAAGAATCCTACCTGCAAGGAAGCAGGATATAGTGGAGATACTTATTGTGCGGATTGCGGAGTGAAAATTTCCACCGGTAAGACGATTGCAAAAACAAAGAACCATAACTGGGATGGAGGAGTGATCACAACAGAACCGACCTGTACAGAGCGAGGCGAAAAAACATTTACCTGCACGATCTGCGGAAATACAGATACAAAGAAGGTAAATGCAACAGGACACAGTTATGGAGCATATAAAGTTGTCAAAGAGCCGACAAATAAAAGAAAAGGACTGAAGAGCAAAACTTGCAGTGTATGCGGAAAAATAGTTTATGAGGGGATACCAAAGACAAATTCTTCGCCGACAGATTCTTCAGAGACAAATCCGGATCAGAATCCGCAGACAAGCCAGAAAACCACGCGAAAAATCAAACTGAACCGCAGGAAACTGACTTTGAAAAAAGGCAAAAGTTTCAGATTGAAAGTTACGTTAACTCCGGCAGACAGCCAGGATAAGATTACTTACAAGACTTCCAATAAGAAAATTGCGACAGTTAGCAAAACAGGAAAGATCAAAGCAAAGAAAAAAGGAAAAGTAAAGATTACGGTGATTTCCGGCAAGAAGAAAGCAGTTTGCACTGTAAAAGTGAAATAGGTGTAAAGGAAATGGAAATGCTTATGAAAAACAGAAAGTTATATCAGATGTTAGCTGTAACAGCAGGAGTGCTGCTTCTTTCTGGCTGTGGTGCTTCCTCCGCACAGGAAACGGGCATAACATCATCCGATCCGCAGGAACCAACCACAATTTCTGAAGAAACAAAAGCACCAGATAGTACAGAAAGTACAGAAAACACAAAAAGCACAGAAAGTAAAGCATCAGAATCCGAATCTTCGGCTGAGACAGCAGCAGAAACAGAATCTCAGTTGCAGCAATCTGAAATACAGCCGCAGCAGACGGATCAGCAGATTTCACGAATCAATTATTATGATGCGGATGGCAAACTGATCTACTACGACAGTTATGCTTATTATGATAACGGTTTATTATGCAGCACTACGCTTCATTCCGTTGATTATTATGACAATGGAAACGGAGAACAGGATTCCTATACGGGCAATGAATATACGTTTCTGTATCTGTATGATGCGGATGGTAATATCAAAACAACGATGCCGGGTTCCCTGACAATTGCAGATAACTACAATGATGAGACGGGGGAATTTGTGCTGGATTATGATTATGATGCGGATGGAAATTCAACACCGCTTATCATTTATCCCAAAGAAGAAAGTATTGAGCAGGAGAAGTTTCATGTGGATCCGTCAAAGACAGAAAGAATCTACGGGGCTGCACCGATTCTTCCGACGCGGGCAGAAAATGGATGGACTTCTTCCTATTTAAATGAAATCTTTTCGCAGGATGCACCAACAGACATGACAGAAGTACGGTTTCTGGATATCAACGACGACGGGCAGCCGGAGCTCTGGCTGGATTATGGATATGGTTATGCAGGCGGAGAAGTATTTACAACGGATGGCAGCACGACGGACAAGGTTTACCTGTCACATGGAGCGGCCTATACAATCCCTGGCAGCAATCTGCTGCATACAACCGGTGGACATATGGGTGGATATTATGACGAGATTTATAAGATTGAAAACGGAAAGTTCACTACAGTTGCCAAAGGCAGTTATGGGGAAACAGAAGATCAGCAAACGGATGAAAACGGTGAACTGATTTACCGTTATTACTGGAATGGTGAGGATGTGTCAGAAGAACAGTATGAGCAGAACCTGAAAGAACTTTTTGATCAGGATCAGGCGGAGGACATTTATCAGAATATCTATACATTTGAACAAAGCAAGGCACTGCTTCAGCAGATGATGTAAAGATTATGAATGAAAACACGGATTGTACTTAAAAAAAAACAACAAAAACAGTAAAAAAGCTCTTGCATTTACAAGGGCTTTTTATTATAATAGCCAGTGTTGTGACATTGATAGCGTTGAAGCGTGAGGTTGCTGCGGACTCAAATCGCAGGTTTTCCGTGGAGCGAATGTCAAGTTATAAAACTGGCGACAAGTCACTGTACAATATAGAGAACGTCCGGGTAAGCCGGAAACACCGTGTGAGATTTGAGACACACACGGCATAGTGTACAGTCACCGCTTGTCGTACTGAAACAAAGTGCGAAAAGGAGGCGACTTTTTTATTATGGCAACAAGTCAAGTAATGAGAATCACATTAAAAGCATATGACCATCAGCTGGTTGATGCATCTGCAAAAAAAATCATCGAAACTGTAAAAAAGAACGGATCTAGGGTGAGCGGACCGGTGCCACTGCCAACAAAGAAAGAAGTAGTGACAATTCTGAGAGCCGTACACAAATACAAAGATTCCAGAGAACAGTTTGAGCAGAGAACTCATAAAAGACTGATTGATATCGTAGCACCGACTCAGAAAACAGTTGATGCACTCTCCAGACTGGAAATGCCGGCTGGTGTTTACATCGATATCAAAATGAAAAACAAATAATGAATTTGTTCCGTAAATTATCCTAAAGGGTTGATATAGAAGTAACGCAAGTTCCACTTATATCGATTGTTTGACTAGGATGATTGCACAACACAGTGTAATCCGCTGTAGAAAAACAGGAGGTAAATCAATGAAGAAAGCGATTTTAGCAACAAAAGTCGGAATGACTCAAATCTTCAATGAAGACGGAGTGCTTACTCCGGTAACCGTTCTGCAGGCAGGTCCTTGTGTAGTAACACAGATCAAAACAGTAGAAAACGACGGTTACAGTGCAGTACAGGTTGGTTTTGGCGACAAGAGAGAAAGTCTTGTAAACAAACCAATGAAAGGTCAGTTCAGCAAAGCTGGTGTATCCTGCAAGAGATTCGTAAGAGAGTTCAAATTTGAGAATGCTGAGGATTACAAAGTAGCAGACGAGATCAAAGCTGACATCTTTGCAGCTGGTGATAAGATTGATGCTACTGCAATTTCCAAAGGTAAGGGATTCCAGGGTGCGATCAAGAGACATGGTCAGCACAGAGGACCGATGGCTCATGGTTCTAAATTCCATCGTCATCAGGGTTCAAACGGTGCCTGCTCCGATCCGAGCCGTGTATTCAAAGGAAAAGGAATGCCTGGACAGATGGGAAATAAGAGAATCACCATCCAGAACCTGGAAATCGTAAAAGTTGACGTTGAGAACAATCTTCTCTTGGTTAAAGGTGCAGTACCAGGACCTAAAAAATCTTTAGTGACAATTAAAGAGACTGTAAAATCTGGTAAGTAAGCATTTTCGAAAGGAGGAACACACAGATGGCAAACGTATCTGTTTTTAATATGGAAGGCAATGAAGTTGGCACTATGGAGCTCAACGATGCCATTTTCGGTGCGAAAGTAAATGAGCACCTTGTGCATCTGGCAGTTGTAAGTCAGCTTGCAAACAAACGTCAGGGTACACAGAAAGCAAAAACCCGTTCTGAAGTATCCGGTGGCGGAAGAAAACCTTGGAGACAGAAAGGAACCGGTCATGCAAGACAGGGTTCAACAAGAGCTCCGCAGTGGACAGGCGGCGGAATGGTATTCGCTCCGGTGCCACGTGATTACACAATCAGACTGAACAAAAAAGAAAAAAGAGCAGCTCTGAAATCTGTTCTGACTTCTAAAGTTCAGGAAAACAAATTCATCGTTGTTGATGAACTGAAATTTGACGAGATCAAGACAAAAGCTATGAAAAATGTTCTGGCAAACCTGAAAGCTGACAAGGCACTGGTTATCCTGAATGACAACGACCAGAACGTAGTTCTGTCTGCAAGAAATATCGAAGGTGTTGAGACAGCTCTGACAAATACCATCAACGTATTTGATCTGCTGAAACACAACACTGTTGTAGTTACAAAAGCAGCTGTAGAAACAATCGAGGAGGTGTACGCATAATGGCAAATGTACAGTACTATGATGTGATCTTAAAGCCGGTTATCACAGAAAAAAGCATGAACGCTATGGGCGACAAAAAATACACCTTTTTTGTTCATCCGGAAGCAACAAAAACTCAGATTAAAGAAGCTGTAGAAAAAATGTTCGAAGGAACAAAAGTAAAAAGCGTAAATACCATGAACATCGACGGCAAGAAGAGAAGACGTGGTATGACAGTCGGAAAAACAGCTAAGAGCAAAAAGGCAATCGTTGCTCTGACAGAGGACAGCAAAGATATCGAAATCTTCCAGGGACTCTAAGATCTGACTTAATCAAACGATATACGCAGGCTAAGCGTGACAATAAATAGTTGAAAGGAGAAACAACAATGGGAATTAAAACATATAACCCATATACACCTTCCAGAAGACAGATGACTGGATCTGATTTCTCTGAAATTACAAAAACGGCTCCTGAGAAAAGCTTGGTAGTATCTCTGAGCAAAAACTCCGGACGTAATAATCAGGGTAAGATCACAGTAAGACACCGCGGAGGCGGAAATAGAAGAAAATACAGACTGGTAGATTTCAAGAGAAAGAAAGACGGAATCGCAGCAAAAGTTATCGGTATCGAATACGATCCGAACAGAACAGCTAATATCGCACTGATCTGCTACGCAGACGGTGAAAAAGCATACATCCTGGCACCGGCCGGACTGAAAGTCGGCATGAAAGTTATGAGTGGTGCTGAAGCAGAAGTAAGACCAGGTAACTGCCTGCCTCTGTCTGCTATCCCGGTTGGTACTATGGTACACAACATCGAACTGTATCCTGGAAAAGGCGGACAGCTGGTTCGTTCCGCAGGAAACGGCGCACAGGTTATGGCTAAAGAAGGAAAATACGCAACACTGCGTCTGCCTTCAGGTGAAATGAGAATGGTTCCGATCAATTGCCGTGCAACCATCGGTGTAGTTGGAAACGGAGAACACAACCTGATCAACATCGGTAAAGCCGGAAGAAAACGTCACATGGGTATCAGACCTACTGTTCGTGGTTCCGTAATGAACCCGAATGACCATCCACACGGAGGTGGAGAAGGTAAGACCGGTATCGGTCGTCCAGGTCCATGCACACCTTGGGGCAAACCTGCACTTGGCTTGAAGACAAGAAAGAAAAACAAACAGTCTAACAAGCTGATCGTAAGAAGAAGAGACGGAAAAGCGCTGAATAATAAATAGGATATAGGAGGTTGAATCCATGGCACGTTCACTGAAAAAAGGACCATTTGCTGATGCAAGCTTACTGAAAAAGGTAGATGCCATGAACGCAGCAGGCAGCAAACAGGTTATCAAAACCTGGTCACGCCGTTCTACAATCTTTCCACAGTTCGTAGGACATACAATTGCTGTTCATGACGGAAGAAAACATGTTCCTGTATATGTTACAGAGGATATGGTTGGACACAAACTCGGAGAGTTCGTAGCAACCAGAACCTACAGAGGACATGGTAAGGACGAGAAAAAATCTGGCGTTCGCTAGAATCGGATAATCAGTCGAAAAGGAGGTTATATCTATGGCTAAAGGACATAGATCCCAGATAAAGAGAGAAAGAAATGCTCAGAAGGACACAAGACCGTCAGCTAAGTTATCTTACGCCAGAGTTTCTGTTCAGAAAGCATGCTTCGTATTGGATGCTATTAGAGGCAAAGATGTTCAGACAGCACTTGGTATTGTAACTTACAATCCAAGATATGCATCTGAGCTGATTGCAAAATTATTAAAATCAGCAATTGCAAACGCTGAAAACAACAACGGTATGAGTGTTGAAAACCTTTATGTTGAGGAATGTTACGCAAATAAAGGACCTACAATGAAGAGAATCAGACCAAGAGCACAGGGCAGAGCTTACAGAATCGAAAAGAGAATGAGCCACATCACCATCGTGCTTAATGAGAAATAGGGAGGTAAAGCATGGGACAGAAAGTTAATCCACACGGCCTGAGAGTCGGTGTTATTAAAGACTGGAATTCTAAATGGTATGCTGAAGCTGACTTCGCTGATTATCTGGTAGAAGATCATAAGATCAGAACATACCTCAAGAAAAAACTGTACAGCGCAGGAGTTGCAAAAATCGAAATCGAGAGAGCTTCCGACAGAGTAAAAGTTATCATTTACACTGCTAAACCGGGTGTTGTTATCGGTAAAGGCGGCTCTGAAATCGAAAAAGTAAAAGCAGAAGCTCAGAAACTCACTTCTAAGAAGCTGATTATCGATATCAAAGAAGTTAAGAGACCGGACAGAGACGCACAGCTGGTAGCTGAGAACATCGCTCTGCAGCTTGAAAACCGTGTTTCCTTCAGACGTGCTATGAAATCTACAATGGGACGTTCTATGAAAGCAGGAGCAAAGGGTATCAAGACTTCCGTATCCGGCCGTCTTGGCGGAGCTGATATGGCTCGTACAGAGTTCTACAGCGAAGGTACTATTCCACTGCAGACATTGAGAGCAGATATTGACTATGGATTTGCTGAAGCAGATACAACTTACGGCAAACTTGGCGTTAAAGTTTGGATCTACAAAGGCGAAGTTCTTCCAACGAAAGGCAATAAGGAAGGGAGCGATAAATAATGTTAATGCCAAAAAGAGTAAAGCGTCGTAAACAGTTCCGTGGCTCCATGGCTGGTAAAGCGCTTAGAGGAAATAAAATTACAAATGGTGAATATGGTCTTGTCGCTTTAGATCCATGCTGGATCAGATCCAACCAGATCGAGGCAGCCCGTGTTGCTATGACTCGTTACATCAAACGTGGTGGTAAAGTTTGGATCAAAATTTTCCCAGACAAACCTGTAACTGCAAAACCAGCTGAAACCCGTATGGGTTCCGGTAAAGGAACTCTGGAATACTGGGTAGCAGTAGTTAAACCGGGCCGTGTAATGTTTGAACTTGCAGGAGTTCCGGAAGAAGTTGCTCGTGAAGCATTACGTCTTGCTATGCATAAATTACCTTGCAGATGTAAGATCGTTGCCAAGGCAGATTTAGAAGGCGGTGATAACAGTGAAAATTAATAAGTATGTAGAAGATTTAAGAACGAAATCAGCTGCAGAATTGAATGAAGAATTAGTAGCTGCTAAAAAGGAACTCTTCAACCTGAGATTCCAGAACGCAACAAATCAGTTGGACAATACAAGCAGAATCAAAGAAGTTCGCAGAAACATTGCAAGAATCCAGTCCGTTATTACAGAGAAAGCTGAATAATCAACGGTAACATTCTGCTAGAAAGGAGCAATGGTTAAAGATGGAAAGAAATCTTAGAAAAACTCGTGTCGGCAAGGTCGTAAGCAATAAGATGGATAAAACAATCGTAGTTGCTATCGAAGAGCATGTAAAACATCCGCTTTACAAAAAGATCGTGAAAGACACATATAAATTAAAAGCACATGATGAAAACAACGAGTGCAGCATTGGTGATACAGTAAAGGTTATGGAAACAAGACCGCTGTCCAAGGACAAGAGATGGAGACTTGTTGAAATCGTCGAAAAAGTGAAATAGTATATAGGAGGTATATCAGCATGATCCAGCAGGAAAGTAGACTGAAGGTGGCTGATAACACTGGTGCAAAAGAGATTCTGTGTATCAGAGTTATGGGCGGATCTACCAGAAGATATGCAAGCATTGGTGATGTAATCGTAGCTACGGTTAAAGATGCAACACCAGGCGGTGTTGTTAAAAAAGGTGATGTTGTAAAAGCAGTAGTTGTTCGTACAGTTAGAGAAACACGCCGTAAGGATGGTTCCTACATCAGATTCGATGAGAACGCTGCAGTTATTATTAAAGATGACAAAACTCCAAGAGGAACCCGTATTTTTGGACCAGTAGCCAGAGAGCTTCGTGAAAAACAGTTTATGAAAATTGTTTCACTGGCTCCGGAAGTATTATAAGGAGGTACCAGATGTCAGCTTATAAAATTAAAAAAGGTGATACCGTTAAAGTAATCGCCGGTAAAGATAAAGATAAAGAAGGCAAAGTAATCGCAGTTGACACAAAGAACCACAGAGTTCTGGTTGAAGGTGTAAACATGGTTACAAAGCACACAAAACCGTCAGCAGCTAACCAGCAGGGCGGAATCGTTGAAACAGAAGCTTATATCGCAGTTTCAAACGTAATGTACCTGCACAAAGGTCAGCCGACAAGAATCGGATTCAAGATGGACGGAGACAAAAAAGTTCGTTTTGCCAAGAAAACTGGCGACGTAATTGATTAATTGAGAGAGGAGGTCGCAAAAGTTGAGTAGACTGAAAGAGAAATACCAGAACGAGATCGTAGACGCATTAATGAAAAAATTCGGATACAAGAACATCATGGAAGTTCCGAAGCTTGACAAAGTTGTTATCAACATGGGTGTTGGCGAAGCAAAAGAAAACGCTAAACTTCTGGAAGCAGCTGTAAAAGATATGGAAACCATTACTGGTCAGAAAGCAGTTCTGACAAGAGCTAAAAACTCCGTTGCTAACTTTAAAATCCGTGAAGGCATGCCAATCGGATGCAAAGTAACACTGCGCGGCGAAAAAATGTATGAGTTCGTAGACCGCCTCATCAACCTGTCACTGCCACGAGTACGTGACTTCAGAGGTGTAAATCCTAATGCATTTGACGGCAGAGGTAACTATGCTCTGGGTATCAAAGAACAGTTAATTTTCCCTGAAATCGAGTATGATAAGGTCGATAAGGTAAGAGGTATGGATGTTATTTTCGTAACAACTGCCAAGACAGATGAAGAAGCTCGCGAATTATTAACTCAGTTCAACATGCCGTTTGCAAAATAGTTAGGAGGGAAATTTCATGGCTAAGACAGCAATGAAAATCAAACAGCAGCGTAAACAGAAATTCTCCACAAGAGAATATAACCGTTGCAGAATTTGTGGTCGTCCACACGCATACTTAAGAAAATACGGAATCTGCAGAATCTGCTTCCGTGAACTGGCTTACAAGGGAGAGATCCCAGGCGTTAAAAAAGCAAGCTGGTAAGATAAATAATGCCCTGCAGCTTACGCAGGAATCAATAAACTGTAGGATATACCAAAAAGATTCACCGGCAAAGGGAATTCAGGCATGTAATGTGCTTGTTATTCCGGCGGTGATGCGGTATACTGACAGTGTGTACCGTATAAAAATACATGTAAAGTCTGAGAAGAGGAGGAAACTTACATGACAATGAGCGATCCAATCGCAGATATGCTTACAAGAATCCGTAACGCAAACACTGCTAAACATGACACAGTAGATGTACCGGCTTCCAAAATGAAAATTGCTATCGCAAACATTCTGGTAGACGAAGGATACATTAAAAAATACGATCTGGTAGAAGATGGTATCTTCAAAACAATCCATATTGAACTGAAATATGGTGTTGACAAAAACGAAAAGGTTATCACAGGTATCAAGAGAATCTCCAAACGTGGTCTTCGTGTATACGCAGGTAAGGATGAACTGCCAAGAGTACTGGGCGGACTGGGTATTGCAATCCTGTCTACAAACCAGGGCGTTATCACTGACAAAGAAGCTCGTAAACTTCAGGTAGGTGGAGAAGTTCTGGCATTCGTTTGGTAGGCATTGAGCACTTAGCGAAAACAAGCGTCAGCGTAGTTTGAGGTTAGTGCGAAAGCCCTTCCCGAACCTTAACGAGTACAAACCGCAAGGTGCAGTACGAGTTTAGTTGAGGGAAGATTCATTTCGAATAGATAGAACAGTAATTTACTGAAAACAGAGAGGACACAGGGTCCTTTCCGAAAATTTAAGTAAGGAGGAAAGATACATGTCACGTATCGGAAGAATGCCGGTAGTTATCCCGGCTGGTGTAACAGTTGATATTGCAGAAGGCAATAAAGTTACAGTTAAAGGTGCAAAAGGAACTCTGGTAAGAGAGTTACCTGTTGAAATGGAAATCAAGATCGAAGATGGTCACGTAGTTGTTACAAGACCGAACGATTTAAAGAAGATGAAATCCCTGCATGGTCTGACAAGAACACTGATCCACAACATGGTAGTTGGTGTAAGCGAAGGCTATGAAAAAGTTCTGGAAGTTAACGGTGTTGGTTACAGAGCTCAGAAACAGGGTAAAAAACTGGTACTGTCCCTTGGATATTCTCATCCGGTAGAGATGGAAGATCCGGAAGGACTTGAGACAACAGTTGACGGAAACAAGATTGTTGTTAAAGGTATCAGCAAAGAAAAAGTTGGCCAGTACGCAGCTGAAATCAGAGAAAAGAGAGCACCGGAACCTTACAAGGGTAAAGGTATTAAGTATGCTGATGAAGTAATCAGACGTAAAGTTGGTAAGACTGGTAAGAAATAATTAAGGAGAGTGTGAAAATGGTTAGCAAAGAATCAAGAACAAAAATTCGTGAGAAAAAGCACAGAAGACAGCGTAACCGTTTCAGTGGTACAGCTGAAAGACCACGTCTGGCTGTGTTCAGAAGTAATAATCATATGTATGCTCAGATTATTGACGATACAGTTGGAAACACTCTTGTATCTGCCTGCACACTGCAGAAAGATGTAAAGCCAGAGCTGGAAAAAACCAATAACGTTGATGCTGCAGCATATCTGGGAACAGTAATTGCAAAGAAAGCTTTAGAGAAGGGCATCACCACTGTTGTCTTCGATAGAGGCGGCTTCATTTATCAGGGTAAAGTCAAAGCATTAGCAGATGCAGCTAGAGAAGCTGGTCTTGAATTCTAGGACAAGGAGGAAGAACGATGAAACATACACTTATCGATGCCAGTCAGTTAGAGCTGAACGAAAAAGTTGTATCTATTAAACGAGTTACAAAAGTTGTTAAGGGCGGACGTAACATGCGTTTCACAGCTTTAGTAGTTGTAGGTGACGGCAATGGACACGTTGGAGCAGGTCTGGGTAAAGCAGCTGAAATTCCGGAAGCGATCCGCAAAGGAAAAGAAGATGCAGCAAAGAAACTGATCAAAGTTGACCTGGATGAAAATGCAAGTATTCCACATGATTATACAGGAAAATTCGGCGGTGCTTCCGTACTGCTGAAGAGATCCCCGGAAGGTACCGGAGTTATCGCCGGTGGTCCGGCACGTAACGTACTGGAAATGGCTGGTATCAAAAACATCCGTACAAAATCTCTGGGATCTAACAACAAACAGAACGTAGTTCTGGCTACAATGGAAGCTCTGAAGAGCCTGAAGAGTCCGGAAGAAGTAGCAAGACTTCGCGGCAAATCTGTTGACGAAATTCTGGCATAAGGAGGATTTGAAAAATGGCAGATACATTAAAAGTTACTTTAGTAAAATCCCCGATTTCCGCAAAACCGAAGCATCGTGCAACGGTTGAGGCTCTGGGACTTAGAAAACTGAACAAGACAGTTGAACTGCCGAACAATGCTGCAACACTGGGTATGGTAAAGCAGGTTCAGCATCTGGTAAAGGTAGAAGAAGCGTAAATCAATATAGGAGGTGTCGAAATGGATTTATCTAATTTAAAGCCTGCTGCAGGTTCTACACATAACGATAATTTCCGTCGTGGACGTGGACATGGTTCAGGAAACGGAAAAACAGCTGGTAAAGGCCACAAAGGTCAGAAGGCACGTTCTGGTGCACCAAGAGTAGGATTTGAAGGTGGACAGATGCCGCTGTACAGACGTATCCCGAAGAGAGGTTTCACTAACAGAAACTCCAAGGATATCGAAGCTGTAAACGTAAGTGCATTAGAGAGATTTGACAATGATACAGAAGTTACCATTGCAACTCTGATTGAAGCTGGTGTGATCAAAGACGCAAAAGACGGCGTTAAAATCTTAGGAAACGGAGAACTGACCAAAAAGCTTACTGTTAAAGTAAACGCTTTCAGCGAAGGCGCAAAAGCTAAGATAGAAGCACTCGGTGGAAAAGCAGAGGTGATCTAATGTTTCAAACATTGCGTAATGCATTTAAGGTAAAAGATATTCGTTCAAAAATCTTTTACACCTTTTTAATGCTGGTAGTGGTAAGGCTGGGTTCCCAGCTGCCAATACCTGGCGTTGACAGATCTTACTTTGCAAACTGGTTCTCACAGCAGGTGGGAGATGCATTCAACTTCTTTGATGCATTTACCGGTGGATCTTTTGAAGAGATGTCAATTTTTGCATTGAATATTACCCCTTACATTACGTCATCCATCATTATTGAACTTCTGACGATCGCAATCCCGAAACTGGAAGAGATGCAGAAGGATGGCGAAGAGGGAAGAAAAAAACTGACAGCTATCACACGTTATGTGACCGTAGGTCTGGCTCTGCTGGAAAGTATCGCCATGGTTATCGGATTTGGCCGTCAGGGACTTATTCCGGATATGACAGCCATGAACGTTATCACAGTTGTTGTATCTCTGACTGCAGGTTCCGCATTCCTGATGTGGGTTGGTGAGAGAATTACAGAAAAAGGCGTTGGAAATGGTATTTCTATCGTCCTGATGATCAATATTCTGTCCCGTGTTCCGAGCGACATCACAACACTGTATGAGACATTTATAAAACCGCAGACGGTTGCCAAAGGTGCTCTTGCAGCTGTGATCATTCTTGCAGTTATCGTTGTTACCGTAGTGCTGGTTATCCTGCTGAACGGTGCAACAAGAAATATTCCGGTTCAGTACGCAAAGAAAATGCAGGGAAGAAAAATGGTTGGCGGTCAGTCATCCAGCATTCCTCTGAAAGTAAATACAGCAGGTGTTATTCCTGTTATCTTTGCTTCTTCTCTGATGTCCATGCCATCTATCATTGCGGCATTCATGGGAAGAGGAAACGGAAATGGTATCGGATCCAAGATTTTGAAAGGATTAAGCCAGCAGAACTGGTTTAGTCTGTCAAATCCAGTTTATACACTGGGATTTGTCCTGTATGCGGTTATGATCGTATTCTTCGCATATTTCTATACTTCTATCACCTTCAACCCGATTGAAGTAGCAGACAATATGAAAAAACAGGGTGGATTTATCCCGGGTATTCGTCCTGGTAAACCGACTCAGGATTATCTGGAGAAGATCCTGAACTATATTATCTTTATTGGAGCTATTGGACTTCTGATCGTCTGCACGATCCCAATCGTATTCAATGGTGCTTTTGGAGCTTCCGTATCTTTCGGAGGAACATCCATCATCATTATCGTTGGCGTTGTGCTTGAAACATTAAAGCAGATTGAGTCCCAGATGCTTGTACGCAATTATCGAGGATTCTTGAGTGAATAAAAGTGTGCGTCTCATCTGCCAGATCGTTAAGATCTTGACAGATGAGATTGCGCACTAAACTGCGTTATGGGAAAAATTAAAAATGTTGCTTAAAACAGCATTTACATAAAAAGCGAAATGGGGGTATTTTACTATGAAAATCATTATGTTAGGTGCACCTGGTGCAGGAAAAGGAACACAGGCAAAAAAGATCGCGGCAAAATATGAGATTCCGCATATCTCTACAGGAGATATTTTCCGTGCCAATATCAAAAACGGTACAGAGCTTGGAAAGAAAGCGAAAACTTATATGGATCAGGGACTGCTTGTTCCGGATGAACTGGTAGTGGATCTGGTAGTGGACAGAGTTCAGCAGGCAGACTGTGCAAAAGGTTATGTACTGGACGGATTCCCGAGAACCATTCCTCAGGCAGAAGCACTGGATGCAGCACTTGCGAAACTGAACGACAAAATTGACTATGCGATCAACGTTGAAGTACCGGATGACAACATCATTAACCGTATGGGCGGCAGAAGAGCATGCGTTGGCTGCGGAGCTACTTATCATGTAGTATTTAACGCACCGAAGCTGGAAGATACCTGCGATTCCTGCGGCGAAAAACTGATTCTGCGTGATGATGACAAACCGGAAACCGTTAAGAAACGTCTGGATGTATACCATGAACAGACTCAGCCATTGATTGATTACTATAAGAAGGCCGGAGCACTGCGTGAAGTTGACGGCACAGTTGATATGGAAGATGTATTCCAGGCAATTGTTAAGGTGTTAGGAGAGTAAAAAAGATGTCAGTATCAATAAAATCTGCACACGAAATCGAACTTATGAGAGAATCCTGCAGGAGACTTTCCATTGTTCATAAAGAACTGGAAGAGGCAATCAGACCGGGGATTTCTACTTTGGATATTGACCGACTGGGCGAAAAACTGATCAGAAGCCTTGGCGGTATTCCAAACTTTCTTCATTATAATGGCTATCCTGCTTCTATCTGCGTTTCTGTAAACGATGAAGTAGTGCATGGTATTCCAAGCAAACATCGTATTCTGCAGGAAGGCGATATCGTAAGTCTGGATGCAGGTCTGATCTACAAAGGATTTCATTCCGATGCAGCCAGAACCCATGCAGTCGGCAAGGTATCACCGGAAGCACAGAAGCTGATGGATGTGACAAAACAGAGTTTCTTTGAAGGAATCAAATACGCAAAAGCCGGTCATCATTTAAATGAGATCGGAGCTGCAATCGGAGATTATGCAGAAAGCTTTGGTTACGGAGTTGTAGAAGAGCTTTGCGGACACGGAATCGGACGCAACCTGCATGAAGATCCGGAAATTCCAAACTTCAGACAGAAGAGACGCGGAATCAAACTGGTTCCAGGTATGACACTGGCAGTAGAGCCAATGATCAACATGGGACGAAAAGATGTCTACTGGAAAGACGATGACTGGACAGTTGCAACAGAAGACGGTCAGTATTCAGCACATTATGAGAACACGATCCTGATTACCGACGGTGAGCCGGAAATCCTGACCTTATACAGAGAGTAAGGAGAAATCATGGAACAGATAATGTGCGGGATGCTTGCCCGCTCAAAGGCCGGACATGATGCGAAAACTTTGTATCTGGTCTGCCGGACAGAAGGAGATTTTGTTTACCTCTGTGATGGGCGACTGAGAAAGTTTGACAGTCCAAAGAAAAAGAATAAGAAACATATCCAGATTATTCATAAAATTCCGGAAGCACTGGCAAACTGGAATGGAGAAGCATTGAGAGATGAGAAAATCAGATCAATTCTGAAAGATTATAAAATGAAGGAGGTTCACGATGTCGAAAGCAGATGTAATTGAGGTGGAAGGAACAGTACTGGAGAAACTGCCAAATGCAATGTTCCGTGTAGAACTGGAAAACAAACATGTGGTACTGGCTCATATCAGCGGTAAGCTGAGAATGAACTTTATCCGTATCCTTCCGGGTGACAAAGTAACAGTAGAAATGTCTCCGTATGACCTGTCAAAAGGACGTATTATCTGGAGAGATAAATAAAAATTTGCGGAGTTTTTAGAATGTGCAAATGAACGCCATAGAAATGATTTTATAAAATATATAACGCCATGATGATCCGAAAACAATCTCCTGACACGCTGCGTTTCCTGTTCGGTTCGCTCGCCTGTTAGCCGCCCTTCGCCTAAACTCGCCTCTTCGAGGCTCAGACAGCGGCTCCTTGGGGCGGCAGCATCGCAAACCTCACGACGGAAGCCTTGCTACCGTCAGAGCGATTTGTTTTCGGATTCATCATGGCTGTATTATTTTACGCACCATATTTTACAATGCAGTTCGTCTGCACATTGCCAAAAGCTCCTGGTTTGACCGTTGTCTCCTAAGCAGAAGGCATCTTCCAGCCACAAATATTTGCCAAAGTAACTTTTAACTTCCACAAATGTAACCTGGCTGGCAGACGGTGTAAATGTTATTTTTTCTTTTGATGAAATAAAAAAGAGAAGTGTAAAAGATGGCGGACAACAAAAAGACAGAGGCATAGTGACGGTAGCAAGTTTCCGTTACTCTATCTCTGTCTTTTTCTGTTCTGTGTTTTGAAATTTGGCCTGAAGGACTGTTCCGCTTAAGCGACCCCCGGCAAGCCAGGAGCTTTTAGTAATGTGCAAAATGAACAATTCCAGAGAAGGTACTCGAACATGGCCGGTACTTAGCAACCGTATTTTGGTTGCTTACGTACCGCTGCCAATGTGAGGTAGCGAGAGCGTGCCTTCGGGGAATTCGTTCATTTGCACATTCTAAAACCTCCGCAAATTTTTATTTGGCACTTGAAAAGATCCCACGGAATTTTTTCTTGTAAGCTGTCTTTTTATTTCTTGGCACTTTTACTGCCGCTTTCTTATGGATTCCCTTAAATGCCTGTTTTCCGACTTTCTTTAAAATGGTTGTTTTCACAGTGATCTTTTTCAGATTTTTGCATCCGGAGAATGCTTTTGCACCGATTGTGGCAACATTTTTGCCAATCGTTACGCTGGTGATTTTCTTTTTGCCTTTCAGGGCATTTGCCTTGACGGAAGTGATGCGGTATGCAGTATTGTTGATCTTCACGGAAGCGGCGATCGATACTTTTTTCACATTCTCATCGACAAGACCTGCAAAGGCAGCGGTTTTTTTTGCGGTATTCGTGATCTGATAAGAGTACTTGCCAACAGCAACGATGTCTCCCTTTTTCAAAACCTTTGTTGTATCGGAAGTGCCAGGGTTGGACGGTTGATTGTCTGTCGGCTTATCCGGAGTAGGAGTTGGTGTTGGATCCGGAGTCGGATCTGGTTTTGGTTCCGGATCTGGTTTTGGTTCTGGATCTGGAATCGGGTCCGGTGTGATTTCTTTTGTAAGTTCAGAAGCGAACGTTACTTGTTTGCTGTTTGTTTTATCAGTTCCGGTGACACGAAGGGTGTAATCTTTTGTTTTATCCAATGTATCCAGGGAAATGCTGCCGTTTGCATCATAAGCTGTTGTTTTGGAAATGGATGTTCCGTTCTGGGCGGTCAGTGTCAGAGTTACATCACGCAGCCCATTTGTATAAGAAGCAAACTGATTCATGGCAAGGGAAGCCTGATCATCTTTCTGCTCTGCAACGACTTTGAGATTGGAGGCATCTGTCCAGTCACTCAGTACATAAGAGAAATTTGCTAGTTCGGAATTTGCCTGATACAGGTTCAGCTCTTTGATGATCTGCTGGAACATGGCGATGTTGCCGCGTCCGTTTGGATGCAGGCCGTCCGGTGAGAACCAGCCACAGTTGAGGCTATCTGCATCTGCGTAGTTTGGATTGCTCAGGTTGTCATTGCGAACCGTATCGTGATAATTGTTCCAGTTTTCAAGATGATTGACAACAGCGATCTCCAGTCCCGGTATTTCTGTTTTCATTTCTTTTGCTACTTCCGGGATCGAAGCAAAGAACGCCTCGAAAGTCTCCTGACGCTGACCATAATTGATCATTGCACATGGAACACGCAGAACAATGCGGGTATTGGCATTGTTTTTGTGAATTTCACGAATCAGAGTTTTATAACGATTCTTGAATTCGGTAACGCTGATCGCACCGTTGCTGGTGGAGCCGGTAGCTGCAACGTTGTTTTCACCATTTTTTGCACAGTCGTTTGTGCCGAGCATAATGACAGCGACATCCGGCTGGTAGCGTTTCAGCCGCGTTTCAATCTGATCCAGAGTCGTTGCGATGGTGGCGTTGGAAACGCCGGTATTGATCACAACGTCATCTTTTCTTCCGAGTTCATCCAGATATTTGGCAAAAAGCTGCGGTACGTTGTCGTAGCCGTTTGTTACAACGCCATGAGTGATACTGTCGCCCATAAACAAGTAAGTTAAAGATTTTTTGGATTTCAGCAGATCGGAGAAATCGTACTCAGAATCGGAAGTTTCAGAAATAAGTGTACCGGTAGAGCCATCCGTAATCTTGATGCTGACCGGTTTATAGGTTTCCGTTACACCATCGGAGCGGCTGTTGTCGCTGACCGTCAAAGTGTAAGTTTCTCCTGCCTTCAGACCGGATACCGTAAAATCAGAAGCAGAAGCACTGCCGGAGAAAATCTGTCCGTTACTATCCGTCAGCGTGTAGGTAAGTTTTGCACCGGAGTCAGAAACGCCGCCTGCATGAACTTCCAGAGTGGTGCCGTTTGCTTTTGCGGTGATCTGATCAGCATTTTCCTTCTTTTCTGTGCGGTAAGAGCCTGGTGCGAGGTTTTTCAGGTGAAAATTGTAGGAAGTTGTAGTGCTTCCGAAGCCAAGTGCGTTTTTCAGAAGGTTTGCAGCCGCCTGATGACCTTCCAGTGTCAGAGTGCCGTCATCGTTGATATTGGAAACTGCGATAGAAGAGAAATCTACGATTTTTGCATCTTCAGAGACAACGGCATCAATGGCAGCTTTGTAAAGAGCAATGTTTGTATTCTGCACAGGGTCTTTGGATGGATAAGGGGTGATCACAACGGCAAGTTTTCTGGAAGCATTGATTTTATCCACCAGTTTTTTCAGATTTTCTTTGAAGGTATCCAGTCCTGCCTGGCCTTTGCTGTAGTCTTCGGCACCAACTGAGATGGCTACTGCCTCCGTGTGGTAAGCATCGATCTGTCTGTCGTAATCTGCAAGAATAGAAGCAACATCGGAACCGCGACGGGCTGTATTGAATACGAAACGTCCTCTTTCAATATAGCTGCCGCCGCTGCGCATGGTATCCTCAAAAAGCCCAATCCAGTTACGGATGGTAGAGGAGTTTTTAAAATCGGCAACCGCCTCTGTACCGCCGGTGAAGAGCCATGTCTTGCCGGTTCCGCTCTGACGCATGGCATTGAGTTTGGCAGTGACCGAGCTGACCTGTTCGTAGGAGATGGATTTCAGGTCATCCATGCTGTAGGCTTTGTCGATCACGGTGATAAAATCAATCTTACCGTTAAAATTGGCAGAAGCGTAGTCGTTGTTGTTGACACCGACATAAGAACCGCCGCCGATCTGAAGCAGGTTGTAGTCTGCCCCGGCTCCCTGGTTAAAGCCTGCTTTCCAGGAACTGCCCCAGGTGTTGGAAGCATAGTTCAGGTCCGTGCCGTCTACGGCGATGCGTACGTTGTCATTGACATAATTAAGAGACGGCAGGAAACTGATAGCAACGGTATGCCAGTTTCCATCGGCAAGGCTGACATTGAAAGAACCCTTCAGGCCGCCGGCAGGTGCACCATCTGCTTTTTTTGTATTACGCATCACAAGACGCAGTTTGCCGTCACGGATCGAGACCGTCATATTTTTACCGGTGGTGGTCAGTGCATCGCTACCGGCACCAAAGAGCAGACCATCGGATGAAGTCTTAAAACGAAGGATGATCGTCTGATCGTTCTGAGTCGTTTTCAGATTTTTCAATACATCCATGTACTTGGCATTTTTGGAGTAATCGATTCCGCCGGAACCATCAAATGACTGACCGGACAGATCAAGATCAAATGCTCTTTTGCTGCTCTGAAGCTGCAAAGCCTCGCTTCGGACAGAGGCAGAGGTTATGTTCTCTTCTGATATTGGTGCCGGGAACTGTGACTGGATATAAGCATCAGACAGCACATTTCTGGCAGAATAGTCGCTGGCAAGAACAGAAACAGATGCAGGCGAAACGACGGATGAGGTCAGTATGCCGAAAGCAAGCCCCATAGACAATAATCCATGTTTTGTTTTTTTACTTAAAATCATATTTTTCTCCCTTATTTTTGTGATGTCATGAGTACTTCATATCAGATATGCACTTTACAGACATCGTTTTGGTGAATTGTAACAAGAAATATAAGCAGAACGCCTTTGAAAATGAAAAAAATAGAGTAACTGTTCAGAGCCAACCTCCAAAATGCTACGCATTTCGTCGGTGTGGCGTATCCGCCAAATAAAATTTCAAAAACAGTCTTAAAAATGCAAGCATTTTACACCTGTTTTATGAAATTTTGCTTGGCTCTGAACAGTTACAAAATAAATAATGTTCCGATTATAGTATCATAAAATATGGGCAAAATCAATAAAATGATGTGGGTGTCAAAAGTCCCCAACTATGATGCCTACGGATTGTTCCGTGCGTTGCACTCCCACAATCCTCTCCGGTATTCGCATATCGTGGGATTATCATCCCACTTTTATGTCTACGCTCCGCTTCGGTCGGAGCAAAACGAACATCCACTGGATGTTCTGCTCCATATCGGGGCGGGTCCCAAGGTCTTTCATCCACCTATGAGCAAGCTCATGTGGATTTAGACCTTTTGACCCTGGCATCATAAAATATAAATCTCAAGATCAGGAAAAGGTAATTCAAATAGAAGCAGATATTCTTGTGAACTATGAGAAACAAACCTTTCACATATACAGATATCCGCAAAAGAACAGTTTACATCTGCAAAGTGGTAGAGGCAGAAAAAGAAAATTGCTAAAATTTCAACATCAAAAGCAAGTATGAATCGAAAGCAAATCAAGTACAAAGCAAAGGTATGTGAAAGGAGAAAACATGAAAAACAGACAGGTAAGAAAATTTCTGGCAATCTCACTTGCGGCAGCTATGGCGACCGGAAGCATGAGTACAACAGCATTTGCGGCATCCGGATATCTGGATCCGAATGCAAGTATTGAAAGGGAAAAGGCGAATGCAGAAATTTCCCAGTATGCAGCAACACAGGGCATGGTCCTGATGGAAAATAAAGATCAGGCACTGCCGATCTCTCAGGAAAAAGGCACAAAAGTAGCACTGTACGGAAACGGTGTGTACAATACGATCAAGGGAGGTACCGGTTCCGGTAATGTCAATGTCAGGGAAGAGGGAAATATCCTTGTAAAACAGGGTTTTGAAGATGCCGGTTATGATATTGTAAATAACCATAAGTACGATGGCGAAGAGACCTCTTTCCTGGAGGATCGTATAGCAGAATACAATCAGGAACTGAAAAAATATGAAGGACAGCTGAATTTTAATTATGTACATAATGAGCCGGTCTATGGAGACACAGAAAAAGGTCTGGCAGATGTGGAAGCAGCTGCAAAAGAGACAGATACCGCTATTTATGTTCTGGCACGTACATCCGGAGAAGGAAAAGACCGTGCGATCGACAAAGGTGATTATTACTTAAGCGATGCAGAAAAGGCCAACCTGACCTTACTTGGACAGAAATTTGAGCATGTGATCGTAGTCCTGAATGTCGGTGGAATCGTGGATACAAACTTTTTCAACGGACTTGGCGGATATACAAAAGGAGATGAATACAACCGTGATAAGATCGAAGGTCTGGATGCCCTGTTTTTGATGTCACAGGCTGGTATGAATGAAGGACACGCACTCGTTCAGGTATTAAACGGAACATACAATCCTTCCGGAAAACTGACAGATACCTGGGCAATCGATTATAAAGATTATCCGGCATCGGCAACGATTTCAAACAACGATGGAAATTCACTGGAAGAATTTTATCAGGATGACATTTTTGTGGGATATCGCTATTTTGATACGTTTGGAAAGAAAGTGGCATATGAATTCGGATATGGACTTTCTTACACGGATTTTGAGATCCATACCGATTCGGTAGAAGCAGATGAAGATCAGATCAAAGTCAGTGCAACGGTTACAAATACCGGAACAGCGGACGGTAAAGAAGTAGTAGAAGTTTATTTCTCAGCACCGGACGGTGAGCTGGACAAACCGTATCAGGAGCTGGCAGGCTACAAAAAAGTAGAAGTGGAAGCCGGCAAATCTCAGAAAGTGGAGATTACATTTGATACCGATGATATGGCAAGCTACGATGAGAAAAAAGAAGCTTATGTGATGGAACCGGGCGATTACACGATCCGCGTCGGAAACAGCTCAAGAAACAATGCAGAAGCGGCAAAGATTTCCCTGGACACAGAAGTTGTGACCGAGTACTGTGACAACGAACTGGGACTGACAAAAGAGAGCATGGAAGCGGGCAGCTACGATGCGAAATATGTGATGGAAGATAGTGCGACCGCAGTAGATCTTCTGGATTCTGCTTCCGAAGACTTTGGAACAAAAGTCGATATTACCGCAGACGGAGTCAGTGCAGATCACACAGATTTAAGCCTTAAGAGCCAGGATTTCCCGAATGCAGAAACACACACCTACGGAAACGGCGAAATCACCGCCTATGTCAGTGCAAATGATGAGAAGAGCGATTCTTACGCATACGCTCAGTCAGAAAACAAGAAAGACGGAGAAAAACTGGAAAAAGTAACAACATCGGATTCTTATACACTGGTTGATGTGGTAAACGGCAAAATTTCAGCTGGACAGCTGGTAGCAAGTATGTCAAATACCGAACTTGCAGACCTGGTGGAAGGAGGAACTTACACCGGCACTCAGGCAAGCGGTGACAATGCACCGATCATCGGAAACAATGCAGACTCTGTTTTCGGAGCAGCAGGCGAGACGACAAGCAACCTTTATAACTCCAAATTTATCCCAAATATCGTTCTTTCCGATGGACCGGCCGGTATCCGTATCACAAACAAATACCTGAACTGTCTGCCGGTAGAAGAAGGAGCAGCGTATATTTCTGGCATTACCTATTATAAATTCCATGCATACCAGAACAGTTCAAATCCAGCATACTATTATGATGCGGAGATTAAATCTGAGGCAGATTACAATGCAGCGATCGCAGCAGGGGAAGAGCTGTTTACCGAGGAAGGTTACCGCTATCAGTACTGTACTGCATTCCCGGTAGGCACCTGCCTTGCACAGACCTGGGATCCGGAAGTGATCGAGATGGTTGGTCGTGCGATCGGCACCGAAATGCTGGAGCTTGGTATTACTTCTCTTCTGGCACCGGGCATGAATATCCACCGCGATCCAATCTGCGGACGTAACTATGAATATTATTCAGAAGATCCGCTGGTATCCGGCCTGACAGCAGCCGCTGTTACTGACGGCGTACAGAAAAACGAGGATGGCAGTGCAACCGGAATTGGTGTGACAATCAAACATTTTGCATTTAACAATCAGGAAGCGGACCGTTTTGGAAGCAACTCCGTTGTTTCAGAACGTGCGGCAAGAGAAATTTATCTGAAAGGTTTTGAGATTACCGTTAAAAAATCGGCTCCGATGTTTGTTATGAGCTCTTACAATCAGGTAAATGGAGCTTCTACCTTCCAGCACTATGGACTGCTGACGGAGATCCTGAGAAATGAATGGGGATTTGACGGATTTGTAATGTCCGACTGGTATTCTGTATTTGGTGTTAAAGAAGGTTCTATGTATTACGGACAGAATATTCGTGCCGTGATGATGCGTGCAGGAAATGACTGCGAGATGCCTGGTAAAAACGAGGCACAGGTTCTCAAAGGTCTGGAAGACGGCGAGATGAGACTTGGTGACCTTCAGAAATCTGCGATCAATATGCTGAACGTGATCAAGCGAACCAAAGTTTTTGACACGATGAACGGAAAGCTGATCAATTCCGATGCGGCAAAGGCAGCAGAAGCCGCACAGAAAGCACAAAAAGAAGCAGAAGAAGCGAAAGCGGCAGCCGAAGCCGCACAGAAAGAGGCAGAGGCAGCAAAAAAAGACGCAGAAAAGAAAGCAGCGGAAGCAGCCGAAAAAGCAAAGGCAGCAGAGGAAGCAAAGAAAGAAGCAGAAGAAAAAGCCAAAGCTGCAGAGAACGAAAAGAATGCCGCAGCCGAAAAAGCAAAGGCAGCAGAGAAAGCACAAAAAGAAGCAGAAGAAAAAGTAGCGGCAGCAGAGGCATCACAGAAGGCAGCAGAAGCAGCCAAAGTGGCAGCAGAAAAAGCCGCAGCAGAAGCAACAAAAGCAGCTAAAGAAGCACAGGAAGCAAAAGCAGCCTTTGAAAAAGCACAGCAGAATCAGAAAACAATTCTGACTGTTACAAAGAAAAAAGTCAGCGTAAAAGCAGGCAAGAAAGTAAAGATCAAAGCAAGTGCGTCCACAGCAGATAAGATTACCTTTAAATCCATGAATAAGAAGATTGCAACTGTCAGCAAAAAAGGCGTTGTCAAAGGTAAGAAAAAAGGAAAAACAAGCATCCGTGTAACCTGCAATGGCGTGACAAAGAAAGTGAAAGTTACCGTGAAATAAAAACAGTCAAAATTTCTGAATTAAGGAATCCAGAAATCAATCCTGGCACCGCCCTCCTCGTGGTTGGAAAACAGCAGTCTTGCATTTTCCCCATAGATCGAGAGAAGGCGGTGCTTTATGTTGTGGATTCCGATGTGTTTTCCGTCTTTTGGAGCAGGATTGTGCATATCGTTGAGCTGCTTTAACTGTTCTTCCTCAAAACCATCGCCATTGTCGTGAATCTGAATGTGCAGAAAGTTCGTTCCGTTCTCAGAAACCATATGGGCTTCCAGAGAGATTTCCAGATCATCACATGAGGAGGCAGCATGTTTGAAGATGTTTTCGACAAACGTGTGAACTGACAGCACTGGGATCAGATGCATGGCGGCATCTTCATCAATGGAGAAGTCGGTCGTAAAATCTGAAGAAGAACGAAGTTCCTGAATATGCAGATACGTACGGATGTGTTCCATTTCTTCTTGCAGCGGGACCAGGGAAGAAGAGGATTTGAACAGGTAGCGGAAATAGATCATCAGATAAGAGGTCATCTGGGAGACAAGCTCTGTGCGGCCGCTCAGGTTCAGGCTGTAGATAACATTCAGACAGTTCAGGTAAAAGTGTGGTTTGATCTGAAGCGTCAGATAATCAAGTTCCATCCTTGCTTTGTCCAGTTTTTCTTCGTAGAGTTTCATTTTGAGATTTTGGATTTCGCTGCTCATAAAGTTAAACGTGACCGTCATATCGGAGAATTCATTTCTGATTTCTGGAACAGGAAGAGTCACCCCGAAATTTCCCTGACGGAGGCTTTGCATTCCGCAGGTAATGACGGAAACCGGTTTTAAAACCTGCCTTTGAAGGAGCAGTGCCTGAAAAAGGATCAGGAATACAAACACCGAACCAAGAATCAGAAGAACGATAAAAAAGTTCCCGAAACCTGCGGTGAGGGAAGAACGTGGAATATAGCTCCACAGGGCATAATTGTTCTCAGATGATGTCACGGAGATTGCAGTCGAAGATTTCAGGCTGTGCTTCACTTTTTCCGAAGAAAGTACTTTGGAATCAACCGAGTAGAGAACAGAGTCTTCTTTCGTATCAGAAAGATAATAGGAAATATGCTCCGAGTCTTTCAGGGAAGTCAGTGGGGAGAGAATCGTCTCAATGCGGTACCAGGAAGCAACATAAGTATGCTCATAAGAAGCAATGGAGATCAGAAAGGTATGTCCGTTTAAAGAAACCGGAAACCAGCGAAGGATGGAAGGTGCATCTTCCGCAGAGCGAGTCCGGAGATAGTAGTCTTTTATATAATCCCGGATTGCGATCCGGTCAGAGAGCGGTTCAGTCAGGTTGCTTTTCATGAGAAAGACATCCGACCATGGGGCATAAAACAAAAGTCCGCTGATATTGTCGTAAAGAGAGAGCTGCTGGGCAAAGGTGTTCTGAATGGAAAGCTGGGCGTTGAGACATTCGTCCGCATTGTCTGTGGTGGCAAGCGTTACATGGTCGGTGTCCATCAGAAGAAAATTTGAGAGAAAACTGGAAGTGTTTTCCAGCTGCGTATCCAGTGCATTTATATGCAGCTGTAAGGTATTCTGACTTGAACGGACGGCATACTCGGTCATGCGGTTCTTATACCAGAAATTGCAGGAAAGCAGAACCAGGGCAGAGAGAAGAAAAGCAGCCAGATAGAACCAGACAAAGTGCATCTGGATGCGTGAGAGATTTTTTATTTTCCGGATCAGGTTTTTCATAAAAGTACTCCTTGACTGTGAAAAGAAAGTTTAAATTGTGCTATTATAGTAAGGGGTTAAGATTACCCGGGGCGAGTAACCGTTGAGCAAAGATGGAAACATTTTCTGCAATGGTAAGGATGCCGGCGGGATTCCTGAATTTATGATACCATATCAGGAGAAAAAATCCATTGTTAAGTGAAGAGAAGATACTAAAAGGTGGAAGGTGATGCAATGAGAAGAAAAAAAATCCGAGGCATAAAAAGAATCACGGCACTAATGCTCTTGATGCTGCTGAGCATATGCGGATGCAGCAAAACAGCCGGGCAGATAAAAAAGCAGAAGGAAGAGACGGTGATCAAGGTCGGAGTAGCCGGAATAGCGGCGAGCGATTCTGCACTTCAGAGAGTCAACGAAAAGCTGGGGGATCTGTCACGGCAGAAATATGGATTTCGGATCGAACTGCTAAGAGATGACACGAGTGCAGGGAAAGATTTTGCATTTTATACAGATGCAGCAGAAGGCGTGGATATCAAAGGCTTTTATTATGCAGAATTCAAAAAGTATGCCGAGAAAGGGATGCTGCTTGATATGGCACCGTATCTTGACAAATACGGATCAGAACTGAAACGAGTACTGGAGGATAAAGCAGAGATTGAAAAAAGCCTGTCAGGACATATCTATGGAATCCCGAAAACATACAGTGACACAAATTATGTCGGAGTGCTTTTTAATAATGAATACGTTCGAAAATATCAGATGGATTTAAGCAAGGTAAAGAAGATCGAAGATATGGAACCTCTGCTTGAGACGATCAGAAAAAATGAGCCGGATATCATTCCCTGGGCAAAAGTAAAGACAGGACCGATCGCGATCGCAAGGAATCCGATCGGTGACCTGCTGGATGATATGCTCTGTATGGTAGATTATGAGGATGATACGCTGCAGGTCAAAAATATGTATGAGACAGAGAAATATGAAGAACGTGTGCGGATGATCCAAAGATGGTATCAGAAAGGTTACCTTCAAAAGGATATTCTGACATCCGGAGAATATGGGCAGGCTCTCCTGAAGGAGGGGATGGCATTTTCAACAGAAACAGTGGTACGTCCGGATGAAAGGGAATATCTGGAAAATATGAGTGGAGATAAAGTGGCGTATGCTGTATTTGATCAGAAACCATTGATCGATACAGAATGTGACTGGGTGTATGTGTGGTGTATTGCCAGAAACTGTGCTTATCCGAAAGAGGCAGTGCAGGCATTAAATGCCATTTATGAAGATCAGGATATTCTGACGACCATTCTGTATGGCCTGGAAGGAGCAGACTATGTGGAGCGTGGAGACGGACATTTGGAAAACCCTCCGGAAACAGAAGAAAATGACGATTCCTACCAGTTGTACTATAAATGGATGTTTAACCGGCTGAACGCAAAACTGTGGGTCGGGGTCGATGAGAATGTCAAAGAAGAGATGGAAGAGATGAAACAGGATGCCATCGTCTCACCGGCATATGGATTCTGGTTTGATGCAAGTAAAGTTTCGGTGGATCTTGTGAAAATACAGAATGTGATCAATAAATATAAAGACAAACTGAACTGCGGAGTCTGCGATGTGGATCAGGTACTGCCGCAGTTTCGAAAAGAGCTGCGGCAGGCAGGATCAGAACAGCTGGTAAAAGAAGTTCAGCAGCAGGTGGACGAATGGAAAGCTGCTCAGGAAGGAATCGTTCCGTAATAAGCTTTGCGGTATTCACTTGGGGTCATGCCGGTCTTTTTACGGAACATTTTTGAAAAATAAGAAAAGTTGCTGTATCCGAGAAGCGAAGCAATGTTGCTGATGCCGTCCGCCGTCTGCGAGAGCATATATTTTGCTTCTTCCAGTTTCAGGTCGGCAATGTAATCGCTAAGTGCCTTTCCGGTTTCTTTTTTGAACAGTTTGGCAAAGTAATCCGGATTCAGGAAGAAACGGGAGGCGAGTTCTTCACGGGAAATGTCCAGATTCTCCTGGATCAGACGGATGCTCTGCTCGATGACAGATACATTTTCCTTCTGACTGTCGCACGCATTTTCCAGGGAGGCAAGCAAAGTGTCGGCTTGCCTGCGAAGAGAAGAAACCTGCTCATAAAGCTCATTCCATGACACGGTTTTTCCGCAGAAATATTGCAGAAGCAGATGATAGTTCCGGTGCAGAAAATCGATGATATGGTCATATTTTTCTTTCATTTCTTTTTCGGGAAGAAGAACAGGAGCAGGAATCAGCACCACATAATAAGAAAACAGTGTGACCGGCGGCGGACAGTTTCCCGAAGACAGAAGGACTTCGTTTAAAACATTTTTGACAGTGAAATTTACAAGGCTTCGATTCATGCCGTCTGCCTGATTTTTCGTAACCAGAAACAGGACAGGATAAAACAGGGTATCGTCCGGAAAATCAATGTTTTTCCAGGAGCATTCCCATGCAACGTAAGAACGGTCGCAGTCCAGGAACATTCCGGTGATCAGCTGAAACCAGAACTGTTCCTGCACAAGCGTCCGGCTGGCATTGGAGAGAGCTTCTCTTTTCTGGAGTCTGGCAATATGCTGAAGTTCCCGGACTTTGGCGATCGCCTGGCGTATGGTGCTGTGCAGTTCTTCTGGCTTGAACGGTTTTAAAAGATAGGCAAGTGCCCCATGCTCCAGGGCAGTGACTGCATAGGAAAAGTCCGGATGGCAGGTCAGCAGGATCGATACCAGTGGCATACCTTCTTTTTCCACCCAGGCGAGCAGATCCAGGCCGCTTCCGGAAGGCATTTCGATATCACAGACCATAATGTTTATGGTTTCGTTTTCCAGCAGTTCTTTTGCATCCTGGATATTATAACAGGAAAAGACATGATGGATCCCAAGTTCTGCCCAGGGAACTGTATTCTGGAGAGCTTCTACTGAAAATTTTTCATCGTCTACGATCAGCAGATTCAAAAAGATCCCTTCTTTCGTTCACAAGATATTAAAGTAAGCCATGAAACCGCTTCTGTGCAGACACATCGCAGTTTCAGCCTTTTGACACTGGTATCTTTACAATACCGATAATTATGCACATATAATAGCATATATTCTGTACATATTCCACAAAAATATATTTTGCATTATATAGAAAGAAAAATAGGCTTGCAATTTAAAAAGACAGGTGCTATACTGATATTCGGACTTTGCGGAATTACGCAATTTTTATGTCCATTTGCACCTGATTTTAGGGGTAACATTGGTGAAAGGAGGCAGAACCATGAAGGTTAGATCATCTGTAAAACCGATTTGCGAAAAATGCAAAATCATCAAGAGAAAGGGAAGCATCAGAGTCATCTGTGAGAACCCGAAACATAAACAGCGTCAGGGTTAATTTATAACAAACTGAGAACTGTTTATTTGAATTAAGTGCGGCTGCAGTATGAACCGCCAGGCGGCGTTGTTTATGCTGATAACAATATATATGGGTGAGAAAGGGACGACAGTCCCGTGTGTCAGAAGATATCGGCTGACTGTCGCAGACCATGATATATTGCTTGTAATACCGGATTTGTGAGTACCGTCGCAAATACGGAAAGGCTGTACGGTTTTTGTGCGGCTGGGCGGACGGTTTTGCCGTAAGCCTCAATTAGGGACAATATAAGGAAGAATGAAAATGTACACATCATTTCAGACGTTATCATACCCGGATGGCGGGCTGTACATAACATTCTCAAAGAAAATGGAGGAATAATTACATGGCACGTATTGCTGGTGTAGACTTACCAAGAGAAAAACGTATCGAAATTGGTCTGACTTACATCTACGGTATCGGTAGAGTAAGCGCTAACAAAATCCTTGCAGATGCAAAGGTTAATCCGGATACTCGCGTAAGAGATCTGACTGACGAAGAAGTAAGCAGAATCCGTGACGTAATGGACGAGCATTATACAGTAGAAGGTGATCTGAGAAGAGAGATCGCTCTGAACATCAAGAGACTTCAGGAGATCGGATGCTACAGAGGAATCCGTCACAGAAAAGGTCTTCCGGTTCGTGGTCAGAAGACTAAGACAAACGCAAGAACAAGAAAAGGTCCTAAGAGAACTGTTGCAAACAAGAAGAAATAAGACCTGAGCAGGAAATTGCAAAGCAGATCAAGTTAACTATAGAAAGCGAAAAGAAAGTAGGTTAGTTTAAAATGGCTAAAAAAGTTACCAAAAAAGTGACAAAAAAGCGCGTTAAGAAAAACGTTGAACGCGGACAGGCACATATTCAGTCATCTTTCAATAATACAATCGTAACTCTGACAGATGCAGAAGGAAATGCTTTATCATGGGCAAGTGCCGGTGGTCTGGGATTTAGAGGTTCAAGGAAATCTACTCCGTATGCAGCACAGATGGCTGCAGAGACTGCAACAAAAGCAGCTCTGATTCATGGACTCAAGACGGTAGATGTATTTGTAAAAGGACCGGGTTCAGGTCGTGAAGCAGCAATCCGTGCTCTTCAGGCATGTGGTCTGGAAGTAACAAGCATCCGCGACGTAACACCTGTTCCACACAATGGTTGTCGTCCACCGAAACGTAGAAGAGTCTAATTAGGAGGTTAGCGAAATGGCAGTAAATAGAGTTCCTGTTCTTAAAAGATGCAGATCCCTGGGTATGGATCCGATTTACTTAGGATATGATAAAAAATCCAATAGAGAGCTGAAGAGAGCAAACCGTAAAATGAGTGAGTACGGTCTGCAGCTTCGCGAAAAACAGAAAGCAAAATTCATCTATGGTGTTCTGGAAAAACCTTTCCGTAACTACTACAAAAAAGCTGAAAAAATGCCGGGTATGACAGGTGAAAACCTGATGGTTATGCTGGAATCCAGACTGGACAGCGTAGTATTCCGTCTTGGTTTTGCAAGAACAAGAAGAGAAGCAAGACAGATCGTAGATCATAAACACGTAACAGTAAACGGTAAGCAGGTAAACATTCCATCTTATCTGGTAAAAGCTGGCGACGTTATCGAAATCAAAGAAAAATGCAAATCTATGCAGAGATATAAAGATATCGTAGAAGTAACAGGCGGCAGACTGGTACCGGAATGGCTGGATTGCGATATGGAAGCACTCAAAGGTACAGTAAAAGAGCTTCCGGCAAGAGAAGTGATTGATGTTCCTGTAAACGAGATGCTTATCGTCGAGCTGTATTCTAAGTAATAAATAGCACCGTACTACGGTGCGTAGAACCCCTCATACACCAAATAACCCAACAAGGAGGGACTATATGTTCGATTTTAATAAACCTAAAATTGAAATAGCTGAGATTTCAGAAGATAAGAAATACGGAAGATTTGTTGTTGAGCCTCTGGAGAGAGGTTATGGTACAACACTCGGCAATTCACTTAGAAGAATCATGCTCTCATCTTTACCTGGAGCAGCAGTAAGCCAGGTAAAGATCGAAGGTGTACTCCATGAATTCAGCTCAATTCCGGGAGTAAAAGAAGACGTTACAGAGATCATCATGAATATCAAGTCCCTTGCTATTCAGAACAACAGCGAAACAGATGAGCCGAAAGTTGCATACATCGAGTATGAAGGCGAAGGCGTTGTCACCGCTGCTGATATCAAGGCAGACTCTGATATCGTAATCATGAATCCGGATCAGGTTATCGCAACCCTGAACGGCGGTACAAACTGCAAACTGTATATGGAACTGACCATCACCAAGGGCAGAGGCTATATCAGTGCGGATAAAGGTAAAACAGATGATATGCCGATCGGTGTGATCGCAGTAGATTCTATCTACACACCGGTTGACCGTGTAAACTATAAAGTCGAGAATACCCGTGTAGGTCAGGTAACCGATTACGATAAACTGACCATGGATATCTGGACAAACGGAACACTGGCTCCGGATGAGGTAGTCAGCCTTGCAGCAAAGGTTCTGAGTGCTCATCTGAATCTGTTCATCGATCTGTCTGAGAATGCGAAATCAGCAGAGATCATGATTGAAAAAGAAAGCAATGAGAAAGAAAAGGTTCTGGAGATGAACATCGACGAACTGGAACTTTCCGTACGTTCTTACAACTGCCTGAAGAGAGCAGGTATCAATACAGTAGAAGAGCTTTGCAGCAAGACTCCGGAAGATATGATGAAAGTTCGTAACCTCGGACGTAAATCACTTGAAGAAGTACTTGGCAAGCTGAAAGAGCTGGGATTACAGCTCAACCCGAGCGAAGAATAAAATTCAACCCGAGTTATATACAGTGCAGGCGGATAGCAGCCTTGGCAATCCCGGCACTGGACATTATGGACAAGACAGCATCTGTCAAGTAAGCCCGAAGAGCATTGGCAGATGTTCCACAAATGGAGGAAAATAAAATGGCAGGTTATAGAAAACTTAGCAGAACAGCAGACCAGAGAAAAGCCCTGATCAGAGGACAGGTTACATCTCTGCTGTATCATGGAAAAATCGTTACTACAGAACAGAAAGCTAAAGAAATCCGCAAAGTTGCAGAAGGTCTGATCGCTCTGGCTGTTAAAGAAAAAGACAACTTTGAAACAGTTACCGTTACTGCTAAAGTAGCACGTAAAGACAAAGACGGTAAGAGAGTAAAAGAAGTTGTAGACGGCAAGAAAGTAACTGTATACGATGAAGTACAGAAAGAAATCAAAAAAGACAATTCTTCCAGACTGCACGCTCGTCGTCAGATGCTGAAAGTTCTGTACCCGGTAACAGAAGTTCCTACAGAAGCAGCAGGAAAGAAGAAAAACACAAAACAGGTAGACATGGTAGACAAACTGTTTACAGAGATCGCTCCGAAATACGAAGGACGTAACGGTGGTTACACAAGAATCGTTAAGATTGGTCTTCGTAAAGGCGATAACGCTATGAAAGTTCTGCTTGAGCTGGTATAATCCGGACATCAATTTATAAAACGATAACAGAGCCGTTTCGAATTCACAGGATTCGAGGCGGCTTTTGTGCTATCAGGATGTAAAGCTGCCAGGCATTTTGCCCTTAACATCATTTAGAACATAAAGTGGAAACGAATCGTATTTATCGGAAAGGAGACAGAAAATCATGATTTATATAGGAAGCCATATTTCATCATCCAAAGGCTATGCGGCCATGGGAAGACAGGCCTTGAAGCTTGGGGCGGATACCTTTGCTTTTTTTACCCGCAATCCGAGAGGCGGAAGTGCGAAGGAAATCAGACAGGAAGATGTGGATAAATTTTTGAAAATTGCAGAAGAGGGTGGATTTGGGAAACTGGTGGCACATGCACCGTATACTTTAAATGCCTGTGCAGCCAGAGAAGAAGTACGTACCTTTGCCAGAGAAGCCTTTGCAGATGACCTGAGGCGTATGGAATACATTCCGGGAAATTATTATAATTTTCATCCGGGAAGCCATGTTGGTCAGGGAACCGAGGAAGGAATCCGCCTGATTTCGGAAATGCTCAACGAAAATCTGAAAAAAGAACAGACGACTACCGTACTTCTGGAGACAATGGCGGGAAAAGGAACAGAAGTCGGAAGGACGTTTGAAGAGCTGCAAAGTATCATGGAAAAGGTTCAACTTTCCGACAAACTGGGCGTGTGTCTGGATACCTGCCATGTATGGGATGCCGGTTATGATATCGTAAATGATCTCGATGGAGTATTAGAAGAATTTGACCGGGTGATCGGTCTGAAGAGATTGAAAGCGATCCATATCAATGACAGCTTAAATGAGAGAGGCAGCCACAAAGACCGCCATGCAAGGATCGGAGAAGGTAAGATCGGACTTCCGGCATTTGAGCGGATCGTGCGACATCCACACCTTCAAGGGCTGCCGTTTATCCTGGAAACACCGAACGATGAGGAAGGCTGGGCAAAAGAAATTGAGATGCTCCGAAGAGCATCCCAGGATCAGTAAATATCCGGCAGTGTCAGATTAACATTTTTCTGGTTCCGGATAATCAACGCCGAATGTATCAACGGTGATTGTGCGGATTACCTGAGGATCGAGCGGAGCATCGTTCCAGTCGGTATCTGTCTCAGCAATTTTATTTACAACATCAAGACCATCGGTCACTTTACCAAAGGCAGCATATGCACCGTCGAGGTGTGGTGCTGCTTTGTGCATGATGAAGAACTGAGAGCCGGCAGAATCCGGATGCATAGCACGGGCCATGGACAGAACACCTGCTTCATGTTTCAGCGGATTATGGAAGCCATTCTGGGAAAATTCGCCGCGGATGGTGTAGCCAGGACCGCCGGTACCATTTCCCAGAGGGCAGCCGCCCTGGATCATGAAACCTTCGATGACTCTGTGGAAAGTCAGACCGTCATAAAAGCCTTTTTTCACCAGGCTGATGAAGTTGTTTACAGAAACTGGTGCGATTTCCGGATAAAGCTCAGCTTTGATCACATCGCCGTTGTCCATTGTAATTGTAATAACTGGATTTTGAGCCATAATTGTATACTTCCTTTCTAAAATGCGGTATAATGATAAAATGCTAGGGTAAAAGATCAAAATGTCGTTCTTGCTTGCAAGATAAGACATTTGAGCTTGTAACCCGCTAAAACATGAGGAAGCAGCGATTTACAACGTAAATCTGCGAATTCCGAATGTTTTATAGAATTGTGGGAGTTACATTGTAACGGAGCAATTCGTGGGCATTTTGTAGGATATACCTTCAACAGATATATCCTAGAAAGTATATCATGCAAATTTGCAGGAGACAAGGAGATTTTCAGAGGGGACGCTATCTATGAAAACAGTCGTATTTCATTTACAGGCGAAAACATGTGAAAAAGACATTTCAAAGTTAAAAGAAGAAATATTATCTTATAATATAAGAATCGAAGAAAAAGAACTTTCCGAGGTAAAAGAAGAAAAAGACAGTATTCTGGCGATTACGGATCAGTTTTTGGATGTTGATTATGCGAAGGAACACAACATCGCAGTTATTTTCTATGAGACACCGGGAACGAACCGCAGTGTGTCCGGTGTGGACATGGTCGTGCAGGGATTTGAAGAGCTGAATGTAGAGTATCTGCAGCTTATTTATATGCGACATCACGGATTGCCGTGGATCATTGCAAAGACGGATCGGATCTGCATCCGCGAGAGCGTGGAGGGGGATCTTACGGCTTTCCGGAAGCTCTACCAAGAAGAAGGGATGCTGGATTATCTGCCGAATCCGGAGTTTGAAGGTGAGGAAGGAAGAGAAAATTTTCGTCATTATATCCGCAGCATGTACCGTTTTTATAATTACGGGATCTGGACAGTGCTCGAGCGAAAAAGCGGTGCAATTATCGGAAGAGTCGGCATTGAAAACGGAGAATATCAGGGACAGAGCGTACTGGAACTTGGCTATCTGATCGGGAAAGACTGGCGGCGACAGGGATTTGCAAGAGAAGCCGTTTCGATGACGGAACGGTTTGCAGCGGAAGTTTTGCAGGCGGATTCACTCCATGCTTTTATTCACCCGCAAAATGAATCATCTATTGCATTTATTAAAGCAATTGGATACGAAAAACTGGAACTGCCAGGAGAGGACGGAGTTCTGGTCTGGCAAAAAAATCTGCAAAAGGGCAGAATTTAGAAAACGTTTAGAAAAATTTCTCCGGATTGTTTAGAAAGAGCGATTAATATGAAATAGCTCTCGCAGATGAATGAGCTTAAAAACAAAAGAGGTGGAAAAATGCAAATCGAATTTCAGATTTTAGATGCACTGCAAAAGATACATACGCCAGTTCTGGATGGCGTGATGTGTCTGATCACATCACTTGGAAATGCCGGGATCATCTGGATTTTACTGACCATTGCCCTGCTGATTAATCCAAAGATCAGAAGAACAAAAGACGGAACAGCGTGCAGACTTTTCGGGGAATCCGGCAGACGAAGCGGATGTATTTTGCTTGCAGCACTGATTCTTGACCTGATTCTGTGCAACGGTATTTTAAAAAATCTGTTTCACAGAGTACGGCCGTATGACATCAGAACATCCATCGAACTTCTGGTAAAAAGACCGGTGGATTATTCGTTTCCGTCCGGACATACGGCAGCTTCTTTTACTGCGGTGGTGGCACTTTCTTTTGCCGGTGAGAAAAGGGCATGGAAAGCGGCACTGGTTCTTGCATGTCTGATCGCATTTTCCAGAATGTATCTGTATGTACACTATCCGACTGATGTGCTCGGCGGTGTGCTTGTGGGCATCCTGGCAGGATATGGCGGATACCGGGTGGTGAAAGCACTGGAACAGTATAAAAAGGAAAAATAATACAGCATTTTACGAAAGCCCCGTTCTGTGGTATGATAACAGTCAGATTATTACACTACAGAAAGGGGCATTTTCAATGGGAGATACCTCAAAATATAAAGAAGAAAAACAGATCGCACTCGGGATCCTGGCTCATGTGGATGCCGGAAAGACGACACTCTCCGAATCCATGCTGCACAAGGGCGGTATTGTGGACAATATAGGCAGAGTCGATAAAAAGAATGCCTTTCTCGATAATTATGAACTGGAAAAGGAGCGGGGCATCACAATCTTTTCCAAGCAGGCGGTGTTTCGGATCGGAAATATGAGAGTAACGCTTCTGGATACACCGGGACATATTGATTTTTCGGCGGAGATGGAGCGGACGCTTCAGGTGCTTGACTATGCGGTGCTTGTCATCAACGGGGCGGACGGTGTGCAGGGACATACCAGGACGCTCTGGAGACTCCTGGAGCGTTATCAGATCCCGATGTTTTTGTTTATCAACAAAATGGATCAGTTCAAAGGAAATGATGAGGAAAAGCAGGAAGAGCAGGAGCGTCTCCTTGCCAGTCTTCAGAAAGAACTGAGTACTTCCTGCCTTGATTTTGGCGGAGAATGGGATGCGGCATTTCTGGAGAACCTGGCTTTGTGTGAGGAAGAGGTGCTGGAGCATTATCTGGAATCGGGAGAAGTAGAAGAGGCAGATATTGTAAAAATGGTCGCACAGCGGAAAGTATTTCCGTGCTATTTTGGTTCTGCATTGAAAGAGGAAGGTGTGGACAAATTTCTGAAAGGTGTGGAAACTTATACGGCAGAAAGAAAATACGGGGATAAGTTTGCAGCCAGAGTTTTCAAGATTGCAAGAGATGCACAGGGAAACCGGCTGACCTACCTCAAAGTGACCGGCGGCGTGCTGAAAGTCAAGATGCTGCTCAAAGGTGAAAATCGCAATGCAGAGGAGACGGAGATCTGGGAAGAAAAGGTCGATCAGATCCGCATTTATTCCGGGGCACGTTATGAGATGGTAAAGGAGGCAAAGGCAGGGATGGTCTGTGCGGTCACCGGACTGGATCATACGTTTGCAGGGGAAGGCCTGGGACTAGAAGAAGAAAGCACGATTCCGCTGCTGGAGCCGGTGCTTTCCTATAAGATCGAACTGCCGCCGGAATGTGATGCCCATCAGATGCTTCGCAAACTGCGTCAGCTGGAGGAGGAAGAGCCGCAGCTGCACATCGTATGGGAAGAACAGAGTTCGGAGATTCATGCAAAGCTGATGGGAGATGTGCAGATCGAGATTCTGCAGAGTCTGATCAGAGAGCGGTTTGGCGTGGATGTCTCATTTGGAGAGGGCAGCATTGTCTATAAAGAGACGATTGCAGGACCGGTGGAAGGCATCGGACATTTTGAGCCGCTGCGTCACTATGCGGAGGTGCATTTGCTTCTGGAGCCTCTGGAGCGTGGAAGCGGCGTTCAATTTGATACGGATTGCAGCGAAGATCTGCTGGACCGGAACTGGCAGCGGCTGATCCTTACGCATCTGGAGGAAAAAGAGCACATCGGTGTGCTGACCGGTTCGGCGATCACAGATATCAAGATTACATTGATCGCAGGAAGGGCACATCAGAAACACACCGAGGGCGGTGATTTCCGTCAGGCGACGTATCGGGCCGTGCGTCAGGGACTGAAGCGTGCCAGAAGTATTCTGCTGGAGCCGTGTTATGAGTTCTGTCTGGAGATTCCGATGGAGAATGTCGGAAGAGCGATGACGGATCTTCAGAATATGGGGGCAGATTTTGAGCAGCCGATGATCGAGGACAAGATGGCAGGCATCAAAGGCCGGGCTCCGGTTTCTACAATGCGTGGTTATCAGAAAGAAGTTATTTCCTACACAAGAGGATTTGGAAACCTGGCCTGCAGTTTTGGCGGTTATATCGAATGTCACAATGCAGAAGAAGTGATCGCGGCATATGATTATGATTCGGAGCATGATCTGATGAATCCGACCGGATCGGTATTCTGTGCACACGGAGCCGGATTTGTCGTTCCGTGGGATCAGGTTCCAGACTATATGCATCTGGAAGAACGCAGGATCGCAGATACGCAGTCAGCAGATGGGGAACAGGCATCTGATGATAAAAAGAGAAGCGAAAGTGGACAGGCAGACGGCAGCTGGATCAGTTCCGCAGAATACAAAAAGCGACAGGCAGATTACTGGAGGGGCGAAAAAGAGCTGGAAGAGATTTTTGCCCGCACGTACGGAGAAGTTAAAAGAAGGCTTCCGTCCGAGCAGGAATATCGCAGAGTACATGTCACAGATTCCGAGCCGGTCTATCGTCCTGCAAAACCGAAAAAAGCGGAAAAAGAATACCTTCTGGTGGACGGTTACAACATTATTTTCGCCTGGGAAGAGTTAAAAGAGCTGTCAAAGATCAACATTGACAGTGCGAGAGACCGCCTGAAAGATATTCTGTGCAATTATCAGGGGTATCGCAAGTGTACGCTGATTCTGGTATTTGATGCTTACCGTGTGAAAGGACACCGGGAGGAGATCACAAAATATCACAATATTCATGTGGTCTATACAAAAGAAGCAGAAACAGCCGATATGTTTATCGAAAAGACCGTCCATGCGATCGGCAGGAAATATCAGGTTACAGTAGCAACTTCCGACGGACTGGAACAGGTGATCATCATGGGACAGGGCGGAAAGAGGCTGTCCGCTGCCGGACTCAAAGAAGAAGTCGATATGGCGGCAGCTCAGATGAAAGAACATCTGGAGGCGGCGAAGCCAAAAACAAAAACCTATCTTGGGGAATATTTTCCGGAAGATTCTGGAAAAGCAGAGTAAAATTTTTTGCCGGACAGAAGCCCGGAAAAATGAATATCATATAAAACATAGCATAAAAGTCATATAGTGAGGTATCGAAAATGAAAATGGCAGAAGAGCTTCAAAGAGAGCTCCGCAGTATCAACCGTAAAAGTTATCCGGCGTACAAGGGGCTGAAAGGGGCATATCAGTTCCCGGATTACCAGCTTTTTATCGAGCATGTGCAGGGTGATCCATTCGCAGCACCGTCCGCGCTGCGGATTTTTGTGCCGCACAGCAAGGCAAAATTTCCGGAAAGATATTATTGGGATGAGTGCAGCAAGGTTGCATTGCAGGATGCTTTGCTCCGACGTTTTGCGGAAATATCCGCAAAATTCTGTTACCAGGCAAAAGGCTCCGGTAAGAGCGGTGTGATCCAGGTCAGTCACTGCGGACAGGAAGTTCTGGAGCGAACTGCCTGTGAGATCACAAAGGAAGGCATCCACATCCGCTTTTTTGTCGGTTTTCCGGCAAATGGACGCACGATCAATTCCGGCGAACTGGAAAAGATTCTGTTTGTGTATCTTCCGAAGTGCGTGGAAATGTCTCTGTATCACAGAAAAGTTCCGGAAAGAGAAACCGAGCAGGTGATCTGTTTAAAAGAGGATCAGAGGGTAATAAGGGAAGAATTAAAGAAAAGAGGTCTGATTGCATTTGTGGCAAATGGTTCGATTCTGCCAAGACAGAGCGGAAATTCTGATCTGCCTATGAAGGATGCCGTCCCGTTTCAGTCCCCAAAGAGCATGGAAATCACCATACAGCTTCGACATCGTGGTTCGATCACAGGTATGGGGATCAGAAAAGGGATCACGCTGATCGCCGGCGGCGGTTATCATGGAAAATCGACGCTGCTTCAGGCACTCGAAAAAGGCGTTTACGATCACATCGCCGGAGATGGAAGAGAATTTGTGATCACGGATGATACTGCCTGGAAACTTCGGGCGGAGGATGGCAGAAAGATTAAGGATGTCGATATTTCGCTGTTTATCAATCATCTTCCAAATGGAAGAAATACCAGAAGATTTTCTACTCTGGATGCCAGCGGCAGTACCTCACAGGCGGCAAATATTATAGAAGCGATCGAGGCGAAAAGCCAGGTTCTGCTGATTGATGAAGACACTTCCGCAACGAATTTTATGGTGCGTGATGAGCTGATGCAGCGTGTGATCCAGAAGGACAAGGAGCCGATCACGCCGTTTCTGGAGCGGGCGAGAGATCTCTATGAAAAGGCAGGCATCTCTACGATCCTGGTAGTCGGAAGCTGTGGTTCGTATTTTTATATCGCAGATCAGATCATTCAGATGGACAATTACTGTCCGGTGGATATTACAGAGAAAACCAGAAAACTGCTGAAAGAATATAAAAAACCGGACTGTGAGGCAGAAGGCTTTGCACTGCCGTCTGAAAAAAGAAGTATATCCTTTGGAAGCTCTGTGGTACGAAGGAAAAATTACCGCGGAACCGGTATGGTAGAAGAACACGAAAAATTAAAAGTGATGGGAAGAGAAAGTCTGATGCTTGGCAAAGAACAGCTGGATCTTCGCTATCTGGAACAGCTTGCGGACCGGGAACAGACCCAGACACTGGGGTATCTTCTCAAATATGCAAAAGAGCAGTACAGCGGCAAAACAACAGATCTTACGGCACTGATGGAATCCCTGATCCGGAAACTGGAAAAAGAAGGGATCGGAAGTGTGAGCGGGCAGAAAGAAATTCCGGCCGGGATGGCAATGCCACGAAGACAGGAGATTTATGCGTGCTTTAATCGCTTCTGACCCTGGCATCTTTGAATCGTTACAAAAATATTACAAATATTTACAATTTTACATATTTGTATCAAAATTGTTATGTACCATGTATGTGTCGGGGAATCTGGAAGTGCAGTACACGAAAAGATTGCCCACGACATTCTTGAAAGCATCTGTCAGGAGATGACAGGCGGAGAAAATGTGAAATGCTGAAGAGAAAGCGTGGGTGTTTTCTGTTCGGTTCGATGATAAAGGAGGTACAAAACGTATGAAACGCAGAAAATATTTACTTGCCTGCCTGCTTGCAGGTGTTACCATTGCCATGCCGGCAGGGCAGCTCAGTTTTGCAGCAGGGGCACAGAACGATATCAGCCTGATGGCAGAGTCCGAAAGCCAGAGCGAGACACAGTCTGAAAGCCAGAGTGAATCGGAGACGCAGAGTGAATCGGAGACGGAGACACAGGACCCGAATGTTCCGGAAGGATACAAAGGCATTTACAAGGTCAGTGACCTGAGTCTGTTATCTTCCAAGCCGGACGGAAAATATATGCTGATGGCGGATCTGGATCTGAGCAGTGCAGAACAGGCAAGTATTTCTGTATTTCGCGGTACACTGGATGGAAATAACCATACGATCAAAGGACTGAAGCAGGCACTGTTCCAGGTGCTTGAAGAGGGAACGGTGAGCAACCTGAATTTATCGGGTGTGCAGATCAGCGGCAGCGGCGATGCCGGTGCACTTGCAAATGTCATCGGAACCGGCAAAAAAAGTACAGTTACGATCCAGAATATCACGATCACCGGAAGTGTTACAGGTACCGGGAATACCGGAGCACTGGCGGGTGTTTTGAAGGGGACAGATGTTGTGATCTCGAGGATCGCTAACAGTGCGACTGTAGCCGGAACGGCAAATGCCGGCGGCCTGATCGGACTTGTACAGGCAACAGATGACCAGGAAGGGGCGGCATCTGTGAAGTTGACAGAGAGCTATAACATCGGAGAGGTCAGTGCGGTAACAGCAGGAGGACTGATCGGTGCAGCAGAGATCCCAAATCTGGCAGCGGCAAGAAACATTGAGATCGCAAACTGCTACAACGCAGGCGTATTGGAAAAAGGGGCCAATATCGTAGCGAAGATTACAGCAGGGAACGGTCAGGTCGTGATCAACAAATGTGTCGGTATTCAGTTTTATTATTCTGTGGCATCCGGCATGGTCGGCACGTCCACAATGGCAGCAGGCAGCACACAGACATCCGGCTGCAGCATTTCAAACAGCTACTATTACAGCATGAATCCGGTCTATGCATTTGAAACAGGAAACTGCATTACCGGAACAGCAACGGCACTCAATGATGTGCAGATCAAGACACAGAGCTATTTCAAAGATTTTGATTTCGATGGCATCTGGGCTTTGAATGCAGCAGAAAACGGCGGTTATCCGTATCTGAAACAGACCACCATGCTGCCGGTCAGCTATGTGGCACCGACTGCCGGAACGGTTCTAATAGACAGCAAAACGGGCGGCAAGTATCTTGTAAGCACCAGAAGCAAAGCAGTTTCCTACGCAGGCGTGCTGGATGAGGAGATCACTTCCGTGAGCATCCCATCTCAGGTGGAGATCAACGGCATAACGTATAATGTAACGGCGATCGCAGAAGGGGCACTGAGAGGAAACACAAAGATCACCTATGTATCCGTTCCGTACAGTGTGACGGAAGTTGGAAAATATGCATTTAAGGGATGCACATCTCTTGTAAAAGTAAGCACCCTCAAATATGTGAAGAATATTTATCAGGAAGCATTTGACGGCTGTACAAATCTGACCACGATCGGCGTAACCAATTATCGGATCACACTTCCGTCTGTTGAAATGATCGGTGTGCGTGCATTCCGCAGAGTGCCAAAGGTGCACAGAGTTTATATTTCCTCAAAGAATCTGACTACAATCAAAAAAGGTGCGTTCCGTGAGTGTACCGGCATGACCAAGTTTAACGTAGTTTCAACGAAACTGAACAGTCTGCAGAAATATGCACTGTATGGAAACAGCAAGCTGAAAACGATCATCTTCAAAAGCGAGCACCTGACAAAGAGCAATGTGGGAAGCAAGACATTTAGCGGAATCAAATCAACGGCAACCTTTACGGTTCCGGCAGGTTCCGTTCAGAATTATAAAGATTTATTTAAGAGCAAGGGAGCGGGGAGCAAATTTAAGGTTAAAAGTTTGTAAAAAAGATTGAGAAGCGTTAAGGGTATTTACAAAAAACTCATATAAAATAAAAAAACTTCTGAGATCCGGTATGGATTTCAGAAGTTTTTTATACTTATCTTATAACCTTTTCAGGCTTTTGCTGTGTCACGGAAGATCACATGGCTGTAATTTTTCAGGGCACTTTGCAGAACCAGTCCGATCACACCGCAGGAAAGTACTTCACCGATGCCGACTGTCAGCATCATAAACGGGATCGGCAGATTGACACCGTATCCGTAGTAAAGGACGAACGGTACGATCAGGGTGTTGGCAATGATCGGCGGCAGCGGAGCTAAGAATCTGCTCTTTTTACGCAGGGCATAAGTTCCGAGGGCTCCAAGCAGTGTGGCAATGCTGCCGAAAATAATATCAGCAGGGATTGCACCGCCGAACAGGTTGGCAATAATACATCCGACAAACAGTCCCGGAATCGCAGCCGGTGTGAAGAATGGCAGGATGGTCAGTGCTTCAGAAATACGAACCTGTACTTCACCGAAACTGAACGGTGCAAAGATGATCGTCAGCACGACATAGATCGCTGCGATCACAGCAGCCTGGGTTAAAAAGGTTACCTTGTTAGACTTTTTCATGATATTTTTCTCCTTTAGTTTTGTTTTATGAGTGGAAGGTCACGAACACTCAGCACATTTTACGGCGGTGACCGCCGGCAAGCCCGATAAGACCTTGTTTTTAAGGGCCTTGCAACGGCTCAAAGTATAACACAGTGCCGGAAAGATTGCAACAGAAAGCTGGAAAATCCATGCTGTGCCAGAATCTGGAAGCGTATTTCGACACTTCCCTGAAAGTGTATAAAAATTTGGCATTTTTGGAGGAATGTATACCAGATTTGGTAGACAAAAAGGGAAAAGTAAGATAAACTAAAATTTGTGGTAAATGCTCTTTTGCATTTACAAAGAGGTAAAAAAGAAATCATGTATCAGAAAAGGCGAAGATGGAGTATGAGGAGGAAAAATGAAGTTTGAAAAAGAAGTGATGCAGAATCTTGCTATGGTCACACAGCTTGGGATTTCTATGCTGGCTCCGATCATTCTCTGCGTATTCGCAGGCCACTGGCTGGATGAGCATTTCGGGTTTCACAGCGTGATCGTGCTGCTTCTCTTTGGTATCGCAGCAGGTGTACGCAACTGTTATCTGATCTTAAAACAGCTTATTCCGAAAAAAGGAGAAAAGAAACATGGAAGATAAGGTATTGAAAAGTCTGATTTCCGGTATCCTATTATGTGGAATACTGTTTCAGGCAGTCTTTGTGTGGTTTTCTGATGCAAAGGTCTTTTTTTCACTGGGGCTGTGGATCGGAGTCGGCGTTGCCGTTTTTATGGCATGGCACATCAGGTACAGTTTAGAAGATGCACTTGATATGTCAGAGGGCGATGCTCCGAAACATATGTACCGTATGTATGGCATCCGTATGGCAGTCGTGCTGGTTGTATTTTTTATTACTGCCTATTTTGAGATCGGCAGTATGATCGGCGTTCTGCTTGGAGTGATGACTCTGAAAGTCGGAGCATATATGCAGCCTTTGCTTCAGAAAATAAAAAAGAAAAGAAGGTGAATGAGTGAGAGCAGGTTTTTTGCTGGCGGCAAGTGGTGACGTGGATTTTATGATCCATGGACTGTTCAAGTACAGGTTATTCGGACAGGAATTTTGGATCACGACCACGCATGTCAGCATACTCGTGGTGATGCTGGTACTGTTTGTGTTTGCACTTGCGGCAAACCGGACGATGCGTCACGCACAGGAAGTGCCGGGATTTTTCCAGAACATCGTCGAGATGATCGTGGAAATGCTGGATGGCATGGTAGAGAGCAGCATGGGAAGTTATGCGAAGAAATATCGCAACTACATCGGATCGATCTTTATCTTTATTTTTGTCAGCAATATCTCAGGTCTGTTTGGGCTTCGGCCTCCGACAGCGGACTATGGCGTAACACTTCCACTGGGAATTATCACATTTTGTATCATACAGTACAACAATGTGAAGTATAACAAATTTGGTGCATTTACCGATCTGTTTAAGCCAATCCCGATCCTCTTCCCGATCAACCTGATCGGAGAGATCGCAGTGCCGTTTTCTCTGTCACTGCGTCTGTTCGGAAATGTGCTTTCCGGAACGGTTATGATGTCACTGATCTACTCACTGCTTTCCAAGATCGCAGTGGGCTGGCCGGGATTTCTTCATATTTACTTTGATCTTTTCTCCGGTGCAATACAGACCTATGTGTTCTGTATGCTGACAATGGTATTTACTTCACAGAAAATGCCGCAGGAAAATTAAAAGATGTCAAAACCCCGGAAGCGGATCCGTTCGCAGCAGGTGGGCGGCATCAACTGGCAACATCAAGAAATCATATTTTAATATTTAGGAGGTACATCTCATGGATGGAATTACAGGTAAGGCACTGGTTTTAGCATGCTCTGCAATTGGTGCAGGTCTTGCAATGATCGCAGGTATTGGTCCTGGTGTAGGTCAGGGTATTGCAGCCGGATATGGTGCAAGTGCAGTAGGAAGAAACCCGGGTGCAAAAGGTGATATTATGTCAACCATGCTTTTAGGTCAGGCAGTTGCCGAGACAACAGGTCTTTATGGTCTTGCTATCGCATTTATCCTGCTGTTCGCAAACCCGCTGATCGGCAAGCTGTAAAAAGGGGGCAAAACGTTGGAACGACTGTTTAATCTGGATCCTCAGCTGATTCACGACGCCGTTCTGCTGGCACTTGCAGTATTTGTCATGTTTACGTTTCTGTCCTATCTGCTGTTTAATCCGGCAAGAGATTTCCTGAAAAAGAGACAGGATAAGATCAAAAACGATCTGGATACCGCCGCAGCAGATAAAGCAGATGCACGTAAACTCAAAGAAGATTACAATGCGAAAATTCAGAATATCAATGCAGAGGCAGAAGAAATTCTGGCACAGGCAAGACAGAAAGCTCTGGATAACGAAGCGAAGATCATTGCCGAAGCAAAAGAAGAAGCTGCAAGAATTCTTTCAAGAGCAAATGCCCAGGTTGAACTGGAGCGTAAAGCTGCTGCAGATGATATGAAGAAAGAAATGATCGCACTTGCATCTTTGATGGCAGAAAAGGCAGTAGCCGGTGCGGTTGATGCAAAAGTTCAGGATACGATGGTAGAGAGTACACTGAAAGAAATAGGGGAGGACACATGGCGAAAGTAGCGGCGAAGGTATACGGTGACGCGCTGTTCGAGCTGGCGGTGGAAGAGAACCGCTGTGACCAGTTTCTGGAAGAGATTTGTGCCGTAGAGAACGCACTTGACCAGAATCCCCAGGCAGAGACGCTGCTCTGCCATCCGGGTATCGGCAGCGAGGAAAAGCAGGATTTTATCGAAAAATGTTTCAAGGGAAACGTCTCAGACGATATGACAGGATTTTTACAGATTCTTGTGAAGAAGGGACGCTTTTCCGAGAGAAATGCCATATTTGCATATTTTACAGCTAAAGTGAAAGAATACAAAAAAATTGGTGTGGCTCTGGTGACATCTCCATTTGAGCTTACCGCAGAACAGAAGACTAAGATTGAAAAGAGACTTCTGGATACTACGGACTACAAAAAGATGGAGATCACATACCGCGAGGATAAGACGCTGATCGGCGGTCTGGTGATCCGGATCGGAGACCGTGTCATTGACACCAGTATAAAGAGCAGGCTGGAAGAGCTGAGGCTGCAGCTCATGGGAATTTCCCTCGAAGCCTGAGAGAAGAAAACAGCATGAAAGAAGGTGCAAAGACCTTATGAATTTGAAACCTGAGGAAATAAGCTCAGTGATAAAAGAAGAGATCAAAAGATATTCTTCCCATATGTCCGTTGCAGAAGTGGGCACGGTTATTCAGGTTGCAGATGGTATCGCACGTATCCACGGCCTTGAGAAGGCGATGCAGGGTGAGCTTCTGGAGTTTCCGCATGGTGTGCGGGGCATGGTGCTCAACCTGGAGGAGGATAACGTAGGTGCCGTACTGCTCGGTGATGCAACGAATATCGAAGAGGGCGATATCGTAAAGACTACCGGCACCGTTGTGGAAGTTCCGGTAGGCGATGAGATGATCGGCAGGGTTGTCAATGCCCTTGGACAGCCGATCGATGGCAAAGGTCCGATCTCAAGCAGGAAATTCCGTAAGATCGAAAGAGTAGCTTCCGGAGTTATCGACCGAAAGAGCGTAGATACCCCGCTTCAGACAGGTATCAAGGCAATTGACTCCATGGTGCCGATCGGAAGAGGACAGCGTGAGCTGATCATCGGAGACCGTCAGACCGGTAAGACAGCGATCGCGATTGACACGATCATCAACCAGAAGGGTCAGAATGTAAAATGTATTTATGTAGCGATCGGTCAGAAAGCATCGACCGTTGCCAATATCGTAAAGACACTGGAAGAAAACGGAGCCATGGATTATACAACCGTTGTAGCATCCACTTCCAGTGAACTTGCTCCGCTGCAGTATATCGCACCGTATTCCGGATGTGCGATCGGAGAAGAATGGATGGAGAATGGAGAGGACGTACTGATCATTTACGATGATCTGTCCAAACATGCGACAGCTTACCGTACACTTTCCTTACTTCTGCGTCGTCCACCAGGCCGTGAAGCTTATCCGGGAGACGTTTTCTATCTGCATTCCAGACTTCTGGAGCGTGCGGCGAGACTTTCCGATGAACTTGGCGGAGGATCTCTGACGGCACTGCCGATCATCGAGACACAGGCAGGTGACGTTTCCGCTTATATTCCGACGAACGTTATTTCCATCACAGACGGTCAGATCTATCTGGAGACAGAGATGTTCAATGCCGGATTCCGCCCGGCGGTAAATGCCGGACTTTCTGTATCACGAGTTGGAGGTTCCGCTCAGATCAAGGCAATGAAAAAGATTGCTGCCCCAATCCGAGTAGAGCTGGCACAGTTCCGTGAGCTGGCATCTTTTGCACAGTTTGGTTCCGAACTGGATGCCGATACCAAAGAAAAGTTGGCACAGGGCGAGCGTATCCGTGAAGTCCTCAAACAGCCGCAGTATGCACCGGTTCCGGTAGAATATCAGGTTATCATCCTGTATGCGGCTACCAGAAAACATCTGTTGGATATTCCGACAGAAAAAGTTCTGGAGTTTGAAGAAGCACTGTTTGAATATATCAAGACCAAATATCCGGAGATTCCGGAGAGCATCAAAGAGACCAGGGTACTTTCCGACGAAGCAGAGCAGAAACTGATCCAGGCGATCGGTGAGTGCAAAGCAAAATTTTCTGCAGCTGAATAAAGCAGCATGATGACGGAAAAGAAAGCAGGAGGATGATACCATGGCTTCAATGAGAGATATTCAGAGGCGCAGAAACAGTATCGCCAGCACACAGCAGATCACAAAAGCCATGAAGCTGGTTTCCACCGTAAAGCTTCAGAGGACGAGGGAAAAAGCGGAAGAATGCAAACCGTATTTTAACCATATGTATGCCACGGTGACCAGTATGCTTGCACGTACCGGCATTGTGGAACACCCGTATCTGAAAAGCGGAAAATCGGGGAAAAAGGGTGTGATCGTCATCTCATCCAACAGAGGACTGGCAGGCGGTTACAACTCCAACATCGTGAAAATGCTCACGCAGGGCGAACTGGAAGGAAAAGAGCTTCTGATCTATAACATCGGCCGAAAAGGGCATGAAGCACTGGAACGAAAAGGCTATGAGATCGCAGAAGATTACAGCGAGGTGATCAATGCCCCTCTGTATTCGGATGCGGTGGAGATCAGCCAGAGAGTCCTGAAAGATTTCGAGGAAGAGAAGATTGGAGAGATTTATCTTGTCTATACCAGCTTCAAAAACACGGTGGTACATGAGCCGAAACTTTTAAAGCTGCTTCCGGTGGAATTCAGTGACAAAGAGCTGTCCGATGCAGAGCGGAATACGCCGATGAACTACAAGCCGGGCGAGGAAGAAGCCCTGGATATGATTATACCAAAATATATCGCAAGTCTTCTGTACGGAGCGTTAAACGAGGCGGCAGCCAGCGAAAACGGTGCACGTATGCAGGCAATGGATGCAGCTACGAGCAATGCAGAGGACATGATGGAAAGCCTGGAACTGCAGTACAACCGTGCAAGACAGGGCTCGATCACGCAGGAACTGACCGAGATTATTGCAGGAGCCGAGGCTGTTGAATAGAAACGTCTGCCGCAGTATATGCGGCATTACTAGGAGGAAACATGGCAGAACAAATTCAAGGAAAGATCACGCAGATCATTGGTGCGGTCCTGGATATTAAATTTCCGGAAGGCAAGCTGCCAAAGATCTACGACGCGATCCATATCGCAGCTCCGGACGGCGGTGTGCTGACGGCAGAAGTTGCACAGCACTTAGGTGACGATACGGTGCGATGCATTGCGATGGGACCGACCGATGGGCTGGTTCGTGGTGCCGAAGCGATCGCAACCGGTGCACCGATCACCGTTCCGGTCGGAGAAAAGACACTTGGACGTATCTTCAATGTAACCGGAGATGCGATTGATAAAAAGCCGGCACCGGAAGGCGTCGAATATTTACCGATCCACAGAAAAGCACCTTCTTTTGAAGAACAGTCCACATCTACCGAGATCCTGGAGACCGGTATCAAGGTAGTCGATCTGCTTTGCCCGTATCAGAAAGGCGGTAAGACCGGTCTGTTCGGAGGAGCAGGTGTAGGAAAGACCGTTCTGATTCAGGAGCTGATCCACAATATCGCAACCGAGCACGGTGGATATTCTGTATTTACCGGAGTTGGTGAGCGTACACGAGAAGGAAATGACCTCTATCACGAGATGGAGGAATCCGGAGTTATCAATAAGACCACCATGGTGTTCGGTCAGATGAACGAGCCGCCTGGAGCACGTATGCGTGTCGGTCTTACCGGACTTACGATGGCAGAATATTTCCGTGACCAGGCAGGAAAAGATGTCCTGCTGTTCATCGACAATATTTTCCGTTTTACGCAGGCAGGTTCCGAGGTTTCCGCCCTGCTTGGACGTATGCCGTCCGCAGTAGGATACCAGCCGACACTGCAGACCGAGATGGGTGCTCTTCAGGAGCGTATCACTTCCACAAAGAGCGGTTCCATCACATCCGTACAGGCCGTTTATGTGCCGGCGGATGACCTGACAGACCCGGCACCGGCTACGACATTCGCACATCTGGATGCTACGACTGTACTTTCCCGTTCCATCGTAGAGCTGGGAATTTATCCGGCAGTTGATCCGCTGGAGTCCACATCCCGTATTCTGGACCCGCGTATCGTAGGCGAGGAACACTATAAAACGGCACGAGGCGTGCAGGAGATCCTGCAGAAATACAAAGAACTTCAGGATATCATCGCCATCCTTGGTATGGACGAGCTTTCCGAGGACGACAAGCTGGTCGTGAGCCGTGCGAGAAAAGTACAGAGATTCCTGTCACAGCCGTTCTTTGTGGCAACACAGTTTACCGGTCTGGACGGACGTTATGTGCCGCTCTCTGAGACCATCCGCGGATTCCGCGAGATTCTCGAAGGCAAGCACGATGATGTTCCGGAAAGCTACTTCCTGAACGCAGGCTCGATCGATGATGTCACAGCCCGCATGAAATAGGGAGGTGTAAAATGGCAGCAGACAATCTTTTTGATCTGAAGATCATTACACCGGATCGTGTATTTTACAGTGGAAAAGCCAGTTTTCTGGAGCTGAATACCGTAGAAGGCGAGATTGGTATCTATAAGAACCATATTCCGATGACAACCGTTCTGGAGCCGGGGATCGCCACGATCACCGAAGAAGGCGGAAATAAAAAGGAAGCAGCACTGCACACCGGATTTATGGAAATCTTAGGTGACAGGATCACGATCCTTGCAGAGATCGCCGAGTGGCCGGATGAGATTGACCGCAACCGGGCACAGGAAGCAAAGATCCGTGCAGAACGCAGACTGCAGAATGATAAGTCCAACATCAATATCACGCGGGCAGAGCTGGCGCTGCACAAGGCACTGGTCCGTATCGAACTGGCAGACCATGTAACAAAACAATAATAATGATGTGGGTGTCAAAAGTCCCCAACTATGATGCCTACGGATTGTTCCGTGCGTTGCACTCCCACAATCCTCCCCAGTATTCGCATATCGTGGGATTATCATCCCACTTTTATGCTCATATCGGGGCGGGTCCCAAGGTCTTTCATCCACCTATGAGCAAGCTCATGTGGATTTAGACCTTTTGACCCTGGCATCATCATAATAATAAGAAAACCGGCAGGATATGTTTATATCCGGGCCGGTTTTCTGCTGCCTGAAGTTTTCACTACTTAACTTGAGATGAAAATGTTCTGCAAAAGCAAACGAAAAGAGTTTTTCTGTATATTCTTCCAGAGACGGGAAATAATGAAAACAGACGAAACTAAATTCGGGAAACAATGGAGGGATATAGGATGCAAAGATGGCTGAAACGGGCAGGACTGATTCTGTTTTTTGGCCTGTGGGCAGCGGCAGGACTGCAGATCTGGGCAAAGAAGCAGGAAAGCAGAGAGATGGAGGCAGTGGCAGCGTTCTCGAATATTGGAACAGACAACCGCAGCGGTATCGTGCAGTACTATGGAAAGCTGAAAAAAGAGGAGCAGGTGCAGATGCTGGAACGCCGGGAAGAATACCTGCGGCAGATCGCAGCCTCACTTGGTATTTCCAGTCAGATTCTGGTCTATCGTACCTACGGAGAGGACAGTCAGAGTGTCGTACTGCAAAAAGAAGGGGCAAACGCCGATACTGTGCTGCGTCTTGTCACCTGGAGAGAAAAAGGGGCGATCACCGGACAGAGCCTGTATGCAAACGTGACTATTCCCGGCGGCGGATTTGAAGAGGCACAGACCTTAAGAACGAAAATGCAGAACGTTCTGGATGAAACGATGGAAAGCAAACGAAGCAGTGTGGCAGTGCAAGGGTTTTATCTCGGAAATCTGTCAGAAGAGAAAAAAGAAGCGATCGCAGAACAGCTGCTGGAAGATATGCATGCCAGAACCGTGATCAAAAACCAGGATGGGAATCTGTATACGGTTTATGCCTACAGTCCCTGTTTTTCGGAGAGTGTAAGGCAGGGGACAACCCGGGTAAATCTGGCACTGACCATGTATTACAACAGCAGGACGCAGCAGACAGAAATATGTGCGGCAGTTCCGGCAATCGGGGTGAGCGGGGAAAGTGCTTGATTATTTGCAGAAGATTGCGTATGATAAAGCGTATAGTATCTTCTGACAACTGCAGCATGCATTGTCAGGCAAATAAAAATGCAGGAATCATGCGTGATCTTTGTGCTTTGCAGGCCGGGGATTACGAAGACAGGAGAGATTATGTATACAGACGGAATCATATTTGATGTGGATGGAACACTCTGGGACAGCACGCCGATCGTGGCTGAGGCCTGGACACAGGCAGTTCTGGAATGTGGTATCAAAGACCGCATCGTAACAGCGGGGGAATTAAAACAGTTATTTGGAAAGGCCATGTCCGTGATCGCAGCATCCCTTTTTCCGGAGGCTTCAAAAGAAGTGCAGGAAACCATTCTGGAAAAATGCTGCGTTTATGAAGAAGAGGCACTGGAAGAAAATCAACAGGATATCTGCTATCCGGATGTCCGGGAAGTCATAAAACAGCTTGCAAAAACATATGATCTTTATATTGTCAGCAACTGTCAGTGCGGCTACATTGAACAGTTCTTAAGAAAGACACAGCTGGAGGCGTACATAAAAGATATCGAGTGTTTCGGAAATACCGGAAAGAACAAAGGTGAAAATATCCGCCTTCTGGTGAAAAGAAATAGCCTGAAAGCACCAGTTTATATCGGAGATACCAAAGGGGACTGCGACGCCTCCAAAGGAGCAGGCGTGCCGTTTATCTTTGCTTCTTATGGATTTGGAAACGTTATAGAATATGAATATGCAGCAAAGATCGGGGAAATGAAAGATCTGCTGACGCTGTTTTCAGGGCAGTAGCACCGCATGAATCGCATGTGCGTTCGACTGAAAGCCATAACTTGACTATATGAGCTATATATGCTACCATATGTATAACAAATGTGCTGCAAAGAGAACAAGTGCTTTGCAGCATTTGTCTTAGTCGGAATATACGCTCCGACTCGAATTTTACTGTATATCGAAGGATATTCCTTTGGTAAGACAACAAAAGAGGGTGGCTTTATGGTTATAAAAATTGATTTTCAGAGCGAAGAAGCGTTGTATATGCAGCTGCGGAATCAGATCATTCTCGGGATCGCAACTTCTGTGATCCAGGAGGGAGATTCCCTGCCGTCCGTCCGGCAGCTGGCGGGCGATATCGGCATCAACATGCACACGGTCAACAAGGCATATTCTCTGCTGCGTCAGGAAGGATTTCTGACAATAGACCGGAGAAAGGGAGCCGTGATCGCACTGGATGTTGATAAAATGGAAGCAATAAATGAAATTAAGAAAAATCTCAGAGTTATTCTGGCAAAAGCACACTGCAAAAATATTTCAGCAGACGAAGTGCATGAGCTGGTTGATGAGATTTTCTCAGAATACGAGCCGTTATGATCAAATGATGTTGAGGTCCTAAGTTCAAATGTCTTATCTTGCAAGCAAGATAAGACCTTTTGACCCTGGCATCATCAAGTCTGTAAAAAGAAAGACAGGAGGCGATAAGATTGCGTGAGCGTTTTACAGAAAATGCAGAAAAAGTATTAAAGCTGGCAAAAAAGGCAGCCAAAAATAATGGAAATGGATACATAGGATCCGAGCATCTGCTGCTTGGACTTTTAGAAGAAGGCGAAGGCACGGCGGCGATCCTTTTAAAAGAGTCCGGTGCAGACACCGTCAAGATTCGCACTTTAGTTGCAAATCTGATCACATCAGAGGGAGATACCCTGACAGAAGAGACCGACTATACGCCAAGGACCGAAATCATTCTTGAGAATGCCGTGCATGAGGCGGATTTCTTCCATATGGAAAAAGTGGGGACAGAGCATCTGCTTCTGGCACTTTTAAAAGATACGGAATGCGTGGCAACCAGACTGCTGCACACGATGGAGATCGATATCCGCAAACTTTACCTCAGCGTTCTTAGTGCGATGGGGATTGAGGAGTCCATGTACAAAGAGCTGGCACAGAAAGAAAAGGCAAGAAGGGACGGCGGTGCGACTCCGGTGCTGGATCAGTACAGCCGTGATCTGACAGAGATGGCAGCAGAGGGCGAGCTGGACCCGATCGTCGGCCGTGACGCAGAGATCGAGCGTATTTTGCAGATTTTAAGCCGCAGGACGAAGAACAATCCGTGCCTGATCGGTGAGCCGGGTGTCGGCAAGACGGCGATCGCAGAAGGGCTGGCACAGCGGATCGTGCTCGGAGCCGTTCCACCGATGCTTCAGAACAAACGCGTGGTCACACTGGATATGGCGAGCATGGTTGCTGGTTCCAAATACCGCGGCGAGTTTGAGGAACGCATCAAAAAAGTGATCCAGGAAGTGACGGACAGCCGCGATGTGCTGCTGTTTATCGATGAGCTGCACACGATCATCGGGGCAGGCGGAGCAGAAGGAGCCATGGATGCCTCCAATATTTTAAAACCGTCCCTTTCCAGAGGAGAGATTCAGCTGATCGGTGCCACCACGATCGAGGAGTACCGAAAATACATCGAAAAAGATCCGGCACTGGAGCGACGTTTCCAGCCGGTTATGGTAGAAGAGCCGAGCGAGGAGGAGACGCTTGAAATCTTAAAAGGAATCCGTCCATACTATGAGGAACACCATGGTGTTCGGATCTCCGACGAAGCCCTGGATGCAGCAGTGAAACTTTCCAGACGTTATGTCAACGACCGTTTCCTTCCGGATAAGGCGATCGATCTGATGGATGAAGCAGCATCAAGAAAGCAGCTCAAAGGATATCAGGCACCGAAGCAGCTTGAAAAGCTTCAGCAGAGACTGGAGCAGATTTTAAAAGAAAAAGAAGAGAGCATCGTTCTCGGAGATTTTGAAGAGGCTTCTAATCTTGGACAGGAACAGATCAGAGTAGAAGAAGAGCTGAAAAAAGAACAGAAAAAGATGGATCGCAAACGTTCCGGCAAGAAACTGACAGTTGGCGAGGAAGATGTAGCAGATGTGGTAGCCGTATGGACGAAAATACCGGTCAGCCGCCTGACAGAAAAAGAATCCGGTCGCCTCTTAAAGCTTGAATCTACACTGCATAAACGAGTTGTAGGTCAGGATGAGGCCGTAACTGCTGTTGCCAAAGCCATCAAACGAGGCCGTGTCGGACTGAAAGATCCGAAACGTCCAATCGGTTCTTTCCTGTTCCTTGGTCCGACCGGTGTCGGCAAGACCGAGCTTTCCAAAGCACTGGCAGAGACCGTTTTCGGAAGTGAAGACGCCATGATCCGCGTTGATATGTCCGAATACATGGAAAAACACAGTGTTTCAAAACTGGTAGGTTCCCCTCCTGGATATGTGGGATATGAAGAAGGTGGACAGCTTTCTGAGAAAGTCCGCAGAAATCCATATTCCGTGATCCTGTTTGACGAGATTGAAAAAGCACACCCGGATGTATTTAACATTTTGCTTCAGGTGCTGGACGACGGACACATCACCGATTCTCAGGGCAGACAGGTGGATTTCAAGAATACGATCCTCATCATGACCTCCAATGCCGGAGCACAGTCGATCATTTCCCCGAAAAAGCTGGGATTTGCATCGGTGGACGATGAGAAGCACAACTATGAATATATGAAAGGCAGTGTGATGGAAGAGGTACGCCGGATGTTCAAACCGGAGTTCTTAAACCGTATCGATGAGACGATCGTCTTCCATGCACTGAACCGTGAGAATATCACCAGGATCGCAGAGATCCTGCTGGAGCAGTTCGCAAAACGCTGCAAAGAGCAGATGGATATCACACTGAAGATATCAAGTGCTGCAAAAGAACTGATCGCAAAAGCAGGCTTTGATGAAAAATACGGTGCAAGACCGCTGAAACGTGCAATCCAGACGAAAGTAGAAGATGCACTGGCACAGGAGATCCTGGAGGGTAAGGTAAAAGCAGGGGATAAAGTACTGCTTGGCGTTTCTAAAGAAGAAATTAAATTTTCTGTGAAAAGTGAAAAAGCTCTGGATAAGTAAGTTCGATTATGGTAAAATAAGACAAAAGTCGAGGAGAAATCCCATAACTGTTGAACACTTTCACATGCGTTTGATTTGAATATCAGCAAATCCAGTCAAAATCATACACCGAGTTTTCGTGCATTTGACTTGAAAGAAAGCTGGTTTGACAGCAGGATAAAGCGACAAAAGAGAATACCAGGAGGGCATAGATATGTCAGTAGTAAGTGAATTGATACGCACAGAAGCAGATGGAACGATCAGTTTCGGTAATTATGAGCTGCCGGCCAAATCCAAAAAATCCGATTTTGAGCATGACGGCGATCTGTATAAAGTAAAAACTTTCAAGGAGATCACAAAGCTTGAGAGAAATGGCATGTTTGTTTACGAATCCGTACCGGGAACCGCAGTCAGCCATTTGAAAGCGACCGAGAATGGTATGAGCTTTACCGTAGAGTGCCCGACCGATGCACAGATTACCGTAGAGCTGGAAGAGGAGACAAGCTATCAGGTATTTGTCGATGATAAGGAAGTTGGCGAGATGAAGACAAACCTCGGCGGCAAACTGGTACTGAGCGTAGAGCTTGACAGCACAGAAAGTGCGGCAGTTCGCATCGAAAAAATGTAATAATCTGATTCTGACAGCAAGTGTTTTGAAGAATCATTATAAAAATTGAGAATCTTCTCAGCATAAGAAAAGGGGGAGCGTCGGGACGGACGTTCCCTTTTTGCTGTGATGACGAGAAAAACAAAACAGAAATATCTGCCGGAAAGAATCGGCAGTATTCTTTGAAGGAGGGAACATGGCAAAAAAATCAACAATTTTTTTCTGTCAGAACTGCGGTTATGAGTCTGCAAAATGGCTGGGACAGTGTCCGGCCTGCAAAGAGTGGAATACACTGGTCGAGGAGACGGTCGTGACAGGAAAGGCGGGAAAAAGCAGTAAAAAAACAGAGAGCCTGGCGGCCAGGATACATGAGGCACAGCCGGTGAAATTATCCGGAATCAAGACAGAGAGCGAGATACGCACAGCGACCGGATTTGAAGAGCTGGATCGTGTGCTTGGCGGAGGCATTGTTGCCGGATCGCTGGTTCTGGTCGGCGGTGATCCGGGTATCGGAAAATCAACCATTCTTTTGCAGGTCTGCAAAAATCTCACAGAAAAAGGCAAAAAAGTATTGTATATATCGGGTGAAGAATCGCTTCAGCAGATTAAACTGCGAGCGTCCAGAATCGGAAGTTTCGGAGAGAAAATGCTGTTGCTCTGTGAGACCAGCCTTGAGACGATCCAGGGGGTGATCGAGCGTGTGCAGCCGGAAATCGTAGTGATCGATTCGATCCAGACGATGTATCAGGAAGACGTTTCCTCCGCACCGGGAAGTGTATCGCAGGTAAGAGAAGCTACTTCTGTATTTATGCAGATCGCAAAACGTATGGGAATCTCCATTTTTATTGTCGGACATGTGACAAAAGAAGGAGTTGTCGCAGGACCGAGAGTTCTGGAGCATATGGTTGATACTGTGCTGTATTTCGAGGGTGACCGCCATGCAGCCTACCGCATCCTTCGCGGCGTCAAGAACCGATTCGGCTCCACCAACGAGATCGGTGTTTTTGAGATGTGCCAGAGTGGATTAAAAGAAGTCAAAAATCCATCGGAATATATGTTAAGCGGCAAGCCGCAGGGAGCATCCGGATCAATTGTGTCCTGTTCCATGGAAGGCACAAGGCCGATTCTTGTAGAAGTTCAGGCACTTGTGTGCCGCAGCAACCTTGCGATGCCAAGAAGGACGGCAGCCGGCACCGACTACAACCGAGTCGGGCTTCTGATGGCTGTGATCGAAAAACGCATCGGTATGCATTTATCAACCTGTGATGCCTATGTCAACATTGCGGGAGGCATCCGCATGAACGAGCCGGCGATCGACCTGGCGATCGTGCTTGCACTGATCTCCAGCTACAAAGACATTGCGATTGACGAAAAAACACTGGCATTCGGAGAAGTTGGCTTAAGCGGCGAGATCCGTGCCGTCAGCATGGCACAACAGAGAGTGGCAGAGGCAAAAAAACTGGGCTTTGAGACGATCATTCTGCCGGCAGTTTCCATGCCTTCAATTGGGAAAGTGGAAGGAATCCGCCTGCTTCCGGCGGCAAATTTAAGGGAAGCATTGAAATATCTGTAAAAGTTACAGCGGGGGTGAAAGTATTTTGTATAAAATTATGCTGGTAGATGATGAGGCGGAAGTCCGAGAAAGTATTTTGCTTCAGATTTCGAAGAGCAGTTGCATCAGCAGGAAATGTAGCATCTGCAACGCAGAGTACAGAAACTACTCGATTTCTCTTACGGAGAAGCAACGAAAGAAGATGGGCATTAAGAAAACTCATATGTAAAATAGAACGCCATGATGATTCGAAAACAATCCCCGTCAAAGTGATTTGTTTTCGGATTCGTCATGGCTGTATTATTTTGCACACCATGTTTTACAATGCGGTTCGTCTGCACATTGCCAAAAGCTCCTGGCCTGATGGAGACTCTGAGGCGGAAGATTATTAAAAAAATATCTGTCTGATTTGGATTGACAAAAATCGCTTATTCAAGTATAATAATCACAAAATAGTTTTAAATCTAATTCTATCTGACTTTCATTGCCGTTCGGCAGGAAAATCCAAAAAACTTTATACCTGCACAGAGCGGCTGAAAATACAAAAGTGATATCTTAAGAAAACTTTTTGACAACCGATATTTGCCAATTGCTTCTTAGCCAAAGAGTTTCACAATCCCGGTATCCAAGGCTGTTTTGTAGCAGGGAAATGTCAGCAAAGCTGACCAGAAGCGTGCACCGGGTCTCACGTATATTTAGCCTGGATTCATACAAAAAGCAAAGGAGCAGCCTATGGGACAAAAAGATATTACAGAGAAACTACTGGAAGATTATAATGATGTATTTGCAGATATCATAAACGGACTGATTTTTAAAGGAGAACAGCGGATTCTGCCGGAATCTCTGGAAAATGCAAAAGTCCACTCGCAATATAAAGCAGAAGATGGAAAAGTCCATGAACTGGAGAGGGATGTCATAAAATACTGGAAAGAGAAAAAAGTCGAACTGGCGATCTGCGGGATCGAAAACCAGAGCAATGTGAAAAAATATATGCCGTTCCGTATTATCGGATATGATGGTGCTGCATATCGCAGCCAGCTATTGGAGAACAGAAAAGAGATCCTGCCGGTCATGACAATTGTATTGTACTTCGGTACGGATCATCACTGGTATGGCAAAAAGAATATCAAAGGGTTGATGAAAATCCCGGAAGGACTGGAAGAGTACATCAATGATTATGAAATGAAAGTATTTGAGATCGCATGGCTTACAGAAGAGGAGATCAGCCGTTTCCACAGTGATTTTAAAGTCGTGGCAAATTTCTTTGTTCAAAAAAGAAAGCATAAGGATTATATCCCGGATGATCCAACGGAAATCAGGCATATAGATGAAGTACTGAAATTGCTCCGGGTAATGACCGGGGATGAACGCTACCAGGCAATATTTCAGAAAGAGAGAGGAGTGTATAGTATGTGTGATGTGGCGGAAAGACTCGAAAAAATGGGAATGGAAAAGGGAATAGAAAAGGGAATAGAAAAGGGAATAGAAAAGGGAATGGAACAGGGAATGGAACAGGGAGTGAAACAAGGAAGAAAGTTAGGCAGAAATGAGGGAATCCACGAAGAAAAAGTCCGTGTATACAAAAAACTTCTTGAAAAAGGATTTTCGAAACAAGAAGCACAGGAGATAACTGAATTGCCGCAATTTCTGGAAAATTGACCGAGCCTTTTAAAGCGAGAGATGCTTCTTGTCCGAAGGGCAAGAAGATGGGTCTTAGAAAAACCTATATGTAAAACAGAATGCCATGATGATGCGAAAACAATCTTCGTCAAAGTGATTTGTTTTCGCATCATCATGGCTGTATTATTTTTTGTCTCTGTACTATCTTGTACCTTGCTACGAGTTTTATTTTCGTAGCAAGGTACTTATAGTGTTCATTTGTCGGGCAACTCATAAAATAAATACAACATAAGCAATAAGAATAACAATGAAAATTAGATGAGGATATCATAAAAACAAAAAAATATATTTTCAACTGCTGGTTGAATTGACGTTTTTCTACTACAATGATACAATAAATACAATAATTTGTAGAAAAACACGAAAAAAAGGAGAAAAAAGCTAAAATATGTATGCAAAATTGAGAATAGAACTCGACTCTTCTCAGATTTCATATCAGCAGTCTTCAAATTTGCAGGGCGTATTGATGGAGCAGATTGACACAGACTATGCACAGGAACTGCATCAATATAGTCTGAATCCATACAGCCAGTATGTCGTGAAGGAAAAGGATAAGACTGTCTGGTATATTTGCACCGTAAACGAAGAGGCTTATGAAAATATCATTTTGCCGCTGGAAGAGTTGAAACAGATCACGATTCGCAGAAAAGAGATTACCACAAACGTTGTGGGCCGGAGCATCGAGATACTGGAAGAAAGTGAGCTGATGAAGCAATTTTATGAGGAAAGCTGTGATCGCTATCTGAATTTGCAGTTCTGCACACCGACGGCATTTAAACGTGACGGAAAATATGTGAATTATCCGGATCTGCGTCTGGTATATGGAAGTCTGATGCGAAAATACAGTGCTGCATCAGAAGAACTGGATATGTACGATGAAGAGACACTGGAAGAGCTTGTAAGGAACAGTGAGATCATTCGATATCGTCTCCAGACCATGCCTTTTCCACTGGAAAAAGTTCAGATCAATGGATTTGTGGGGAATGTCTGTATCAAGATAAAAGGAACAGAGACGATGGCAAATTATATCAGGCTGTTATGTCGTTTTGGAGAATATTCCGGTGTGGGAATCAAAACCAGTATGGGAATGGGAGCAATGCAGCTGCACAGGAGGGAGAAACATGGTTGATGAAAAAGTAAGACTGATCATGGGAAGTCTGTTGCATGATACAGGAAAAGTGATTTACCGTCAGGGAGATGACAGGCGTAATCACAGTATTTCCGGGTATGATTATCTGAAAGAGGAAACAAATCTTACAGATTCGGAGATTTTGGACTGCGTCCGCTATCATCATGCATCGCTTTTGAAACGGGCAGTTGGTTTAAAAGAAAACAGTCTGGCGTATATTGTATATCTGGCTGATAATATTGCGGCATTTTCCGACCGGCGGAAAAAAGATGAAAGCGAAGATCGAGGTTTTGAACGTTCGCTTCCGCTGCAGAGTGTATTCAATATTTTGAATGGAAATCATCAGGAAAAATATTATCATCCGGGTAATATGGATCCGAAAAATGGAATCAATGATCCAGGGGATGAAAAGATTCCGTTTTCGGAGTCTTTTTATACAACGGTAAAAGTCCAGATTACCGAAAATCTGAAAGGGATGGATTGGAACAGTGAATATTTAAATTCGCTTCTGACAGTTCTGGAAGCCAATCTTTCTTATGTTCCATCTTCGACGTCAAAAGAAGAACTGGCAGATATTTCGCTGTTTGATCATGTAAAACTGACGGCAGCAATCGCAAGCTGCATCTATGACTATCTGAATGAAAATCATCTGAATTATAAAGAGACGTTATTTTCAAAAGAAACAGAATTTTACGAAACAGAAGCATTTCTATTCTGTTCTTTAGATATTTCCGGTATCCAGAAATTTATTTATACCATTGCTTCAAAAAATGCATTGAGAACTTTAAGAGCCAGATCTTTTTATCTGGAAATCATGATGGAGCACATTATAGATACACTTCTTGAGAGACTGGAGTTGTCAAGAGCAAATCTGATTTATTCGGGAGGTGGACATTGTTATTTGCTTCTTGCTAATACACAAAAAACACGAGAAGTGTTAAACACATTTCAAAAGGAATTACAGTCCTGGTTTTTAAAATATTTTCGTACAGAACTTTTTGTGGCATTTGGTTACAGCGTATGCAGCGGCAATACATTTCGAAACGTTCCGGAAGGAAGCTATGCAAATATGTTCCGGCAGGCTTCAGCAGGCATATCGAAAGCAAAATTACATCGTTATACAGCGGAAGAAATCATTGCATTAAATCAGTATCGTGCAGATGACTACACAAGAGAATGTAAAGTCTGCAAGAGAATCGGCCAGGTGGATGAGAAAGGTGTGTGCCCGCTTTGTCGCAAGATAGAAGCACTTTCCAAAAATGTTTTATACGATACATTTTTCTCAATCGTACTGGAAGGAGAGCAGGAAGGGCTGCCTCTTCCGGGGGGATACAGGATGGTAACGGATGATGAAAAATCATTGAAAAAGAGAATGGAAGAGGATATTTATTATGTGAGAACATATGCAAAAAATGCAATGTATACGGGGAAACATATTGCGACAAAGCTGTGGGTTGGTGATTATACGACCGGGGATACCTTTGAAGCGTTTGCAGAGCAGGCAGAAGGAATCAAAAGAATCGCAGTTATGCGTGCAGATGTAGACAATTTGGGGCAGGCATTTGTTTCTGGATTTTCTCAGGGGAAAAGTACATTGTCAAGAACAGCAACACTTTCCAGACAGCTGTCTGTATTTTTTAAGTATTATATAAGAGATATTTTAGAAAATGGAGAATATAGTATACAGGGAGAAGATTCAAAACGAAAACGCAAAGTGACGATTGTTTATTCCGGCGGAGACGATGTTTTTCTTGTCGGTTCCTGGAATGATGTGATCGAAGCAGCAATAGATCTTTCAGAAAAGTTCAAACGCTATACACAGGGAACATTGAGTATTTCAGCAGGTATTGGAATCTACGAGTGCAGTTATCCGATAGCTGCAATTGCCGAAGAGACCGGGCGAATGGAGGAAGAGTCAAAGAAAAGTCCAAATAAGAAATCTATTACGTTAATGGAAGACGGAGAGGATCATAAAGTAGATGAACTGGATAAACCATTAAGTGACGGAACTTATGAATGGGATGAATTCAAAAATGAAGTTCTGGAACAGAAGTACAGGGCAGTACAGGAATTTTTCCGGAATGTAGATGAACGAGGTATGTCATTTCTTTACCGCATGTTGGAACTGATCCGGAATCAGGATCAAAATCTGAAACAGGACAAGAAAAATAAAATTGAATTTGCGAGATTCCTTTATCTGCTTTCAAGACTGGAGCCGAAAGAAGAGGGAACTCAGAAAGAGCAATATCGCAGATTTGCTGAAAAAATGTACCGATGGATACAATCAGAAAAAGATTGCAGACAGTTAAAGACAGCATTGAATCTGTATGCATATATGCACCGGGAGAGAGGAGAAAATTATGCGGATAAATGAAAACAATTATGTGGATAAAGCAGAGAAAGTGATAAAAGAGCTGGCAGAAGAATCAAAACAGAGAAACAGAGGAAGAGTAGATATGGTTACGACTTCCAAACTCCGAAACCTTCTGGCGATGACAGCAGATATTTATAATCAAGTGCTTACCTGGCAGTCGGAAACATTAAGTGATGAGCTGAACGGAAGAATCGAATATCTGCGGATTCGTTTTGTCTATGAATGCGGACGCGATGACAGTAAGAGAAAAGTAAGAAATTTTGTAGAGAAATCAGAGGTTCTGGAGATTCTGAAAGAGATTAAAAAGAGCAAAAAGAATTATCTGCTCTTCAGCAGATACATGGAAGCACTGGTTGCATTTCATAAATATTATGGCGGAAAAGAACAATAGGAGGAAATTGTTATGTATGCAAAAATTAAGATTTTTGGAGACCTTTATGTAAAAACAGGAATGCATATCGGAGGCAGCAGTGCTTTTGCAGCGATTGGAGCCGTAGATTCACCGGTTATCAGAGATACGAGAAGCAGTTTGCCGATGATTCCGGGAAGTTCCTTAAAAGGAAAAATGCGAACTCTGCTGGCAAAAGAATTTAACGGTCAAGTGGTAGAGCCGGAAAATGATCATGAAAGAATTGCCAGACTGTTTGGAAGTTCAAAGAAAGAGAAAGTCAGAAGAAGTCGTCTGTTGTTTGCAGATATGGTTCTGGCAAATGAAGGAGAACTGCGAAAAGCCGGACTCCAGAGTATGACAGAAGTGAAATTTGAAAATTCCATTTCAAGAGCCACAGCCATTGCAAATCCAAGACAGATAGAACGTACGGTAGCAGGTTCGGTCTTTGAGCTGGATTTGATCTATGAGCTGGAGAAGGAAGAGGAATTTATAGAAGATATGGAAACGCTTGCAGAAGGAATGAAACTTTTGCAGTATGATTATCTTGGCGGCAGTGGTTCTCGTGGGTATGGCAAAGTTGAATTTCAAAATATAGAAGCAGAAGCAGTGGTCGGAGATGTGGACGAAGCTTTGATGGAGCAATGTAACCGGATTTTGGCAGAGACAACACAGAGATAAGAGGGAGAGCACGTGAATTATACATTATATCAGCTGGAATTTCAAAACGGAGTACGGTTTGGCAGCGGCAACCTGGACAGTACGGAAATTACATTTCATGCAGATACGTTCTTCTCGGCATTGTTTCAGGAAGCATTGAAATTTGGCAAAGAAAAAGAATTTCTTTCGCGTATCGAAGAAGGAAAGCTTCTGTTTTCTGATGCATTTCCTTACATGGGAAAATGCTTTTATATTCCAAAACCTGTCATACATATAGAACCGAAAGCAGATCAGGAGCAGGGAAATTCAAGAAAAAAGAAACTTTTCAAAAATTTGAAATATATTCCACAGGAAAATCTGGAAATCTTTTTCAAAGGAGATTTTGAAGAAAAACACATGGGCAGCCTGAAAGAATTGGGAAGTTACGCAATGAAAACAGCCGTTGCAGTTCGGGGAAAAGAAGAACCAGAACCGTATCGAGTCAGTACTTTTTGTTTTAAAGATGGAAATGGTCTGTATCTGATTCTTGCTTATAAGGGCAAAGAAGACAAAGAGTTTTTTGAAAAATTGCTTGAGAGCCTTTCGTATACCGGAATTGGTGGAAAAAGAAGTGCCGGATTTGGAAGATTTGAAGCGGTGGAAGGGAAAATGCCGGAAAGTCTGAGAAAGAAACTGACGGATACAGGAAAAATGAGTATCCTGTTGTCTACGACACTTCCGCAAAAACAACAATTGGAAAAAGTTTTAGAAGAGGCAACCTATACTCTGATCCGAAGAGGCGGATTTATTGATTCACAGAATTTAAAAGACGGACCGAAAAGAAAAAAAGATATATATGTTTTTGCTCCGGGTTCCTGTTTTAAAACAACTTTTTCAGGTCAGGTTGAGGAAGAAGAAACTGGAGGAGAACATTCTGTTTTTCGCTATGAAAAAGCACTCTTCCTGGGGGTGAATTTATGAGATCAGTATTAAAAACCTGTCAGCTGGAATTAAAAGTAAAAGGACCTGTTTTTGTGGGAAGCGGTTATGAAATTCAGAAAAAAGAATATATTCTGCAGGGACATAAGGCAGGTGTGGTAAATCCGCAGAAACTTTTTATGCTTGCAAAAAAGAAACATCTGGAGGCGGAGCTGGAACGCTTCATGGTAAAAGATACAAGAGAAGATCTGAAACACTGGGCGATGCGAAACCGCATTTCAACGGATGAGATGCAAAGATGCATGGCGTATACTTTAAATGCCGGGGATATGCAGTTAGAAAAAGGAAAAATGCAGATCATGGCATGCATGAAAAATCCGTATGGACAGCCGTATATTCCAGGCAGTTCGATCAAAGGGATGCTGAGAACCATTTTGCTGTGCGATGAAATTATGCAGAATCCGGAAAAATACAGAAGACACGCACAGCAGATCAAACAAGATCTCCGGCAGCAGGGTGTAAGACGAGACAGAGTACTTGCAGGGAACATCAAAAGTATAGAAGAAGAAACTTTCTATATCCTTGAAAGATCAGAAAAACAAAGAGATGCAGTAAATGACTGTATGGCAGGCATCATAGTAAGTGACAGTGAACCACTTTCCACAGAAGATTTGATCTTATGTCAGAAATGGGAGAAACACGTAGATGGAAACAACAAAACCATCAATCTTCTGCGAGAATGCCTGAAACCGGGCAAAGTTATACGCTGCACGCTTACAGTTGACGAAAGTTTGTGGAAGAGAACGGGAAAAGAATTCAGGGCAGAGGATATTATGGAAGCAGTACAGCGTTTTTCAGAACGGTATCAGGAAGCATTTTTGAGCAAATTTACAGGTAATCATACAATTTCAGATCGTACCGTTTTTTTAGGCGGCGGCAGTGGGTTTGTATCAAAAACTATGATATACTCATTATTTGAAGGCAGAGAAGCAGTTGCGGTTACAAAAAATATTTTTGAGAAAACAAAGGTCCCAAGAGAACACAAGCATGAAAAAGATTTGCTATACGGTGTCTCACCGCATATTCTCAAATGTACTCGTTATCAGGGAAAAGAATACATGATGGGACAGTGTGAGATGACGTTGCATCCAAAAGAATTATAGAGTGCAAAAGAATCATAGAGTGCAAAAGAATCATAGAATACAAAAGAATCAAAGAAGCAGAAATCCGGGAATTTTGCAGGCGTTTCCCACGCACCGCATAAACACTGGGAAAACCTGCAGAAATTCATTTCAAAGAAAGCTATATTTCCAGAAAAAACAATTTGCCACGCAAAACGGCAAATACCCCCAGAAAACAAGCGGGGTCCAAGAGATGGTATTAAGAAATATAGCTCCCCGAGAGGGGACGGAAACGAACTCTCCAGTTTTGACAGACCCGAAATCACATTAAGAAATATAGCTCCCCGAGAGGGGACGGAAACCGTCGATCTTCAATGTGTCTTTCAAGATTAACAGTTCTCATTAAGAAATATAGCTCCCCGAGAGGGGACGGAAACCATAAGTTTTTCCTCCAACCTTTTCACTATTTTATTAAGAAATATAGCTCCCCGAGAGGGGACGGAAACACGTATCCCAGACCCGTCAGTGTTGCTTCGTTCAGTATTAAGAAATATAGCTCCCCGAGAGGGGACGGAAACTTATCAGTGACCCGTAATATTTCAGCTATTTCCTGATTAAGAAATATAGCTCCCCGAGAGGGGACGGAAACTGTAAGCAGGTCAACCTGCTCAAGCTGAGCGGTGGTCAGCATTAAGAAATATAGCTCCCCGAGAGGGGACGGAAACTTCATAATGCTTTTCCTTCTTGGGTGTAGTACCTTACCTAAGATTAAGAAATATAGCTCCCCGAGAGGGGACGGAAACCATTGTTGCTTTCCCATCATGCAAATGGCAGCTCTTATTAAGAAATATAGCTCCCCGAGAGGGGACGGAAACTTGTAACCTTTTTCTCGTCTTTCTTCATCATGTATTAAGAAATATAACACCTCGGCAGGGGGCGGATAGGGATTTCTTCTATCTCCAACTATTGGCATTGTTTAATTAAATTCTCCGTCAGGGGACAATTTGCAAAGGGGGGCTTTTATGAGTTTGTTGTATGTAAATGAAAATGGTGCAACGATTGGTGTGGAAGCAAATAAGTGCGTGGTTCAATATCGAGATGGCATGAAAAAAATGATTCCGATTGAATCACTGGAAGGTATCACGATCATGGGACAGTCGCATCTGACAACAAAGTGTGCGGAGGAATGTATGTGCAGAGGAATCTCTGTCGCATATTTTTCAAAGGGCGGTAAATATTTTGGGCGACTGATGTCCACGGATCATATCAATGTTCAAAGGCAGAGAAAACAAAGTGCTTTGTATGATACAGATTTTGCGATGAAACTGGGACAGAAGATTTTGAGTGCAAAGGTGAAAAATCAAAGCGTTGTTTTGCATCGCTATGAAAAAAGCCGTGAGCTTTTGCTGGATGAAGAACAGAAAATGATGCGGATATGCAAAGAGAAAATTTTAAATTGTTCAAGAATTGAGGAGATGATCGGATTTGAAGGACAGGCAGCGAAATATTATTTCCAGGGCTTATCCAAATGTATTGATCGAAAGTTTCGTTTTCAGGGAAGAAGCCGCAGACCGCCCAAAGATGAATTTAATTCCATGATCAGTCTTGGTTATTCACTTTTGATGAATGAAGTTTACTGTAAGATAGAAATGAAAGGATTGAATCCTTATTTCGGTTTTATTCATCGAGATGCAGAAAAGCATCCTACGCTGGCAAGTGATTTAATGGAAGAATGGCGTGCAGTGATCGTGGATGCAACAGTCATGAGCATGATCAATGGACATGAAATATCAAAAGATCAGTTTTATTTTGATATGGATGAACCCGGATGTTATATTACCAGAGACGGACTCAAAATTTATCTGAACAAACTGGAACGAAAATTTCAGACAGAAATCCGCTATTTGAAATACACAGATTATGCAGTCAGTTTTCGAAGGGCAATTTTATTGCAGATGGAACGCCTGACAAAAGCAATTGAGGAAGGGGACGCAGATTTGTATGAGCCGGTTATTATTCGATGATGAAGATTATTATTTTCAGATAAACGAAGCATTAGAAGACGATAAACAATTTGTACTGATCATATACGATATCGTTGACAATAAGAAACGAATCAAATTTTCAAAAATGCTGGAAGGTTATGGAAAACGGGTGCAGAAATCTGCTTTTGAGGCGATGCTTTCATCCAAAAGTTACAATAAATTAATGGAAGAAATTCCGAAATATGTTAGTGTAAGAAGTACAGAAGACAGCGTGAGAATTTACCGCATCACCGGAAAAGGTAAAGTGATCTCCTGGGGCGATACACCGGAACCGGAAGAGGATGTTATTTTGATATAAAAACACGAAAGGAAGAAAAATGAGCCGAACTTATTTATTTTCACCGATTGGAAACACCGATCCTATCAAGTATTTTTATGATGGATCCATGTTACACATTTGCCGGCACTATAAGCCGGATGTTGTTTATTTGTATTTGTCGAAAGAAATGATGGAGTATCATAAAGAAGACAATCGTTATGTCAGAAGTATTGAATTGTTGGGAGAAAAATTGAACCACACATTTGAGGTACATATCATAGAAAATGATCAGATGGTGAATGTGCAGCAATATGATGTATTTTACAAAGAGTTCAGAAGCATCATCAGCGATATCGAAAAAGAAAAAGGGGAAGATGACAGACTTCTGGTTAATATGGCATCCGGAACGCCTGCCATGAAAAGTGCACTTCTGATCATGGCAACGCTGGCAGAATATCGATTTTTACCAATTCAGGTTTCTACGCCACAGAAAAAAAGCAATATTGAGCACGAAGAACGACAGGAATATGATGTCGAGACAAACTGGGAACTTAATCAGGATAATACAGAGAATGCGGAAAATCGTTGTCAGGAAGTAAAGTGTATGAATCTGATGCGGCTGCTGAAACTGGATATTATTAAAAAACATATATTGTCTTATAATTACAAGGCAGCTCTTGAAGTAGCAAAAGATATAAAACAGGATCTGAGTATATTTGCTTATAAATGGCTGGAAACGGCAGAAGCAAGATCGGTTCTGGACTGGAAAAAAATGAACAGTGTTCTGCCGGAAGCAAACGGAATCTTGAAAGCAGTTCACGAAAATGATAAAAAGAAAGTGCTTTTTGAGTATACGCTTATTCTTGATCTGAAAGTAAAACGTGGAGAATATGCAGATTTTTTAAGGGCGATTACACCTCTTAGCGTGGACCTGCTGGAAATGGTTTTAGCAGAGTTTTGTGATATTGACATTACAAAATATTACAAACGAAAAGCTTTTCGAGAATGGGATGAGCAGAAAATGAGCGGAACAGAAATTTTAAGGCTTGCACAGGGAAGCTATTCTTATTTCCGCTATGATCCGGTTTATTCGGGGGCATTAAATAATATCATTCAGGCAAAATGTGAAGATAAACTCCTTGCACAAAGAGTAAATGAACTGGTAGAAGTAGAACATAAACTAAGAAATATTGCAGCTCACAATATTGTTTCTGTTACCCAGGAATGGGTAAAAGAGAGAACCGGAAAAACAGTAGATGAAACCATATGGATTATAAAATACATTTGTGAATGTGTGAAAATCAATACAAGAAAAGAAAACTGGGCTTCGTATGATCTGATGAATGAGCAGATATTAAAAGCACTGGAAGAGTGATCAGATATATAAAAACGTTTAACAGACTAAGATAAAAGACAGAGAAAACGTAGATAATATGTTTTCTCTGTCTTTTGTGCATTTTTACAGAATCACAGAAAACTTCCAATCAGATGTACCACAAATGCTGCAAGCCACGCGATTACACACTGCCATACAACCACTCCGATTGCCCATCTTTGTCCAAGTTCACGTTTGATGGATGCAATTGCAGCCACGCAAGGGGTGTAGAGCAGGCTGAATACAAGAAGTGATGCGGCCGACAGGGTGGAAAGTGCAGTGTTGACGTTTCCGGCAAAAAGAATTTCCAGTGTGGATACAACACTTTCCTTTGCCATAAATCCGCTGATCAGTGAGGTACAGATCCGCCAGTCACCAAGTCCGAGAGGCTGAAACAGCGGTGCGATCATTCCCGCAATTGTAGCAAGGATGCTGTTCTGTGAATCCGTTACCATGTTCAGATGCAGATCAAAGCTCTGCAGGAACCAGACAACGACAGTAGCGACCAGGATTACGGAGAATGCTCTCTGCAGAAAGTCTTTGGCTTTTTCCCATAAAAGCTGACTTACATTTTTAAAGCCCGGAAGTCGATAATTCGGAAGTTCCATGACAAACGGAACAGCTTCGCCTTTAAATAAAGTGCCTTTATAAAACAGGGCGATCAGGATACCCATCACAATGCCAAGAATATAAAGTCCTGCCATGATCAGCCCGCCGCGTCCCGGGAAGAATGCATTTACAAAAAATGCATAGATTGGAAGTTTGGCACTGCAGCTCATAAACGGAGTCAAAAGAATGGTCATTTTCCGGTCACGTTCACTTGGAAGTGTTCTGGTGGACATGACAGCCGGAACGGTACAGCCAAATCCAATCAGCATCGGTACAATGCTTCTGCCGGACAGACCGATTTTTCTGAGCAGTTTGTCCATAAAGAAAGCAACGCGGGCAATGTATCCGCTGTCTTCCATTAAAGAAAGAAAGAAGAACAGGGTTACGATAACCGGCAGGAAACTTAAAACAGAGCCGACGCCGGAAAAGATTCCGTCAATCACAAGTCCGTGAATGGCCGGATTGACATTTGCGGCAGTCAGCACATGATCGGTTACTTTTGTCAGTGCATCGATGCCGAGTGCAAGAAGATCCTGAAGACATGCACCGATCACGTTGAAAGTCAGGTAAAAAACAGCGACCATGATTCCGACAAAACATGGGATGGCAGTATATTTTCCAGTAAGGATACGGTCAATCTTCTGGCTGCGGATATGTTCCTTGCTTTCTTTTGGCTTAACAACGGTTTGACGGCATACTTTTTCAATGAAAGAGAAACGCATATCAGCAATGGCAGCATTGCGGTCAAGACCGCGTTCTTTTTCCAACTGCAGCACGATATGTTCCAGCATTTCTTTTTCGTTCTGGTCAAGGGCAAGCTGCTCCAGGATCAGAGAGTCTCCTTCGATGGCTTTGCTTGCTGCAAAACGTACCGGAAGTTTTGCACGCCTGGCGTGATCTTCAATCAGATGGATCACAGCGTGGATGCAGCGATGAACGGCACCATCATAGTCATTCTCATCACAAAAATCCTGTCTGGTCGGGCGTTCCTGATATTTTGCAATATGAAGGGCATGGCGGACAAGCTCATCCACACCTTCATTTTTTGCAGCGGAGATCGGGATGACCGGTACACCGAGTAAAGCCTCCATGCCATTGATATCGATTGAACCGGAATTTCCAGTCACTTCATCCATCATATTCAAAGCGACAACCATCGGGATGTTCATTTCAAGTAGCTGCATGGTCAGATACAGATTTCGTTCAATATTGGTGGCATCCACGATATTAATGATCGCCTTTGGCATTTCATTTAAAACAAAATTCCGGGAAACAATTTCTTCACTGCTGTATGGAGACATGGAATAAATGCCCGGAAGATCTGTGACCAGTGTCTCGGGATGACCTTTGATCGCACCGTCCTTCCGGTCAACCGTTACGCCCGGGAAATTGCCGACATGCTGGTTGGAGCCGGTCAGCTGATTAAAGAGTGTTGTTTTTCCACAGTTCTGGTTTCCGACCAGAGCATAAGTCAGTACCGTGCCGTCCGGAAGCGGATGCTCACTGCTTTTTTCATGATATTTGCCGCCCTCGCCAAGCCCCGGATGTTCCCGCTTGAAATGTTTCTTTTTCGGAAGTGGATGTTCTCTTTTCTCAGAAATTTTTTCAACCTGGATCTTCTCGGCATCTGCAAGACGCAGTGTCAGTTCATAGCCATGGATTTTCAGCTCCATCGGATCACCCATCGGAGCCATTTTCTGGACCGTGACCTCTGCACCGGGGATCATGCCCATATCAAGAAAGTGCTGACGAAGAGCACCTTCGCCGCCAAGCTGTGTGACAACAGCACTTTCGCCTATCTTTAGTTCTCTAAGTGTCATATGTCCTCCTTGAATTGGTAAAGCGGACAATCACAATCCGCTTCTCTGCGTTCAAAATTCGTAATTATATATGATTCTTAAAATTGAGAAATATTCTCACCAAATGTATCATACCGCACTTATCTGCAAAAGAAAAGTGATAATTGTTTCTCGACAACAGAAAATTATATCAGAAGTGGGAGTCTTCTCGACTGAGATAAACATTGACAAGGGAGGAAAACAATGCCATAATACCGCTTGAGATAGTATTTGCAGGCAAAGCTATACTCGTACTGAATGAAAAAAATCAAACATTACAATGCAGATCCCGGGGACAGAGAAAACTCTCAGAACCTGGACAGGGAAAATCAAAAAACAGAGCTTATATTTAAAACGATTAAAGTAAGACTTTGAAAACAGGGAAATGAAGCAGCATTTTCAGGGTCACTTTATGCCTTGAAGGTGTTTTTTTAGTTGGATTGAAAGAGTCAACTGACTTGATTTTTCTGTGAGCATGGAAAGGAATTAGAAATGATAGTAGAAATGTTAAAAGGTAAAATTCACCGGGCGACCGTTATTCAGGCGGAGCTGGATTATGTGGGAAGTATTACCGTGGACGAAGAACTTCTGGAAGCAGCAGGAATTTTAGAATATGAAAAAGTGCAGATCGTGGATGTGAACAATGGAAGCCGGTTTGAAACGTATACAATCTGCGGGGAACGCGGAAGTGGCATGATCTGTTTAAATGGTGCAGCAGCACGCTGTGTCAGCACTGGAGATAAAATTATTATCATGGCTTATGGACAGTATGATCCGGAAGAGGCGAAGAACCATAAACCATCCGTTGTGTTCGTAGATGAGAAAAACAAGATCAGCAGAATTTCATGTTACGAAAAACATGGACAGTTGGGGTGATATCAGTATTGATCTGAACCAGACCTGTATTCGTGACAGGATTCTGTTTTGTATATGATATAACATGATTTTTGAAGTTCAGTTCAGAGACTATCTCGTAATCTATAAAAAGAGGAGAGAAACAAAATGCAGGTAACAAAAACAGTCGAGGAGACAAGAAAGCAGATAAAACAATGGAAAAAAGAAGGAAAGACCATCGGCCTGGTGCCGACTATGGGATTTCTTCATGAAGGACATGCAAGTCTGATCCGTAAATGCAGAGAACAGAATGATATTGTTGTGGTTTCTGATTTTGTAAATCCGACGCAGTTCGGCCCAAATGAAGATTTAGAGGCATATCCGAGAGATTTCGAAAGAGACAGTAAGCTTTGCGAAAGCCTTGGAGCAGATCTGATCTTTGCACCGTCTCCGGAAGATATGTATCATGATCCACATGCTTTTGTAAGTATTGATACCTTATCAGAAACACTTTGCGGAAAAACAAGACCGATTCATTTTAAAGGCGTGTGTACCGTTGTCACAAAATTATTCCACATTGTAGCACCGGATCGTGCTTATTTTGGGGAAAAAGATGCACAGCAGCTTGCAATCATCCGTAAAATGGTAAAAGATCTGAATTTTGATATTGAGATTGTCGGATGTCCGATTGTCCGTGAAGAAGACGGACTGGCAAAATCATCCAGAAACACTTACTTAAATGATAAAGAGAGACAAGCGGCACTTTGCCTTTCAAGAGCAGTAAAGACCGGAAAAGAAGTGATTTACACAGGAGCAGATGCAAAAGAAGTGCTGAATCCAATGAAAGCGATCATTGAGGCAGAACCGCTGGCACGTATTGATTATGTTATGATGGTAGATGCACTTACGATGCAGCCGATAGAAAAAGCAGACCGTGATGTGCTGGTAGCGATGGCAGTCTATATCGGAAAAACAAGACTGATCGACAACTTCAGCTATGGTGTGTAGCCTATGAAAAATATCATGCATAAAATCGGAAAAATCAGTTCCTTTTTGACCAAATACATCGGTGTGATCATCATTGCATTTTCCGTGCTTGCTTTTTTCTGGCGGGACGGTTTTGCATGGACGACTAAATACACTTCGGTATTTCTTGGAGTGGCGATGTTCGGAATGGGGCTCACGATCCGGATGGAAGACTTCAAGGTTGTATTTTCAAGACCAAAAGAAGTACTGATCGGATTTGTGTCGCAGTATACGATCATGCCGCTGATCGCCTGGACCCTCTGTATGATTTTAAAACTTCCGACGGAACTGGCACTTGGTGTGATCCTGGTCGGCTGCTGTCCCGGCGGAACGGCGAGCAATGTGATCACGTATATTGCAGGGGGCGATGTGGCACTTTCTGTTGGTATGACGATCGCTTCCACTTTGATCGCTCCGCTGATGACACCGCTTCTGGTTTATATTCTGGCAGGAACCTGGGTGGAAGTGTCTTTCTGGGCAATGGTGATCTCAGTGGTAAAAGTAATCCTGATCCCGGTACTTCTTGGAATTTTGATCCGGACACTCTTTGGAAAGCAAATTGAAAAAATTTCAGAAGTGCTGCCGCTGATCTCCGTTGTATCGATCGTGATGATCATTTCCGGAATTGTAGCCATCAATGCAGAAAAAATTGTAAGCTGCGGTGTGCTTGTACTGATTGTTGTGGCGATCCACAATCTGTGCGGTATGGGACTTGGCCTTCTGGCAGCAAAAATATTTCATATTGAATATTCCAAGGCAACAGCAATCGCAATTGAAGTCGGAATGCAGAACAGCGGACTTGCCGTTTCCCTTGCGACTGCAAATTTTGCGACAAGCCCGCTGGCAACACTTCCGGGAGCAATCTTCAGTGTCTGGCACAATATTTCCGGTTCCGTTTTTGCGGGAATCCGAAGAAAAGGGCTGACACCAGGACACCAGGCTGGACAAATCCAAGACGTTCACAGAGATGACGTGCATGGATGTTGGAAATAACGCCATCTTCAACGACCTCATTCCAGATCTCGATCATGGAAGTGAGGTCGTTTTTTTGTGTACTTCTGTCTTGTGATATCCATTGCATATTTGCTCATAAGAATGCACAGACCGACAATCAGACAAAAAATAAAGTTAAGAATATGCAAAAAAACCGAAAAGTCTTTTGAGACCTTTCGGTTTTCATAACAGGGGATGAGAGAATCGAACTCCCGCTAAAAGTTTTGGAGACTTCTGTCATACCATTTGACCAATCCCCTGTATTGTGTCCGTGACACGTCCTATATATTAGCAAATATTTCTGAAGTTGTCAATGACTTTTTTGAAAGAACAGTAAATATTTTTGTATAACAATTCAGAACGGTGCAGATTTCAGTCTCGGTATATAGAAATTTGTTCTAAAAGTACTTTTATCCGGCATGACGTGGAGTGCGATTCTTATAATAAATGTATTTCAGACCTTTTAAGAGCAGCTCGTCATCAAGAATGACATGTTCCAGACAGTGCGGAACGATGAACCGTGCAAGCCCTCCGGTAGCGACTACCGTTGCTTTTTCACCAAGTTCACGGTTGATACGCTGGATCATTCCATCCAGACAGGAAGCATTTCCGTAGATCATACCGCTCTTCATGCAGTCGATGGTGTTGGTTCCGATCAGGCGGCGGGGTTCTTCCACACCGATACGCGGCAACTGTGAAGTGCGGCTGGTCAGAGAGTCAGTAGAAACACGGATTCCCGGAAGAATCATGCCGCCGATATAATTTTTCTTATTGTCGATCACAGAGATCGTGGTCGCTGTGCCAAGGTCGATCAGGATCAGCGGAACCGGATATTCACTGATGCCGGCCACCGCATTGACAACCAGGTCACTTCCGAGTGTTTTCGGATTATCCATCAGAATATTCAGACCGGTTTTTACACCGGGACCGACGATCAGCACTTCAGCATCGGTAATTTTATGGATCGAATCACGGATCACATTGGTGATAGGCGGGACAACAGAAGAAATGATGGCACCTTCGATTTCCTTTGCATCGATCTGATAAATTTCCAGAACATTTTTAAAGCTGATAGCATATTCCAGAGTTGTATGTGTTGTATTGGTGGAAAGGCGTTCGGTGAAGAGAACTTCGTCCCCACGGATACAGCCGACCACAATGTTTGTATTTCCGATATCAATTGCAAGAATCAAAATATCCTCCATTCTGCGAAGGCACAGGGCGTATGTATTCAGATCGAACGCACGGAAGCTGTGCCTGCGATTTAGTTAGCAGAAGCGTTTGAAAGATTAGGAACAACCTTCAGCAGTGCTTTTGTGATGACAGTGACAAGGATTGCGGCAGCAATCGCTTCCGGGATGCCGGATGCAGTGACCGTACCCATGATCAGGCCGAACACCGCGGTGCGTGCCACATCTTTGGCAGCGGCATACTGTCCGGCAAAGAGCAGATAAATACTGCCCATAACAAATATCGTATTTACCATCGAACCGACAAAACCAGTGATGATAAGGGAAAGATAAGAATTCGCTTTCAGTTTTCGAAATAAGATCCAGAGCCATCCGGAGATCACGCCGATCATAATGCGGCATCCAACCGAGATCCAGATCGCTTTTACCACGCCAACAAGACCGGTTGTACTCAGAAACGGAGAAAAAGCAAACGAAAGAAGTGTTGGAGCGGTTGTATTGCTGATCAGGGAACAGATGCCGAAAATCGCTCCCAGGATCGCACCGGCGGATGGACCCAAAAGAATCGCACCGATGATAACCGGGATGTGTACAGTTGTCGCCTTAATAATCGGAAGCTGGATCATTCCAAGCGGTGTGTTAGCCAGAAGAATGACGATCGCTGCCATAAGTGCAACACTGACCAGGTATCGAGTGTCTTTTTTCATAGTAAAAATCCTCCTGAAAAATATGGATATAAGTAGCCGGGCAAAGGAAAACAGGAACTGTTTTGTGTCCATTTGCTCCTTGGCTCATAAACATCAGTATCATAGCATAGCAGATTTTAAATGACAAGGGAAACAGTGTAATTTTTCCAGGCAGGCTGACAATACATAAAAAGTATGTTATGATAAACAAAAAAAGTTTTATCATTGCATAAATAATTTAGAAAAGAACGTGAGGTTTTGTGATGTTAAAGGGAAAAACGGTAATACTTGGGATAACAGGAAGTATTGCAGCATATAAAATGGCAAATGTGGCAAGTATGTTAAAGAAACTGCATTGTAATGTGGAAGTGATCATGACAAAGAATGCAGTCAATTTTATCAATCCGATCACTTTTGAGACGCTCACCGGAAATAAATGTCTGATTGATACGTTTGACCGGAATTTTCAGTTTCAGGTAGAGCACATTTCACTGGCAAAGAGAGCAGATCTTCTCATGGTCGCACCGGCAAGTGCCAATATAATAGGAAAGCTTGCAAACGGGATCGCGGATGACATGCTGACAACGACGGCACTTGCATGCACCTGTCAGAAGATCATTGCACCAGCGATGAACACCAATATGTACCTCAATCCGATCGTGCAGGACAATATGAAACGTCTTCAGAACTATGGTTTTGAGATGGTGGAGGCGGCGAGCGGACATCTTGCCTGTGGTGATTCCGGAATCGGCAAACTTCCGGAAGAAAAGCTTCTGGTTGAACATATTGTGAGAAGCATTGCACGTGAAAAGGATATGAAAGGGATGAAAGTTCTGGTCAGTGCCGGAGCTACGATGGAAGCAATCGATCCGGTTCGCTATATCACAAATCATTCAACAGGAAAAATGGGATTTGCCCTGGCGAAAGCTGCGATGCTGCGTGGAGCTTCCGTGACGGTTGTAAAAGGGCACACCGAGGCAGAGGAGCCGCATTTTGTAAAGATGGTTCCGGTAAAAAGTGCACAACAGATGTTTGAAGCAGTCAAAGAAGAGGCTGCGGATGCAGATATTGTGATTATGGCTGCAGCAGTAGCAGATTATCGTCCGAGTGAAGTTTATGATCAGAAAGTCAAAAAATCTGATGGCGAGATGAGCATTGCCCTTACCCGCACACAGGACATTTTAAAATATCTTGGGGAAAACAGAACCGCAAAAACATTTTTATGTGGATTTTCCATGGAAACGGAACACGTTATAGAGAATTCCCGCAAAAAACTGGAAAAGAAAAATCTGGATATGATCGTTGCAAATAATTTAAAAACAGCAGGAGCCGGATTTGGCACAGATACCAACGTGATCACGATCATCACAAAAGACAGTGAGCAGGCATTTGACCTGATGAGCAAGGCACAGGCAGCAGACTGTATTCTGGATGCCATCTGTAAGCAAAAAAATCAGAATCCTTTTTTGGCGGATGCTATGGAGTGCAGACTGCACAGCAATTCGGTCAGCTAAATGTCAGCAAAGCTGATCGGAATCACGTGGCAGGTCTCACATGCGTTCATGAGCAAGTAGCGAAGCGGATTGTGAATGTCCGCTTTACTATTACGATCAAATAGAAAAAGAGGGAATCAGAATGAAAGAATATGAAACAGTCTGGGAAATTTTTAATGAATGTGCGAATAATCAGATGCGGGATGTCTTTATCGATGAGATCTGCACAGATGATCCGGAAAAGTTTGTGCTGGATAAATTCAAGGGAAAAGAAGTAAGCTATGAAAAAAGTGTTCTTCCGGATGGGAGCATTGTGTTTGACATTATGACTTCCGGGATCCGACAGAGATATACGTTTACGGAAATTTGAAGTCTATCTATTAGAAATAGTTTCGTGGATCTGTGCAGATGGTAAAGGTACGAAACATTCACTATGGTTTTGGATAGCAGGTTGTAATCCTTGAAAAAATGCGTTATAGTTAGCTGGTAATTCCATTGAGAAGCGATTCTTCATGGTTTTTATATGATGACTGTAAAAACAGTTACGATAAGGATAAATTTGTATGAGGAGGTTTGAAAATGGCTGAGAAACAATGCAGCAGCAGCGGCTGTACCAAAGAAAGCTGCGAGGGATGTCCATCTAAAAATAAACCGACAAGTTTTCAGGTGGCTTCCAATGAATATACAAAGGTGAAACATGTGATCGGCGTTGTCAGCGGAAAAGGCGGCGTCGGTAAATCTATGGTAACGGCATCTCTGGCGAACCTGATGGCAGAAAAGGGCTATCGTGTCGGTATTCTGGATGCAGATATCACAGGACCGTCCATTCCGAAAATGTATGGACTGCACGGACCGGCTCAGGCGGACGATAATGGTATTTATCCGCCGCTGGCAGAAAATGATATCAAAGTTATGTCTATCAATCTGCTGATGCCGGATGAAGAAGCACCGGTTATCTGGAGAGGACCGGTTATTTCCGGTATGGTTAAACAGTTCTGGACAGATGTGATCTGGGGAGAACTGGACTATCTGTTCGTGGACATGCCGCCGGGAACCGGAGATGTACCTCTGACCGTATTTCAGTCGCTGCCGCTGGATGGTATCGTGATCGTATCCTCACCGCAGGATCTTGTTCAGATGATCGTAAAGAAAGCATACCATATGGCAAAAAGCATGAATGTGCCGATCCTTGGTATTGTGGAAAACTACAGCTATCTGGTATGTCCGGACTGCGGAAAGAAGATTTCTGTATTCGGTGAAAGCCATATCGAAGAAATTGCAGGCAAAATGGATCTTAAGGTACTTGGAAAGATGCCGATCGATCCGTCCCTGGCAGAACTTTCTGATAAAGGTGATTTTGCAAAAGCAGAAAACAAATATCTGACGGATGCATTTGAAGTACTGCATCAGCTGGATCGTGTGAAAAAAGAAGAGGAGTAGGTTCCAGGGTCTTTCACCCACCTATGAGTAAGCTCATATGGTTTTAGACCTTTTGACCACTGGCATCATCATATTATAAAAGCAGCAAATGTATAAGAAATTTCTTATGCATTTGCTGCTTTTTGATTTTGTAAAATTTATTCTTATTAAACGTTTGCAGGTGCACAGGTTTTGTAAATGTTCTTCTTGGAGTTTTTTGACAAAAACCAGAAAATATGTTCGGATTTCCGGCACTTTACACTTGCATTTTGCAGAAAGCTATGCTATAATACGAACAAATATTCGAGAACGTAAGTTCGAGAAAGGGCAGAAGATGGTAATACAGGAAAATCTTGGGATTCTTGATAAACTGAAAATTTTAAGTGATGCAGCGAAGTATGATGTGGCCTGCACATCAAGCGGGACCAAACGAAAGGGCAGCGGCACAGGAATCGGGAATTGTGTGGAAGCCGGTATCTGTCACAGCTTTTCGGCGGATGGCAGGTGTATTTCTCTTTTGAAAATTCTGCTGACCAACGAGTGTGTCTATGACTGCAAGTACTGTATCAACCGATGCAGTAACGATGTGCCGCGTGCCACATTTACGCCGGAAGAGGTCTGTCAGCTGACGATCGAGTTTTACCGGCGTAATTATATAGAAGGATTATTTTTAAGCTCCGGTGTACTGCAAAATCCGAACTACACGATGGAGCTTCTTTATCAGACACTCTGTCTGCTTCGTACGAAGTACCGTTTTGAAGGATATATCCATGTAAAAGCGATTCCGGGGGCTTCGCCGGTTCTGATTGAAAAGACCGGTTATCTGGCGGACAGGATGAGTGTCAATCTGGAGCTTCCAACAGCGGAAGGACTGAAAAAGCTGGCACCGCACAAGAGCCGCAGGACGATCCTTGCACCGATGCGGCAGATCCAGACCATGCGGCAGGAAAATCAGTATGATCTGACGGTATATCGCCGGAGTTCGCGGTTTGTGCCGGCAGGACAGAGTACGCAGATGATCATCGGTGCGACTCCGGAGAATGATCTGCAGATTATTTCGGTTGCCGAGTCTCTCTATCAGAAGTTTCAGATTAAGAGAGTCTTTTATTCGGCGTTTGTTCAGGTAAATGAAGATGCAGCACTTCCGACACTGCCCGGTGGTCCTCCTCTTTTACGGGAGCACAGACTTTATCAGGCGGACTGGCTGATGCGGTTTTATGGATTTGAGGCAGGTGAGCTTCTCTCAGAAAAGCGTCCGAATTTCAATGTATTCTTAGATCCGAAGTGTGACTGGGCGATCGGCCATCTGGAGCAGTTTCCGGTGGAAGTTACCACCGCGGATTACCATACCCTTCTGCGTGTCCCGGGGATCGGAGTCAAGTCCGCAAAGCGGATCGTCCAGGCGAGAAGATATGGAAGTCTTTCTTTTGAAGGCCTGAAAAAGATGGGGGTTGTTTTAAAGAGAGCAATCTATTTTATCACCTGCAGCGGCAGGATGTACTATCCGGTCAGGCTGGAAGAGGATGCGATCGTCCGTAATCTGCTTGCTGGAGAGAAGCAGGATGCCCGTATGGAAGTGCCGAAATATCATCAGATGTCGCTTTTTGATGATACTATGCCATTTGCGGATCTGCCAAATATGAGGTGACTTACACTTCGTCAGGGACGTATTACAGGAGTACAAAACAGAGAATTATTTACAGGACATTTTTTAAGCAAATCAAGTAAGTTCCCTGCTTCAATTGCGAAAAGCAATAAGCAGTGTGTGGACTTGCTGGTATCAGGAGGATGGATAGTATGACCGTATTTTTGTGCGAGGACAGTGTGTGCGGGATCCTGACCGGGGTTTATGATGCGTGGGACAGTAGACTGGGACATGCAAATGTAAAACTCGCCCTGAAAAAAGGATATCAGCCCGAGCTTTTTACAGACTGTCAGGAGGTGGGACCGGATGCAGAGAAGGCAAATAAGGTACTTCGCACTCTGGATCGAAAAATGTACCTGGAAGATTTTGAAGCTCTCTATCAGGCTCTCCTCTCAGCAGATGATCAAAAAGCAGATGACATCTACAGAATGATTGTGCTGGCACTGCATACCGGGAAAAAGCTCATCCATGCACTGGAGCATCCGACCATCTTTCGCATTTTCCGAATGGCGAGAAAAACTGGGAGGGAGGCAGGGCACTGTTGTGAATTTCTGAGATTCCGGGAGCTGGAAAAGGGGATTCTGGTTTCTGTGATCGCACCGCAGGCACAGGTTCTGGCGTTGATCGGAGAGCATTTTGCAGACCGTTTTCCAATGGAGCATTTTATGATCTATGACAAGACGCATCAGGCGATGCTGGTGCATGAAGCAGGAAAGGAATGGGTGATCTGGGAACACATCGAAGCTTTCGATGAAACAAAACTGAAATTGTCCGATAACGAGAAAAAAATGAGCCGGGGATGGCAGATTTTCTTTGATACGATTGCAATTCAGGAACGAAAAAATGAAAAACTGCAGCAGCAGCTTCTGCCATTAAAATACCGCCCATATCAGACGGAACACCTTAAAAAAGAAGAAAAATGTGCACTTTTTTCCAAATAGAAGCGTTGTATCCTGTCAAAATGTTGCCTTTTTTTGTTGTTTTTTACATAAAAACA